>Ga0326728_10000363_pt1 | contig 182623 bp, 156 predicted proteins | sample MB3enrmetagenome_FD_207602 | JGI IMG/M metagenome (GOLD analysis project Ga0326728, IMG submission 207602) | Lab enriched peat soil microbial communities from McLean, Ithaca, NY, United States - MB31MN | ecosystem: Environmental > Terrestrial > Soil > Wetlands > Peat | place: USA: New York... | reverse complement strand
AACTCACTGTCAGTTCCGAGAGGTAGTTGTCCATCGCCGGTTTTCCAAAACGTGTCCGCCTGCTGCGATCGCAAGATTTCCGAAGAGTCTATGACCAGGGCGCCCGTCACGCCAGCCCGCTGTTCGCGGCGTTCTGCGTGCGGGAGCCCGCGCCGGGCTGGCCGCGCATCGGCTTCACAGTGCCACGGGCGCTGGGCAAGGCGGTGGTCCGCAACCGTATCAAGCGGCGCTTCCGGGAAGCCGTCCGCGCGTGTCTGGATGGGCTGACATCGCCGTGGTCAATTGTCATCAATCCGCGCCGCAAGGCCTTCGACGCTCCCATGCCGGAGTTGCAGCGGGAAGTGGGGAAGCTGTTCGCGCGGTGCGATGGATCTCCGGACGGACGATTCTCGTAGGAACCATTGACGTGTACAAGTGGATCGTCTCCCCCTGGCTGCCTTCGGCCTGCCGCTTCTATCCGACCTGTTCGCAGTATATGCGCGACGCGGTGGAGCGGTACGGCGTGGCCAGGGGAGTGTGGATGGGAGTGCGCCGGTTGGCGCGCTGCCATCCGTTGCATGCCGGCGGCTTCGATCCCGTCCGGTAGTCACCCGGTTTTGCAGACGGAACTCATATTGAATGGCTGAATCACCACAAGGCGGCGGGCAGGGGCAGGCGCCGAAAGAATTGTCGATGGAGATGCGGCTGTTGCTCGCATTCGTCCTGATGGGCGTGGTGATGCTCGTGAGCAGCCATTTCATGCCCCAGACCGTCCCGCCGGAGCCGGCCAAGAACACGGCGCAGACCGGCCAGCCGGCTCCCCAGCCGGCCACGGACCGGACCCCGGCGGCCAAGGCCGGGAAGCCCGCGGCGGCGGCCGAAACGGCGGCGGAGCCCAGACCGGGGCAGGTGACCAGCGACCCGCAGCCGGCGTACATCGTCGATACCGACCTTTTTCGCGTCTCGTTCAGCAACCAGGGAGGGACTCCGCGGAGCTGGGTGCTGAAGAAATTCAAGGGCAACGACGACCGGCAACTGGAACTGGTGAACTCGGCGGCCGGAATGGAATACCCATTCTCGCTCTACTTTCCGGGCCAGACGGCGGTTTCCAAGCTGAACTGGGCGTGGTACAAGCAGACCGGCGACGCCGACGGCCTGGGCGTGACGTTCGAGTACTCGGACGGGAGCCAGTCCGTCCGCAAGCAGTTCCGCTTCGAGAGAACCAGCTACATGGTGCGGATCTCGACCGAGGTGACCACCGATGGCAAGCCCACGCCGCACGCCATCGAATGGCGCGGCGGGTTCGGCGATCTCACCATACCGGCGCCCGCCTCCAGCACCATCGCGCTGTACTACGACGTGGCCGCGAACAAGCTGCGGGAGCAGGGGGCGCGAGCGGCGAAGGACGGACCGGTGACGGCGGCCGGAGATTCTTCCTTCGCCGGCATAGCGGACAAGTACTTCGCGGCGGTGTTCCTTCCCGAGGGGACGCCGGCGGTGCAGCAGACCACCTTCGGCGATTGGGTCCGCACACCCCTGGAGGAGAAGTCGCAGGATTTCGCCGGCGTGGCGGTTTCCAGCGGCGACACGAACCGCTTCCGCGTGTTCGTGGGGCCCAAGGACCTCCAGTTGCTGAAGAAGGTGGACCCGAAGCTCGAGCAGGTGGTGAACTTCGGCGGCTGGATCCCTGGCATAGAGTATCTGGCCAAGCCGCTGTTCCTGTTCGTGGACTGGGCCAACAACAACTTCGTGCACAATTTCGGCTGGGCCATCGTGATCGTCACGGTGATCATCAACATCGCCCTGTTCCCCCTGCGGCTCACGAGCATGAAGTCGGCGCGCAAGATGCAGGCGCTCAAACCGCAAATCGACGCCATCAACGCCAAGTACAAGAACGTCGGCATCTCGGACCCGAAGAAGGCGGACCAGAACCAGGAAGTCATGGATCTGTACAAGAAGCACGGCGTCAACCCCATGGGAGGCTGCGTGCCCATGCTGTTGCAGATGCCGTTCTTCTTCGCGTTTTACAAGGTGTTCACGGTGTCGGTGGAGATGCGGGGCGCCACGTGGTTGTGGGTGACGGACCTTTCGCAGGCCGAGCACCTGCCCATCAAGCTTCTGCCCATCATCATGATCGTGACGCAGTTTCTGATGCAGAAGATGACGCCGCAGGCCAACGTGGATCCCAACCAGCAGAAGATGATGTACCTGATGCCGCTGGTCTTCGGTTTCATGTTCTATCAGCTTCCCAGCGGCCTGGTGCTATACTACCTGACCAGCAACCTGGTGAGCATAGGTCAGCAATGGTTTTTCAATCGCACGGGTGCGGCGCGTGCGGCCGCGTCGAGCGTGCAGCCGCCCAAAAAAAAGAACGGCAGGAAATAGCGCGTGACTGAGAGAAAATACACCACGGCCAAAATCGGCCCGCGAATCGACGGATTCCTGCGGACCACTTTGCGAAACGCCGGGCTTCGCGTACAGTACGAGATTGCCGACGTGTCGGCGGGAGACGACGACTTCGAGACTCCCGACGTGGCGGTGAAGTTCTCCGGCGCGGACGTGGATCTCATCCTCGGCAACCGCGCCGAGCTGCTGCTGGCGCTGGAGCACGTCACCATGGAAATGCTGCGGATGCCGTCGGAAGACCATTCGCGAATCTCGTTCGACGCCAACGATTACCGCCTGCTGCGGATCGAGGAGTTGCGCCTCAGCGCCACCGCCGCGGCCGACAAAGTGAAACGCACCGGCGTGCCGTTCCGCTTCAACCCCATGAACAGCCGCGAGCGGCGGGTGATCCACCTCTCGTTGCGCGGGGAAACAGCGGTGCGCAGCGAGAGCATCGGCTCGGGCCCCTCGCGGCAGGTGGTGGTCTACCCGGCGGGGATGGCCAGCCTGCCCGAGGCTCCGCGCGCTCCCGAGATGCGCCGCGGCGGCGGCGGTCCGCGCGGACGCGGCAGGAGATAGCGGCGTTCGTGAGCCATTGTGGGGCAGGTTTTCAACCTGCGGCCGATTTTCAATCGGCCCCCTGTTGCGGCCATGTGCAAGGCTTCGGAAGGCGGGTTGCAAACCCGCCGCAGGTTGAAAGCCTGCCCCACATAGAACCGCCCATGTCCCTGTCCGACACCATCGTCGCCATCGCCACTCCTCCGGGGCGGGGAGGGCTGGGCATCGTGCGTCTGTCCGGCAGGGACGCGCGTGCGATCGCCGGGACCATCCTCAGCCACGCCGATTGGCGGCGGTGGCGCGTGTTCCTGGCGGAGTTGCGGGACCGCGACGGCCACCCGATCGACCAGGTGGCGGTCACCTTCTTCGAGGGTCCGCATTCCTACACCGCCGAAGACGTGGTCGAGATCTGCTGCCACGGCTCGCCGGTGGTGCTGCGGCACGCCGTGGAGGGCGCCCTGGCGGCCGGGGCGCGCCTGGCCGGGCCGGGCGAGTTCACGCTACGCGCTTTCCTCCACGGGCGGATCGATCTGCCGCAAGCCGAGGCGGTCCGCGACCTGATCGACGCCACCACGAGTTACCAGGCGCGCGTGGCGGCGCGTCAAGCCGGCGGCTCGGTGTCGCGCAGCCTGGCGCCCTTCAAGGCGGGTTTGCTCGATCTGATCGCGCGGCTCGAAGCGGGCATCGATTTCGCCGAGGACGATGTCGGCGTGGCGACCTCCGAAGAGATCCTGGCGCGCCTCCACCCCGTTTTCGACGGCATAGCGCGGCTGGCCGACAGCTTCCAATACGGAACGCTAGTGACGGGCGGGCTCATGCTCGCCATCGTGGGCCGGCCCAACGTGGGTAAGAGCAGCCTGTTCAACCGCTTGCTCGAACAAGACCGCGCCATCGTGACGGATACTCCCGGCACCACCCGCGACCTGGTGTCCGAGACCGCCGCCATCGGGGGAATCCCGGTGAAGCTCTGCGACACGGCGGGCATCCGGGAGCCGGCGGGGACGGTGGAATCGCTGGGCATCGAGCGCAGTTACCAGGCCATGGCCGATGCGGATTTGACGCTGGTGGTGGTGGACATCTCGCGGCCGCTGGAGACGGAGGACGTGACGCTGATGGACCGCGCCGCGAGCCAGGGCCGGCATCTGGTGGTGGGAAACAAGTGCGATCTCGCTGGGGAGGAGTTCGTTGCGGCCCATCCCACGAGCGCCCTCACCGGCGAGGGAATCGCCGAGTTGCGCGACGCCATCCTGGAAGCCGTGGCCCCGGCCGGCGCTTTTGAACAGGATGGCGGCTTCATCACCACTCTCCGCCACGAGCAGTTACTGCGCGAATCGGTCGAGTACCTGGAGAAAGCGCGCGGGGCAGCGATGGCGGCGATTCCGCACGAGATGGTGCTGCTGGATCTGTACGCCGCGCTGCACGCGCTCGACGCGATTACGGGCGCCACCACCGCGGACGACATCCTGAACCGTATCTTTTCCACCTTTTGTATCGGAAAATGACGGAACCTTTGCATGTATGATTCGTTTAGATTATCTTGGCTGCCATGGCTTGGAAGCCCGTGGCAATGGAACTACTTCAATTCCGAGGTGAATATGCGTCGGTCGATACGTTTTTTTCTGGTAGCGGCTCTGCTCCTGGCGCCGGCGGCGTTTCCGCAGACGCTGCCGCAAGGCGTTCGGAAGGTGACCTCCGTCGAGGGCATCACCGAGTACGCCTGGCCCAACGGCCTGCGGGTGCTGCTGTTTCCCGATCAGTCCCAGCCCAAGGTCACGGTGAATGTCACGTATCTGGTGGGCTCGCGCCATGAAGGCAACGGAGAAGCCGGGATGGCGCACCTGATGGAGCACATGCTGTTCCTGCGCACCAAAAGCGGCAAGGACGTCAAGAAGGAGTTGACCGACCACGGCGCCGAGTGGAACGGCACCACGTCGGACGACCGCACCAATTACTTTGAAACCGTCACCGCCTCGGACGAGAACCTGGGATGGGCGCTCGGGCTCGAAGCCGAGCGCATGACCGGCATGCGCATCGAGAAGGAGTTGCTCGACAAGGAAATGACGGTGGTGCGCAACGAGTTCGAAATGGGTGAGAACAGCCCCATCAACGTGCTCTACCTGCGCACCATCGGCGCGGCCTACTCGTTCCATCCCTACGGGAAGCCGACCATCGGCACCCGGTCGGATATCGAGAACGTGCCCATCGACAAGCTGGACGCGTTCTATCACAAGTTCTACCGGCCCGACAACGCGGTGGTCATGGTGGCCGGCAAGTTCGACGAATCCAAGGCGCTGGCCGATGTGGCCGCGGGACTGGGCGCCGTTCCCAGGCCGCAGACGGCGATTCCGAGAACCTATTCCGTGGAGCCGCCCCAGGAGGGCGAGCGCACGCTTACGCTGCGCCGGAGGGGCGATAACCAGGCCGTCCTGGCGGTCTATCACACGCCCGCCGCCACGCATCCGGACATGGCCGCGCTCGAGGTGCTGGCCGGCGTGCTGGGCGATACTCCCTCCGGCCGGCTTTACAAGGCGCTGGTCGAGAGCAAGAAGGCCGTCAACGTGGAAGCCGACGAGCAGCCGATGCACGACCCCGGCTTCCTGTTGGCCATGGCGATACTTCGGCCGGAACAGAACATCGACGAGGCCCGCGAGATCGAGTTGAAAACCCTCGCCGGGGTTTCCCAGGAGCCGCCCACGCAGCAGGAAGTGGATCAAGCCAAAACCCGGTTCCTCAAGCAGATCGACCTGCTTCTGACGAATTCGCAGAGGGTGGGACTGTACCTCAGCGAAGCCATGGCGGCCGGCGACTGGCGGTTGCTGTTCCTGGTGCGCGACCTCGTCCGCGACGTTACCCCGCAGGACGTGGCCCGCGTGGCCAAGGCTTACATCAAGGACACCAACCGCACCCTCGGCGAGTTCATTCCCACCAACGCTCCGGACCCGGCCGTGATTCCCGCCGCGCCCGACGCGTCGGCGGCGCTCAAGGATTACAAGGGCGGCGAGGCCATCTCCGCCGGCGAGGCCTTCATACCCACGCCGGCTAACCTCGAGGCCCGCATGGTCCGCTCGAAGCTGCCGGGCGGCATGCGGGTCGATCTGCTGCCGAAGAAGACGCGCGGCGGCGTGGTGGTGGCGCGAATCCAACTGGATTTCGGGGACGAGCAATCCGTCTTCGGCCGCACCGTGGCCGGCACGGCGGTGACCGGCATGCTCTCCCGCGGCACCAAGACCAAATCGCGGCAGCAGTTGGAAGAGGCTTTCGACAAGCTGAAGACCATCTGGGGCGTGAACGGCAACGCGGTTGGGGTGGCCATTACCCTGCAGACCACCGAGGCAAACCTCCCGGCCGCCTTGCGGCTGGCCGCCGAAGTGCTCCGCCAGCCGGCCTTCGACGAAAAGGAATTCGATCAGTGGCACCAGGAGCGGCTTTCTTCCATCGAGCAATCCCTGCACGAGCCCATGTCGATTGCGTCCAACGAGGCGCAGCGGCACCTCAACCCCTATCCCCACGGCCATCTCCGCCACGTCAGCACCATCGAGGAACGCCTGGAGGACAACAAGAAGGTGACGCTGGCGGAAGTGCGCCAGTTCTACGCCGATTTCTACGGAGCATCCGACGGCGCGTTCCTCGTGGCGGGCCAGTTCGACCCCGTGGCGATGCAGAAGCTCGCCGCCGAGCTGTTCGCCGACTGGAAAAGCCCCAAGCCGTACACGCGCGTGCCGGCGGTCTATCACAAAGTGGATGCCTCCGACCAGAAGTTCGAGACGCCCGACAAGCAGAATGCCATGCTGGGAGTGGGCATGACCGCGCGGATGAGCGATTCGGACCCCGACTATCCCGCCATGCTGATCGCCAACTACATTTTCGGCGGTTCCGGCGGCGCGCGGCTGTTCAAACGGATTCGCGACAAGGAAGGCCTGAGCTACGGCGTATACTCGGGCTTCTCGGCGCCGCCTCTGGACGATGGCGGATACTTCCTGATGCAGGCCATCAGCGCTCCGCAGAACGCGCCGAAGGTGGAGGCCAGTTTCAGGGACGAGCTGGCGCGGACGCTGAAGGACGGCTTCACCGCGGAAGAGGTGGCCGCGGCCAAGAAGTCGTGGCAGGAAGAAGAAACGGTGGGCCGGGCCAACGACTCGACGCTGCTGGCCGAGATGGGGCAGCATGAGCGCTTCGGCCGCACGTTCCAGTGGGAAGCGGGATTGGAAGCCAAGGTGGCGGCGCTGACGCCGGAGCAGGTGAACGCGGCGTTCCGGCGCCACCTCGACCCGGCCGCGCTGTTCACCGTGAAGGCCGGCGATTTCAAGAAGGCCGGCGCGTACCAGTAGGCATCAGGCCAGCATATCGAGGGTGGTCTTGGTCATCCGGTCGGCGACGTGAGCCACTTTGGTATTGGCCTCGAAGCCGTTCCTGGATTGCAGCAGGGCCACGGCGTTATCGCTGAGGCTGGTGGTGTCCTGGGGCAGCGGCGGAGGCTCTTGAGAGATTCGCCGGGCCGCCGAGTCGAAGCTGGTCTCGGCATCTTGCATGCCTTGCAAGGCCGTATCGAGAACGATCATGCCGTTCTTATCGGCCAAAACCGGAAACACCAAAACCCGGGGACAGACGGAACGTTCACCGGGTTTCCGCCCCGCGGCACGGCTAGCCCAACTTTCGCACTTCGAGGCCTGAGCGGCACTTAAGTCCTGAAGAATCAGTAGAGGCTATTGAAAGGTCTTCACCACAAATCAGGGCCGCCGACCAGCCGCCGCGGCGGCTCCGAGGGCAGGATCTGCGGTGATGCGAGGGGGCGGTTGCGCGGGCAGGGCGAGCTTGAGCTTGCCGAGTACCAGGCGGGCATCTGCTTCCGGCTGCGTATAGCGGGGAAGAATCAACCAGCGCCCATCCACGGTCGGGATGTGGACGTCAATCATTTGAATGGTCGCCAGCGCGTCCATTACGGCTGAGGGCGTCAGCCCCGGCGCGTGCATCATCAGCCGGCTCTTCAGCGTCACCTGAAGACAGTAGGCCAGGAAGGCTACGAGGATGTGGGCGTCGGCGCGGTGCTCCAGTTGATGGCGGATCGGCCGGAGTCCGAGCTCGCTTTTCAAGCTTCGAAAGACAGACTCGATCTGAGTCAGTTGGACATAGCGCGACCACAGCACACTGGGATCGCCCCCCGTGAGGTTGGAGCGAAGTAGATAATGTCCGTCACGCAGTTCCGCCTCTTGGAGCTTGGCCTTGTCCACGCGGAATTGGAAAGACTCGCGCGTCACCGGCTGCCGGGCCTCCGGCATCTGGATCTTCACGAAGCCGAAGGCGCGGCCCGCCTCGGTCTTGGCGGCGCCGATGCGTAACAGCAACTGATCGCGCGCCGGCAGGCTGTGGCGCATGGCGCGTAGTTTGCGTAGCAACCGCGCCAGCCGCTTCCGTCGCATGGCCATCTCCTTGGCTTGGCGGCCGTCGCTCTTGGCCAGCACGTAGAGCTCGCCGTCCTGTTCGAACAGCTTCACCTCGACTGAGTCGCGGACCTTGTGCCAAGGCAGGTCGAGCCACTTCTTCTCATGCTGTTTGATCTTGCTCTTCGAGGTCCCCACCAGATAGTAGACTTGGCGCGCCGGGTCGCGCATCTCGGCCAACACCGCTTCGGTCGGGATCCCCCGGTCCATGACCCACATCCGCTTTGCCTTCCCGTAGGTCTTCTCGATTTTGTCGAGGAACCCCCGCAGCGTGGTGCAGTCGGTGGTGTTCCCGTTCATCACTTCGTAGGCCAGGGGGAAACCATCGGTGGTGACCACCAGGGCCACGACCACCTGCCGGCAATCCGGTCGGCCGTCGCGGCTGTAGCCGCGCCTGGCCTTGGGGTTCTCTTCCATGGCGCCCTCGAAATAGGTGCTCGTCAAATCGTAAAGCAGCACCTCGAAGTCGGCCTGAAACAGGTCGGCCCACTTCCCTCGCAACCACACAAACAGTTCCTGCTTGTGCTCCAGCACCCGGTCCAGGCAGCGGTACAACCGGTCCTTTTCCGCGACCGCATAATCCACGTTCAACAACTCGTCCATGGCGGTGGACAGAAACCACTGCCGGTGCACTCGGAACTCACTGGCCGGATCGATGAGGTGGTTGACCACCAGCAACTCCAGCACCTTCTCCCAACTTACGGCCTCGCGGCCGTCGGGCAAGCGTCGCTGCCAGAACTCGTCCAGCCCCAGTTGCCGCCAGATGTCGCAAGCCAGCCAGCAGTTGCCGAACAGGCGCGGCCGCCGCAGTTCCAGTCCGCTCAATCTCACTTGCAGACTGTCGATGCAATCTTCGGGAATCTCGCGATCCTCGGGGAACAGGCTGAGGGTGCGTGAGCGGTGCTGCTGCTCGTCGAAAACATCGAGGGTCTTGCGCCAGGCGTCTTCCTGTTGGTCGTTGACTTCACCCAGGTACAGGACCGTGCGTTGTGCCGTCTTACCGGAGGACAGCCGCCGGTTCTCCACCACGCTGAAGTAGCGGTGATCCTTGCCGTCCTTCCTGCGGTTCGTCCGGCGCAAAAACATTGAAGCTGCAGAATGCCAGAAAAACCGCCGAAGTGGAAGAGGGTAGGTCTTCACCACAGCGGTTTTCAGATTTCCGGATTGCAGGCGAAAGCTTTAGGCCCGACCCGCCCGGCAAAACGGCTCTGAAGTGCGAAGGTCGGGCTAGCTGAAGCACGCGGACACAGAACTCGTCGACTCTAGCCTTTTCGGTGTGCTCGATGAGGTCTTCGTAGGTCAACTGCTTTCCGATGCTCCCGAGCATGTCGAGATCTCCCAGACCGGTTGTCAGGAGTTTGTGTCCCGTCGATTCGAGATGGGAAACATTGGGCGACAGGTCCGGCCGGATTCGGAAGCGAGCGTTCAGACTTTGCAGTGCAACCAGGGTTCGTTGGATGTTCGCGGCGTCGCGCCGATAGACAACGTCCAGGTCGCGTGTGATGGTCGGCACACCCTGAAGCACCGCGCTCATGCCGCCGACGACAATGAACTCGACCTCGTTCTGTGCCAATACTCGAAGAAGGGCGAGGTAGTCAAAGCCCAGCATTCTGTTCCCGAATAGCTTCCAAAGATCTCAAGCAGTCCTGCATCTCAATGAGCCGTTCTTCTGGCGTCAACGACAGAACCCGGCGGATCAGCGTCAGATCCTCGCCGTCCTCCGCGTAATCCACCAGCCCTTCCACGCCTTCGTCGCAGCCCGCCATACCACCCCCATTCTACCGCCGCGTTACCATAGGCACGTGCTCCGCAAAATCCTGCGCGTCACGTGGGTTCCGGTACTCCTCGTCCTGCTCTACTCCGGCTGGCTCGTCTGGCAACGGCACTTTTCCCAATTGCCGCCTCGGCCCGTCCCGCAACAGCCCGATCCGCTGCTGGCGTACGGCGACCGGCTCGAGATCCTCGATTTCTCTGGCACGCCCTCGATCGCGCGCGGCGCGAGCGCGCTCCTCTGCTACAGCGTGGTGAATGCCAAGTCGGTGCGGCTCGATCCGCCGGTCGAGGACGTCTGGCCCTCTCTCAGCCGCTGCTTCAACGTCAGCCCCGCCACGACCACCCGGTACACCCTCACCGCCGGGAGTGCGGACGGCGAGTCCGTTTCCCAATCGCTCGAGGTGCAGGTGCGGCCCTCCCCGGGGCCTTGAGCCCTATTGCCCGCCGGACACCGGGGCCGATTTTCCCTGCGAATTGGTCAGCGTCACCTGCACGGTACCAAGCGCGCTGGCACTGCCGGAATACCCGAAAGAAATCGTCAGCGTGAACCCGCCGCCGTTGCTCACCCCCTGGGTGGACGAAAACCAGGCGGGCGCGGCGGTGGTCAGCGAAACTCCCGAGCTCCCGGTGTAGGAGGTCGTGCCGCTCAATTGCGTGCCCGACGCGGAAGAGAATACCAGCTCCGCCAGGCTCAGGTCGCGCGTGGTGGAATCCGCGTTTATCACAACCTGGAAGCCCGACGCCGTGACGCTGGCAATCTTCACCGACAGGATCAGTGGCACCGCCGGACCAAGGGTAATCGCAACGCTGGGAGCCGGCCCCGTAAACGGCAGTGATTGGCTGCTCCCCGCCGGTGTCAGCGCCCCTAACGTCGCAGTGATGGTACCGGCCACGGTGCCCACCTGTATCTTGGGCAACGTGACTGTCGTCGAACCCGCCGGGATGCTCACCGCCGCGGAAACGCCTCCGCTGGCGAATGCCAGGTCCGGATTGACAAATCCCGCCGGCAATCCCGCGGCGCTCGCGCTCGGCTGGAAGGACAGCGTGGCCGTCCCGCTGAGCGACACGGCGTATGCCTGTCCCAGAGTCAGGGTCGGCGTCGGTTGGATCAGAGGCGTGGACGGCTGCGAGTTGTCGACCGCGATGCTCACGGCGGGAAGCGCCGGGTAGTTTACCGTCACCTGGTAGGCGCCCTGAACCGTCGCCGGCGGCGAGGCCGAGTCCTGCACCTGCACCGTCAGGTTGAAGGTCCCGGTGGAGGCAGGCGTGCCGGAGAGAATGCCGGTCGCCGCGCCGATTTGCAGATCCTTGGTGTCACTCTGCGGAAGGGACCACTTATACGGTGGAGTACCGCCCGCGGCGGTGAAGGTCTGCGAGTACGGCGCGTTCAGGGTGCCTGCCGGCAGCTTCGTGGGCGGTGAGGAGCTGAGCGCCGGCGAGCTGATCTGCAGACTCGAACCCACGGTGATACTGAGCGTGCCCGACGAGCTCCCCAGGTGGTTGGCGTCGCCTCCGTAGGACGCCGTCAGCGAGTGAGAGCCGGCCGCCAGGGTGGAAGTGGTGAAGGCCGCCTGGCCGCCGCTGAGAGGCTGCTGGCCGAGCGAGGTCTGACCGTCGCTAAAGGTCACCGTGCCGGTCGCGCCGGCAGGCGTCACCGTCGCGGTGAGGGTGACCGTCTGGCCTTGCGCCGGGGACATCGCACTTGCCTGGATGCCCGTAACAGTCGCAGCCTTGTTCACCGTCTCCGGCACTGGCGGCGTCGAAGTGCTGGCCGCATAGCACGAATCGCCATTGTAGACCGCGGTCAACGAGTGGCTGCCCGCCGTCAGCGAGGAACTCGTGAGGGTCACCTTGCCGGCGTTCAGCGCCGCCTGGCCAAACTGGACCGTCCCGTCGTTGAACGTCACCGTACCGGTAGCGGCGGACGCCGTCACGGGCGCGGCGGCTCCGGGCAGCTCCACAGTCGCGTTGAGCGTGACCGCCTGGCCGTAGGTCACCGGGCTTGGGCTGGCGTTCAGGGTCGTCAAGGTGCCGGCCAGCGCCACGGTCTCCGTCGCCGATCCGCTGCTCCCAGTGTAGTTGCTGTCTCCGCTGTAAGTGGCCGTCAACGTGTGATTGCCCGTGGTCAGGGTAGACGTCGAGAAAGTCGCCGTCGCGTTGCTGCCCAGGGTAGCCTTGTTGATCGTCGTCTGTCCGTCCATGAACGTCACCGTGCCGGTGGGTGGGAAGCCCGTGCAGGCCGCCACGGTGGCCGTCATTACCACGGGCTGGCATGAAGTAGCAGCCGCCGGCACCGTCAGTTGAGCCGTGGTGGGCGCCTGACTCACCGTCAGGTTCATCGTGCCCGAGCTCGCATTGGAGGACGCCGTGGAACTAGGCGTGAAATCGGCCTCCAACACGGCGTTCTCCGCGGGAAGCTGTACCAGAGCGGCGGCGACTGCCAACGCGTTGCTCACGGTCACGGGAACATTGCTCGCCAGGACGCTGCCCGGCTTTCCCTTGGTCATGTCGAGAAACGTGACGCTCCCGGCGGCGCCCGGCTTGACGGCCGCGGTCAGAGTGACCTGCTGGCAGACGGTTGGCTGCGCCGGCAGGGCCGTAAGCGTAGTCGTAGTCGAGGGCGCAGTCACGGTCTCGTTGACGGTATTCGACTGCGCGATGCCGCATGCGCCGGAGTAGTAAGCCAGCAGCGGGTGACTGCCCTGGGCCAGGGCGGACGTTGTGAAGGTCGCCACCCCGTTGACGTCGATCACCGCCGTGCCGATGGTGGTCGCGTTGTCCAGGAACGTGACCGTTAATCCCGCCCCGGGGTTAGGCGATAGCGTGGCGATCAAGGTGACAGGCTGGCCCGCCATCCCCGGACTCGGCGATACCGCGAGCGACAGCGATGGCAGGACCGAGACTATTTCAGTCACACTTGGCGAGGTGCTCGAAGCGTAGTTGACGTCCCCGCCGTACGAGGCCGTCAGGTAGTGGGTGCCAATCGAAAGGCTGGTGGTCCACGAGACGGTTGTGGCGCCGCCGGTCAGGGTCAAGGTGTCCAGGTTGGTCGTCCCATTGTTATCGAAGATCGTCACCTGCCCGGTCGGGGGCACTTGGGATGCGCCGGGCGCGTTGAGGGTCGCCGTCAAGGTCACCGGCCCGCAGGAGGTTGGATAGGGCGATGCGGTGAGGGTGATAGTCGTGACCGTCTTGCCGACCGGGACTGTCTTCGAAGCGGAACCCGTGTAGCACCCATTCGCGCCGTAGTTGGTGACGGTAACCCCGATCGCAATCGAAGGAGGCGTAATGAGGGTGACTGGCACGGAAATCGCCACCGCGGTGGACGTGTAACCTGCCTGCACGGTCACGGCGATTTGGTTGACTGTCACCGCCGGCGCGCTCGCGAGCTGATAGCACGAGGAGGGGTAGCCCGGCGCCGTCACCACAGTTCCGGTTCCCTCGAGTCCCGTGCCGGTAATCGTTAGCGTAACCGGAGCGCTTCCCGTAGGGGCGGGAATTGGGTTCGGCGTAACTGCCGAAATGGTTTGCGCCCCCATCTGCGCCGGTATGACAACCGCCGCACCCGCCAACAGCGCCACGGCCAGGAGCGTTCTCTCTGCGTGGCGGCCCAAACACCAGCGGGATGGTCCCTGCTTTATGTCGGTCATGGCCATCACCTCTGAAAACCTTTCTCCGCGCCGCTCGCCGCCGCCGGCACAAACACCGTGCCCGCCCCCGAGCCGTTTCGCAGGAAGATCCAGCCGGTCTCACCCGGCTGCGAGGAAATCAGAAACGCGTCGCGAATGTCCAACGCATCGAGCGACACCGGAGGCACATCCACGCCAAACGACTGCGTCCCGCCGGTGGCAACGTCTATGATCGACACCGTCTTGGCGTCCGGCTGTGCCACGAAGACCGAACCGCCGTCCCACGCCGGCTGGAGCTTGCCGATTCCCGCTAACCCGGAAACCAGTGCGCGCGCCAGCGGCGCCGAGGCCAGGTTCCGGATCAGATACACCGAACCCGTGGCTCCGTCGGCCACCACCGCGCCCTTGCCGTTGGGCATCATCGCCAGCGCCTGGAACTGCTCCCCGGAAACCACGATTTGCGCCGCACCCCCCGGCGGGATCAGGTAGACCGCGCTGGGCGAGGCCACCAGCAGAATGCTGCCGTCGTCGCTGACCGCAGCCTCCGCCGGTTGCTCCGGCAAAACGCTCGCGTCCAAGTCGAGCGAAACCTGCGGCGCGTCCGGCAGGCCGGTCAGAACCTGCAGGCGCCCGGAGGACGAGGAATACAGCACCACTGCCGTCGCGCCCGGGCTGAACGCCACCCAATCGGCGGCGGCCAAGGCGCCCTCGACCGGCGCCAGGCGGTCCACCGGCCCGCCGCTCAGAAACAGCACGGCGGGCGCGGCGTCATGGCGCTCCACCCACGCGAAGTCCCGGCCCGGCGCGACGCGCACGCGCGTGGTTCCGCGGGGCAGCAGGAGCGGATGGCTGTAGTGCAGCGCGCCCGGAAGACCGAGGATGATCCGCAGTTCCGGCTGCGACGGATCGGCGACATAACCCGTGACCGGCGCGGTCAGCCCGGTGGCGGCCCACGCCACCACGGGCAACAGCGGGAAGAAGAAGTAGCGATGAACTGAGATTCTGGTCATAGCACGAATCCTCATGGCTTACCCATCGATTGCGTCCGGCGGGTCTTCAAGGGTGCGGCCCGAACACAACCCCGCCCGCTCCCGAGATGGTGCCGGAGGGCGTAGACGGCGTTGACGGCTGGCTTGACGAGCTGCTCCCGCCACGCAGGCCCAGCGCCGCCCCGACCGCGCCCGCCGCCGCCAAGCCCACGATAATGCCAATGGTCTTGCCCGATACCGCGGCGTGCGCCGCCGACGAACCGGCCGCCGCGCCGCTGGCATTGCTCTGCGAGATCGTAGCGGTGGCCTGCTCGCCATGTGCCGACGCCGTCACGTGGACCTCGAACTTCCCGGCGAGCTTATTGGGCTGCAACTGGGGCATGATTGCCCGGCCGGCGTTGTCGGTTGTGACCACCACGCTCTTCGCGCCGCCCGCAAAAGCGCCGCCCGGACCGTAGTACGGCAGCAGGAACAGGACCGCCGCTCCCGCCACGGGCCGGTGGTTCTCGTCCTCCACCTGGACGATAGTCTCACGTGCCGTCCGTTGCTTGATGTTGTTGATGGCTCCTTCGCCCTCGACGATCACGAGGTTGAGCTTGCCCGGAGCAGCGGGCGTTGGAGTCTGGGCCTCCTGGGCCGCAAACGAGGAGAGGCAGAACAATAGAAATGGCGTCATGATGCGCATGGGGTACCCCGACTGCAAGCGAATTTGTGCTGATTGTCTGTCGTGACCGGTGATGCCGTGTTGCCGCGAACCGGGCTTTCGAGATGCATGTGGACCGGGACCTTGTCTTTGGATGTCCGACTGCGTCGATTATACGCCCAGCCGCCCCGGTTGGGGTCTTTCCCTGAAGTCTTTTCGTACGAAAAAGCCCGAAAGTGCGGTTCGCGGACCTGTAAACTCGCCCAAAGCCCGGGCTGCCGTGCCCACCTGCGTAACGGATGTAGCCGGCTGCAGGGGCTGGCTGACGTTCCCGGCACGGTCACCGCAAGCCGGCCGCCAAGGACCGTCCACAAGGTAAGCGCTGTCCGGGTGCAGTCCTACGCCTGCCTTGCCAGTGCCATCCGCTGCTGCTTCATCCACCGCAGCCGGCTCTGCTGCTCCTGGTAGAGCGTGCCGAATCCCGCCCAGTAGTAACCGAAGACGAACAACGCCAGGAACGGAATCGTCAGGTAGTTGTAGCTCTCGACGGCGAAGGCGATCATTCCCAGGAAGTAAGTGCCCACCAGGATCTCCACGTATGGCAGCCAGCCGCTCCCGCGCCGGTACTGTTTGGTCTCCAGGTTGACCCGCCGCTCGCCCCCGATGGCGAATTTCGGCGTCCGCACGAAGCCGGTCTCCACGCCGAACAGCGCCTCCAGCACCGCGCGCGTATTGATGATCGTCAGCCCCACGCCCACCGCCATCAGCATCGGCAGCAGCATCACGGAGCGTTTCCAGTTCCGGGGATACAGCTCGCGGTGCGCCACCACGTAGAACAGCGAGATCGACCAGAAGGACGCCGCAATCAGCGGCAGGTCGATGAACACCATCTGCCAGATGCCCATGTAGAACCGCACGATCATTACCGGCAGCATCAGCGCCGATATCACGATCATCAGCGGATAGGAGATGTTGGGCGTGAGGTGCAAAATCGCTTCCGCCTTGACGCGCGCCGGAACATCCGCGTGCCAGATCGAGGGCAGCAGTTTCTTGGCCACCTGCGTGAGACCCTTGGCCCAGCGCGATTGCTGCACCTGGAAGCCGTGCATCTCCACCGGCAACTCGGAGGCGCACTCCAGACCCGGCACGTAGACGAAGCGCCAGCCCTTCAACTGCGCGCGGTAGCTCAGGTCCGAATCCTCGGTCAGCGTGTCGTGCTGCCAGCCGCCGGCGTCGTCGATCATCTTCCGCCGCAGAATCCCGGCCGTTCCGTTGAAGTTGAAGAAGTAACCCGCCCGCGACCGCGCCCCGTGCTCCAGAATGAAGTGGCCGTCCAGCAGCATGGCCTCCACTTCGGTGAGGAAATTGTAATCGCGGTTGGTATAACTCCAGCGAGTCTGCACCACGCCCACCTGCGGGTCGGCGAAGTAGTGAACGGTCTTCATCAGGAAATCGGCGGGAGGTAGGAAATCGGCGTCGAATACCGCCATCAGCTCGCCGGTGGCCTTGGCCATGCCTTCCTGCAGCGCCCCGGCCTTGAAGCCGTGCCGGTTCGTCCGATGGATGTAGTCGATGGGATACCCCATCGCCCGGTACCGTTCGACCAGCGCTTCGGCGAAGGGAGCGGTGTCGTCGGTCGAGTCGTCCAGCACCTGAATCTGCAAGAGTTCCCGCGGATACTGGATCTTCACCGCCTCTTCGATCAGCCGCTCCACCACGTACCGCTCGTTGTACAGGGGGAGCTGAACGGTCACCTTGGGAAGCTGATCGAAGCGCTTGGGCGGCTCGCCGGTGGCCTTCTTGCGGTGCTTGAAATAGGTGTGGATGAGTTCGTAGCGGTGGATGCCGTACACCGAGAGGATCGCCAGCACGGTGAAGTAGGGGATGAGCATCGCCCAGTCGAACCAGGCCAACTGATGGATGCCGGCGAAGGTGTTGTCGGAGAGACGCTGGACCAGCCGGTCCGCGGCGCTAGGGGTGACCAGGAACGCTAACGCAAAAGCGGATGACATAAAGGAAACCCCAGGTCCCGAGTTCGGCTTGAGGCCTTGTGGCCTTCACAATGGTATCAGAACTCACGTGGTACGTGGCGGCTAAGGCCCGCCGCGTTACTGTGCCTCCACCAACTCCACCGCGCTGGCCACCAGCTTCTGGCACAGCGTGTGGTGCAGATCGCCGGCCTTGAATTTCGCCTGCCCCTCGGGCGTGCGCATATCGCAACCGGTCAGCTCCCGGCACATCAGGCTTCCGTTACGCTCCCGGAAGGCCGCCGCGAACGCGGCCACGCGGTCGTATAGAGGTCCGCGCGCATTTGCCGGATCCGTGGCCATCGCCTGCCCGTGCCGGACGCCCAGCGCCATCAGGGCTCCCGTCACCGCCCCGCAGGTATCCCCCATGCGGCCCATGCCGCCCCCGAACGGTCCGGCCACCACCAGGCACATCGGCTCGCTCAGTCCTTCACCCGCACCGCAGGCGGCAAACACCGATTGCGCGCAGTTGTAAGTCTCGAACAGGGCAACTGCCTTTTCCACCTTGGACATGGCTACCAGAATATCACCCGCCGATCGCCCCGGCGCCTCACATCCCCTGCAGAAACGGATTCCGCTCCTTCTCCCGCCCGATGGTGGTCATTTCCCCGTGGCCCGGGATCACCACGGTCTCCTCGGGCAGCCCCAGCAGCTTGCCGTGAATCGATTGCAGGATCAGCCGCCCGTCGCCCCCCGGCAGGTCGGTGCGCCCGATGCTGTCGCGGAACAGCGTGTCGCCCGCCACCAGTTTCCGTTCGCCGGGGATCCACAGGCTGATGCTCCCCCGCGTGTGCCCCGGCGTGTGCAGCACGTGGACATCGGTCGAGCCCACCACCAGCCGGTCGCCGTCGTTCGCCGGCACGTCGATCACGACCGCCTCGGGCGTTTCCATGCCCAGCCACTCCGCCTGGATCTCCAGCATGTCCTGCAATGCCTGGTCGCCGAGGTTCATGTAGACCGGCGCCCCGGTGGCCCGGTGCAGTTTCTGCGCGCCGCCGATATGGTCGATGTGCGCGTGCGTGACCACGATGGCCTTCACCGTCAGCCCGTGCCGCCGGATTATCTCCAGGATGCGGCCGATTTCGTCGCCCGGGTCCACCACCAGGCCCTCGCGGGTGGTTTCGTCTCCAAACACCGAGCAGTTGCACGCCAGCATTCCGACCGGCAGGACTTCGTGGATCATACGCCGATTGTATACTCAAGTAGCTATGTTCGACCTTACGCCTCTCACCGTGCTCATGCGGTGGTTGCACCTCGCCTCCGCGGCGATTCTGGTCGGGGGAATGGTTTTCGCCCGCCTGGCGATGACCCGCTCCCTCGGCTCCCTTTCGCCCGAGACCCGCGACGAGGTGGCCGGCCGGGCCGCCGTAGCCTACCGGCCGCTGGCGATCGCCGCAGTGATTTGCCTGGTGCTTTCGGGCACCTACCAGTTTTATTCCAGCTCCGGGCACTCGCTGCGCCACAACATCCTCTTCGGCCTCAAGATGGCGCTGGTTCTGCACGTATTCTCCGCGGCCATACTGATCGTCCAGCCTCGCAACCCGCGGCGCGTGGGCATGATGACCGGGGTGGCGGTCTCCGGCACGCTCATAATTCTGATTTCGGCCTTGCTGAGGCAGTTCTACTAAACTGGAACCATGACCGACGGCTACCGGGCGTTGCGGGAATCCGCCGCGTGGCTGGCGCTGGACACACGCGGCCGCTTCGTGGTGCGCGGCCGTGACCGCATCCGCTTCCTCCACAACATCACCTCCAACGAAGTCAAGAAGATGGCTCCGGGCGCCGGTTGCTACGCCTTCCTGCTCACCGCCCAGGGACGCATTCAGGCCGATCTCCACCTGTTCTGCTTCCCCGACCGGTTCCTCGTCGATACCGAGCCGGAACTGCGCGCCAAGCTCCCCGGGCTGATTCTGAAATACAAGGTCGCCGACCAGGTCGAGTTGGAGGACGTAACCGATCGGACCGCTTCGCTTGCGCTGGAAGGTCCCACTGCCGCCGCCGCGCTGGCGGCGTGCGGCGCGCCCGTTTCCGCCTCGGATTGCGCCCACGCGGCCTGGGGCGATTCCACCGTGGCTCGCGTCAGCATCACCGGCCAGCCGGGCTATCGACTGTACGGACCGCTGGACCGGCGGCCGGAATGGATCTCCCAATTGGAGTCCGCCGGCGTGCGGCCGGCCACGGACGAGGACGCCCGCGTGGTGCGCATCGAAAACGGCAAGCCCCGCTACGGCGACGATATCCGCGACACCTCGCTGCCCCAGGAAACCGGGCAACTGCACGCCGTGAGCTTCTCCAAGGGCTGTTATCTGGGGCAGGAGATCGTCGAGCGGATCCGCACGCAAGGGCACGTGAACCGGAGGCTGGTGCGCTTGGAGGTCGCGGCATCCGAGCCCCTTCCTTCCGGCGCCCCGCTCACCGCGCAAGGCGCCGAGGCGGGCGAAATCACGTCGTCGGTGTTCTCGCCACGCGCCGGCAAGGTGGTGGCGTTGGCCTTCGTCCGCTCGCAGTTCGCCGACCCCGGCACGGCGCTGGATGCCGGGCGGACAGCCGCCGTGGTGGTGTAGCCATGCTCAACCGAATCTCGTTGCTTCTCCTTGCGGCGGCCCTGGCCGCCTCCGCGCAATCCACCGGGCCCCGCACCATGCGCGTGGATTACTACCACGCCGGCTCCGCCACCGAGGAGCATTTCGCCATCGACCGCGTCTCGCTCGAGGGCGACTGGCCGGGGCCGCTCGACCGCTGGATCGACACCAGCAACCTCGGCAAGTACCAGTTCGAAGTGCGCGATGCCGCCAGCCAGCGCGTGATTTACTCCCGCGGGTTTGCCAGCGTGTATGGCGAATGGGAAACCACGGACGAAGCCAAACAGCACTGGCGCGCGCTGCACGAGAGCCTTCGCTTCCCGGCGCCCGCGGCCCCCGTCGAGGTCGCCATCCGCAAGCGCGGTCCGCGGAACGAGTGGCTGCAGGTCTGGTCGGTGGGTGTGGACCCGGCGGATCGCGCCATCGACCGCTCCGCGCCGCCCAAGGTCGCCGTGTGGCCGGTCGTGCGCAACGGCGCGCCCCGCGACAAGGTGGATCTGCTGTTGCTCGGCGACGGCTACACCGCTTCGGAAATGGAAAAGTGGCACGCCGACGCCCGGCGCACGGCCGAAGTGCTCTTCGCGGCGTCGCCCTTCCGCGAGCACCGCAGCCAGTTCAACGTCTGGGCCATCGATACGCCCGCCGACGAAAGCGGCGTCTCCCGGCCTTCCGACGGCGTGTACCGGCGGTCGCCGCTGGGCGCGGCCTACGACGCCTTCGGGTCGGAGCGCTACGTTCTGACGCTCGACAACCGGCGGCTGCGCGAGATCGCCGCCGCCGCGCCCTACGAGTTCATCGAGATCGTGGTGAACGACCGCAAGTACGGCGGCGGTGGCATTTTCAACGCCTTCGCCACCGTCTCGGCCCGAAATGCCTTCACGCCCTACGTGCTGGTCCACGAATTCGGCCACCACTTCGCCGGCCTGGCCGACGAGTATTACACCTCGGACGTGGCCTATGGAAGCTCCAGTGCGCGCCCCGAACCCTGGGAGCCCAATGTGACCGCCGACCCCCACGCCGCCAAATGGCAGGATCTGCTTACCACAGGCGTAGCGCTGCCAACCCCCTGGCCCAAGCTGGAGTTCGAGCGGAGCCAGCAGGAGACTCAAGCCCGGCGGCGGGAGATCCGCGCGCAGCACGCCCCCGAGGACGCGATGGAGGCGCTCTTTCGCGAGGAGCGAGCCAGCGACACCCGGTTGCTCTCCTCGGGCCCCCACGCCGGCAAGGTGGGAGCCTTCGAAGGCGCCCTCTACGAGGCCACTGGCTATTACCGCCCGCAGCAGGACTGCATCATGTTCACCCGCGACGACGCCGGCTTCTGCGCCGTCTGCCGCCGCGCCATCGAGCGCATCATCGCCATGTACGCGAAGTAGGGGCGGCCCTGGGTGGTAACGTCGTTAGGGAGGAGGAGTTGAGATGGAAAAGCTGTTCGAGACTCAAGGGACGTTGGCCCTGTTCTTGATCTTCTTCATCCCGGGTTTCATCACACTTAAGGTCTACGATCTTCTCGTCCCAGGCGAAGCGAGGGATTCCTCCAAATCGCTTCTTGACGCAGTCGCCTACAGCTCGCTCAACTTTGGCGCGCTCATCTGGCTGGTTCTGATCGTGTGGTCCGGCAACCTGCCGCCGTGGCTGTGGTATTTGGCCATGTGCATCTTGTTGGTGGGCATGCCGGTCATGTGGCCGGTGATCTTTTTGCGGATACGCCGGCTCCCCTGGGTCGCTCGCCATGTTGCCAGCCCAAATGCGAGAGTTTGGGACGACATCTTCGCCAAGCGCACTCCGTACTGGGTGATAGTCCATCTCAAGGATCAGCGCCGAATCGGAGGGCTCTACGGGTACAGGTCGTTCACGTCCCATAGCCCCGCTCCGCCCGAAATCTTCCTTGAGGAAGTTTGGCACGTTGACGAGGATGGGGGCTTTACTGGCTCTGTTGTTGAGGAAACTGCGGGGATTCTCGTCATGGGGACGGAAATTGAGGCATTGGAGTTCTTCGAGTATAATGATGGTGGGAGGGTAGCCGATGTCAAGGAATAAAAACAATGGCTCACACGCCCCCACTGAGGACTTCACGTACGCTCCGACTTGCAGCAAGAGCTATCAACCCATAATGCGTGCTAACACTGGTAGCCAACATCCGCCATCCCCCCCGACGGGCGGTTCGGGAGTCCCTCCGGCAAGGAATGGCGGCTCCGTCGCCGGTCGCCCTAACACCTCAGCCCCGGCGTCACCAGCAAAAGAGTAGCGGACGGCGTCGTTTTCGGTCGGCCCCTCACTCCGCCCGCCGCAGCGTCTCCAGCAATTCCTCGGGAATGTGCAGATTCCCCCCTGCTCCGGTGCCCAGTTTCACCTCCGGCTTCACCACTCCGTGGAAATCCGAGCCGCCGGTCACCAGCAGCCCGTACCGCTTCGCCAGATCCAGGAATCGCTCGGTCTCGGCGGGGCTGTGGTCGCTGTGAAACGCCTCGATGGCGTTCATCCCCGCCGCCGTCAGTTCCGGCATCAGCGCCGCCACGTCGCCCTTCACCCGGACGGGGTGCGCCAGGGACGCTATGCCACCGGCATTCCGTATGTGCTGCACACCCTCGGCGAACTCCGGTTCGCGGCGGTACACGTAGGCGGTGGCGGATTCGTCCAGGTAGTCGTCGAACGCCTCCCGGAAGTTGGACACGTAGCCCTTCTCGAGCATGATCTCGGCGAAGTGCGGCCGCCCCGTCATGCCTCGCCCGCGCGCTTCGGCCTCCTCGACGGTGATGTCGAAGCCCAACTCGCGCAACCGCGCCGCCAGCCTCATGTTGCGCTCGCGCCGCGAAGCCTGCAAGTCCAGAATCCAGTTGCGGAATTCGGCCGGGCTTCCGTTCTTCAGGAAATACCCCAGCAGGTGGACCGAGTGGCCGTACAGCTTGGTGGACAGCTCGATGCCGCAGACCAGTTCCAGTCCCCGGCCGCGAGCTGCCGGCCGCGCCTGGTCGAAGCCGGCAAACGTGTCGTGATCGGTGATGCCCAGCGCCGTCACGCCCTCTCTCTCGGCCTGCTCGACCAGCTCCGCGGGCGAACAGGTCCCGTCGGATTCGTTGGTGTGTGAGTGCAGATCGATCAAAGCGTACCCAGTCCGAACGTTCCAGTGTAGCCCAGATTCGCTCCCCGCTTTGCGCGGCGGTTTCGGCCTCCGTGGCTTCGTCCGTGCCCACCCCTCAACACCCTCATTAACCTTTGTTAAGATGGTTCGAGTGGATTCCCCCGAAACCCCGACACCCGCGGCAGCCGTCGAGCCGCATCCGGCATGGCAACGCGTGCAGCTTGCCCGCCACCCCAAGCGCCCGCATTCGCTGGACTATATCGAACGCCTGATAACCGGTTTTCAGGAGATCCACGGCGACCGCCTGTTCGGCGACGATGCCGCCATCGTGGCCGGCATGGGATGGTTCGAGGGCCGCTCGATCATGGTGATCGCCGAACAGAAGGGCCGCGACACCAAGCAGAAGGTGTTTCGCAATTTCGGAATGCCCAAGCCGGAGGGCTACCGCAAGGCCCTGCGGATCATGCAACTCGCCGCCAAGTTCGGCGTCCCCGTGCTGACCCTCCTGGACACCCCCGGAGCGTATCCCGGCATCGACGCCGAAGAGCGCGGACAGGCCGAGGCCATCGCCCGCAATCTTCGGGAGATGGCGCGCCTGGCTATCCCGGTGATCGCCGTGTGCATCGGAGAAGGCGGTTCCGGAGGAGCCCTCGCCCTGGGCGTGGCCAACACCGTCCTCATGCTCGAGAATGCGGTCTACAGCGTCATCTCGCCGGAAAGCTGCGCGGCCATCATTTACCGGGATTCCGGAAAAGCCGAGCAGGCCGCGGCCGCCTTGCGCATGACCGCCGAGGACCTGATGTCACTGGGCCTCATCGATGGCATCATCCCCGAGCCCCCCGGCGGCGCGCAGGAGGATCCCGCGGCGGCGGCCGAGACCCTGCGGCAGGCGTTGATCGAGTGTTTCGGCGAGCTGGCGAACATGACCGGCGCGCAACTGGTGGCCCACCGCTACCAGAAATTCCGCAAAATGGGCAACTTCTTCGCCTAACATCCGGGGCTGGCGTCCGTCTTCCTTGGGGGCGGCGTGAGTACCCTGCCCGCGAGCCGCATGCCGAACGGGGTAAAATGAAGCTGAACTCCTGCACGCGGTTCTGCGTCTAATAAGGGCGATAGCGAAAATTTGGGGGATTTCTCGTCGTGAAGCGCAAGTGGAAGATTATCATAACCGTAGCCGCTCTTGCGGTCGCCGTGATCGGCGTCTACGCCAGTACCGTATATAGCAAGCGCGGGGTGGTAACCGTTCAAACCGGACAGGTGGTGCGCGGGGATCTGGTCAGCCAGGTCACCGCGTCCGGCGAGATCAAGCCCAAGAATTACATCAACATCGGCGCCAACGCCATGGGCGAGATCACCCAGATTCCGGTCAAGGAAGGCGATCGCGTCCGCAAGGGCCAGTTGCTCGCCAAACTGGAGGATGTCCAACCCGCCGCCGCCGTGGCCGCTCAGAAAGCCACCATCAGTTCCGCGGAGGCCGATACGGCCGCGGCCGTAGCCAGCCTCAAAGCCGCCGACGACAACATCCAGACCATGCAAGCGGGGCTCGATCACGATAAGGCCGACCTGGAGCGGATGAAGGCCGAATACGACCGGAGCGAGTTGCTCTTCAAGGAGAAGCTCCTCGCCAAGCAGGATTTCGACCTCAAGCGATATACCTACGAAGCGCAAGTGGCCGCCATCCGCCAGTCCGAGACCCGGCTCACCCAGGCGCGGGCCCAACGTGACCAGATGGCCGCGCAAGTCAACTCGGCTCAGAGGCGCGTCGCCATGAATCAGGCGAATCTGACCAGCTACGACGACTTGTTGCAGAAGCGCTACTTCTACGCGCCGCTGGATGGCGTGGTCACCAACCTGCCCATGCGGCAGGGCGAATCGGTCGTCCCCGGCATGCAGGGTCAGACCGGCACCATCATCATGACCATCGCCGATATGTCGCTGATCACCGCCGAGGTCAAGGTGGACGAAACCGACATCGTCAACATCCAGCTCAAACAGGTGGCCGACATCTCCATCGACGCCATCCCCAATAAGACCTTCAAGGGCCATGTTTCCGAGATCGGCGACACCGCCATCCTGCGTTCCACCGGCGTGGCCGCGTCGCAGAGCGCCATTTCCAGCCAGGAGGCCAAGGACTTCAAGGTGGTCATCGCGCTCGACAACCCGCCCGACGAGATCCGCCCCGGCCTGTCCTGCACCGCCAAGATCACCACGGCCACCCGCAACGCCGTGCTGACGATCCCCATTCAGGCGCTCACGGTCCGCCAGAAGGGCGACCTGGAAGTCCAACCAGCCGGCAAGAAGGGCGCCTCCGACCCCACCGTGAAGCTCAGCCCCGCGGCCGAGAAAGCCAGGAAAGAGGAGATCACCGGCGTCTTCGTGGTGGAGAAGGGCAAGGCGGTGTTCCACAAGGTGGATACTGGCATCACCGGCGCCACCGATATCGAAGTGACCGGCGGCTTGAAGGAGGGCGACCAGATCGTCACCGGCAGTTACCAGGTGATTCGAACCATCCGCAACGAAACCCAGGTCAAGGTGGACAACAAGTCGCCGGTCGCGGAACAGAAAACGTAGCACCCGGATAACCCAGAAACGAGGTCGGAATCGGCATGGCAGCGGCGGCGGAAAAGGCGATCATCGAGCGCGGCGAACAGCTCAAACGGGACGGCATCGTAATTCGCACCTACGACCTGTGGAAGACCTACGTCATGGGCAACGAGGAGATCCATGCCGTGTCGGGCGTGGATGTGGAAATCAAGCGCGGCGAGTACGTCGCCATCATGGGGCCGTCCGGCTCCGGCAAGTCCACCCTGATGAACCTGATCGGCTGCCTGGACACGCCCACCAAGGGCCAGTATTACATCAACGGCAAGCTGGTCAGCGACATGAGCGACGACGAACTGGCGCGCATCCGGAACAAGGAGATCGGTTTCGTTTTCCAAACCTTCAACCTGCTGCCGCGCGCCACTTCCCTGCACAACGTCGAGTTGCCGCTGATTTACTCGGGCATGGGCTCCCACGAGAGACTCGAGAGGGCCAAGCTGGCCATGCGCCAGGTGGATCTCGAACAGCGCATGAATCATAAGCCCAACGAACTCTCCGGCGGACAGCGCCAGCGTGTCGCGGTGGCCCGCGCGCTGGTCAACAACCCCTCCATTCTGCTCGCCGACGAACCCACCGGCAACCTCGATTCGGCCACCGGCAACGAGATCATGGCGCTGTTCGAAACGCTCCACGAGCGCGGCAATACCATCGTGCTGGTGACCCACGAGCACGATATCGCCGTGCACGCCCACCGCGTCATTCACATCCGCGACGGTAAGGTGGAAAAAGACGAACGGGTGAGATAGGCCGCAAAAAGGGGACTGGCTTGAATTTCGCCGCCTTTGCGAAATCCGTGCCTGTCCCCTTTTTGCCGTCAGCGCGCCGCAGGCCCTTGCCGGCCCTTACTGCGCCACCGGGAGGGTCACCGGGTTGGCCGCTACGTCGCTCTGAATCACCACCAGCGGAAGGTCGCCCGTGCGCGCTCCTGTGGGTACCTGGCAGTTGATCTGGTAGAGCGCCAGTGCGCCCGGTGTCAGACCCCCGAAAACGACGCCGGCAGCCACGCCGTCGATGCTCACCTTCGGCTGCACCGTGGCGGGGGTCAGCGTCGACGACGGCGCGGTCTGATTGCTGGCCATCGCCGGGCTGGTCGCGCCCATTCCCACCAGGTAGAAAACGATCCACTCCCCGGGGCGGGCGGGGGAGTCCGGCGTGACCAGCGTATAGTCGCCGTGCTGGGCCATCACGCGCCCGCTGGCATACGCCGCGATCCCCGGGTCGACGGCGCCGAGTCGAATGCTCTGCGGAACGGAGACGTTGCCGTTCGCCACCACCATCACCTCCACCGCGGAATTGGCCGGGAGTTCCGGCGGAATCTGCGCGTTGATCTGTCCGGGGCTGACGAAGAACAGCGGCGCGGCGATGCCCCCGATCAGGACCTGGGTGACGCCCAGCGTGGTGGGCAAGGGCAGCGCGGTCGCTTGCACGGCGGACGCCGCCAGGTTGCTGCCGTAGATGGCCGTCACGGTGCCGGGCGCCACCAGCGCGCCGAACACCGGGTTCAGATTGTTGACCACCCCGCCAGAGGTGACGATGGGGGACACGAGATCGCCGGTCACCGCGCCATAAACCGGGCGCGTCACCGTGGGCAGGCCGCTCTTGATGGCGCGCAGCGTCACCGTGACCGAGGAGGCGGCAGCGGCCGGTCGCCACGTGGCTGCGTAGATGCCGCTGACCGAGTCGGCCGGAGCCAGCGCTAGCCCCGGATCGCCGTTGGAGAACGAAGCCGTCACGCTGGCGCCGTTGACCGCCTGGCCGCAATCGTCCACCAGCCGCGCCTTCAGGCCCATGGGCCAATCCACTCTCTGGCTGAAGTACGACGGCGTGGCCGGAACCAGCACGATCTGGGTGGGCGAACACGCCGCCGCGGCAGCGCTGGCGGCGTCCGCGATCCGGGCCGAGGGGTAGACGGGGGCCGCCGGCGTGTTGACCAGCGCCCAGTTCAACGCCTGCGCGACCGGTTCACGAAACCCGCCGGAGTCGGCCAGGAGTACCTGGCCCTCGGTGACCACCGTGGCCGGGGCTTCCGCGGGATCGGCTGTCAGCGTCACCGTGGTGGGCGAGCTGGTGGCCACAAAGCTGGTGGGGCTGACGGTTACCCCTGCGGGAGCGCCGCTGTTCAGTCCCACCGAGAAGTTGAGCGGCTGGCCGTTGGAACCGGTCACGGTGATCGTGGTGGTGGGCTTGGCGGTCCCTTGGGAGACCATGACCAGGCCGCCGGAATCGGACGACACCGCCCCGGAGAACTGATTTGGACAGCCCAGGATGTTCCCGTTCTTGAAATCCCCAACGCAAATCTCCCATTTCTGATACACCGTGGAGGGCGTCAGCTTGGGGGCGGAAACCGCCAGGTATCCGGTGTGGTCGCCCTGACCAAGCTTGCAGGCGTCGAACGCAAAGTTGATGTATCCCGTGTCCGTGCCCGACGCGGGGGTTACCTGTATGGAGCTGCCGAAACCCTGCAAAGATGTGGTGTAGGCGGTAGTCGGCCCCGAGTTCTCGACCCCGATCTGGCCAACGTAGTACGATTCGCCCATAGGGGTTGCGTTGGGGTCGCACACCAGAAACCAATAGGTGGCTTGTGGCGTGACCGAAATGTTCGGTATGGCGTTCGAGGCCCTGATGTCGATACTGACGGGGACAGCCAGGCTCTGCTTGGCGCTCTTCACGTCGATGAAGCCGAAGTGCTTCCCGAGAGTCCCTTGGGTATTGGCGCCGATCGTGGTGACCGAGAACGTCTGGGCCTGGCCGGGACTCAGGTTGAACTGCGATGGGCTGACGCTCAGCCAAGGCGTGCCCGATACCGGAGGTTCGGCCACAACCGTGCCGGAAACCTGCGCCGCGCCGTTGTTCAAGACCTGGAGGGTGGTAGTCACCGGTTGGGTCAGGTCCACGCCCGCCGGGTATGTCACATCGATGCTGGAGGGTGCGACGGCGAAAGATTGCATCGAGGCGGCCACCGTGAGCGCGATGCCGATCGTAATGGCGCCCTGCCCCGGGGCCGTGACCTGTATATAGGTTTGGTACGAGCCGGGGGCCAGCGAGCCTGGATCGGCCTGAATACTCAACTGCCCCGGGGTGGCGCCGGACGTGGGAGTGACCTTGAGCCAGCCTGGCAAAGCTCCTCCCGCCGTGGCGGGGACGGAGACGGCGAACTGCATCGCCGAGAGATCCGTGGCCAGAACGCCCACCGGGTACGTCTGCACCGCGCCGCCGGCCATCGCCTGGAATGCGACCGACGACGTAGTCGCGTAAACGTTACCGGCCGCGCCGATGAGCACGCTAAACGACCCCGTCACGCTGGCGCTCACGCTGTCGGTGATGGTGGCCGTGAAGGAGTACGAGCCCTGCGCGGTGGGCGTGCCCTTCAAACTGGCCGTATTCGCGTCGAATGCCAACCCCGGAGGCAGCGATCCGGTTTTGAGCTGGAAGGTGTACACCGGGGCGCCGTTCTGGGCTACCGCGGCCATGTATGACGTGCCCACATTGCCCGGCGGCAGCACCGAACGAGCCGGGCTCAAAGGAGGCACCACCAGGAGGGGGTACAAAATGATGGCGTGCAGGTTGGATGCCGGGATGGTGTCCACGCGGAGGTCGATCTCGTACATCCCGGCGGCCGTTGCCGTCCCCGCCAGAATGCCCGTGAGCGGGTCGAAGGTAAGGCCGGGCGGCAGGATGGTTCCCGCCAGGACCTCGAAGGCCGTGTGCGGCCCGATGTTGTCCGGATCCAGGACGAACTGCATCGAGTAAGGGACGCCGACGACGATCACGCCCGGCCAGTGGGGAACAATCTCGGCAAGGACGGTGGTCTGGGCCCTAAGCGGTCCCGTGACCCCAAGCGCAAGCAACAGGACGAGCCCGTTCAGGGCCCAAATCCGGTTGGGTCGGAATCTCTTGATCTTGGACATGTCCACAACTTTATCCCCGATTGGCGCGGAATGTAACGTTAGAAGGGGTGATTAGCATGCTAAATTCTTTTAGTTTCAGTGTCTTGCATCCTGGTACCACATGTCGGGGAAAGCCTCCCACGAGCCAATCCGGAGGGGGTGGAAGCGGGATTGAGGGGTGCGGCACGACGCGCGCGCAGCCGTTACTGCGGCTGGTCTTCGATTCGATCGAGGCGTTGCTCGTGCGCCATGGCTATGTTCTCGAGGCGCTTGATGGAGTCGAGAACGATTTCAAAGTTGTGGGTGACTTGGTCGAACTTGTAGGTTACCTGGTCGAACCTGTGGGCGACCTCGTCGAAGTGCCGCTCGTTTTCGCGCTGCATTCCGGCGAGAATTTCAACGGTCTGCGCCAACGCTTCCAGACGCTGGTCGATGGTGGGGCGTGGCCGGGGACCTGCCCTCGGGGAGAGCTACTGCACCACCTTCACCGTCAGCACCACGAACAGAGCCTGGTGGCTGTCCATTCCCATGCGGCCGACGACGACTTTCTGGCCCTCCTTGATGTCGAGATCCGTGTCCAGATGGAGGTTTTCCGAGTTGTTCGGCCCGTAATGGAGCGTGGTCACGCATTCCAGCCGCTCGACTTGAACCGTGGTTCCGTCGGCGCCCAGGCTTACGGAACTGAAGCCGAAGGTGCTGAATACCTCGACCGCCGGGTTGGACCCGGACTGCACCAGGCCGCTGGAACCGCGGGTACTAGCCCGCTTCCCCGCCCGTGTTCGCAGCGTCATGACGTCCAGGAGCCGGTAGTTCTTGAAGGCAAATGCGGCTTTCAGTTGGGTGATGACGCTGTCCAGATCCTTCGGGATGTTTGCGGAAGTCTGGTTGTCCGCATCGGAGCCTACCACCAGGTCGACCGTGAAATCGAAGTTCTTCGGCGCGGCTGACGGCACATCCAGCCTGGCTATGGCGTCTTCGATGGCTTGCATCATGGCCGGCGGAGCGGTGACCGCCAGGGCGTGCATCTCGGCGTTGGGGATGAAACCACCGCCGAAGACGCTCAGCAACTCCCGCAGGTTCTCCGGATCGGCGTATTTCAGGATAAATACCTTCTGTTGACGCGGCTCCGGCGCGGGCTTGGCTGCCGCTTCCGCCTTCTGTTCCTGTGCCGGCACTGGCACGGTCAACAACATCAAAGCGAGGATTACTCGTCTCATTCCTTCTCTTCCTTTCTGTCCGCAATCCAGTAAATGACCACGTTCGGGTCGTTCGTGATCAGCTTCACCACCAGCGGCTCAACCGGTTGGGGTGGTCTTGGCGCAACCGTCCGCCGCGGCCTTGGACGCCGCGCCGGCACTGTCGCCGCGACCGGTTCCACCGGCCGCACCGGGACCTCCTGCGCAACCCGCGGCCGCACTGCCGCCACGAAAACCTTGGGCTTCTCCGCCGACCGCATCGCCAAGAATACCCCTGCCACCGCCAACCCGGCCGCCAGCCCGGCCGCCCACACCCACCGCCGCCAGGGCCGCCGCTCCCGCGCCACTCGATCCAGCACCCGCGCTCTGACCGCCGCATAGTGGCCTGCGGCAATCGGCTCCTCATGGGCCGAGCGCAGCAGCGTCAGGCTATCTTCGATACTGCCGGCCAAGCCACGGCACCCGGCGCATTCGGCCAGATGCTGTCTCACCTCGGCTTCCAGCGCCGGGTCCAGATCGCCGCCGGCGGATAGGGCGATCCGTTCTTCCCAGTCCTTGCAGTTCATGCCCGCCTCCGGAAATAGCGCTCCACGAAACCCTTGATCTTGATGCGCGCCTGGAAAATCTGCGATCGGACGGTGGCCTGGCTGGTGCCCAGGATCTCCGCCACTTCCCCGGTTGACAGGCCTTCCAAGTCGCGCAGAACCAGCGCCGCTCGCTCTTGGCCGGAAAGCAGCCTTAGGCTCAGACGCAGCACGCGCTGCCGCTCGTTGCGGGTGGCCGTCTGCTGCGGATCGGCGCCCGGCGATACCAGTTCCGCCGCCGCTTCCACGGACGTTTCCTCCGGCCGCCGGCCGCGCGCGTCGCGGCATACGTTCACCGTCACGCGGTACAGCCAGCCGGCGAGATTCGGGGAAGCCTGGAGCTTGCCCAGGTTCCGGTACAGCCGCAGAAAGACTTCCTGCGACGCGTCCTGTGCGTCTTCCATCTTCCCTAGCAGCCGCAGCGCGGTCCCCAGCACCAGCCGTTCGTGCCGCCGCATCAAGCTATCGAAAGCCGCCAGATCGCCGGACCGCGCGGCTTCGACCATGGTGGTTGCCGCTTCCGTGCCGTCCAGAGGTGGGGCCATTGCCGGGGATGCCAGGGCCGTCATCCTTTCCCACTCATATAACTCCCGGCGGCTGAAAAGCGTTTATGGATTTTTGGCGGGATCGCCTCACGGGCTCCCCGCCGGGGGTCTCGCCAAAGACCGGTTGGCGCCCGCTGCCCTGCGACTGTATAGATGGGGTTGGCTACACGGATACGGATGCACTGGTGTTGCGCGAGACCCAGCGCGTGCGGCTGGTCGTCGAGCCTCTCGACGATGACGCGGCTCTCCCGGACCGGTCGGCGGCACTACAGCAATTCCCGGCGGGGATCGAGGGGATGAGGTTCTTCTCCCGTGGACGATTGGCCTCTCGGGACGAACTTCATGGTCGCCCTTGATACGAAAGGGTTAGCGGCTGGATCGGCAGATCAGAAGGCAAACAAACGGCATGGCGGCAGCCCCGACTTGGCAAGTCAACTCCACTTCGCGTCCTACTGTGAGGTGCTGCTAGGACGCCCCTTCAGTCGGTTCCTCGCCACCGGAATCGCCACGGACGAATTTCAATAGCCCACAGTAGAGTGATGCTAAAAGTAGAGCGCCGGGCGCGGGAATCGCTGCGGACGGGAGGAACGGCAGTTCCCACCCTCACGAGATTCGATCCCACATGCTTTTCTTGCTTATGGCAGTCGAAGTTAAATCGCGTCCGCTTGTTCTGACGGATGTCAAGGGCGCGCTGTACGGTTCCCAGCCTTGCTGTCGTTGGAATACGAGGTCATCGCATTCTCCGTTTCGCCGAAGATCTCTTGACAGCGACCCACCAGTTCACCAAGGCGCAACACCGACGTCAGACTGGAGGCGAGCTCGAGTATCTGGCAAGCCTCGGCAAGAGCGTCGGCCCCGAGTTGCTCGGCACTGCCCCTGACTTTATGGGCTGCGGAGCGGAGTCTCGGAACATCGCCTGTCGCGAGAGCGGTACGCATTTGCTGGAGGCTGGCCTCGGTCGATGTCTTGAAGACGCCGATCAACTCGCTTATCAGGCTATCGTCGTAGGGAGCGACTTCAAGGATATATGCCGAGGGTGTCCAAGTCGGGCGGCTTGCTTGGGACCGCTCTGCCTCCGGACTGTTTGAGGGTGATGAAGGGTTCATCGCTTGACCCCCCCCTGGCCAATTTCCGGGTTTTCAGGATTGTTGAGAAACCCTTTCGATATTGATTTTCCGTCTGATTTCTTTGGTTTACCATACTAACTATCGTTAACCAGCGACTGGGATCGGTGGGCACGACCGTTGCACATCCGCCAGTGCTTTCCGTGCGTTGGCGGATTTGCCGCGCGGCGCGTCCCCTGCGCACCATCATCCGCCAGCCGGGAGGCTGCCTTTGAGGAGCCGCTCTGGGCATCGGCCAGTGGCCCGGCGGGCCCGTCTCAGTGGGGTCTATCGTGAGTCTGGTCTTCGTGGCGGACCGGGATTGTGGCGTGAACTGACGGCTGAGTCACCCAGCCGGATGTAGCTCCGCTGCCCCGGACACAGGGGCGAGGACCAAAGGCCGATAGCCAGACTGGAGTCTTTCGTGCAGTTCGAGGACCTGGCTGCCCATATGCAGACTGGCTCTCAGTTCGGCGGGCTTGAACGGCTTGTTGATATAATCGTTGGCCCCCGCCTCCATGGCAGCGATGAAATCTTCGCTTCCCGTCTTCGCAGTGAGAATCAGAATGTAGGAATCGTGGAGGAGGTTGCTGGCGCGTATGCGCCGACACACCTCGATGCCGTCCACACCCGGCATCACCCAATCGAGAATCGCCAGCCGAGGGCCGTCTTCTTGTTGCAACTGGCGCCATGCTTCCTCACCATCGCTCGCCGCCACTACGTCGTAACCCCAATGCGTCAGCAAGGACTGCAGCACCATTTGAAGAACCACGTCGTCTTCTGCCACCAGAACGCGCATAACTAACCCTCCGGGGTCTGGTTTTTGGATGAGCCATCCCGACCCGTCACCTAGAGGCCACGATTAGAGCGTACATCAATACGAGGAGGTCCGATCCCGCACCACCCGGCCAGGGGTACCGCTTGGGTACCACGGGGCCAACCGAAAAAGAGGTCCGATACCTCCACAGGTGACTAGGAGTACTGGCCGGTTACCACGGGGAGCTGACCGCAAAGTGGGATGAGCACTCTCGGAATCCTTGCTGTGCTCGTCCCCCTTCGTGCGGTTCCCCGGAACGCGATTGATTTGGCCAACCATAGCGTTCAGACGGCGGCCAAGTCCTGGTGGACTGGGAGGTTCGCCAGGGCGGCATCAAGCGCCCCCGTTCGAATCGGTTTGGAGATATATGAGTCCATCCCGGCCTGCAGGCACTTTTCGCGGTCGCCCGTCATGGCGTAGGCGGTCAACGCGATGATGGGGATGTGCGCCCCGCTCTCCGACTCCGCAGCCCGGATGCGGTGGGTGGCTTCATATCCGTCCATTTCCGGCATCTGAATGTCCATCAGAATGCAATCGTAGCGGTCCTTTTGCCACGCCTCCAACGCGGCGGCTCCGTTCCCGACCACGGTCACGCGATGACCCCGCTTCTCGAGGAGGCTCCGCATAAGGATCTGATTGACCACGTTATCTTCGGCGACCAGGATGGACAGGGGTTGGCGTGGCGGCTGCTTCGCGGGCGCGGCGCTCCCGGCTGCGATGCCGCGTTCCTCGCTTTCATCCGGGGTCTTCGCCGGCGCAAGCGACGCGGTGAAGAAGAGAGTGCTGCCCTGGCCCACGGTGCTTTCCAGCCACATTCTTCCCCCCATCATGCCGACCAGCCTCCGGGAGATGGCCAAGCCGAGGCCGGTACCTCCAAAACGCCGGGTGACGGACCCGTCAGCCTGCTGGAAAGGCTGGAAGATCAGCTCCCGCTGTGACTCGGGGATGCCAATGCCGGTGTCGGAAACGGCGAACTGGATCTGCCGCAACGCCGGGGTGCCATTTGAGCCATTCACCGCGGCGCCCTGTTCCCGCGCCAGCGACACGTGCACCCCGATGCCGCCAGCCACGGTGAATTTCACCGCGTTGCCTAACAGATTGAGAAGCACCTGGCGCAGCCGGTGTGGGTCGCCCCGGACCCAGTCCGGCACGTCGTCGTCGATCTGAGTCGAGGCCGCAAGACCCTTTTCGGCGAGGAGCGGCTGGACGGAAACCACCGCGGCCTGGACGCACTTGCGAACCGAGAAATCCAACGATTCCAAATCGATCCGGCCCGCTTCCACGCGGGAAAAATCCAGAATATTGTTGATGACCGCCAGCAGGCCCTCGGCGGACGCGCGCACGGCTTCGTTCTGCTCCCGCTGAGGGCCGGTAAGCCCGCTTTCCGCCATCAGCCCGGCGAACCCCAGGATGCCGTTGAGGGGCGTCCGGATCTCATGACTCATGTTGGCCAGAAACTCGCTCTTGGCCCGGTTGGCCTGCTCGGCGGCTTCCTTGAGCTGTTCTTCCTTTTGCAGTTCCTTTCGGATCACCGCGGTCTGCAACTCGACCTTGCGCCGCAGCACAGCCACCCAGGACAGAACGGCGAGCAGCACGGCCGCCATGCAGCCGAGCACGGCCAGAAGGCGGCCCGGGGTCCACCAGGGCGCGGACCGGACCACGGCGATGTCGCTGGCGCTACGCAGCAGGAGGCTGAACGACTTGGGGATGTGAAAGGCGAGATTGCTTTCGGCTGCAATGGAGCAGACGCCGGCCACACGGACGATGCTGCCCCGGCCCAGCGGTGGAACCCGCCCGTGATCCAGGGTGACGCTGAACAACTTGCCGCCCGCCTGGAGCATCACAACGTTCTGGCCGGTACCTCTGAGTTGGTCCACGACGGCGGCATCGATGCTGACCAACCTGGAATCGTAGCCACCTTCCAAAGCTTCGTCCACGGTGATGGACGGCGGCGACGGCGCAGGTCCCCGCTCGATGAGCGAGACCTGCGCGTCCCCCATCTCCGGGCTGAAAGCGCCGGGGCGTCCGAAGCCGAGCACGTCGACCACATCGCCGGGACGCAGATCCATGCGCGCATGGTTGACGATCTTGAGGCCGGCCCCGCTATCTTCGACGTACGACGGGCCGGAAGGGCTGGCCAGAGTGACGATGCCCCGGATTCGCGTGCGGTGTCCCGGCGAGCCGGAGAACGAGAAACGGAGAAGCTCATCGATGGGGCCCGGGCGCAGTGCGGCCGGATCCGGAGCGGGCTCCAGCAACCGCACGAACTCGGGCGAGGGCACGTAGATCTGAATGCCCACGATCTGCCGTCTCGCGTTGAACAACGACGCGCAAACACCCTGCACCCGGACCCGGCTATCGGGCGGCGGCAGGGGGCGCGCGTCTGGATTGCGGACGTACAAACGGTATTGGTGGTCGCCCCACTGCACCAAGACTTCGTCTACGAACGAGGCAGGCCGGGAGGACTCGCTTTGCACGATGCCCTCGGTCTGCACCCAGGCGCTATCCATCTTTCCGGAAAGCAGATCGTCGAAAGCCACCGGCGCCGGCGCCGGCATGGAAGACGAGGAGATGCGCTCCGCCCAAGCATTGGAAACGACCGGCGCGAACTGGCCTGGCGCCGTGACGCCGGTCAGATCCACCAGATCGCCCGCTTGCACTCTGAGTTCGCGCATCCGCGGAACGCTCGCGTAAGTGGGACCAGTCTGGTCCTGCACGAAAAACACTGGGTTAATGGGATCGATATAGGTCACCGTGGCCCGGGCGTGAACGGGAATGGCACTGGCCGCCTCTTCCGGGCTGAGGGCGTGAACTTCGGCCAAGGTGGTGATGATCCGTCCGCCGCCGGGATGGGACCGGGGATTCGCCTGCGCCAGTCTGGCATCGGTGATTTCGAGCTCGCCGCCATCCAGTTCGGCAAAACCGACCACGTCGGCCACCTCTCCGATGGGCAACACTGCCATGGAGCTCCCGCGGATGCGGATGGAGCCGCTGCCGTCCTCAAAGCGCAATCCCTGGCGCACGCCATCGGACCGAATGCTGCCGTGGAGGTGGAGCATGCGCTCGGCCAGCGCATTCCGAGGCAGCGCATCCACCTCGCGAACGGTCTGAACGGGGATGCTTTGGGGAGGCGGAGCGAGGGCTTCGACGTCCGTGCTGCGGGGAATCCAGACCCGAACGCGGGCGATGTTGCCGTAAACATCGCGGCTCAGATTGGCCACGGCGCGCAACCGGACGCGGGCACCGACGCGGGCCAGATTCGGCAGATCCTGTGAGATACCGTAAGCCTCGAACGCGGTTGCGCCAGAACCCACTCTGAAGACGCGGTTACCGGCGCGGTCCTGGTGGATGGAGCGAAGGACGCCTTCCACCGCTATATAGCGGAAGCCGGTGCGGCCGGCGAGGAGGTCCGCGACCTGGATGGGAAGCGCGCGCGGTTCGTGGGTACCTTCCAAGAACTTGACTTCGCTGGCGGCAATCGTGGGCGCGGCCCCTCCTTCGATCACCTCGCCGATGACCTCCACCAGGTTGCCCGGCCCGGGGTTGAGGTGGAGAAAGGGAAGATCTGCACGGGCCGCGCCGGTACCGTCTTCCAGGAACATCACATTGGTGGTGGGATCCGCGAGAGTGACCCAGCCCTTCAGGTGCACCGGCACACGGTGGTCCTGGACCCGAAAGGGCAAGGCCGCGACCTGTTCGATGCGTTCGAGCGGTGCGGTGGTGCGGTTGCCGATGCAGGAACTGGCAGCGAGCATGGCAACCGCGGCCAGACCCGCATAGAGACGTCTTGTGCGTTTCGACGCCAGGCGCCGCTCAATCCGCTCGCGCCCGGGCCATGGTGTCTTCAGCAACAACGCAGATGAGGTCATGATCGCCTCCAGCGTAGAGTATCCGGGACCGAAAGCGCCGATTCCGACGACGCAGAATGGTGCAACTCAACCCGTCTATAGCCTATCCCCCCGACCCATGTCCAAGTCAATGCTGACACACGGGATGGCGGGTAATAGATAGGCCACCTGAAACACGGGATGGCGGGTAATAGCTAGGCTAGTAGCCAGAACCCGCAATCGATTAACCAAAGTTATATTGTCAGGGGGCCGTGCAGGTCTGACACTTGAGTTCAGAGGCTTTCCAGGTGTAACTCTGAAGTTAGGAGGTTGACTGATGGCCTTTCCCCAACCGTCAAGTGGCCTGACGGCAAAGTGCAAGGACTCCACCCGGCAAGCCTGGTCGCCACCAGCAGTGCTGCTTGAAGCAGCAGCCGGGGATGATGGTCTGATAGCCAAGCTGATCGATGCTTTTGGCCGGGAGACCGATGCTCGAATTGAGCGAATGCGTGGAGCCTTGGCAGCCTCCAATTTCCCGGGCATCCGTGCCGAAGCCCACACGATTAAAGGTAGCGCCGGGAACATGGGAGCTGACGCGGCAGCCGAGGCCTGTCACGAAGTCGAGATGGCGTGCGACCTTCAGGAGGCATCGCTCGTCGCGGCTCGGCTGAACCGTGTTCAAGAGCTCTTTGACGAGGTGCGCGAAGCGATGGCCGCGTACTCCAACCCCCGGTGAAAACCAGGTGATCATGTATAGCCGCTTTTGAGGCGATCACCGAGGGTGGGGCCGAGTCGGAGATCGCCCACGAGGTCGCCGGGGGCTTTGCGCCCTTGGTGCGAGATCGGCGCGGAGGCGCAATAGCCCGGCGTAGAGGACGCGTCTGCGCGGTGCGTGGTAGCCGCGGCGGACAAGCGGCGCCCGGTGTCCGACTGCCGCGCCCGTACCTCTTTCCGAGTGTCCGACGATGCACCCGGAGCCGGTGTTCCGTCTCTCGATCGCCTTCGGCGCCAGCGCCGAGAGATGGCTTAACCAGCAGCTTCAGTCCACGTGGAGAAACTGTCCGCGGCCTGATGCCAGTAGCCGGCCGCGGCCGATCCGTTCCGCCCGGATGCCACAGTCAGGCCGTTCGCGGCTTCGCCAGCACCGCGCCCCAGTTCAACCCGGCGCCGAAGGCGGCCAGCACGATGGGCGCGCCGAGCGTGCCGCCCGTGCTGCGCCACCATTCGGCGGCGGCGATCAACAGCGAGGCCGACGACGTATTGCCGTAGCGCGCGATGTTGCGGAAGAAACGCTCCTCGGGCGCGCCCAGCGCCTGCGCCACGCGCGTGATCAGGTTCAGGTTGGCCTGGTGCAGAAGATACGTTTCCACCTCGGTGGGCAACACGCCGTTGCGCTCCAGCACTTCGCCGATCGCGCGCGGCAGCTTGCGCGAGGCTTGCAGGATGATGCTGCGGCCGTCCATGTAGAGCGGGGCGTCGAAATCCAGGCGCAGGGCCTCGGCGAAATCGCCGTCGGTGGCCAGCACGGCGTCGACGATCTCGGCTGGTCCGGTGTCGGGGCTCACCAGGCAGGCGCCGGCGCCATCGCCGAACAGGATCGCCGTGTCGCGGCTGGCGGGGTCCATGCGCACCACGCGCGACATGATCTCCGACGCCACCACCAGCACGCTGCCATACGCGCGGGTCAATTCGGCGGCCAGGGCGATGCCGAAGAGGCTTCCGGCGCTGGCCATCGGCAGGTCGATAGCGGGCTTGCCGGCGATGCCCAGGGCGGCGGCGATGGTCGAGGCCGGGCCGGGGAAGCGCCGCTCGGCGGAACCGCTCGCGATGATCGCCATGCCCACATCGGCGGCTGAAATGCCGGCGGCGGCCAGGCAATCCCGCGCGGCGGCAATGCCGAGCGAGGCGACGGTCTCGCCGGGGGCGGCGAAGCGGCGCTCTTCGATACCGGTCGCGTGCAGCAGCCAGGCGGGATCGGCGCCCACCATGGGAGCCAGTTCCGCGTTGTCCACCACCCGGGCGGGCAGGTACGATCCCAGTGCGCGCAGCCAGGCCACGGTCAGCTCCGGCTCTGAAGGTAGGCTTCGATGCGCGAGACGGAATCGAACTTCCGAGGGGTGAGATCGGCATCGGGAATCTTGAGGCCGAACTCTTTCTCGATCGCCGTCACCAGGTCGGCGAGGATGAAGGAGTCGAGCGCGCCGGATTCGAAAAGCGATTCCTCCGGCGCCGGGTCGATGGGCTTGCCGGCCACGCGTTTCACGATTTCAACGATCTGTGTCTGTCTGTCCATGATTTGCCTGCCCCCGCGGGGCCGTTCCTCCAGTTTCGATTCGCGTCTTCTGGTAAGCTTCGAACTGCTGCATGAGGTCGCCGAACAGTACGGCGGCCAGGCGGCGGTAGCCGGCCACGGTGAAGTGCACGTAGTCCCACTGCGCGAGGCCGGCGTAGACCCAGTCGCGCATGGCGCCCGGGCCGCCCATGCGTTCGCGGGTGTCCCAAAAGGCGCAGGCATGTTCCCGGCAGGCCGCCTGCTGGGCTTCGACGATGTTGTCGACGCCGGGAACCACCTGCCATTTCCGTTGCGAGTAGCGCCAGCGGTCGGCGGGGCCGATCACCAGGATCGAGGCCGTGGGCGCGGCGCGGCGCAGGCGGTCGAGCAGCTCGCCGAACATCTGGCGGTAGCCGTCCACGCTCCAACTCGAGTCGGTGGCTTCGTTGGTGCCGTAGGCCAGCACGATCATCCCCGGATTGCGATGTTGCAAGTAAGTGGCCATCATGGCCTCGTTCCAATGTTCGATCACCACGGCCTCGGCGCCGTTGAGGCCGAGAGCTTCGTAGGTGACGCCCGAGCCCTTGTCGGCGGCCCATCCGAACAGGCGCACGGGGCGCGAATCGAGGGTGACGAGCTTGAAACGGTGGGGGCCGGGCGAAACCTGGTAAGCGCTGAAACCGGGGCCGGCTTCGCCATCGGTCCGGATTTCGTCCGCGCGCTGGTCGTTGTCGAACAGGGCCAGCGTCCCGCCGCCGGGCTGCAGGAGGTAGTCGATTTCCAGGCGGTCGCACTCGGCGTCGAGGTACACGGATTGACCGGCGCGCGCCGCCGAGATGCCCACGCCGCCCAGCCCGAAGTACCCGTCGCCGGCGCCGGTGTGGCCGCCGTAGGAGTGCCAGAGGGAGGATGCGCCGCCCGGCGCGTCGAAGCGGTGGTACCCCGGAAAGGGATGTCCGGCCACGGCGAAGCCCGCGCCGCCGTCGCCGAAGCGCGCCTTAAAGAGGTCGCGGAGCCCGCCGGTCCATTCGTCGGCGGCCGTATGGGAGTCGCCGAAGTGCACCATGTGGACGGTTCTGGGGTCCTCGCCGGCGCTCAGGCGGGCGAGTTGTTCGAACACGGGGACCAGCGCGCCGGGCTGCACGAGCGCGTGGCCGGCGGAATCCTCCAGGAACTGCTCCACCTTGGCGGCGGCGGCGCTACGCTGGGCGGCGGTGGTTTTGGGAACGGGCGCGGCCCGGGGTTTCCTCCGGCGGGTGGTTTGCGGCAGCGCCACGAGCGAGAACACGCTGGAGGCCAGGCACAGTGCGGTGATCGCGCGCGGACAGCTTCCCATCGTCACTACCAGGGTACCGTTTGCGCGGGGCGTCTGTCATTGGGTAGCGTCCCGATGGCGTGAGTTACCCTCTTCCCTGGCGCAATCCCGGCCGCTCGATCCGGCGGAAGCGGCCAAGCTGCGATCCGCAGGAAGCCGGATGGCGCGCCGCCCGTCCCGTTGGACGGCGCCAGCGGCAGACGCGGCCCGCGCCGGATCGGCCAGGAGCGCCCGGACGCCCGGCGCGTCAGTCCCGGTCCATTCCCTCGGCGGAGTTGTCCTGACAGGCCAGGCAGTAGCGTGCCCAGGGAAGCGCCCGCAGGCGCTTCACCGCGATGGTGCGGCCGCATGCCTGGCAGGCGCCGTATGCGCCGCTTTCGAGCCGGCTCAGGGCTTCGTCCACCAGCCGGAGTTGCCGGTAGTCGCGGCTGCTGCGCTGCAGCGCGATGAATTCGTCGTGGGAGATCTGCGCCCGGTCGTCTTCCGCCACGTGGTCCATCCCCGCCAGCGTTTCGCACCGTGCGCCCAGGTTCTCCAGCACCCGATGCCGCTTCTCCTGGAGTTCCAACCGGTAGGATTCGTAGTCCTTCGCCGCCTGCGCATGCTGGTCCATCGGTTCTCCTCCCTGGACGCCTCCGCCGCTGCCGCCAGTGCTTCGGACCACGGCGCCTGATGGGCGTCAGAAAGGTATCAGACTTTCCGGGTGAATTCAATACTTTCCGGGGATATATTTCCCGGGGGGCCGCGCCATACGCGGTCACATCTCCGGGTTGGGGTAATACTTCACCAGGTCGATCACAATCCGCTGTTCCATGGGCGTGAAGCGCTCCTTGAACTCCGGGCTGTCGATGATGGCTTGACGCACCGCTTCCGTCTTGCCGCTCAACAACTGGTAAGCCCGGCGGATTCCCAGCTTGCGCTCGGGGCCGAGCTGCTGGAATTCACGGATGCGCTGATTGATCAGATCCTGCTTATCCTTGGGCAGTTCGGAAACCGCCTCGTAGAGCTTCAACTGGCGTTCCCGCTCCTCGGCCGGCAGGCTGTCGAAGGCCGCCAGCCGCTTGCGAATCGATTCCTGGGCGCCCACCGGCATCTTGTCGATGGCGATTTCGCGCTCCTGCGGGGTCAGCCGCAGAAAGCGCTGGACCTGGGCGCCCGGCACTTGCCGGAACACCGGCATCGGCTTCATGGGAGACCGGCCAGCGCCGCGGGCGGCTCCCGTGGCGGCCGGGACTTTGGGCGCGGGCGTTCGCACGGCGGGGGCTTTGGCGGCGGCCTTGGCGGGTGCGGGCGCCTTGGTCTGCCCGCACCAGACGGGAACCAACCCGATCAGCGAGGCCGCGGCGAACTTGAGGAGGCGGTTCATTCCGGCCGGCGTTTCCTACAGTTTCGAATCGGCGTTGTCGGCGCGAACCGGACGGCTCAACTGGCTCAGCGCCTCCATCTCGTCCAAGGCCCCCACCACCTGCTCCGGCTGCAGGGCCTCCATCTGCGCGGTATCGCGTTGCGGTTCAAGCCGCGGCGCCACGGTTCGCTGGATCAGAAGTCCGGCCACCAGAACCACGGCCGCGCTGGCGGCGATGGGGACGGCGCGGCCCAGCCCGAACGGTTGAGAGGGCCACACCCAGCGGCGGAACCACGACTCCCGCGTGTCCAGCCTTTGGTACAGGCGGCGATCGAAATCGGCCGACACCGGGGCGGGTTCCCAAACGTCCAGGGCGTCCCAGACGGCGCGCTGCGCCTGGACGAACTCCCGGCACGCGGAACAGCTCTCCAGGTGGCCTTCCAGAAGCGGCACGTCCGCGGCATCCAGCTTCCCGGAGCTGTACTCCAGCAGAACTTCGTTCCGCTTGGCTTCCAATGGGCACTTCATAACGATCCTTCTTCCCTCAGGCCAGCCGCCTAGGATATCAAAAACTCCGCCGTCTCCGATACTCCGTGCCGCCTCGCGCCGCTCCAGGCCCCAGCAGGGTACCGGCTGGGTTCCTAGCGGCCCGGCGGTGACACAAGACCTTCCGGGCGGAGACCTAGGCCATGTGGGCCAAACGGGCGCGCAATGTTTCGTACGCCCGAAATAGTAACGACTTAACCGCAGATTCGGAACATTCCAGCACGCTGGCGATCTGCGTGTATTCCATCTCCCGATACTTGTGCATCAAGACCGCGGCGCGCTGCTTCTCCGGCAGCGCCGCCACGGCCCTCCGAACTTCCTCCAGCCTGGCCTGGTACACCATGGATTGCTCCACCGTCGGCCGTCCATCCGCGACTTGCCGCGCGGGCATATCGCCCGAAATCTCGTCGAGCCGTTCCTCCAACCGCTCGTGCTTTCCGTCGCGAAGCGAATTCAAGGCCAGGTGCGTCGCGATCCGGAACAGCCAAGTCGTAAACTTCGCCGTGGGTTCGTATGTCGCCCGCGAGCGGTAGACGCGTAAGAAAACCTCCTGGGCCAGTTCCTCGGCCACGGCGTGATTCTGGATCATCCGGTAGAGGAAATGGACCACCGGCAAGCGATGCTTGTCCAGCAACACACCGAAGCTGGCGCCGTCCCCGTCCCGCACCCGAAGCATCAACTCGACGTCCGGATCGCGGTCCGTCACACCAGCCCCTACATCCGTGTTAACCCGTTGCTTCATCCCAGGTTGCGGTCCCGAAAGGGAATTTGACGCCTATTCCCCTTTGAGTGAACGCTCCATCAGGCGCTGAATCGCTTCCCGAGGCGATACGCCAAAGTGTAACATTTGGAACATTTGCCCGGCAATGGGCATCTCCACTGAAAAGCGTCGCGCCAGATCGACTGCTGCATTTGTAGTTTTTATGCCTTCGGCCACCATCTTCATGGAATTCACGATCTCATCCAGCCTTCGGCCGCGGGCCAGTTCCACGCCCACCGCGCGATTCCGGCTCAAATCTCCGGTGCATGTGAGGACCAGATCGCCCAATCCCGCCAACCCCGCCAAAGTGAGCGGCCGCCCCCCCATGGCAACCGCCAGACGGGTCATTTCCGCCAACCCTCGCGTGATGAGCGCCGCCGTGACGTTGTGACCCAAGCCCAATCCGTGCAGCACGCCGCTCCCGATAGCCACCACGTTCTTGATGGCGCCCCCAATTTCTACACCGATGGGATCGGAACTGGTATAAAGCCGGAAAGTGGGGCCGGAGAAGGCTTCCTGCACATCCGCGGCGAGGCTCTCGCCGGTGGAAGCCACCACCAGGGCGGTGGGCTCCGCGCGCGCCACTTCCCTGGCGAAGGTCGGTCCCGAGATCACCGCGACACGCGGATCGAAGCGCTCTTGAACGACTTGCCGGATTATTTCCGAAATTCGTAGTAATGTGCCGTTCTCGAGTCCCTTGGTGGCGCTGACAAACACCATGGAATCGTTCAGGTAGGGGAGCATCTGCCGGTACATTCCCCGCACCAAGTGCGACGGCATCACGCTCAGGATTGTCGAGCCGCCCTCGAGTACCGTCTCTAAGTCTCCGGAAATGAGCACGTTCTCCGGCAGATGGAAACCCGGCAGGTAAACGTCGTTCTCCCGCGTGGATCGCATGCGGCCGGCCAGATCCGGTTCATAGACCCACTGCCGCACGCGTGGAAAACGGGCGCTGAGCGTCAGCGCCAGCGCGGTTCCCCAGCTTCCACCGCCGATGATCGACAGGTCTTTCACGGCTTGGAAGCTCCGAATCGGAACACGTTCTCGGCACCGGCACGGAGTCTGCGGATGTTACTACTATGCCTGTAGATTATAAACCCTCCGGCGAGGATCGAGGCGCCCACCACCGGCCCCGGTGGTTCCGAGATCAGCCAGACCCCCAGCGGCAAGCTCGCCGCCCCCACGATGGACCCCATGGAAATGTAGCGGGTCCACGCCACCACGATCACAAACACCACCAGCACGGCAATGAGAGGCAGCGGCGTCAGGCGGAGAAACGCCCCTACGAAGCTGGCCATGGCCTTGCCGCCGCGGAATCCCAGGAACACCGGATAGGCGTGGCCCGCCATAACCGTCAGCGCCGCCGCGCTGGTCCACCAGGGGTTGCCGTGGGCCAGCCGCTCGGCCAGCCACACCGCCAGGTAGCCCTTGCCGATGTCCAGCAGGAGGGTGGCGACGCCGGCCGCGCGCCCGGCGGTCCGCAGCACATTGGTAGCGCCGATGTTGCCGCTTCCCGCCGCGCGCACGTCCGCGCCGGTGTTCCACTTGACCAGCAGGAAGCCGAAAGGAATGGCGCCGATGAGGTAAGCCGCCGGCAATATCAGTATGGGAATCATCTAGGATGACAGCGGGAATTCCGCCAGTTTAGTGTACACGCTCCCGGTTGGTCTCAACTGGCTCAGATACAAAAAGAAACTGCGCGCTTCGAAGCTGCCGAACTCGGATGGCGCCCTGGCCAGGGCCTGCTTGAGGGCTTCGACGTTGTCCCGGTCCTTGATGCGCGCCAGGGTGAGGTGCGGCGAAAACGGCCGCCACTCCCGCGGGATACCCAGGGAGTCGGTCACCCGGGCGGTGGCGTCCACCAGGTTTGCGAGTCTCGGCGAGTGGACGCCGCACCGGAAAATGTGCGGCGCGCGCGCATTCGGCATGAAACCCAGCCAACGAATGTTCACCTCAAAAGGCCCGTAGGGCGGCATGGCCGCCAGCGCCGATTTCAGCTCCCCCAGCCGCGTCTCGGGCCACTCACCGATGAACTTGGTGGTGATGTGCAGGTTCTCGGGTGGGCTCCAGTGGATGCGCGCGGTGGGCCGGAGGAGCCGCAGCAGGTCCTCGAGATTGACGGTGACTTCCGGGGGCAGATCGATCGCGGTGAACAGTCGCATATGCGCCCCCCGCTACCCCAATCCCGCCAGCTTGAGCATTTCGAGAAATTGCCGGCTGGTCCGCCGGTCGATGGCCTGGGCCACCAGCTTGCCGTCGCGGCCGTACAGGAAACTCCTGGGTATCCCTTCCACCGCGAACGCCTGGTTCACCTTGCGCCCCGGATCGAGGAGCACCGGGTAGGTGACTTTCTGCGCCTCCACGAACGGCGTCACCTTCCCTGCGTCTTCGTCCGATATGGCCAGAATCACGAAGCCGCGGGGGCCGAAGCGCTCGAAAAGCGCCTCCATGTCGGGCACTTCCTTGCGGCACGGCGGGCACCAGGTGGCCCAGAAATTCACCAGCACCACCTTACCGCGCAGCGCAGCCAACGACCACTCGGCGCCTTTCAAGTCGCGCAGCGCGAATTGCGGGCTGAGCCGGCGCTGGTCCTCGGCTTCCAGTTTCGCCATGGCCGCGCGGTAGGCGGGATCGTCGAGCGAGACCCGCACGTGCTCGTAGCGTGCCAGCAGGGCGAGCGTTCCGAGCAGGGGCGCGCGCTGACCCTCCGGCAAACCGGCCAGCACGCCGACGATGGTATCGGCGACGGTCTGCAGCGTCTCCTTACCGGCGTCGCCCTCGGTGGCCAGGCCCGACAAGCCCGCGATGAGGCGCACTTTGCCGGCGCCGGCCGGCAGCGCCTGGATCTCGTGGGCGAGCTGCCCCACCGCCCGCGTCCACTCGTCGTCCGGCAAACTGCGCAGCTTACCCATGCGGCCGGCGATGGCCTGCTCCTGGCTGTTGAGGGCCGGCTGGTTCTGCGCGGAAATCGCCGCCATGGCGGCCACGATGGCGCACGCAATCGGCAGGTATGGGCGCTTCATAACCTTCACGATACCGCGGAACCGCGAGCGTGAGCGAGTGGCCCGAGCGGCGAATGGCGCGTCCTCAGCAGGCGGCGCTTTGGCGCGCCGCGGGTCCGACTTCACCCGCCGCTCGGGATATGATGGCGAGTGCAAGCCCCATGCGCCTCGGACCCATCTTGCATCGCACCTTTTACGAGCGCGACAGCGCCGCAGTGGCGCGCGGCTTGCTCGGCAAGGTGCTGGTACACGGCGAGACAGCCGGCATCATCGTCGAGACGGAAGCCTACCCGGGCGGCGACGACCTGGCCTCGCATTCCGCCCGCGGCGTCACCCCGCGCACGCGCGTGGTCTTCGGGCCTCCGGGGCACGCTTACGTGTTCCTCATTTACGGCATGTACGAATGCCTCAACCTGGTGGCCGAACCCGACGGCACGCCGGGGTGCGTGTTGCTGCGCGCGCTCGAACCGGTGGCGGGGCTCGAGCGGATGCGCGAACGCCGTCCGCGCGCCCGCCGGCTCGAGGATCTGGCGTCGGGGCCGGGACGGCTGACCCTCGCCATGGGCATCACCCGCGCCCACAACGGCGTGGATGTGACGCGCGGCCCCCTGGTGGTGCGCGCTCCCGCCGATGCGCGAGCGGTCGAGATCGCCGTCGCCAGGCGCATCGGCATCCGTCATTGTGCCGACTCCCCTCTGCGGTTCCTGATCGCGGGCAACCCGTTTGTGAGCCGCTGAACGGCCGTCAGCAAGCGAGGCTCCGCAACCCCGGGAACCACCGCGCCGCGGCCCGGTGCACTACTGGCTGCGGGTGTCCGGCGGCCCCGGGGCTACCGCGCGCGCCGCGACATGGCGGTCTGCGGGGTGGTCCAGGAACTGGCTGGAGGGGCGGGCGGAGGCGGCTCTTCCGGAGCGGGCGGCTTGCGCACGCGCCGGTCGAGGCGGTTGCTGACGAAGGCGTCCCTGGCCTTGGCATAACGCGGCGTTCCGGGTTTGCCTTCCACGGTGGCCCATTCCTCGGGCGTAATCTCCTGCACCGTCAACAGGTACTTCTGGTAGTAATTGCGCAGACGTTCCTGCACCGGCTTGAGCGCGGAGTGGAACAGCAGGAACAGCACCTCATCGGGGCGCGCCGCGGAAACGATGCGGTACACCTGGGACGCCTTGCGGACGCGCGCCGCACGCAGCGCCGATTCCAGCTTCTTGGCGCGCGCTTCGAGTTTCTGCCAGAGGTCCACATCGGGCTTGGGCATGGCGGTGCCCGCGATCAGCGCCGAGCGCTCCTTGGGGGCGAGTTTCTCGGCGAAGGCGAAGAGGAACGGTCCCAGGCGGGCGGCGCGGGAAGGGCTGTCGTCGGGCAGAAGGCCGGCGGCTCTCTCGAACCTGGCGATGCCGGCGAAATTCAGTTTGGGGCCGGCGAGGGCGGGCGAGAACAGCGTCAGCAACCTGGCTTCTTCAAGCCCTCGGAGGATCTCGGACGGGTTGTCTTCCAGGGCGATGCGCTTCAACTCCGCGCCCAGCGCCTTGGCGGGAATGTTCTTCTCCACTTCCGCCTCGCGGGCGTTGGCCACTTGCATGGCGGTTCGCTCCTCGATAGCGAAGCCCAGGCGCACGCGGAAGCGGATGAGGCGCAGCAGCCGCGACGGGTCGTCGTAGAAACCGTAGGGACTGATGGCGCGGAGTTCGCGATGCCCGATATCGGCGAGGCCGTTCATGGGGTCGAGCAGCAACCCGCGGGAGGCGCGGTTGAGGGAGAGGGCGATGGCGTTGCAGGTGAAGTCGCGGCTGCGCAGGTCCTCCTGGATGGTGGCTGGCGGAGTCGCCGATTTCGCGGGCTTGGAAGCGCGTTCGCGCCGGGAGGCGGCCAACTCGACGGTGACTCCGCCCGGAAACAGCAACTCGGCGCTGCGGGTACTCTCGTCGACGGACAGCGCCTTGACGCCGGCCTCCCCGGCCAGGGCGGTGGCCAGTTTCAGCGCATGGCCCTCCACGACAAAGTCCAGGTCGCGAATCCGGAATCCGGCCAGCATGTCGCGCATGGCGCCGCCCGTCAGGAACAGGTTGACGTTCGCCTGCGCGGCGGTCTGGCGGACTTCTTCCACCACCCGGTTCTGGTCCGGGCTCAGGTGGCTCTCCAGCATGTAGATGTAATCGCTCATCGTAAGAGCTCTCGAAAAAGACTCGATATTCCCCGCGGCCCCCCACGGAAATGGCCTTCTCAGGCCCTGGGGTGGTGCCGCTCCACGGTTTCACGCAGCCTCGACCGCATGACATGGGTGTAAATCTGGGTGGTCGAGATGTCCGCATGGCCCAGCATGACCTGCACACTGCGCAGGTCCGCCCCGCCCTCCAACAAATGGGTAGCAAAGCTATGACGCAGGACGTGAGGCGTCAAATCCCGGAAAATTCCGGCCTTCCGGCCGTAGCCCGCCAGGGATTTCCAATAGGCCTGGCGGGTGAGGCAACCGCCGCGCGCGGTCACAAAGAGGTATCGGCTGGTCCGTCCCTTCAGCAAGGCGGCGCGGGCCCCGGCGAGGTATTGTTCGACGGCCTGAACCGCCTCCTTGCCGATGGGGACCAGGCGTTGCTTGTTGCCTTTCCCAGTGGTCTTCAGGAAACCCAGCGAAGCGTTCAGGTCCCCCAGCCCCAGGCGGCACAGTTCGGAGACTCGGAGCCCCGAGGCGTACAGGACTTCCAGCATGGCACGGTCGCGGACACCGTTTGGCCGGGTCAGGTCCGGGGCCTGTATCAGTTTTTCGATTTCCTCTAAATTGAGGAACTTAGGAATCGTCTGCCATTGCCGGGGGGTGCCCAGGAACTCGGTTGGGTCGCTCGGGATGACGCCTTCTCTGAGGAGAAAGCCGTAGAAGTTGCGCAAGGTGGTGATGTGGCGGGCGACCGACCGATGGCTGAGGCCGGACTGGTATAAATAATCGAGATAATGACGAAGACCGCCGGCCTCGGGCAGGGCGGCGCACCCCAGGAAGGCGATGAACTTCGACAAATCCGCGGAATACGCCTCGAGGGAGTTGGCCGACAGCCCCTTTTCCATACGGCAGAAGTCGAGAAACCGGTTGGCCTGCCGGCCCACCGGGCTGGTTTCCGCCGTAAACACAACAGACATCGTGCCAATGATACAATAAGCGCCGAAATGTTTGAAACACAGTTGTCAAGATGAGGCCGGTTTGACCACGTCCACCACCAAGCGCGCGATGGTCCGGAGGTTCGACCGGGAGACCCTCGCAGGATACGTGAATCCCGTTTCTTATCTGCAACCTACGGGTGTAGAATGGCTCTCGGTGGAGGGCCAGACGAGCACCCTTCCGTATGCCGAGATCAAGGCCATCTCGTTCGTGCGGGATTTTTCGGCCGGAGTGGATGCGGAGCGCCGGATCTTCCAGACCCGGCCGAAAATGGCCGGACTCTGGGTCAGTTTCCAGTTGCGGGACGGCGAGCGGATGGAGGGAATTCTTTCCAACAACCTGCTGAACCTGGAGCCGCATGGGTTCACCCTGGTTCCCCCGGACCCCTTCGGGAATACGCAGAAGGTCTGGGTGCCGCGCGAGGCCCTGAAGTCGGTGGAGGTGTTGGGGGTGGTGGGCAGTCCGATCAAGGTCCGCCGGGCCAAGCCGGTTCCCAGGGAACAAATCGGTCTGTTCGAGCAGGATGGCTGACCGGCGAATCAGTATAATGGAATTTCACGAGCACCAGACTCTAGTTGGAGGTTTTATGAAGATTCGCAACACGGCTTTGGCGGCTGTAGGGCTCTTGCTTTGCGCCCTCACTTCGTACGCGCAAACCATCACGTCGCTCGAAGGTTTCGTCAAAGGCACCGACGGAAAGCCCTTGGATAAGGCCGTGATCAACATCGACCGCACGGATATCAAGGGCCACTGGAGCACCAAGACGGACAAGAAGGGCCGCTATATCTACACCGGGCTCCAGATGGGGGTGTACACGATCACCCTGGTGGTGGATGGCAAGCAGGTCGACGCGGTGAAGGGCATCAAAACCCATCCCGGCGATCCCATCATGAACAACTTCGATCTATCGAAGCTGGAGCAGACTCAGGCGGCGACCAGGGAACTGCAGCAGAAGGCGATCGAAACCGGCCAGATCCCCAAGGAGCTCCAAGAGGGTTTGACGCCTCAACAAGCCGCGGCGCTGAAGAAACAGATCGACGAACAGGCCACCAAAATGAAGGGCCGGCAAGCGCTGAACAAAGCCTTCAACGAGGGCACCACGGCGAAGGACGCGGGCGACGCGGCCATGGCCGAGAGGCAGAAGGCGGTGGTTGCCGGCAACGCCGGCGAGGCTGCCAAGCAGATGGCCCTGGCGGCCCAGCAGTACAACGCGGCGATCGCCAGCTTCACCGAGGCTTCCAATCTCGATCCTTCGCAGGTCGCGGTGTGGAACAGCATGGCGAGCGCCTATCTCGGGCTGGCCAGGACCAAGACCGGCGATGAGTTCACTGCCGCGACCGAGAAGGGTATCGAAACCTATAGGAAGTCTCTCGAGCTGAAGCCCGACGATGCGGGCATCCACAACAACCTCGGCTTGGCGCTGGCGCAAGACAAAAAGCTCTCCGATGCGCAGATGGAACTGGAGAAGGCCGTGGCGCTCGAGCCGGCGTCCGCGTGCAAGTACTACTTCAACCTTGGCGCGGTGGAAGCCAATGCGCACCAGGACGACGCCGCCATGGTGGCTTTCCAGAAAGCCGTCGCGGGAGACCCCAAGTGCGCGGAAGCGTATTTTCAGCTTGGCAACTCGCTGATGATGAAGGCCACCACGGCTCCCGATGGGACGGTCACGCCCGCTCCCGGCACGATTGAAGCGTTCCAGAAGTACCTGGAAGTGGCGCCCAACGGTCCCAACGCCGAGGGAGCCAAGGCCATGATCGCAGCCTTGGGAAGCAAGGTCGAAACCAGCTACGTCGATCCCAAGGCGAAGAAGGCCCCTCCCGCGAAGACCAAGAAGTAGTGGGAATTCCGGGGCGGAGACGGCCGTCTCCGCCCCGACCTCATGATCCGCGCTTTTTTTGTCGACTTTCTTCTTCCGCTCCTGTTCTTTCTCCTGGCGAGATCGTTTCTGCGGAGCTACCTGGCGGGCTCGCGCCGCGGCCGCCCGAGCGGCGGCGGCGCGCCCGGCGCGGGCGTATTGCAGTCCGCGGGCGACCTGAAGCGCGACCCGGTGTGCGGCACGTACGTTTCGACGTCCGTCAGCGTGAAGCGAACCGTCAAGGGACAGGTGGTGCACTTCTGCTCGAACGAGTGCCGGGACAAGTACCGGCCTTAGAGCCCGTTCTCGAACAAACGTGCCCCCCGCGGGGTGCTGCCGCAAGCTCCCGGCTGATGGCCGGGCGCCGTCACATCTTCGCCCGCCGCCGCTTTCCCTATCGCTTGGTGAAGATCGTCACGTCCACGTTCATTCCGGGGCGCAGGATCAGGTCCTCCTGACGGTCCACCAGGATCTTCACCGGGATCCTCTGCACCACTTTCACGAAGTTGCCGGTGGCGTTCTCGGGCGGCAGCAGGCTGAGACGCGATCCGGTGGCGCCGGCGATGGAATCCACGCGCCCGCCGATGCTCTTGCCGTACATGTCCACGTGGATTTCGGCCCTCAGGCCGCGGTGCACATCGGCCAGTTGGGTCTCCTTGAAATTGGCCGTCACCCAGGTATCCTGCAAGGGGATGAGGGCCATCAGGCCCTGGCCGGGCTGCACGATCTGGCCCTGCTCCACGCTCTTGCGCGTGACCACGCCGTCGATGGAGGCCGTCACCGTGCAGTAGCTCAGTTGCAGCTTGGCGGCTTCCAGGTTGGCGCGCGCGGCCGCCACCGCGGCCGTGGCCGTCCCCACGTCCGAGGCGCGGATGGGCACCTGCCGCCGGTTCGCCACCGAGGTCTCGACGCCCGCCCGCGCCTGAGCGACGCGCGTCTCGGCCGCCTCCAGCGCCTCCTTGCGGATGGAAGCTTCGTTTTGCGCCGAGCTCAGCTTTTCCCGCGCGGCGTCCAGCTCGCCTTGCGCCACCTTGGCGGCCGCCACGTATCCGTCGTACTGTAGTTGCGAAATCTCGGCCTTGTCGGCCAGCGGCTTCATGCGGGCCAAGTCGGCCTGGGCGCGCTCCTGGCTGGCCTGTTTGGTGCGCACGTTGGCTTCGGCGTAGGCCAGGTCGGCGCCGGCAGCCTGCTCGTAGGCCGTCCTGGCGCGCTCCACTTCCGCCCGCGCGCCGGCCAACTGGGCGTCCGCCGCCTGCGACCCCGATTCGGTGGTCTCGCTGGTCCACGGCACCACCAGTTGCGCGCTCCGCACCTGGCTTTCGGCCTGCTCGAGCGCCGCCTTGGCCTGCTCCACGCGGGCCTGGAAATCGCGCGGATCGATGCGCACCAGCACGTCCCCGGCCTTCACCGGCTGATTGTCCGTCACCGGCACCTCGACCACGTTTCCCGCCACCTTGGCCGCCACCGCGCTGATGTGGCCATCCACTTCCGCGTCGTCCGAAGACACCCGGTCGCGGTAGTGATAGTACATCGAAATGCCGGCCGCCGCCGCGACCGCGAGCAGCACCAGAAACACCACAACCTTGGCGCGGGATCGATTCGGTGGGGGCGCTCCGGAATCCTGGAGCCCCTCCGGGTTTTGCGCTGTCGTAGACACTGTCGTCATTTCCTTTCCGTCATTCGATTACCATGGGCCCTCTGGCCGGGCGCACCTTCTTTATCATGAGCATAAGCGGGATGACGATCAGGAACACCACCGCCATCATCGCGAACGCATCCGCGAACGCCAGCATGCCCGACTGGCGCAGCATCGAGCCGTAAATCATTCCCTGGGCCTGCGCGGCGGCGTCCGGCAGGGACGCTCCCCGCAGGTGAACCATCTGCGCGGCGCCACGCAGCGCATCGCGATAGGAGGCGTCGTAGGGCGTGAGATGCTCCACCAGCCGCTGCTGGTGAAACAGCGAGCGGCGCGCCAGCATGGTGGTCACGGTGGCGATGCCGACGCTCCCGCCGATGTTGCGCGCCAGGTTGAACAACCCCGCCGCGTAGTTGGTGCGCTCCTTCGGCACGTAGGCGAACGCCACGGCGCTGATGGGCACGAACAGGAACGGCATGCCGGCGCTTTGCACGATGCGCGACCACATCGCCGTGCCGAAATCGATGTCCAGCGTGAAGCGCGCCATCAGCAGCAGCCCGAGGCTCGAGATGAGCACGCCGAAAACCACCAGCCAGCGCGCCTGAAAGCGCCGCATCAGCAGACCCACCATGGGCAGCATGGCGATCACCACCAGCCCCGCCGGCGAGAGCGCCAGCCCGCTCAGCATGGCCGTGTAACCCAGCAGCGTCTGCATGAACATGGGCAGCAGCGCCGTGCTGGCGTACATCACGAACCCCAGCAGCAGCATGGAGAGCGTGGCCAGGGTGAAATTGCGGTCCTTCAAGACGCGGAAATCGATGATGGGGTGTTCGTGCCGCAGCTCCCAGAACACCACCGCGGCCAGCGACACCGCCATGATCGCCGTGAACGCCACGATGTAGTGCGACGCGAACCAGTCGTTCTTCTGGCCTTCGTCCATGACGACTTCGAGCGAGCCCAGCCCCAGCGCCAGCAGCCCGAAGCCCAGGTAATCGATCTTCAGGCCCTGGGCGAATCCCTTGCGCACCATGTAGGGCGGATCGTGCACCAGAAACCACGTCAGGATCAGCGAGAGGATGCCCACGGGAATATTGATGTAGAAGATCCACCGCCAGGTGTAGTTATCCGTGATCCAGCCGCCCAGGGTCGGCCCAATCACCGGGGCCGCCACCACGCCCATGCCGAATATGGCCATCGCCATGCCGTGTTTCTCGCGCGGAAAGCTCTCCACCAGAATGGCCTGCGAGATGGGCTGCAACGCCCCGCCGCCCAGCCCCTGCAACACCCGGAAGAACACCAGCATTCCCAGGCTGGGCGCGAAACCGCACAGAAACGAGCTGAGGGTGAACACCGCCACGCAGATCATGTAGAACCGCTTGCGGCCCATCAGCATCGAGAACCACCCGCCCATGGGCAGGATGATGGAGTTGGCGATCAGGTAGGATGTCAGCACCCAGGTGGCTTCGTCCATGCTCGACGACAGGTTTCCGGCGATGTTGTTCAGCGAGACGTTGGCCACGCTGGTGTCCAGCACCTCCATGAAGACCGCCAGCATCACCGTCATGGCGATTATCCACGGATTGACGCCGCCCAGCCATTGCCCCCGGTCGTCGCGCGGATGTGCGCTAGTTTCCGTACGCCGCCTCCATCCGTCCCACGGCGTGCGCCACGTCGGCGCGCGCCTGGTTGAAGCGGTACAGAGCCGCGATCTGGTTGTCCGAGGCGCGGGCCAGCGAATCCTGCGCCGAAATCACTTCGATATTGTTGGCCACGCCCGCCTGGAAGCGGTCGCGCGCCTGCTCCACTTCCTGCTGGGAGAGTTGCACACCCAGGTTGGCCACCTCCACCTCGTTGCGCGCCGCGTCGAGCTGCGCCACGGCGGTCTTCACCTCCAGCGCGATGCGGTTGCGCGTCTCCCGCTCCCGCTCGCGGAGTTGCCGGATGGCCAGATCGGCCTTGGCCTGTTCCGCCTGGATGAGGCCGCCAGTGAACAGCGGAAAGTCCAGGCTGGCCTGGTATTGGTACACCGGAATGACGGAGTTGGGCGTCAGGCCCTGTTCCACCCAGAAACCGCTGAACGAGAGCTTGGGCAGCTTGGCCTCGCCGGCGGCCTTCAAGCTCAGTTCCGCGCGCGCCTGCTCGGTCGCGATCTGCCGCAGCTCCGGCCGCGCCGTGTAGGCTTGCTCCAAGGTGCGGTCGAGCGAGATCTCGGGCGTTTCGAAGAACCGGGTTCCATCGGCCAGTTCGATTTTCCTCTCGGGATCCACGCTCAGCAGCCGCGCCAGCGCGAACAGCGACGTTTCCAGTTGGGTCCGCGCCACAATCAGCCGCTGCTTCTCGTTCTGCAATTGCACGTTGGCGCGCAGGGTGTCGATCCCGGTGCCCACGCCGTTCTTCTGCAGGTCGGCCGCCTGGTCGTACAGCGCCTGCGCCAGCTCCACGCGCGATTGCGCGGCGCTCGTCTCCGCCAGCGCCCGCTGCGTGCCCAGGTATTGCGACACCACCAGCAGCACGCTAGTCTCGCGCTCCGTGCGAACGCCAGCGCGGCTCGCCTCGACGCCCAGCTTGGCTCCCTGGTAGCGCCGCCACAGCGTGAGGTCGAAGATGGGCGCGTTGATTCCCACACCGGCCTGAAACGCGTTGAACGGCCCTACGTGCTCGGGGTAACCGGGAAATGGCACCCCAAGTTGCGCCGGCAGGTTGTAGCGGCGCCGGGTTTCCGAAACGTCGCCGCCCGCCTGCGGCAGCAGCCCCGACCGCGCCACCAGCTTATCCTCGGCCGCTTGCGATACGTCGAGGTTGGCCAGAATCACCATCGGATTCTGCTGCAATGCCAGCCGGACCGCTTCCTTGAGCGTCAGCTTCAGCGGAGCCTGTTGCGGAGTCTGAGCCTGTTGCGCCAACGCCGCACCGGCCAAGGCCACGAGCAGCAGGACACCTGGAGTGATCCGTTTATGGGACATGTCGGGGAGAGAAATGGCATGTGCCATTCCTAATGTAAGTGACTGATTCTGTGGGAAAAGCGTAGTCCGGATGTGCCAATATTTTGGCACCCGGCCCAAATAGTGACCGAACCTCCGCCACATGACTGGCAGAAGCCCCGCCACCACCTACCCTTGGGTCGCTTGAAGCAGGGCCGTTTGAAGCCACCTTCTCACAGCCCGACGCAGCTTAGCCCGCTAACGGCGGCTCCAGGGCCCCGCTCAAGTACTCGAGAATCTCCTGCTCGCGCTGCTGGACCTCAAGAAGGATAGGCTCTGCCATGCGGGCGTAATCCTGCCGTGAATGGACCCTCCGCAGATTGGCCACGCACTGCTGCGCGTGGGAAATCAGCGTCAGGCCGGGTACGCCCGGATAATCGCTCCGGTGGTGCGTCACGAGGGGCACGCCGTATAGCGAAGCGGTGGCGGCGATCCAGGCGCCGGCGCATTCAATACGGCGGCCAGCTCCACCTCGGCCACGGTCATGAACGAGATCAATGCAACGCGCCCGGCGAGCTCCGGATCGTAACGCAGGCCAACCGGGTGATTCTTGAAAAGGAAGGAACCAACGTCGGTGTCCACGACGACCTGGGTCATGCGGGGGGGTCAGTCCGCTTGTGGCCGCGCCGCTCGTGGAGGCTGTCCGGGAAACCCTCGATGGACTCCTCCTCGGGCCAGAAATCGCCGTGCAACGCCGAAACGTCCGTTATCGGCCCAGTGCCCTGCTCGGCCATCAGTCGATCGACGGATGGGTGCGCGGCAGCGGCGTAGCGGACCAATGCCGGGCGGCGGTCCGGAGCGGGGTGCCGCTGCTGGCGATCGAGTTCGGCCATGGCTTCACCCCTGCTTCCGCCGGATGCTACACTCACCGGCGGAAAAGGACTCATCCCCAAGATGCGCTCGCGTCTCGTTCTCCTTCTCGCCGCTTCGGCGGGCCTATTCGCCCAGACAGGACCGGCGAATCCCGATTTCGCCAAGGGCTCTCCCGGTTGCGTGCCGGATGGCTGGTTCGTTCCCGCGGCATTCGCCGGCTACGAAGCCATCTGGACAACCGAAGGCTGCCTTCCGGGCAAGTCCTGCGCCCGGATCGTGCCGAAAGCCAGCCCCGGCGCCGCACCCGGGAATCTCATGCAGACGTTCGACGCCGCCCCATATCGCGGCAAGCCGATCCGCTATCGCGCGGCGGTGAACGTCGAAGACGGCGGGCACGCCGGCCTGTGGCTGCGCGTCGACCGGCCCGGCGGCGTGGTGGGCTTCTTCGACAACATGTACGCGCGGCCCATCGTAACCGCGGGCAAGTGGCAGTACTTCGAAATCGACGGCTTTGTGCACGCCGACGCCGGCCAGATCGCTCTCGGCATCCTGGTCTATGGAGCCAAGGCCCGTTTCGGCGACGTCACGCTGGCGGTAACCGGCGAACTCCCCGCCGCCACCGAGGAACCCGCTCGCCCCCTGACCGACACCGGGCTCCGTAACCTGACGGCGTTCGCCAAAGTCTTCGGGATCGTGCGGCACTTCCACCCCAGCGACGAAGCCGCCTCCACCGACTGGGACCGCTTCGCGGTCGAGGCGGTCCGTAAAGTCGAGTCCGCGAACTCGCCGCGCGAGCTGGCGGCCGCGCTGCAAGCGGCGTTCGAGCCGGTGGCGCCGACCATCCGCATATTCGCCGGAGCCGCGCCGGCGCCTCACCCGGCCCTTTCGCCCTCCGATGGGGTGGAGGTTATCCGCTGGCACAACCGTGGATTCGGGCAGAACCGGGAGCCCCAGGAAAGCGTCTATGTCAGCCGCCGGGTAAGGGCCGCACGGGAGACGTGGAAGGATTCGGACGTTTTCCGCGTCGATCTCGGCGCCTCCATCGCCGCCCTGATCCCGCTCGCCTTGTTCGCCGATGACAAGGGCACGCTGCCGCACGCCACCGTGCCAGTGAAACCGCGGGCGCCGGCGCCGGCCGCCGCCTACAGCGCCAACGACCGCGCCACTCGAATCGCGGACGTGGTCATCGCCTGGAACGTGTTCCGGCACTTCTATCCGTATTTCGACGTCGCCAAAACGGACTGGGACGCGGTTCTGCCGGTGGCGATGCGGGGAGCCGCGGCGGCCAAAGACGGCGCGGAGTTTCAGAACACGCTGCTCGAAATGGTGGCGAGCCTGAAGGACGGCCACGGAAGAGTTACGTACTCGGCCATGAGGCCGCGGGGGCATGTCCCGGCGACGGCGGCATGGATCGAGAACCAGTACATCGTGACCTGGTCTTCGACCGCCGAGCTCGCCCCCGGCGACGCCATCGTCGCCATCGACGGCAAACCCGCCGCCGCCGTGCTGGAAGAAATGGAGAAGTCGATCTCCGGGGCCACGCCCCAATGGAAGCGCTCGCGGTCCGCCATGGAGGCCTTCGAGTGTCCGCGCGGCGAGAAGCTGGCACTGACAGTCCGCCCGCTGGAGGCCGACAAAACCAGGCAGGTGGCCGTTTCGTGCGACTTCCGAGGCCCGCTCGCGATGGACGCCCGCCCCAAGAGCGTAACCACCGAACTCGAACCCGGCATCTGGTATGTCGACCTGACCCGCGCGACAGACCGGGACTTCGACGCGGTCCTGCCGCAGCTCGCCACCGCCAAGGGCATCGTCTTTGACGTGCGCGGCTATCCAACGGTGAGCCCCGCGTGGTTCACGCATGTCACCAGGACAACCCTGCACAGCGCGCAATGGCACGTCCCGGTGGTGGACCGTCCCGGCGAGATGACCTTCGAACGCGAGGGCGAATGGACCCTGGAGCCGCAAAAGCCGTATCTCGCCGCGAAGAAGGCGTTCCTGACCAACGGCGGCGCGATCAGCTACGCCGAGTCAACCATGGGGATTGTCGAGTATTACAAGCTCGGCGAGATCCTCGGCGAGGCGACCGCCGGCACCAACGGCAACGTCAATCCGTTCCAGTTGCCCGGTGGGTATGGGATCGCGTGGACTGGAATGAAGGTGCTGAAGCACGATGGCAGCCGGCACCACGGCGTCGGGATCCAGCCTACGGTGCCCGTCAGCCCGACACAGGCCGGTGTGGCCGCCGGGCGCGACGAGGTTCTCGAACGGGCAGTGTCGCTGCTCAAGCAGTGAAGCCGGCGGCCGGTGTCCGCTGGCACTCGCTACTGCGCCTGCTTGTTGAGGATCAGTTTCAGATTCAAATCCTTCTTGTCATTCTGCGCCACCTGGACCGTCTGCCCGTCGGCGGCATAGGGTTGCAGAAACTCGGGGTCGTACATGACGGCGTTGGTGTCCACCGTGTCCCAGGCATAGATCTGGTAGCTGCCCGGCGCCACGCCTTTGATGAGGAAATGCCCGGCCGCGTCGGAAACGGCCCGCTTGTGGAATGGCGCCGAACGATGGCTGCCCGTGGGCACCAGGGTCACCACGGCGGAATCGCAGGGTTCGGAGCGGTCGTTCGTCACGTGGCCTTCGACCTGTCCTCCGTCCGCTCCCATCACCACCGAGAGCGACGTATTGGGCGGAACGCCGGCGGTGAGGTCCAGGTCGGAGTCGGTGACGTCGATGGTTCCCCATTGCGCCGACTTCAGGTACAGATCTCCGAGTATGGCGGCGCCGATGCGGTACACAAAGGGCGACACCCGTTCGAACAGCAGGCTGCCATCGTCCTTGGCCCTGGCCGTGGCCATCCGCGACTGGCCCTGTAGCTGGATGTACAACTGGCTCAGCTTCATGGTGGTGGTTCCATCGATCCGGACGGTGCCCGGAACGTCGAATGGAGGCATTGGCCGCAATTCCACGCCTTCGATGTCCTCGGTGCCCACCGTCAGGTACACCTGCGTCTGGGCAAATTGTCCATTCTGGTTGTAGGAGCCGGTGATCCAGATTCCACCGGGGGGGATCCCCGACAGCTCGAACTTCCCGTCCTTGTCGTTGACCGTGGTAGAAGTGGAGGAGGAACCGCGCTCCGTCATGGTCATGAGGCCGACCTGGGCCGAAGCTCCGGCCGGGACTGACACGTGGCCGCGAATGGAGGCCTGGCGGTGCTGGTGGACGGTGAAACCGAGGCCCCGCACCTGCTGGCCGGCAGGCAGGTCGACCGGCGCGGCGCCGGAGACCTCCACCACCCCCGGGTAGTACACGGGGACGTAGCCATCGGTTGGCTCCTCGCCCAGGCGCATCCGAAGCGCTGGCGGGGACACCCGCAGGAAGTACCTGCCCGGCTCCAGGTTGTAGATCCGATACTCGCCCAGGTCGTCGGTAGTGGCGTTCTTGACTTCCACCAGTTCGCGGCCTCGAGTGGTATAGCGGTATTTCATGGCGGCTACCAGCAGGCCTTGCACCGCGTCGCCATCCTGGTCGGAGACACGGCCGGCCAGGGCGCCGTAGGGCGTCAGCTTGACGGTGAAGCCGGTGCGGTGGTCGCCGGGACTGAAGGCGAGGGGCTCGTACTTTTTGTTGGCCTCGGGGATGCCGAAGTTCGCATCCCCGAAACCGTCGCGCGACACCACCATCCGGTAGGCGCCGGGCTCGATGCCGGTGAAAGAGAACTTGCCCGCCGTATCGGTGGTCGCCACGGCGGGCCGGATCGCGGGCGTCTGCGGCGCGCCGGGATTGAAACTCCTGGGATTGCCGGCCACGTTGACGCGCAGCGTGAGTTTGGCCTTGCGCAACGGCTCGCCGGTGACGGCGTTGAGCACCACGCCGTCGAAGGTTGCCTTCTCCTCGGGGGGCTGCTGGGCATCGGACTGGCACCAGCACAACGCAGGCAGGAGAAACAGACACGCGAGTCTCATAGCAGTATTGTCGCTTAGACGGTGGAGAGTCCGGAAGGTAACGGCGGACCCGTACTGCCGCCAATCCCTCCGCCCTGGCGCCGCTATCTCGCTCCGGGTGGCCGGCCAGTCCGGTAATATCGTCTTGAAGGAGGACGCCCTGACCCAGCCTGCGATCAGTTGCATGTGTCCGACCTTCGCCCGGCCGCGGCAAATCGTCGAGGAGGCGGTCTACTCGTTCCTGAACCAGGACTATGCGGGCGAGAAGGAACTCCTCATCCTCAACGATTTCGACCGGCAGAAGATCGTCTTCGAGCATCCGCAGGTGAGGGTGGTCAACGTTGGGTCGCGGTTCCACTCGGTGGGCGAGAAGAGGAACGCCGCGGCCGCCCTGTGCCGTCACGATCTGCTGGCGGTCTGGGACGACGACGATATCTACCTGCCGCACCGCCTGAGCTTCTCGGTATCGAGGTATGACGAGCGAAAGCGCTTCTTCAAGCCCTCCCAGGCCCTGATCCTGGAACACGGCGCCATCCGCGGCCCCAAAACGGCTTTGTTCCACGGCGGCGGCCTGTGGCACCGCGGCCTTTTCGACGAGGTGGGCGGGTACGCACACATGGGATCGGGCCAGGACCGGGAGATCGAGGCCAGGTTCGAAAAGGTTATCGGCGCGGCCAAGGATTACCATGCGATCCAGCCGCACGAGATCTTCTATCTGTACCGCTGGTGGGGGACGCAGTCGTACCACTTGAGCAGTTTCGGAAAAGACTGCGCCGGCAGGCCGGGGCACGACAAGGTCTGGGAGTACGCGCTGGGTCAACTGGAGCGGGGCAAGATCGAATCCGGAGACATCGTCCTCCAGCCGCACTGGTGCGCCGACTATTCGCGGATGGTGAAGAATTACGTGGCGGCTTTGCCGGCGCAGGGCGGCTCGGGCGGCTTCCCGGCGGTCGCGGCTCCCTGAGGGGATCACCCGGGCGCCGCACTGCGCTACCCTAACTTGCATCTGGAGGCTCCCCTTATGAAACTCGCCGCCACGCTGTTCACCATTTGCGCCGCCGCCGCTGCCCAGCCGCTTTCCTGCGACCTCGGCGGCTATCGGCCGCTCGACGGTCTGCACGCCACCGTCAACCAGGGGTTTCTCGAATTGACCTGGACCGGCGAACGCCAGGAGCAGCTCCGCGCCAGCCTGGGCCTCCACGACGGCCAGCCGCTGGTCCACGAACTGGCCGCCTTCGCCTCCGGCCGGTGGGTGGCGCTGGGGCGCGACCTGTCGCCCGAGTTCCAGATCACCAGCGGCCGGCGGCGCCTCTCGGAACAGCAGATGGCGCCCTTGCGCGAACTCGGCGTCGCCTTTACCCCCGAGGTGGTGGAGCGCGAGAAGTGGAACGCCTTCTGGGACGCTCCGCTGATGATCCCCGGCAGGCCCGGCAGCGCCATGGACATGCCCCGCAAGGCCGAAGAGATCCGCCGTGTTTGGGCCCAATTCCACTCCACCGGTTGCCGGGTGAAGACCGACGGCGCGCGCCTGGAAGTCACCTTCCCCGGCGCCGACGCGGGCATCTTTTCGGGCGAGCTGCGCTACACCGTGTACCGCGGCTCCAATCTGCTGCGCCAGGAGTTGATCGCGAGCACCGATCGGCCCTCGGTGGCCTATAAGTATGCCGGCGGGCTGAAGGGCTTCACCGTGGACAAGTGCTCCGAGGTGGATTGGCGCGACCCGGCGCGCGCCTGGCAGCGTTACTCCTTCGGCGGGCCGGTCAACCAGGACGCCGTGGGCCTGCGCGCCCGCAACCGCCTGGGCATTCTGCAGGTGTGCGGCGGCGCACTGGGATTCCTGCCGCCCTCCCACAAGTTCTTCTTCGCGCGCGAAATCGAAACCAATCTCGGCTACGTGTACTACCGCAAGGACAGCGCCGCCACGTTCGCCATCGGCGTGCGCCAGCCGGATCGCGAGGAAGGCTACAAGCCCTGGGGCGTGAGCACCGAAGAATGGAACCGCAGCGTGCGCGAGGCGCGCGGCGAGATCGACAACTTCGCCCTCTACAACGCGCCCCCCGGCACTCCGCAGCGCATGCCGGTGTATTTCTACCTGAGCGCGGCCGGCGTCCCCGCCACCCAGCAGCGCATCCTGGCCTACACCCACGACGACGTCTTCAAGCCGCTGGCCGGGTTCAAGGTGCTGGTGAGCCACTTCCATTTCCACATCAACGAACACCTCACCGACGCCGGCAGCCTGGATGAGATGCCCCCGTGGATCGCGGTCTTCCGCGCGCTGGGGATCGACGCCGCCATAGTGGCCGACTTTCATTCCGACTCCCACCCCTCCGACGCCGGCGCCATCCGCCTTGACGAGCAGAAGGTCTACTTCGAAGGCTGCCGCCGCTTCTCGGACAACGGTTTCCTGCTGATCCCCGGCGAGGAACCCGACGCCAATTTCGGCGGCCACTACATGTTCGTGTTCCCCAAGCCGGTCTACTACACGCACTTGCGCAAGCCCGCCGCCCCGCCCGCGCAGCCGTATGCCGAGACGCTTCCGCCGTGGGGCAAGGTCTACCACACCACTTCCGCCGCCACCGAGATGCAGCTTCTGAACGACGAGCGGGGCTTGGTGTGGCAGACGCACCCGCGCACCAAGGGGTCCACGGGCTATCCCGATGCCATCCGCACGGCCGATTTCTTCAATAGCGGCCGCTTCATCGGAGGCTCTTATCAATCGCTGCCGGTGGACCTGTCCGAGAAGCGCATCTGCGAGGCCCGCTGCCTCGGCCTGCTCGACGACATGAACAACTGGAGCGGCGCGAAGTACATGATCGCCGAGGGCGACACCTACATGAAGTATCCCGACGACGAGACCTATCCGCAGATGGAGGTCAACTACGTCAGGCTCGCCTCCATCCCCAAGTTCGACGAACCGTGGACGCCGGTGCTCGACGCCCTCCGGACGGGCGACTACTTCGTCACCACCGGCGAAGTGCTCTTCAAGAGCTGGGCCATCGAAGGCGCGGGCGCGCACCGCTTCTACGATGCCGAGGTGGAATGGACCTTCCCGCCGGAATTCGCCGAACTCGTGTGGGGCGATGGCACTACCACCAACCGCCAGGCCATCCCGCTTGCCGGTATGGCGCCGCAGAGCAGCCACCGGTTCCATGTCCCTTTCAACGTGGAGGGTAAGAAGTGGGTCCGCTTCGCGGTGTGGGATTCCGCCGGCAACGGCGCGTTCACGCAGCCGGTGCACCTGCGGTAGGGGGTGAGGCGGCAGGATGCCACCCGGGCGCCGCTGACACCGCTCCCCGCTGTTGGCGGCTATGGCACGGCCATCCGGGAACGGGCCTTCACGTGAGAGAACGTTCCGCCGTGACTCGGATGACTTGCGGCGGAGCATCGGGTCCCATGCCGGGGCGGGTGATCTCCAAATCCAGGGTGTCTTCGACCAGGGTGCCCTTGTACTGGGTGGTTATGGACATGCCTCCCCTGCCCTGCCGCGCGACTTTGAACGAGAAGGTGTCGCCGTTCACTTTGCCGCTCGAGATCTTGATCTCCTGGGAGGCGTCGCCGCGGCGGCCCGGTCCACCCGTGATGGTTCCGGTCAACTTGTTCCCATTGACCTTGAGGGTGAGCACCACGGTGACGCCGTTCCCTCCGCGGCCGGCTTCCGACCACGACCACCGGCCATCCAGATCGGCCGCCCACGCGCCCGCGGAAAAGGCCAGTGCCACCGCCAACGCAAAACACGGATTTCCAGCCATATCGAAAGTATAGGCGCAGGATCGCGCCGCAGGTTACCGCCGGAGCCGGGCCGGAACGGGGCGCACGCGGAAATGCAACGGCCCTCCACGCCTTCGGGCGGGAGGGCCGTTCGGAAAACCCGAACCGGCTAGGCAGCCGGCGTTGGGGAAAGGTCAGTTGGTTGCCCGCTTGGCCGTGAACTTGTCGGTTTGGGGCTCGCCGCCCCGTCCGGGACGAGTGATTTCCAGTTGCAGGGTGTCGCCGTCGAGAGTGCCCTTGTAGGAGGTGGTCATGGTGCCGTTGCGGCCTTCCCGCTTCACCGTGAAAGTCACCGTGTTGCCGTCCACCTTGCCGTCGGAGATTTCGACCGGAGCCGGCGCGGGAGGAGGAGTTGGAGCGGCGCCGCTGGTGTCACCGCCGCGGCCGCGGCCACGGCCGCCGAAACCGAAACCGCCCAGAACCGTTCCGGTCAGCTTGGCGCCATCGGCCTTCAAGGTGATCGTAACAGTGATTGGGTTGCCGCCACCGCGGCCCGGCATCTCATAAGTCCACTTGCCGCTCACATCCGCCGCCGCAGCGACGAGAGCGACCGCAAGCAGGATCGCAAATGCAAAAAGCAGCTTCTTGGTCATAGTGCCCAGGTAGGCGTACCGGACCGGATGGATGTTACCCTTATGCCGCGGAAGCCTGGGCCGGATTCGGGCGGCCTCGGGCTGGCCCTCCGCGGACTCTTGGAACCACTCGTTATCTTATTGATTTTTATGGACAATCCCGGCTGTTCGCAAGTTCTCGCCGAGAGCGCGGTTTGACCATTGGCACGCCACTCTCCTATACTGGAGGGACAACTGCGGAAAAGATATCGATGTATACCCTGGTACTGATGGTTCACATATTCGTGTGCGTTTTCCTGATCGTGGTGGTGTTGCTACAGAGCGGGAAGGCCGCGGACTTGGCTGGCGCGTTTGGGGGAATGGGTTCGCAAACGGCCTTTGGTCCGCGCGGATCCGCGACCTTGCTGTCGAAGGCAACTACCTTGTCGGCGGTGCTCTTCATGGTCACATCGCTGTCGCTGTCCATCATGGCGACGCGCAGCGCCGGCTTGGGTTCGTCGGTGCTGGAGACCGCGCCCGCGCCGGCGCCGGCGCAGAGTTCCATGCCGGTTCCGATTCAGTTGCCGGCCCAGCGGACGGCTCCGCAGGGAGAACCGAACGTCCATACGATTCCCCTCCCGGCGCCCGCCGCACCAGCGCCGAAGAAGTAGCACCCGAAACGCGGAGGTGGCGAAATTGGCAGACGCACTAGCTTGAGGTGCTAGCTCCCGCAAGGGAATGGGGGTTCAAGTCCCCCTCTCCGCACCAGAATATCTCTTTGGGGGCCATTAGTTTACGGCCCCCATTTTCTCGTGTGACTGGAGTGTGACTGGGTTTGTAACGCCCGCCGTCCGGAAGTTGGCAAGCATAACGATGCGGGGTCAGCCGGCCAATGTCCGGTCGTTACTGTCTGCATGGTTTTCCACAGGCCAGGGCCGGACTCCGGCCTCGGTCCCCTGGATTCCACCTTCTCCCACGACCCCCCAAAGACCGCGCCTGGCAATCCCCGGGACGCCTGGCAAGCGGTCGATGAAGTATGGGACAAACACTTGCGAACCGTGTGAGTGGCAATTCGGGCAGCCTAGCCGGAGGCTGGTGTGACGCGGGGATATCCCATGCGGCCGCGGCAGCGCGCCAGGCGCTCTGAAGCGTTCGATTCAAGCAGTTTCAGGTCCTTTTTGTGATGCTCTTCACAGCCGCCGGTGTCGAGATTTGCCGAATTGACTTCACCACCCACGGGGAGCATAGTTGAGGTGGAAGCGGGCAGTTGGCGCTTTCAGTTCCCCTTTCTCCGAAAGGGAGCTTGACGAGATCCCCTTAACCGGGGAGCCACTTGACAAGGAGGAAGTGCATAGAACCAGTCCACTTCAAACGGGCGGCTTCCGGCTTCCTCGGCTGGCCGGCTGCGAGTCCTGATGCGCCACGTGGTTGAGTAGGTGAGCGCCGCGGTTTTAATACCGCATTCCCATCGGCTCGCAGGTACGGTTCCGTATCAGGAGGGGTCGGCGGCCGCCTGTTCGCTTTTCACGCCGGTTTTCCCTTCCCGCATCGACTTCCGCTACACTGGTCTTTCTCCTTAACCGTGAATGCCGTTGAGTTTCAAGGCGTTTCCAAGAGTTACGCGATCTACGACGCGCCGGGCGACCGCCTGACGGAATTGTTGTCTTTCAACCGTCTCAAGCGCCACCGCGACTTCCCCGCGTTGTGCGAGGTCAGCTTCGCGGCGCCCCGCGGCGAAACCTTCTGCATCGTCGGGGAAAACGGCTCGGGCAAAAGCACCCTGCTGCAAATCGTGGCGGGGATTCTGCGCCCCACCAGCGGGACCGCGTCGGTGAACGGGCGCGTTTCCGCGCTCCTCGAACTGGGCGCGGGCTTCAATCCGGAATTCAGCGGGCGCGACAACGTCTATCTCAACGGCTCGATCCTGGGCCTGACCACCCGCCAGATCGAGCAGCGCTACGCCGATATCGAGGCCTTCGCCGAGATCGGCGATTTCATCGATCAGCCGGTCAAGACTTACTCGAGCGGCATGGTGGTGCGGCTGGCCTTCGCCGTCGCCATCAGCGTGGACCCCGAGGTTCTGCTGGTGGACGAGGCCCTGGCGGTGGGCGATATCTACTTCCGCCAGCGCTGCATGCGCAAGGTACACGAGCTGCGGGCGCGCGGCGTCACCATCCTCTACGTGACCCACGCCACCAGCGACGTCAAGGCGATCGGCGACCGCGCCCTGTGGCTGGATCGCGGCCGCGTGGTGGAGTTGGGCGAGCCCGGCCACGTGATTGCGAAATACACCGCCGCCATGACGGAGAAGGACTCGGCCTACCGGCGGCTGCGCGCCGGCGCCGAAACCGCGGCGCCCCGCGGCTCATCGGCGGACGAAGCGGTCTTCGAGATCGCCGATACCATTCCCAATATCGACCACCGCCACGGCGACGGGCGCGCGGAAATCATCGGCATTGCGGTGCTCGGCGAGGATGGCCGCCGTCTCGACATGCTCGAGCCCTGCTCGACGGTTTGCGTGCGGGTGAGCGCGCGCGCCCGCGAGGAGTTGGCCATGCCCATGGTCGGCTTCATGCTGCGCAACCAGTTGGGCATGGATTTCGCCGGCACCAACACGGCGCGCGAGGGCCGCCGGCTGCCTCCCCTGCGGGCCGGAGAAACCGTTACCGTGGATTTTTATATGGACCTGCCGGAGTTGTATGCCGCGGCGTTCTCGTTTTCCCCGGCCATCGCCGACGGCACCCTGGAGGACTACCGCATGTGCGATTGGATCGACAACGCGGTGGCCCTGCAGATGTCCCGTTCCGCACAGGGCACCTACGGCTATATCCATTTGCCCTGCCGGGTGGAAGTGAACCCGCGCGCCAGGGGCGGCCATCCCGCCGCGGCGCGCGCTTCGGAGGGTAACCTTGGCTGAGTTCACGGGTGAGCGCCTGGTGCCTGGAGAGGTGGATGTCGACCTGCTCAACGAGCACCTGGCCCGTTATGCGTTCGCGGCGCGCCTGGCCCGCGGAAAACGCGTGCTGGACGCCGGGTGCGGGGCGGGCTACGGCTCGGCCGAGCTGGCCGCGGCGGCGGAGTCGGTGGTGGGCGTGGACGTGGCGCCGGAAGCCATCGCTTTCGCCGCCGCCCACTACCAGCTTCCCAACCTGCGCTTCGAACAGGCCTCCTGCACGGCTCTGCCCAACCCCGGCGGCAGCTTCGACCTGGTGGTGGCGTTCGAAGTGATCGAGCACCTGGAGGACTGGCGCGCGTTTCTCGGGGAAGCCCGCCGCGTGCTCGAGCCCAGCGGCCAACTGGTGGTCTCCACGCCTAACCGGCTGTACTACACCGAGTCGCGCGGCCCGCGGGGCGCCAATCCGTTTCACGTCCACGAGTTCGATTTCGCCGAATTCTCCGCCGAGCTGCGGGCCGTTTTCCCGCACGTCTCGCTGTTCCTCGAGAACCACGTGGAAGGCGTCGCCTTCCAGCCGCACGCGCCCGGCAACACCCTGGAGGTGCGGGTGGACGCGGGCGAACCCGCGCCCGACGAGTCGCATTTCTTCGTGGCCGTCTGCGCCAACCGGCCGCAGCTCGGCAACCCCACGTTCGTCTACGTGCCGCGCGCCGGGAACCTGCTGCGCGAGCGCGAACGCCACATCGCGCTGCTCGAAACGGAGCTGGACGCCAAGGACCAGTGGCTCGGCAAGGCCCTGCGGGACCTCGAGGAATTCGACCTCGAGCACCGGAAATTGATGGCCATGTACCACGGCATCCAGGAAGAGGTGGAGCGCGCCAACCAGTGGGCCGCCTCGCTCAACCGGGAAGTGGAGCAGCGCGGCGCCCGCATCGTCGAGCTGCAGGAGGAGTTGGCCGCCGAGCAGGCCAACGCTCAACGCATGGCGGAAGGCTACGCCGCCGATCTGGAGCGCGCCAACCAGTGGGCCGCCTCGCTCGACCGGGAAGTGGAAGAGCGCCGCGCCCGCGTGGCCGAACTGCAGGAGGAAATGGCCGCCGAGCAGGCCAGCGCGCGCCGCACGGCGGAAGGCTACGCCGCCAAAGTGCTCGAGTTGGAGGCCGACGTTCGGGACAAGGTGGAATGGGCCGCCAACCTCACCGCCGAGGTGCGGAAGCAGACCGGCGCGCTGGTTACCGCCGTCGCGCAGTTGCATCTCACCGAAAAGGATCTCGAGGAGCGGACCGCCTGGGCGCTCCGGTTGCAGGAGGAAGCGCGCAAGTGGCAGGAGGAAGCGCGCCGGCTGGGAGACCAGGTGGAGCTGTTCCGCGCCTCCCGCTGGGTGAAGCTGGGCCACAAGGTGGGCCTGGGCCCGGACTTGCCGGCCAGTTGACATGCCCTTCCTGAAACGCGTTCTACGGGCGCTGCCGCTGCTGCTGCTGTCCCCGCTGCTGGTGGCGGCGAGCGCGCTGGCGCTGGCCGCCGCGGACATTCTCCGGAGGGCGCTGCACTGGGGGCGGCGCGCGGCCGTGCCGGACCCGCCGCCGCGGCCGCGGCCCACGGCCGCCTCCGTGGTCATCCCCAACTGGAACGGCAGGGAGTTGCTCGAGAAGTACCTGCCCTCGGTCGCCGCCGCCATGGAGGGCCATCCGGAGAACGAGATCGTGGTGGTGGACAACGGCTCGACCGATGGCAGCGCCGATTTCGTCCGCGCCGCGTTTCCACGGGTGAAACTCCTGGCCCTGCCTTCGAACCTGGGTTTCGGCGGCGGCTCGAACGCGGGCATTCGCGCCGCCCGGAACGATGTCGTGGTGCTGCTGAACAACGACATGCGGGTGGACGCCGGTTTTCTCGCGCCGCTGCTCGAGGGCTTCGACGATCCCCTGGTCTTCGCCGTCTCCTGCCAGATCTTCTTCGCCGATCCCGCCAGGGTGCGCGAGGAAACCGGGCTCACCCAGGGCTGGTGGCAGGATGGCGGCCTGCGGGTGCGCCACCGCATCGACGATGCTATCGACGGCCTTTTCCCGTGCTTCTACGGCGGCGGGGGATCGTGCGCCTTCGACCGCGCCAAGTTTATGGAGTTGGGCGGTTTCGACAAGCTGCTGGAGCCCTTCTACCTGGAAGACGCCGACCTGGGGTACATGGCCTGGAAGCGCGGATGGAAGGTCTTCTACCAGCCGCGCAGCGTGGTGTACCACGAACACCGCGGCACCATCGGCAAACGATTCGGCGAGGACCGCATACAGGCCGTGCTCAAGACCAATTACCTGCTGTTCTCGTGGAAGAATATTCACGAGTGGCGCAAACTGGCGGTGCATTTCGCGTTCGCCTGGGCGGGGGCGATTCTGAGCGTGGTTTTCGGCGAGGTGCAGGGACGGCCGAACCCGGCCTCGCTGGGGAGGGCATTCCTGCGGCTGCCGCGGGCCGTCCGCGCGCGTTGGCGGGCGCGTTCACTGGCCCGCATTTCCGACACGGAGGCCTTCCGCCGGCCCCTGGGCGGTTATTTTCGCGACCGCTTCGCGCCCATGGATGCGGCCCCCGCCCGCCTGCGCGTGCTGTTGGTTTCCCCCTACCCCATTTGCCCGCCGGTGCACGGCGGCGGCGTCTTCATGTACCAGACGCTGACGGAGATGGCCAAGCTGGCCGAAGTCCACGTGGTGGAGCTTCTGGAGGAACCCGGGCAGGAGCGGGCCAACCTGGAGTTGCGGCGGATGTGCGCTTCGGCCGAATGGCTGACGCGACCCAGCGGCCTGCCCCGGGGCTCCGGCGGGCTGCTGCCGCGGGCCGTCCGCGAGTTCGCCAACGACGATCTCGATTGGCTCGTCCACCGGCAACTGTACGCCAGGCAAATCGACGTGCTGCAACTCGAGTACACGCCGCTGGCGCAGTACCGGGGCGATTACCGGCGCATCGCGGCGGCGCTGTTCGAGCACGATATCTACTTCCAGTCGATCGCCCGCGGCCTGGGGCATCACACCAGCGCCATGGGCGGGATCAAGGCGCGTATCGAGTACTTGCGGGCGTTGCGATTCGAGCTGCGGGCGCTCGCGCGGTTCGACCAGGTGCAGGTCTGCACGCCGGCAAACCGCGACTATCTGCTGGGCTTTCTGCCGCGCCTGGGGCCCCGTCTGCGCGCCGGCCTGCGCGCCGGCATCGTCACCTCGCGGTACCAGTTTCGGGAGGAGGGCCGCGAGCCTTTGACCATGCTGTTCGTGGGCGGCTTCCGCCACGAGCCCAACCGCGTCGCCATGGAGTGGTTCGCCCGCCAGGTGCTTCCCCTGATTCTGGCGCGCCAGGGGCAAGCCAGGCTGGTGGTGGCCGGCAGCGATCCGCCGCCCGAGCACGCCTATGCCGATCTGGCCGCCAACCTGGATATGCTGGGCTATGTGGAGGACGTGCGCGGCCCGCTGGCCCGCTGCGCGGTTTTCGTGTGTCCGGTCCTGAGCGGCTCGGGCGTGCGGGTCAAGTTGCTGGAAGCCTTCGCGGCGGGCATTCCGGCGGTCTCGACCAGCGTGGGAGCCGAAGGGCTGGCCGCCAGGGACGGCGATATCTGCCGCCTGGCGGATTCCGCCGGCGCGTTCGCGGAAGCGGTTCTGGCGCTGTGGGAAAACCCCGGCGAGGCCGCCCGGATGGCCCGGCGGGCGCGCGCCGAAGTGGAGGCCAACTGGGATATGACGGCCATCACGGGCAGGCTGGTGGAGAGCTACGGCGAGATGGTACGGGAGAAACGGCGGTGAGAGATCGGCCCTTAGCAAACCCTCGCGGCCCGGCGCCCCGCGGCAGTTTTGTGGGGCAGGCTTTCAGCCTGCGGCGGACCCCAAGGGGGTACCCCGTCAACCCGCCTTCCGGGCGATGCTCGAACCCGGCGGGCGAGCTTCGCTCGCCGGGCCGAGTGCCACTCGGCCGCAGGTTGCCAACCTGCCCCACAAAGCACGGCTACTTGCGTTTCAGGTCTTTCTTCAAGCGGCTGACGATGCCGGAGGCGGTGCGGTCCAATTGCTTGCTGGCGGCGCCCTTGGGAGGATCGTACGTCGACCACAGCACCTGGCGCGACTTGGCGTCCACCAGGAAGATGGTGCCCTTGTTGCGCGCGAACGACGATGTGAGACCCACGGGCGCCACGGAATTCTCCGGTTGTGCCAGGAAGGGGTTCGCCGGAGGGGCGGGTTCTTCGGCCGGTTTCTCCGGTTTCTCGGGCTCGGGGGGCTTTTCGGGCTTGGGAGTGGGCGAGATGGTCTCGAGCTTGGCCTGGAAGCCTTCGCCGATCTGGTCGGTCAAAATGACGTCGGCCAGTTTGGGGTCGGTCACCACCTGGAGCACGTGCTCGTTGGTTAGCCGGTTGGCCAGGTACTGGTCCAGGCCACGCGACATCGAGAGTATGTACACCGTCCGGGCAGTGTCGAGGTCCGCGGCGCACAGGAGCGCGGCCGAACCGCATAGGAGTAGCATCAACCGCTTCATTGGTCTCATGATATCAGCCGCCCGCGGCGGCGTTCTCTCCCTACAGACGCGGCCCGGCGCGGAAAAGTCGGAGGCGCATGTATAAAGGACAGTCCATTACCGTCATCATGCCGTGCCTGAACGAGGAACAGGGCATCGAGGGCGTGCTGCGGGCCATGCCGGACTTCGTGGACCAGGTCATCGTGGTGGACAACGGTTCCACCGACCAGACCTCCCAGGTCGCCCGCTCGCTGGGCGCGCGGGTGATTCGCGAGGACGTGCGCGGATACGGCCGCAGCTACAAGCGCGGATTCGCCGACGCCACGGGCGACCTGATCGTCACCCTGGACGGCGACCACAGCTATCCGGTGGACGCGCTCAGCTACCTGATCGAGGCGTTCCTGCACCTCGACGTGGATTTTCTGAACGCCTCGCGCTTTCCGGTGCGCGACTCGCGCGGCATGAGTTTCCGCAACAAGATCGGCAACCTGATTCTCTCGCTGGCCGTGTCGGTACTGTTCCTGCATTGGGTTCGCGATTCGCAGTCCGGCATGTGGGTGTTCCGCCGGTCGATTCTGAAGGAGATGAAACTGGAATCCGACAGCATGTCTTTCTCGGAGGAGATCAAGATCGAGGCGCTGCGCAGCTCCGCCATCCGCTTCGGCGAGATCGCCATTATGTACTCGTCGCGGCTGGGCGAATCGAAGCTCAACCCCTGGAGAGACGGCTTCGGGAACCTGTGGTTCCTGGTGAAGAAACGCTTTTTCCGATGACCGGCCTGGCTCCATGACCATCAGCGCGATCATACCGGTTTGGAACGGCGAGGATCTGCTGCGCCGCCTGCTGGCATCGCTGGCCCGCCAGACGGTCGAGGTGGAGGAGTGGCTGGTGGTGGACAACGGCTCGGAGGATGGCGCTCCGGAGGCGGCGCGGCGCGCGGGAGCGCGGGTGATTCCGATGGGACGCAACGCCGGTTTCGCCGCCGCCGTGAACCGCGGCATCCGGGAGGCCCGCGGGGAATGGGTCGCGGTGCTGAATGCCGACGTGGAACTCAGCCCCTGGTATCTGGCCCAACTGGCCGGCGCCATGGCGGAAACCGGCGCCTGGTTCGCCACCGGGAAACTTCTGGCGGCCGGTTCGGACGTGCGCATCGACGGCACGTTCGACGCGGTGTGCCGGGGCGGAACCCCCTGCCGCGTGGGGCACGGGCAGGCGGATGGCGCGGCGTTCCGGGTGCGGCGGCCGGTCTGGTCGGCGCCCTGGACCGCCGCGCTGTTTCGCGCCGGGCTGTTCTCGCGGATCGGCGGGTTGGAGGAGAGCTTCGAATCCTACCTGGAGGACGTTGATTTCGGACTGCGCTGCGCCCGCGCGGGCTTGCCGGGAATCTACGTGCCCGAGGCCCTGGCGTGGCACCGCGGGAGCGCCTCGCTGGGCGGCTGGCACCGCGAGACGGTGCGGCGTATGGCGCGCAACCAGGTTTTCCTGCTGGCGCGCCACTACCCCACGCGAGCCCTGCGGCGGCACGCCTGGGCGATACTGGTGGCGCAGGCGCTGTGGGGCGCCCTGGCCCTGCGGCACGGGGCCGGGGCGGCCTGGGCGCGGGGCAAATGGCAGGGGTGGCGCGGCTTCCGGGCGGCGCGAAGCCCGGATTTGTTCGAATCCGAGGCGTTGGACGAAATTCTGGACGGGAACGAGCGTCTGATTCGCGAAGCGCAGGGCAGTGGAGCGCGGGATTGGTACTGGCGGGTGTACTTCCTGCTCACCTCCAGTGGGGCAAAGTGACACATGGCGGAATGCGGAATCGTCATCGTCACCTACAACTCGCAGGCTGAAATCGGCGCCTGCGTGGATGCGGCCATGGCATCGGGCGCGGATGTCGTAATTATCGACAACGCCTCGGAAGACGGGACCCTGGAGGCAATCGCTTGCACGGGAGCCACCGGGCGGGGGGCGCGCCTGATTGCCAACCCGGTCAACCGGGGATTCGCGGCCGCGGTAAATCAAGGGTTTGCAACCCTGGATACGCCGTATGTGCTGCTGTTGAATCCGGACGCGGTGCTGCGGACCGGGCTGGGTTCGCTGCGCGAGGCCTGCGACCGGCCTGGAGCCGCGGGCGCGGGAGGCCGCCTGGTGGATTCGAAAGGGAATCCGCAGACCGGTTTCATGATTCGCCGGCTTCCCACCCCGGGGGCGCTGGCTTTGGAAGCTCTCTTGCTGAACAGGATCTGGCCTGGCAACCGGATCAACCGGCGGTATCGGGGATTGGACCTGGACGATTCGGCGCCGCTCGAAGTGGAGCAGCCGGCCGGGGCGTTTCTGATGGTCCGCCGGACGGTTTGGGAGGAATTGGGTGGCTTCGACGAGGGTTTTTCCCCGCTCTGGTTCGAGGATGTGGATTTCTGCCGCCGCGCGATCGACCGGGGTTATCGGCTGTACTATACGCCTCGGGCGGTGGCGGAACATACCGGGGGACATTCCATTTCCGGTTTGGGACTGGAGATGTGCCGGTTTTATTGGTATCGTAGTTTACTGATGTATTCAGCCAGGCACTTCGGCCCCATGGCGTTCCGGGGCGTGAGCCTGGCGGTTGTAGCGGGCTCAGTTTTACGGGGTGTGGCGGAATCGGTCATGTGCCGGAGCCTGAAACCCGTGGCCGCGTACGGGAGTGTGGTGCGGCTCGCCAGCCGGTGTCTGTTTTTGGGCTGGACGGGGTAGAGACGGAAAGTTTCGGTCCCTGTGTTGGTGTGAAAGCGGATGCAGAGTACGGATGGGTCACCGGGGTTCTAGTTCATGGCGCAAAACGACTTCATCTCCGTCACGATAGTCACCTATAACAGCGGCCGTTTTATCAAGCGGTGCCTGGAGTCGGTGCTGGCCCAGCGCTATCCCCATAAAGAGATCATCGTGGTGGACAACGGCTCGACGGATGGCACCGTGGACATCCTGGAACAGTTCGAAGAACGTTGCCGGATCTATTACAACGACGACAACATGGGCTTCGCGGCCGCCCAGAACCAGGCCATCCGGCTCTCGAATGGAGACTGGGTGCTGACCCTGAACCCCGACGTGCTGCTGCTCCCCAACTTCATCCAGGCGCTGATCGACGCCGGGCAGTTCGACACGCGCATCGGCGCGGTGTGCGGGAAGCTGCTGACCATGACCGCGCACTTCGAGATCCCCGAGAAGCCGGTGGTGGATTCCACGGGCATCTATTTCAACCCCATGCTGCGGCACCTGGACCGCGGCAGCCAGGAGTTGGACAACGGGCACTATCTGCAATACGAGTACGTTTTCGGCGCCACGGCGGCCGCGGCCCTCTACCGGCGCGCCATGATCGAGGACATTTCGATCGACGGCGAGTTTTTCGATTCCGATTTCTTCGTCTACCGCGAGGACGCCGACGTGGCCTGGCGGGCGCAGTTGATGGGCTGGAAATGCCTCTACGCGCCGTACGCGCGCGGCTACCACGTCCGCAAGGTGCTGCCCGGCAACCGCCGCGCCCTGCCGCCCGAGATCAACATGCACTCGGTGAAGAACCGTTTCCTGATGCGCATCAAGAACATTTCGCCGAACCTGTACTGGCGCAACTGTGTGTCGATCACCACGCGCGACCTGCTGGTGGTGATGTGCTGCGTGCTCTGGGAGCACACCTCGCTCAAGGCGTTCTGGCTCCTCGTGAAGAACATGCGCCGGGTGCTGGCCAAACGCCGCGTGGTGCAGGCCCACCGCCGGGTGGACGACGAATACATGGCGAGCTGGTTCCAGTACGCGCCGGTGAGCAAGCTGGCGCCCCGCAAGATGGTTCGCATGCTGTCGCGCTCGGAAGCCGCGCGGACCTAGCCCGCCGTGCGCATCGCCCTTCTCGGCACGCGCGGGATTCCGGCGGGTTACGGCGGATTCGAAACCTTCGCCGAGGAACTGTCGACCCGGTTGGCGGCGCGCGGCCACCAAGTGACGGTTTACTGCCGCGAGCGCCCCAGTGCGCCCGAGTACCGCGGCGTGCGCCTGCAGTACGTTCCCACCATTCGCCACAAGTATCTGGACACGCTGGCGCACACGTTCCTCTCCACTTGGCATTTACTGTTGCACCGCGCCGATGCCGCGCTCTACTGCAACGGCGCCAACGCCATCTTCACGCTGGCGCCGCGCCTGCTGGGGATTCCGGTGGCGCTCAACGTGGACGGCATCGAGCGCCTGCGCAAGAAGTGGAACCGCGCGGCCAAGGCGTGGTACCTGGTCTCGGAGCGCCTGGCCACGCTGTTTCCCACCGTGATGGTGACCGACGCCGAGACCATCGGCAGTTACTATCGCGAGCGCTACCACAAGGACAGCGTCTTCATCCCCTATGGCGCCGAGGTGGGCAAGGTGGCCACCGCCGATGTACTGCCCGGGCTGGGTCTGGAACCCGGCCGCTACTTTCTGTACGTGAGCCGCATGGAGCCGGAGAACCATCCGCTCGAAGTGCGCGAGGCGTTCGAGCGGGTGGACACGCCGCTGCATCTGGCGCTGGTCGGCGACGCCCCCTACGCCCACGAGTACATCCGCCGCGTGCGCGACACCCGCGACGCGCGCATCGTAATGCCCGGAGCGATCTACGGCGCGGGATACCACGAGTTGGGCTCGCACTGCTACGCCTACATCCACGCTACCGAAGTGGGCGGCACGCACCCGGCGCTGATCGAAGCCATGGGCCGCGGCGCGCTGGTGCTGTACCGCAACACGCCGGAGAACGCGGAAGTGGCGGGTGGGGCGGGGATACCGTTCGAGGCGGAGGAACTGGCGGAGAAACTGGCCGAGGTGGCGGGGATGGATGACGGAGAGCGCGCGGCGTTTGGGGAGCGGGCCATGCAGCGGGTGCGGGAAAGGTACTCGTGGGATAAGGTGACGGAGGTGTATGAGGAGATGCTGCGGGGGATGGGGGAGTAGGGGAACATGCGCGGCCCAAGCGCCAATCGAATTTGCTCTGCCCGACGATTCGGCGGCAGTTCGATCCACCCTACGGTCCGTCTACGTGGCGCCAAACCGCATTAGCTCGCGTACGAACTCCCGCGCAGGCGCAAGCTCAAGATCTCGCAGGAGGTCACGCTTCAGCACGGCGTTAACCCATTTCGGCCCGTGGCCTCCTTCCGTAGGTGCGAAGTTCTCCAATTCTCCCACTTCTACGATATAGAGCCCGCCTCCGCGAAACACGGCGAGGAGCCGTTCACAGGCTTGCGCCGGCTGCCCGTGGGGGACAAAGGCTTTTCCCGCGGCCTTGGCGTTCGACCACGGCGAAGACCGCCTAAGTACCGACTGTATGTCATCTCTTGCTTTGCCGGGAAAAGTTTCCTCCGAGATGCCCGACAGCACGGAGGTGATTCTCTCCTTTACCTCCGCCGTGCTCAGCTCGGGCTTCTTGCCGTCGATGGCACTCTTCACGAGCTTCCAATCCCCAGCCACGTCTGGCCACGCAAGGCCAAGGGCCTCGATCACCTCACGAAGTGGCTGTTCCTCAGAAAGGATGTCGAAGTCCGCTACGGCTCTAACTGGGACATCTACTTCCCGAAGGGCGCGGATGACGACCGCCAGTCTGGCTTTGCCTCCGCAGTGGGTGAACATCACGTCCGGGCGACGGGTTCCTTCCACCGCGGCAGAACATATGCTGTCGTGAACGGCAGAATAGAACCGGCAGTCGGCATCGCCCTCGCAGACAACCACGCCGTCGTGGAACAGCCCATCCAGGATGTTGGAGTACCGGAGTAGCGGATCTCCCCACAGCTCCCCAATACGGGCATTGTCCAAGACACGCGCAACATTAACCGCATCTCGGCGTGTGATGCGAAGAACCCGAACGTCTGGGCTTCCGGAATCCAGCGTCCCGCGGAGAACGTCGGCGCTGTGTGTCGCGACGAAGAGTTGGCGGGAACGACCGCGTTCCTGCACCAAACTCAGCCCCAGCAGGCGGGCCTGAGGTGGGTGCAGAAATGCTTCCGGCTCGTCAATGAGCAGGATACTCTCGCGCCCGACCGACGTAGCAAGAATCACGCCCGCAAAGCTCCGCATCCCATCGCCCTGTGATTGCAGGGTCGGGAGGCTCTCCAGCTTCTTGATGTAGCTCAGGCTAACTCGATCCTCGCCTGCTGCCGGGACTGGTCGGTTGCCAGCATACAATGGCACCTGAGCACCGGCGCCCCGGTTGATGACAAGATCACATCCGAAGGCCTTCCGGAACCTAGCGCTTAGCTTGAGCCCGAGTTGGTCGTCCCTGAGAAGGAAGTGAATTGGATGGACCGGAGGGGCCTGGGTAAGTGAAATGTTGAGAGCCGGATTGCTAATCTGCAGTCGCTCCTCGGCTGTCAATAAGTGGCAGAACCAGCGCGACATCTCGCCCAAGGCGCCATCGCTGCGTTGCCAATTCGAAATGCACTGGCTCAGGTGCAGCCCCATTCCAAAAGCGCTGAACATGGAATGCCCCGGGGCTGGGTTGGGGCCGCTTATCGATCTCCATTCTTCAAGCCACGCGACGAGGTCGTCAGTTGTACCCACACGACTCGCAGACGCACGTGAGATTACGGGGTTAGGCCGGCCTGCACCCATCAGTGCGTCCCTAACTCCGCGAAGGGCTTCGCTTTTGCCGGAGTTGTTGGGCCCAACGAGAACCAGGACGTCGCTCGGCGAGCATTTGACGGCAGAGCCGTCGCTGAAGACGATCTCGGATATCGACACCACAGGAGAGACGCTGGCCATGTTCTGAAATGGTACATCCTATCCACTGGCGCTTCAACTCCGTTCTCGACGCTTTCCAGCGACGGGTACCTTTGTCCGACCAAATATCGATCTTCCGGTGTCTGCTCAACCGCCGGTACCTTGTCCAGCGCGGCGCGGAAGCTCACCCGATTGCCGAGTGCGGCCATCTGGTCCACGCGGGCCCAGCCGGACATCTGCCCGGTCAGCGCCGCGGTAATGACCCGCTCCACCCAGACCTGCCGCCGCGCCGCCATCTCGCGGGGGGGCGCCGTTGTCCTGCTGCGCTGAGATGCGGGAGAATATGGAGTAGGATCGCGGCATGGACAAGTCCTCAATCATAGCCAAACTGCGGGAACATGAGAGCGAGTTAAAGAGCGCTGGCATCGAGCATCTGTTTCTGCACGGCTCTTACGCGCGGGGGACGGCGGTCCGCGAGGTGTCGGATGTGGATGTCATAGCCGAGTTCGCTCCCGGACGGCGCCTGTCGCTTCCGGACATGGTCGCCATCGAGGATCGCCTCGCGGACATGCTGGGTGTCCGCGTGGATCTTTCCCCTGCAAAGGGGCTCAAGGAGCCGGTTGCCGCCAAAGCGTCCCGCGAGGCCGTCCTTGCCTTTTAGGGAACCGGCACTTTGCCTGCGAGATATTTTCGACGCCATCGACACGATCCTTCAGTTCGTGTGTGGCATGGACTTGGAGGCGTTCCGGGGAGACCCAAAACGGTTGCCGCGGTCGAGCGCAAACTCCCGCTCATCGGCGAGGCGGCGATGCGGCTCGGAGAGGATGCGGAGCGTGTGTGCCCCGGCTTGCCGTGGCGCAATATCCGCGGCATCGGCTACTGGCTTCGGCATCGCTACGACAGGGTGGATGTCGAAACGGTGTGGAACACCGTCGCCGACGATCTTCCACCGCTCCGGTCCGGGGTCTTGCGTGCGCTGACGCCGCCTCCGGCAGACCCCAAGGGGCCGGTTCCGGGCTGAGATCGCTCCCGGATCCGGTCTTCCGGCGCCGGTTCGGCCGCCGGGGACCCTGTCCAGCGCCGCGAGGAAACGCTCGCGGCTGCCGCGCGCGGAATTCGTTCCAAGCGGGCCCAGCCGGACATCTGCCCGGCCAGCGCGGCGGCAACGATCCGCTCCACGGAGACCCGCTGCCGCGCCGCCATCCCGGCGATCTGCCGGTACACGCTGTCGGCAAGTGTCACGTCGAGGGTCACGGCGTTTCTCCGGTTGTCGCGAGGGGCTCCTGCGTGGCGATCATGCGGAAACCGCTATGTGGAGTATACCGTGGAGTAGAGTCCACATATGGAAACCATCCAGGTCGTCCTCGATCGGAAGCTGTTGCAGGCGGCGGACCGGGTGGTGCGCCGGACCAAACGGAACCGCTCCGCGTTGATTCGCGACGCGCTTCGTGAACACCTCGCAGATTGGAGGTCCGCGCCCTGGAGGAGCGCGACTGCGAGGGCTACGCCAAACGGCGGCGGGCGCGCGACGAGTCCCCGGTTTGGGAGGCGGAGGCGGCGTGGCCGGCGGAATAGCGCGGGGAGACGTCCATCTCTACCAGTTCGCGCCGCCGAATAAGAAGCGGCCGGTGGTGGTGCTGACTCGCGATAGCGCTATCGCCTACTTGTCAACCGTGACCGTGGCCCCGATCGCGTCCACCATTCGCGGCGTGCCGTCCGAGGTGGTTCTCGGCGAGGAGGACGGTATGAAAACGGCTTGCGCGGTGAACCTGCACAACGCCCTTACCGTCTCCCAGCAGCGGCTGGGGAGGAGAGTGGCACGGTTGGGTCCCTCACGGATGGTCGAAGTCCGCTCTGCTTTGCGGTTCTCGCTTGGCTGCGATACCAGCCAGCGGTAGCGGCCATGGGGCGGGGGCCGGGCGGATTCCGCCGGTTGGCGATGACGGCTCAACGTTCATTGTGGGGACGTCTGGCTGAGACAATCCGAGAGGCCCAACGCTATGACTTCCCTACTCTTCGAAGTATGCGTCGGCAGCTTGTCGCCACTCCTCACAGGCAGGCAGACGATCCGGACATTCGACAGGCCAAACATCGTGACAATGCAGTGCATAGGTCCGCATCGCGGGATATGCCGGGTGGTGGCCGATGTGGGAGCTCAAAGCCGCGAGCATTCGTTTCTGGCCGGCAATCGCGAGGGCGTGTTCGAGCGCCCGACAATTAAGAGCGCGAACAATTGCCTTGGACCCGATGCATGTAGGTGGGAAACTGTTTCGGCGCGGCAGCAGGACGGACATCGACATGGTCGAAGGAGAAACCGGCGCGGCGGGCTGGACGGCCCCCGGGGTACTCCAGCCACGCACGCCCGAATCGGATTGCGATTGGAACCAGCCGCGCTGGAGGGAATTCCGCGTGGGTCGGAGGATGGGGATGTTGGCGCGGCCGGGAGGACCGGCAGATTGCGAGAAAAAGAATCCGGCGCCGTTCATTCCGGTGAAGGTCGAGTGAATCCAACGATCGGCAGCGTACCTGCCGAGCCCCCGCCGTTCGAAGTCAAGCACGGGCCTGGGCTATCCAGCCTTGAGCGCAGCGGCTGTGCAGCGCCTGGCTATTGCAGCCCCGATTGAGTAGCTTTGACGAGCGCGTCGCCGGTCATCGTGACATAGTACACGCTGGATGCCTGGCTGTCACTACTGTCGTTGTCCACCGTGATTCCGCTCGCCCCTCCCGTAGCGGCCAGCACTACATTGTTGACAGTCCCGGACGGCCAGGCGCCATTAGTGACGTTGAGGCTTCGGACGCAGCCACCGGTGGTTCCAGTGGCCTCACATGCGTTCGAGACTCCCACGAAGAGATATTCGTTGCCGGTCGCCGAGTTATAGAAGTCCGTGACCGGTGAACTGTCTACGGTGGCGGTATTGGTGGCCAGAGCCAACGGTCCACTCGTTGCCGTGGAATTCATCACCCACGAGGAGTTGAACCCAATCTTATATAAGGCGGGCGGGTGATCCGAATCCGCCGAATCGTTCCCGGCAATGTACAGATAGGCCCCGGTCGTGGTCCCACTATAATAAGCGTTGCTGAAATCCGGCATTTTGGTCGTACGGTTGGCCCCGAGTCCAGTCCCAACTACCGCTGTGACGGGGCTTTCGAGATTCGTCGTCGCCTGGCCGACCAGTGCACTCGCTCCGCCGGATGTATACGCATAGACCCGTTGGTTGGTACTGTCGACGATCACAGGATGCGCATTGCTGTCGCCGGTTGTGAACGCCCAGGTAGCGCCGGACAGGCTCGCGGATGTTTGGTTGTCGGACACGTAGTAAACGGTCCCACTCGATGCCTTGAAGAACACGCGCTGCGACACCGAATCATACACCGGCGTCGAGGCCGCGATGCCCGTCAGCGTGATCGGCCACCCACCGGTGGTGACCAAGGCCGGCGTCCCCAGGAACACGCCGGAGACCTTGTACATGGTGCCGTTGGTTCCGTTGGTTGTGGCATAGGCCGTGTCGTGCGCGTAATCGACAAAAACGCTATTGGTGGAACCCTGGTTCAGTTGCAGCTTGACGTCGGCGCCCGTTGGCGGACTAACCGGGCTGGTGGCCGACGAACCGTTACCCGTGCCGGTTTTATAAGTCAGGACGTGGAAATAGGTATTGGCTCCGTTGTTTTCGATAAAAGCGAGTTTCTTGCCATTCAGGGAGATGACCACCGAAGCCGGAACCGTCCCTGGCCCGACGTTGTAGGCAAACATGACCTCCGGACCCGTTCCCGAGCAATACCCCGTGCCGGCGGAATTGCTGTAAAGGTTGTTGACCGCGATGATGTTGGCCTGTGTGGTCGAGCCGGCCGCGTTGATACCGGTGGCCACGAAATCACTTGAGCAACTGGGCGGCGCGTTGACGTCGAAGGAGTATTTCGCGGGAAACGACTGCGTCCCCGTGCTTCCCCCGCCCAAGGAAACGCTCCAATCGCGGCCGGAGTTCGCCGGTGTGCTGGCCATCGCACTGAGACGGTTGGGGTTGGGATGGCGGCGGTTCCACTGAAGCCCGTACCGCGGGTCCTGCTGTATTTTGAATAGCGTGAAGACGTCGGGTGGATTGGAAAAAATGACCTGCTGATTCGTCCAATCGGACATGCCACCCGCCAAAGCGAATGCGGGCACGCTCTGACTGCTCAAAACTGCCGCAGCCATGAGGATCAAGATGGCAACGATGGAGATTCTCATAATCCCTGCCTTTGCGGTGTCACTGCACCGGTCGGAAATACGGGGCGCGCTTGAGCGGACCCGAGCATCGGCCGCCCTCCTGCGCAGGAAAACTCACGGCTTTCTCCTTGGAACTTTTAGCCAGGGCCAGTATAACACTAGGAGCTTGTACGGAATGCCTATTTGACCTACTAGTACTCCTATTGATATAGTGCCCAAAAGCTCTATTATCGTAAGTTAGTATTCGTTTGATTTCAGGAAGGCTCACTATCTTAATCGATCATGGCGCAACTCGCCTTGATGGCGAGGGCTCATCGCCGACAACCGATACTCAGGAAAGCGCAGGGGCGTCACCTTCACCCGTCACGCCGAATCGCTCTTCGTTAGCAAGCACGCCGGGTGGTACCGTACGAGCGTTATCTTGTCGGCCTGCAATGCGGGTGCTAGGATGCTCCCATGAGCCGAGGTGAGGGAACGTCGTTTGGCCCGCCGCAGAGGGATGGATCGCCCGAGGCCGAGGGTGCGATTGCCGAGAGTGCTCCGGCGGGCGTGGTGCCGCCCAGGCAGCGAAGACCTTATCGGAAGCCGGCATTCGCGTGCGAGCGCCTCTTCGAGACAAGTGCCCTCAGTTGTGGAAAGACAAACGAGACCCAGGCACAATGCCATCTTAACCAGAAGACTTCGTGATCCCGCGTTGGGAGCCCATTCCACCGTCGTTCATATCATGTCCGGATTGGTATCAAGCACCGGAGGATTGAGTGGCAGGCAAACCTCCGCCTCGCAGGTAACATCGTGGAATCAAATCCGGTGTGGGGTCAAGCCGCGCAGGATTGTGCGCGGCGCCACGGGCAAGTTACCGGCGGACACGTCGCGGTCGCGCAGTGAAGCGTGGGATTGCGCGATCCAGCCTTGCGCGTAACGGCCGCCGGCCGAGATCGATGCATCGTGGGATCCGCGTTCGATCGCCCGGCCATAGGACATGACATGGATCGTTTCCGCGATGCGGGCGGTGGAGGAGCGGCGGGTGATCGCGACCGCCGTCCGGCCGGCGGCTATAGGCGCAATCGACGGACATCGTGCGATCGATGGTGGTGCTGGCCTGCATCCATCCGCTGTACGATGTCGAGCGCCAGGCGAGCCGAAGCGGTCTTTACGCGCGTCACGGCCTCATTCCACCGGGTCTGGCGGGACTTCCAAAGCAGCTCCGGCGCTGCCTGGCGATGGCGCCGCAGGAGCGCTTCCCCTCGGCGGCGGAACTGCGCAGCGCGCTCACTCCAGCGCTTCGTGCGTGCGGCACCGGCCGAAACGCGTTGACGGGCCGCCGGTCGACCGGCCAGAGACGGCGCCCGCCGCCAGCGCCTGGCCGTGTTGACGGAAACGCGGACAGCGCGGGGCGGATGAATCCTGCTATTATCCGGCTTCCTGGCGAGACCAAGGGAGGAGACGCCTGCATGCTGATCGAACAGCAGATTGCCGAACGGCAGGAGAGAGCCGGCAGCGCCGTGGCGCGGATACTGGAGCGGCCGGCGGGCAGCGCATACGGCGACTATAAGATCGAATCCGGCAGCGGACGAACCTACCGCGTCGCTCTCCGCGGGCCGGGGCTGTTCGAGAACTACTGCTCCTGCCCGGACTTCGCGGTCAACACCCTGGGAACCTGCAAACATGTCGAGGGCGTACTGTGGAGGTTGCGCCAACACCGCCGGAAGGTGCTGGAGACGGCCACGTACAAACGCACGCGCGCTTCCCTCGCGCTGCAGTACGCGGCCTCGATCGAGGTGCGGCTGCATCTGCCGGCTTCACCGTCGCCGGCCCTGCTCTCGCTCGCCGCGGAGTCCTTCGATCCGGCGGGACTGCTGCGGCGCGAGCATTACCGGCGCTTCGCCCAGGTGCTGGACGCGTTGCGGAACGCCGACGACCAGGCGGTGGTCTACAGCGACGTTCTGGAATACGTGGATCGGGAAAACGAGCTATCCGAGGGCCTGGAGCTGGAACGCAAGCTGCTGGCGAAGCTCAAGCGCGGTCAAGATCCGACGGCGGGCGTGGTGAAGACCAGGCTTCTGCCCTACCAGGTGCGCGGGGTGCTGTTCGCGGCTTGCCGGGGACGGGTGGTCCTGGCCGACGACATGGGCCTGGGAAAAACGGTGCAGGCGCTGGCCGCCGTGGAACTGCTGCGCCGCCGCAAGGGAATCGAGAGAGTGCTGGTGGTGGCGCCGGCCTCCGTGAAGTATCAGTGGAAGACCGAGATCGAGAAGTTCACCGATCTTCCGGCCCAGGTAATCGACGGGCTGTTGCCCCGGCGGCGCGCGCTGTACGCCGACCCGGCGTTCTTCAGCCTCACCAGCTACGAACTGGTCCTCAAGGACGTGCGGTACATGCGCGAACTGAAGCCCGACCTGATCGTCCTCGACGAAGCGCAGCGCATCCGCAACTGGGCCACCGCGACCGCGCGCACCATCAAGCAACTGAAGAGCCGTTACGCCTTCGTGCTCACCGGCACGCCGCTCGAGAACAAGTTGGAGGAACTCTTTTCGGTGGTCGAATTCGTCGACGGACGCCGGCTGGGCCCGGCCTTCCGCTTCCTGCACGAGCACCGCATGGAGGACGAAAAGGGCCGCCTGCTGGGCTATCGCGGCTTGGACCGCATTCACGACCGGTTGGCGCCGATCCTGCTGCGGCGCACCCGCGCCGAGGTCCTCAAGGACCTTCCCGAGCGGACCGACCAGGTTTTCCGCGTGCCGTTGACTCCGCAGCAGGCCGAGCCGTATTACGAGCAGAGCGACATCCTGGCCGCGCTCATGCGGAAATGGGAAAGGCAGGGCTGGCTGTCGGAGATCGACCAGAAGCGCATCCTGTGCTGCATTCAAAACATGCGCATGCTGTGCAACTCGACGTTTCTGTTCGATAAGCGGACGCACCATTCGCCCAAGCTGCAGGAATTTCGCGAGATCGTCCGGGAGTTGGCCATCGAGGAGAACCGCAAGGTCGTGGTGTTCAGCGAGTACGAGCGCATGACCCACCTCGCCGGGGACGAGCTTCGCAAACTGGGAATCGGCTTCGTCTCGCTGCACGGCGGCGTTCCGTCGCGCCAGCGCGGCGCCCTGATGGAGACGTTCCGCAACGATCCCGTATGCAAGGTGTTCCTGTCGACCGACGCGGGAGGCGTCGGGCTGAACCTGCAAGCCGCTTCGGCGGTGGTGAACTTCGAACCGCCATGGAACCCGGCGCGGCTGGAACAGCGCATCGGGCGCGTTCACCGCATGGGGCAATCGCGTCCGGTTCACGTGGTCCACATGCTGACCTCGGAGAGCATCGAGGAGCGCGTATGGGAGACGCTGCGCCTGAAGAAGTCGCTCTTCGAGGGAGTGTTCGACTCGCCCACCGGCGAGGTGAGCTTCGCCAAGCTGGGCCGCAAGACGGTGCTTCAGGCGGTGAAGGAGATCTTCGCCGAGCAACCCCTCAGGCCGAAACCCGTAATCGCCGCGCCCGCGCCGGCGCCGGTGAAACCCGCCGCGGCGGCAGCGGCGCAACCGGTGGGCGCGGCGGAGGCTGGAGCCATCCGGACGGAGGCTCCGATAAGACCCGCCGCGGCGGCTGCGGCGCCGCAACCGGCGGGCGCGGGCGCCATCGAGACGGCGGCGGCCGGCTTGATCGAGGCGGGCGTCAAGCTCATCGAGTCGATGGCCCGCGAGGGCGCTGCCGGGAGTTCCGGCGAGGCCTCGGGCAGCCCCTGGGAGCGGATGTTGTCCGGCCTGTTTACCCGGGACGGCGCGACGAACCGGCCAGTCTTGTCCATCCCTCTGCCGGAGTCGCTGACCCAGGAGCGCCTCGCGGCGGCGATTTCGGGCCTGGTTGGTACGCTGGGTCGAGCGGTCCAGGCGGCGGGCAAACAGTGAGCGGCGGGGCGGCGGGAGTGGAAGCCGCCCGAGCGCTTCTCTCGGTCGTTTGCGCCGGCGCCAGTCGCTTGGGTTTCGGCTTCTCGCCGACTGGAAATCCCCGCTGATCCGTTCCGCAACCCACCAGGACCGCGTGCCGATCACCGGTCTCAGGTTGCCCGCGCACTCCGGCGGACTTCCCATTTCCGCCTTCTGCGTGGAGCAGGGCCGGTCGAGCAAGCGGGGAACCGAGGCCGCGGACCAGCTCGGCTCGTCGAACGCGGCAGTCGCTATCGAGGCGCTCGCCGGGCGGCCCAAGGCGCAGACCACGCAGAAAGCTCCCGCAATTTCCGCGGTCCAGGCGGTTCTGTCCGATGCCGGGAAGGCGGCTGAAAAGTCCAAACAGGTGACTGGTCAACTGACGGTGGTCAAGAAGGAATCGGCCCAGACGCTCCTGTTCGAGACCCGAGATCGGGGTCCGGAGGGTGCATGGATGCACCGCAGCTACGTAGTGAAGTAACTGCGGGGCGGTCCTAGTACCGGCCCCCCACCCGGACTAGAACTCCACGGTATTGACCCTAGTTCCACGCGCCCGCAAGATGGAATTCCGCGGCCTTGTCGCGGGGTTCCAGATGAAGTTGCAGACGCCCGTTTTCGCGATCGCTGTGTTGGCGCTGTCCCTTTCACGGCTGCCCGCACAGATTTCGGGGGCCGTCGATGGCCGGGTGGTTGATAGTGTCAACCACCTGGGTATCGGCGGGGTGCAAGTGGAAGTGACGGCGAGCGAGGGGAACGGCGAAGTTGTCTGCAGCGCCACCACCGATTCCGGCGGCGCCTTCCACGTGGCGAACCTGGCTTCCGGAAAGTACACCGCGCGCTTCCAGCGCAATGGGTTCGGAGATCCGCAGAGCGATGACGACGTGGAGGCGCCGTTCGCCATCTCGGGCTCCGGCGAACCCGCGCGCGTGAGTGCCGAGTTGACGCCGCGCGCCACGCTGCGCGGCCGGCTCCTGGACGGCGATGGCCGGCCCATGCCGGGAATCCGCATGCAGTTGCTCCGCCTCCACTACTTGGGCGTGTACGCCGCCGATACCGACGCCGAGGGCCGGTTCGCCTTCGAGAACGTCCGGCCCACGGCGTACACCATTGCCGCCAAGCCCGAGGACTCGCACGACATCCCGACGCCACCGTTATCCCGCGAAGGGGAACCCGTGCGCTGGGTGGCCACCTACTATCCCGGCGTCACGGACCGTTCGCTGGCCGCGCCCATCGCGATTCCGGCAGGCGCCGAACTGGCGGGATACGAGTTCCGCCTGGCGGATGCAGCGGCATTCCGGGTTCGCGGAACGGTGGTCGACGAGACCGGTGCGCCCATGGCCCGCGCCCGAGTCGAGCTGAAGGCCGAGGACGCGCCCGGCAACGAAGCCATCGCCGTCACCGGCCGGGATGGGCGGTTCGAGTTCCCGGGCGTCGCCGCCGGCTGGTGGCACTGCATGGCGGAAACGGGAGGGCCTCCGGATGCTTCCAACGGCCCGTCCGTGGTGCTGGCCGGCTGGGTGACGAAGCTACGAGGTTTTGCCACGCTGGGCGTGGGCCACCAGGATGTGGACGGTCTGGAAATCCGCGTATCCCCTCCTTTCGCCGTCGGCCTTTCGGTGGAGCGCGAAAACGGGGGAAGCGCACTGCCCGATCCAGCCGCTGGGTCGATCTTCCTGAATTCGCTGGATGGAGTGGGCGAGATGCTGGGCGCGCGCGGCGCAGCGGTGGGCGGCCAGCGGCGGTTCGAGCACGTGTTCGCGGGACGCTACAAGGTGTCGATGGGCGAGGCGGAGCCGGGTTATTACCTGGCCGCGGCCACGCTCGGCGGCCGCGACATTTTGGGCCAGGAATTCGAGTTGGCGCCGGGCTCGCCGGAGATGCGCGCGGTTTTCCGGCCGCTGCCGGGCGGCGTGAACGGCACGGTCGATGGCAGCGAGCATGCCACCGTGGTGCTGCTGCCGCAAGACGAATCCTTGCGCGACCTGGATGCCGTGCCCAAGACGCAGCGCCGCGCCGATGGGCGTTTCGAAATCGACAGCCTGCGGCCGGGCGGCTACTATGCCTGGGCTTTCGAACGGCTCGACGTGGACGCGCTGCAGGACGCCGCATTTGTCCGCACGCTGGTGGGGCGCGCCGCGTCCGTCCGCGTGAACCCCGGCGAGACGGCGTCGCTGGCGCTCTCGGTTACGCCCTGGCCGGAGTGAAGCGGAACCCGACCCGCCGCCATCCCTGAACGGATCGCCGCAATTGCGACATCATGGATGTGAGATCCCATGAAACGCCTGGTTCTGCCGATCCTGCTCGCCGCCGCGCTGCCGGCCGCCGACTCCCGCATAGCGCCCGCGATGAACGCCTTCACCACCGCCTCTTACCAGCAACTTTCGGGAGGCGGCGCGAACCTGATCGTCTCCCCCTTCAACGTCGCGACAGCGCTCTCCATGGCTCTTGCCGGCGCCCGGGGCCAGACCGCCCAGGAGATCCAATCCGTCCTGCATCTGCATTACGATTCCACCTACGATGCCGCCCTGGGCGCCCTGCTCGCCAGCCTCGCCAAGGAAGGTAACGCCGGAGGCAACCAACTGCACACCGCCAATGGGCTCTGGGTGCAACAAGGGTTCGCCATCCAACCGGCTTTCGAGGGTACGCTCGCCAACGACTACCACGCCCCGCTCACGCCGCTCGATTTCATCGCGAATGCCGAGGCCGCGCGGTCCCGGATCAACGCCTGGGCCGAAGAGCACACCAACCAGAAGATCGAGAACCTGCTACCGGCTGGCTCGCTGGACGCACGGACCCGCCTGGTCCTCACCAGCGCTATCTACTTCTACGGCAAGTGGCAGGACCCGTTTGTCGCCTCGCGCACCCAGCCCGCGCCTTTCACCCTGCCTTCCGGCGCCACCACCGAGGCCAGTTTCATGAACCAGACCTCGCACTTCGGCTACGCCGAAACGCCGTCCGCCCAGATTCTGGAAATGCCGTACGCCGGCACGGGGATGGCCTTCGACGTGCTGCTTCCGAAGACTCCCGCCGGGTTACCCGGCCTCGATAAATCGCTGACACTTGACAACCTAACCGGCTGGCTCGGAAAACTCGCCGCGCGCAACGTGCAGGTGAGCCTGCCGAAGTTCCGCGCCGAATCGCAGTTCTCTCTTCGCCAGGCGCTCTCGGCCATGGGCATGCCTATTGCCTTCACCGACAAAGCCGATTTTTCGGGCGTCGCCTGGAGCCGCGTCCTTGCGATCTCCGAAGTTTTCCACAAAGCTTTCGTGGATGTTTCGGAGCGGGGAACCGAAGCCGCCGCCGCCACCGGCGTCGTCATGCGGGCCACCGCCATGCGCGCGCCCGAACCGCCGGTTGTCTTCCGCGCCGATCGCCCGTTCATGTTTCTGATTCGCGATACGGGAACGGGAGTGGTGCTCTTCATCGGCCGCTTGACGGATCCGCGGTAACGGCGCGAAACGCTGGCGGCGTTGCCCGTCTCAGCCTTCCGGTATTGCCGCATTGCACCTTTCAGGGGCCGGCTCGTCCGACCGAGTGTTGCGGACCGGACCTCAGCCGGCTTTCCGCACAATCGGCACTTCGATTGGGCGACCCGCTGGCATAAGTTGCAACCCAAGCCGAACGGCCAATCCGCAAGCCGCCTCCCGGTCAGGCAGATTACTTGACGCCGAGTAGTGCCGTGACCGTGAGATACCGTTCCTTTGCCGCGGGCCGCTCGCTCACGCTCGGTTGGGGAACCGCGAGCGTGTGCGAGCGGCCCGGAATGGCACCGAACCTGGCGGCCGAAGACGTAGTTATGCTTCCCCTTCAAGCCGGTTTCGTCGATTACCGGGGCGGCCATAAAGACGGTGGCTGGGTGTACACTGAACGGGACCCGGGAGTCCAAAATGGAAATCCCGGTCTGCAAGAGCTGGCTGGCTCGGGAACGAGCGCCTTGTGGAAAATACAAAGGGAGACGATCATGAAACTTCGAGTTCTGTTTTGGGCCGCTCTGGCGTGCCCTCTCGCCCTGGCTGCAGGTCAGGGCCGTAGCGGACCGGTCTCGACCACCTCCGCCGCGGAAATCCCTCACTTGCGAAAACAGGGGACCGCCACGCAACTCATCGTCGACGGCAAGCCGTTCCTGGCGCTGGCCGGGGAACTGCACAACAACAGCGCCACCAGCCTCGAGTACATGCATCCGATCTGGGCCAAGATCGTCGCGTCAAAACTCAACACCGTCTTGGCGGGCGTTTCCTGGGCTCAGATCGAACCCGAGGAGGGCAAATTCGACTTCAGCGTGCTGGACGGGGTGATCCGGAATGCGCGGAGTCACAGCCTGCGTCTCGTGCTTCTATGGTTCGGAACCTGGAAGAACGGTCTGTCCAGCTACCCGCCCGACTGGGTGAAGAAGGACTTCGACCGCTTCCCGCGCGCCCAGATGGTAGGGGATAACACGCCCTGGCCCGTGTTCGGAGGGCCGCGCGGCCGCGTCACGGGGAGCTTGAGCATCGAACTGCTCAGCCCCTTCGGCGATGCGACCCGGGACGCCGATGCGCGCGCACTAGCGGCCATGATGCGGCACATCAAGGAAGTGGACGGAGGCGAGCACACTGTCATCATGATCCAGGTGGAGAACGAAGTGGGAATGCAGGGCGACACCCGCGACCGGTCGCCCATGGCCAATAAGGCTTACGAGGGGCCGGCGCCGAAGGAGCTGATGGACTACCTTCAGCGGCACAAGGATACCTTGATTCCGGAGTTGCGCAAGGTGTGGGAGGCGGCCGGATTCAAGACATCGGGAACCTGGGAAGAGGTGTTCGGCAAGGGCAGGCCGGCGGAGGAGATCTTCATGGCCTGGCACTTCGCGCGCTACGTCGGCCGGGTAGTCGAAGCCGGCAAGGCCGAATACCCGATACCGATGGTCACGAACTGCCCGCAGGAGGGATTCGGGAAGGCGCCCGCGCCGCTCCACGGGGGCGGACAGAGCGGCGGCCCCATGCCCGACGCCATGGACGTCTGGCGAGCCGGGGCGCCGCGAGTCGATCTGTTCGCGGCCGACGTCTACAGCCCCGACTTCGCGGGGTTTTGCGCCAGGTACGCCCAATCCGGAAACCCGCTGTTCATAGCCGAGACCGGGGGTGCGGGGCAGGATCTCAAAGCCCGCGCGCTCTACGCCTTCGGACGCCACGACGCAATCGGCTTCTCGCCGTTTGGCATCGACGGCATGGTGGGTGACAATGCCGGCGTGTTCGGCTACGATCTCCTCTCGCAACTGGCGCCCCTGATTCTGGAACACCAGGGTAACGGCACCATGTCCGCCGTCCTGCTGGGCCCCAACGACCCGCCCCAGAAGGTCCAGGTGGGGAATTACACGCTGGAGGCCGGGCCGGCGAGACGCCGAGGCGCCCCTTCGGCGCAAGCGCCGCAGCAAGCCCCGTCCCCGGTGGCGATGTTCATTGCGGCCAGGCCTGACGAGTACTTCGCGGTTGGCAGCGGAGTAACCGTCACCTTCTCTCCGAATACGCCGGGGCCCCCGCTCGCGGGACTGGCCACCGTGGAAGAAGGCGCTTTTGCGAACGGCCGCTGGGTTCCCGGCCGCCGGCTCGCCGGGGATGACACCGAGCAGGGGCAGTATCTGGACTTGCGGAACATGGGCATCCTTCGCTTCACGCTGTACCGCTACCGCTGAGCGCGGGCAGGCCGGAGACCGGGCGAGCGGGTCGCGATCGCCGGCCGTGAGGGCTGTGACGCCAGGATATCGGTTTTGGCGGCTTCCGGTACAGGGCGGTTCCCGATATCCAGTCTCAGTCCCACTGGAGCTTCACTCGCAGCATGACCCCTTCTTTCGGCAGCGCCAGGCCCCGGGCGGGAGACTTGGCGGAAACGCCCGGTTGAAACCTGGCCGGGGTCCAGACGCCATCGTCGTAGAGACCTTCCTCGATCTCCACGAATCGGGCCTCCTTATGGCCCGAAGTCACGGGCGGCCGGAAATCGATGGTGCTGTCGAACGCCAGGATCAGGAACTCATCCGGCTGCACTTGGGCGAGCAGCGCGCGGCCCGACGGGATGGCCGGGGGTCTGGGCTCCCCCCAACCGGGTTGCCTGCCCACTGCGGGAGGGAACCTTACCTGCACGTCGTAGCGGTCGAACGAGAGCAAACGGCTCCCGATGTACTCCTCCTCGATGGCGGATTGCAGCTTTTTCGTCCCTTGCAGTTCCGCAATCACGGGAGCCGCGTTCCGCAGCAGGCGGTAATCCGCGGCCACGTCCGCGAATTGGGGGCCGAACTCACCCTCGGGGGTCGTTCCGTATTCCTCGATCCCCACTCCGAACTGCGCAAACCCGATTGCCGAGTACTCGCCGATGGCCATGAAGCAGTATCGTGCGTACTCTTTCCCCTCCCCCGTCTCCACCAGCAGCAGCGGGTTGTCGGGGCGGGCGTAATCCGCAAGGATTCTCCGATAGTTGACAGCCGAGCGGTCGTAGATATCGGGAGCGATGACGTCGATGGCCGGAGCCGCCGCCTTCCAAAGGTCAAGCGTGTGCGGTTGACCGCCGCCACTTGGGTAGCTGTCGCCCGGGCGGCCGAAAGCGTTGGTCCCCGGCCCTCCCATCCAGACGTTCAAACACAGCGGCAGGGGATAGGCATCTTTCCCGGCCTGGGCCACCGAGCCGATGTACTTGGCCATGTAGTAAGTCGTGAAAGCCTCTTCCGCGAACTGGCGGCCGAAAACCCGTTCCCAGGTTCCGGGTTTCTTCTTGAGAGCCGCCGCGAACTCTTCCGGAACCGGCCCGTTGAATAGGTTGTTGGCTTCCGGAGAGTGGTCGCGCGCGGACCCTAAGATCCCGGCCTCGTTCTCGACCTGCACCAGGATTACGGTTCGATCCTTTTCGTCGAGCTCCCGAATGTGCTTCATCAAGGCTGCGAAGGCTTTGCGATCGGCTTCCAATGTCGCTGCCCCAAGCGGCGAAAGCGTCCGCAAGGCCTTTCCGTCCTCAGTCACCGCATGTGGGAAACGCGCGGGGTTGGACCTTACCCACTCGGGCTGAAACGTGTCGTCGCCGCCCTTCCATGTGCCGAACCAGAGCGCAATGGCCCTGAGACCGTGTGCGCGAACGTCGCGGACGATCCGGTCGAACCCGGCGAAGTCAAACTCACCTTCCTTGGGCTCTATGTACCCCCAGTGGACGGGGAACTCGATTGTGTTCGCGTTGTACGACCTGAAGCCGGGCAACACCTTGGCGATCTCATCCGGGATGGGCTCAATGTGATGGAACAACGGCCCCGGCAGCCAGGAACTGAAGTTATCGACTTGTCCCCCCAGCATAAGAAACGGCTTTCCGTCGACAAGAAAGGTGTACTTGGAGCCATTCTTGACTATCTGCGGAATTGGCTTGCCCTGCGCTAGCGCAACGGAAGCGGCGGCGGACAAGACCAGCGACAGCCCAGCGCATTGGCGTAACATCGTCGAACGCCTCATTTCACCGCGCCAGGAACCGCGGGCAGAACGGGTACGGCACCTCGACCGGCTGGCCCACCGGCGTCAGCTTCCCGGTCTGCTGGTCGATGCGGAACACCATGGCGTTGTTGCTGTCGTGATTGGTCACCAGCAACCAGTGCGCCGAGGGATCGATGTCGAAGTTGCGCGGCGTCTTGCCACCCGAGGGAACGTCCTGGATGGGCGTCAGCCGGCCGGTCTTCGCGTCCACCGAGAAGACGGCGATACTGTCGCGCCCGCGATTCGACGCATACACGAACTTGCCACTCGGATGCACCTGGATCTCCGCGCAGGCGCTCCTGCCCTGGAAATCCTTCGGCAAGGTGGATACCGTCTCCACTTCGGACATGGCGCCGCGCTTGGAATCCCAATCGAACAGCATGATGGTGCTGCCCGCCTCCGTAAGCACGTACAGCCAGCGCCCGTTGGGATGAAATGCCACGTGCCGCGGGTTGGCTCCCGGAGCCGCCCCCACGAACGGCGGATCGTTGGGCGCGAGCGATCCGTCCTTGACGTTGAACTTGTAGACGAACAGCTTGTCCAGCCCCGTGTCCCCCACCAGCACGAAGCGGTTGCTGGGATCCACCCGGATCGAGTGCGGGTGAACCTGCGATGCCCGCTGCGGGTTCACGCCGCTGTCCGTGTGCTGCACGAAGGCGGTGCGTTCTCCCAGGCTCCCATCGGGAGCGAGCGCCCATACGGCAATGTTGCCGCCATCGTAGTTGGCCACCAGAACGTAGTGTCCGGTCATATCGAGACTGATGTAACTGGGGTCGCCGCCGCCGCTCGGCTTCTGGTCGATGAGCTTCAGTTGCGCGGTGGCCGGATCGATGGAATACGCGCTAACGAATCCCGTCGAGTTGCACGAGTACAAGCGGCGGCCGCCCGGCGCGATCACGAAATAGGCCGGCGCGGGAGTTTCCAACAGAAACTCGGGTTTGCTCAGCGCACCCGTTACGGTGTCGAAGTGGGAAACCGAGAAACCCTTGCCGGGCCCCGCGGTATGGGTGCCGAAATAAACCGTCAGGTCCGCCGCAACCGCTGGCTGCAGAGCCAGGGCGATCCACGCAACCGCCGCCAGCAATGAGACTACTCGATATCTCTTCATGGTCATGCTCCGAATTCCCTTCTCGTCCGAACGCTACCAGCTTACTTCCGATTCCCAATCAATATACACCCAATTGCCTCGGACCGATCGGCGAGGTCAGTTACGTACCGGAAGAGAGCACTGCGCTGCGCGGATTGGCGCAAGTGAACCAGGATGTGGTGCGCGAGTTGGCGCGGCGTTGTGCCGGCGAGCGCATTGCGGCCGTCGATATGGATGCCACCGTGATCGAGAGTTGGAAGCAGGAGGCCAAAGCCACCTACGAGGGCGGCTGCGGCTACCAGCCCGGCCCAAAGGGCACCCCGGCAGCGTGGGCGGAGATGAACGTGGTGGTGGCCGAGGAGTTTCGCGACGGCAACGTGCCGGTCCTGAAAGACCCGCTGCGGGCAGCCAAGCGGGCGTTTGCGGCGCTGCCGGGGACGATCCGTGAACGGTACTTCCGGGGGGATTCGGGGTGCGATGAAGCGGAGTTGCCGAGCTGGTTGCGAGACGAAAAGCGGGCCGGCGGTCCGGAAGGATTCATCGGCTTGGCGGTGAAGGAATGCGCCCAGGTGGAGTACTTTCCGGAGGAAACGGCGGCAAATCGCTATCGGGAGCCATTGCGGACCATCGCCATTCGGATACGCAAAAAGCAGCGGGAACTGTTTGCCGATGGCAGCGCGGCGAAGCACTTCGCGGTACGGACAAACCTGTGGGACTGGAAACCGAAACGGCTGCTGGAATGGCATCGGGAGAAGGCGGGCACGATTGAGGCGGTGCATGACGTAGTGAAGAATGAGTTGGCGGGCGGGGTTCTGCCGCGTGGGCGCTACGGGGCGAATGCGGCCTGGTTCCGGTTGGCGGCGATCACCTATAACGTACTGACGGCGATGAAGCGGCTGGTGCTGCCGCCGGACATGCAGACGGCGCGGCCCAAGCGATTGCGGTTCTTGATATTCCAGCAGCCGGGCAAGCCGATCCAGCATGCCCGCAAGACGGTGTTGCGGCTGGGCCGGAGCTGGAACCGGTTTTCGAACTGGAAGTATGCGATGGAAGTGCTGGCATTCCCTACGCCGGCGTAGGGAAAAGCGACGGAAGGGGGGCTTACGGACGGATTATAGAAGGCGATTCTAGAGGAGGTGTATCGGGACATAGGCGGATTTGTGAAATAGCCGCCGCCATCGAAGCCTCTGCCGGATCGCGGTAGCCGGCGGGACCGGCTCGGGCGAGGAGCCATCATGATTTCCCTCGCCGGGGTGCTTGAGTTTCTGTCCGGAGCCGCCCTACGGACGGATTACGGTAGGCGCCGGCTCGCCTACTTCACCGCCGCCAGAGCCTTCACCACGTCCGGATCGTCCGGTTTCAGTTCCAGCGCCTTCCGGTAGGCCGCGGCGGCTTTGTCCTTCAGCCCCTTGCTCTTGAAGGCCTCCCCGAGATAGTAGTAAGCCTCGGGCGATGGCTTGCCGGCGATGGCCGCCTCGAAATCCGCGATGGCGCCGTCCACGTCTCCACCGTAGGCGGGAGGCGCCATCAACCGGCCGATGCCGCGGCCGAGCAGGGCGTTGCGGTTGTTCGGGTCGAGCGACAGGGCCTTGGCGAATTCCTCCCGGGCGCCCGCTCCATACTTCATCATGTCCGCCGGATTCCCCTGGGCAAGGCCGCTCATGATGCGGCCTCTCCAGGCATGCGCGTCGGCGCTCTTGGGGTCCCTGGCGATCAGAGCGTCCGCCACGCCCAGGGCTTCCACGTACTTCCTGGCATCGACGAGTTTCGCCAGATCGCCCGGCGAGGCGTTCCCGGGCGAAGACGCGGACGAAGCCGGCGCGTTCAGATTCCCCAGGTTCAGCCCGTTGACCATGACGGTCGTCTGTCCCATCATCGCCGAGAGCAGCGGCGCCATCTCCTGAATTCCCCCGGAAGCGTTCCCAACGTTGAGACCGTTCACCATGAACGCCACCTTGCGGTCCAGGATGGCTTGCACGAGCTGGCTGACCATGGAGGGCTTCACTCCGTGCTCCGGGAGCAGCTCCGCGCGAACGTCGTCGCCCTCGACGATCAGGACTCCGAGCGGGACGATTTCCCCGCCCATGCCGCCGCCGACGCCCGCCACCGCCCCGCCGGCGCCCAGCCCGAACTGGATCCTGGCGAAGGGAACCACCGCCGTATCGCCCACCCGAATGGGCTCTCCCACCACGCTGCCGGTTTTCAGTTGGGAAACCAGATTGTCGAAATCCGCCAAGGGGCCGGCCAAAGGCGCCTGGCCTCGCGCAAGCAACCCGCAGACAAGCAGGGAAGCCGCCAAGAAAATGGGTTTTCGCATGGTTCGCATCATGGCCTCCTCAGTTGGCGGGCGTCTTGCCGACGCCGATGAACTTGGTTCCCTTCCCGGTGACGGCGACGAATCCCAGGGGGCGGGCTTCGCCGCTCATGTAGAACCCATCGACTCCCACCGGCGGACCTTGCGGCGCGGCCACACCCGCGCCTCCGAAGTGGACCTCGATCATCATGATCGGTATCAGCGTGACCGAGCCGACTTTAATGGGCTCGCCGACCACCGTCTTCAGATGAAGATCGTTGCCCAAACGCTGGGCCATGGCAGCGGCCAGTTCGTTGGCGGGTTGAGCGGCCGCCGCCTGGGGCTTTTTCACCGGTTGGGTCTGGGCCACGGCGAACGACCCAAGCATGAGTCCGGCCGCCAGGGCTGCAATCGTTTTTCGATTCATTTGACACCCCCCTCACTTTCCCTCGAGCGCGCCCGCCAGCAAGTACACCAGCGGCGCGTTCCAGTTGATGGCAACCTCGTTGGACGCGTAGGAATTCTGGTCGTCCAGGTACACCTTCGCCGGAGGCAGGCCGGCGGGCAGCTTATTCAAGTCGCGCATGGCATCGTCCTGCCGCCCGCGGTTGGGACCGCCCGAGAGCAGGCCCGGCCACGGCTCGGGATTTTCGTCCGCGGCGCTCGGCCGGTGGTGCGGATGGCGGAACGGGTTGGCGCCCACCTGGGTGACGAACGAGAGGGAGAACGTGTTCCGCCCCAGCAGGTAGTGCAGGTTCTCGATGGCCGTCTCGAGGTATCGCGGGTTGGCCTGGAAGGCGTTGGCCACCAGGAGCTGCATTCCGTAATCCGCCACCACGGAGTTCGATCCCCAGACGTAGTCGCGCGCGGTCATGCCGATGCGGTAGCCGTTGGAGGCGCTGCGCGCGACGATCTGGTCCGCCGCGGCGAGCGAATTGCGGCGGATTTCGCCGGCCACCGCGGCGTCCGGCCCCCCGCCCAGCGCATAGGTCCACAGCGCCATGTCGGCCACGTCCGCCCAGTTCTCCGGCGGCGCATTGGGACGGATGGCGTTCTTGAACTCCGCATAGTGGTCCAGGAAGTAGCGGTGGTAGACGTCCTCGTGGGTGGTGCGCCACAGCTCGGCGGCGGCCCACAGATGTTCGTCGGCGCAGTTGCCGTCGCCATAGCCGCCGGTGCCCACGCCCGGGGGGTTGCTGAAGGTGACGTTGGGGTGCTTGCCGAGCCACTCGAACGCCAGGCGGGCGGCGCGCAGGCACCGCGCGGCGTAGACGGGATCGAACGGCTTGTAGACCCGCGCCGCGATGGCCGCCACCGCCGCCAGGTCGCCGGTGGCGCAGGAACTCTTGAAGGGGTCCTGGCCGGTGCCGATGACGAAACTCACCAGCTTGTCCCGCTCGGGCATGATGAAGGGACAGAACTGCTCGCTGGTCTGCTTGTGCCAGGCGCCGCCGTCCTCGTCCTGCATGGAGAGCATCCAGTCCAGGTTCCAGCGGATCTCGTTGAGGATGTCGGGGATGCCGTTGCCCGATTCGGGCAGGTTCAGCCGGAAGTTGCGGACCCTCGGCTCGAACATTTCGAACGTCCACAGCAGCGTTCCGGTGGCGATCCCGGAGTTCACCACGTAGCGGCCGTAGTCGCCGGCATCGTGCCAGCCGCCCTGGGAGACGTGCGGCCCGCTCTTCCCCGACGACGGGTGGTAGGCGCCCACCAGGTGGCAGGCGTCGTGTTTGAAGCCGGGGAACTCGGGGCCGAGGTCGACCGCGGTGCCGCAGCGCTGTCCGTAGTAGGAGCGCATCGCCAGGTACCAGGCGCGCGAGTAGACGTCCGGCCCGATGGCGAATTCCCAACTCCGGCCCACGCCCGGAACGTCGATGAAATAGCGGCCGCTCTTGGTCAGCCTGGTGAACTCGGCGGCCTGCACGCTGTCTCCGGAATCGGCGTCCGCCACCGGCGCGGAGAGCTTCCCGCGGAATTCGACCGAGCCGTCGCGGGCGCGGCGCACGGTGAAGACCGTTGCGGGGGTGTTCGAGGCGACCAGCGCCACTTTGGGCCGATTACCCGGGTAGCCCACCTGGTCGACCTTGATGGCGGTGGTGGGGGATGCGCCGAAGGCCGATGCGGCCAGCAGCCAGAAGACGAGGTTTCGCATACTGGGTATCTTGCCGGTTTTGAGACGCGTTGGCAAGCCCGCCGGAGCGGCCGCCGGTGAGCCTGCGCAGTGTGACGATGGGTGTTACCGTGGGTGTGACATGAAACGCCGGACACGGGCCACCCCGCTACGCCGCAGCGTAGCCCTGCCCAGCGCCCTGATTGGCGAGCTGAACTCGGTGGCGCGGCGCCGCCGGCAGGAGTTCGACAGCGCCATCGCCGCCATGGCGGAAGACCCGCAAGTCCAAGCCGAGTGCGCCGCCATTGCCAGAGACTTCGCCGCGACCGTTGCGGATGGCCTCGCGAGCGATTAGGCGCGGCCAGGTTTACTTCGCGTCCCTCGATCCCGTTCTGGGCCGTGAACACTCCGGCCGCCGGCCTGTCCTGGTGGTTTCGAACGACGCCATCAACCGGCTCCCGCTGGTAGTCTCGGTGGTCGTCGGCACCGACGCCGCCAACGTCTCCCGCGACTACCCGGTGAAGGTCCGGGTTGCCTCGCGACACTGTGTTCCTGTGCTTCCAGGTCCGGTCTCTCGACCCATCGCGGCTGGCGGCTCCCGAAGCTGGCTGTCCGCCGGCGCCCGGGAACCTGACGCCGGCCGGCGGTGTCCGATACTATTACGCAGAGTGCCGGACTCTCTTCCAATCCGCGGATCGCGTGGGCGCCTGGAGTTGCTGGCGCAGATCGCCAGCCTCATTGCGACGGCCTGGATCGTGTGGAACGTGACGGCGCTCCCTTGCGCGGCCTTCCCGGCGCCGGCTTCGGCCATCCGGAGGGCGGTGGAGTTCACGCTGCTCGCCTGGTTGTGGAGCGCCGCGGTGGCGCTGGCGTTGCAGTTCGCCATCCGCCGGGTGGAACGGGTGGACCTGGCGGGCGCCACGCTGCGCACGTCGCTGGTGGCCGTCTGGTTCGCTCCGGCCACGCTGCTGTTGTACCGGTTCTCCATTGCCACGCTGGCCGCGGCGCTGGTGCTGGTGGTCAACGCCACGCGGCTGCTGTATACCCAGTGGAGGATCGTCCAGCCGGTTGACGAGCTTGCCATGCCGGTTTTCGGAACGGCCGTGCTGCTGGGGGAAGGCGCGCTGCCGCCGCCCTTCCTCACCCGCCACCTCGGCCCGGCGTTGACGGTCGCGGCGGGCTTGCAGTTCGGGGTTGCGGCGGGGCTGTTCCGCCACCAGTTCCTGGCCGGCGGGCTGCTGACCCTGAGCGTCGCCATGCTGACGGTCTTCGCCATCTCGAGCGGCGCCTGGGAGCCGCCCCGGCCGCCCACGCTGCCGCGGTCGGTTTTCGGAGCGCTGATGACGGTGGCATTGGCGGTGGGCCTGACGATTCTGGCAGCCGGCGGCGGCGGCGGATGGGGCTGGTTCGGATGGGGCGGCGGAGGGGATGAGGCGTCCTCGCGGCCCTTGGGGGACCTCCTGGCAGGGCGCCATCCGGCTCCGGCGGCTTCCGCGGGCCAGCGGCCGTCCACCCCGGACATGATCGTTCCCGGCGCGGCGGACGTGGCCGGCAGCTTCCCGGGCGTTATCCTCTGGCCGGAAATCCAAGAGGTGACCCGGCTGATCGTGCCCCTGCCGGCGAACCCCGGCGCGCTGGCGGCATCCAAGAATCCTTACGGGATTCCCTTCGGTGGAGAGTATTGGTTCTTCCGGGTGCCGTTTCGCAGACCGCCCCCGCGATCCGTCCTGGAGCGCGGCACGCCGTGGAAGATTTCCTTCAGCACCACGGACCGCTGGCCTCTCAACATGGAAGCGCACGAGAAGCTCGATCGGCCCATGGACATCTCGTGTTGTTCCCGCATCCGGGTTGCCGTGGCCAATGCCGACCGGTATCCGCACACGGTTTCCCTAGAGCTGATCCTGCGCGACCTGCCCGGCGGAGAGTCGCAGAGCCTGGGGACCGTACCCGTGACGTCGGTTCCCGATCTGAAGGCGGACCCGGTTTCTCCGGTCGCCGAAACGCTGGATTTCGCCGTGCCCGCGGAGCCCCGCGTGCGCGTCTTCAACGAAATGACCGTGGTGTACCACCGCGACTACACGCGGGTGTACAGGAGCGCGCGGGTGTCCATCGAGCGGTTCATCCTGGTTCCGCGCGGCCGGTGAGCGCGTACAATCGCTATATGGGGCAATCACCCGAGCGCGAACGCCTGGAGGCATACGTCCGCCGCTGGAAGACCCTGGGCCCGATTCTCGAGGAGATCCGCGACCGCGAGATCCGCCAGGCCGACACCGCCGCCTCGATCCGTTCGATGGACCAGGCGTACCGCATCGCCTTGCGGGACCTGCCGCCTCGCGCCTCTTCCGGACTGGTGGAATGGCAGCGCTACATGGCGCTGTGGCGGCAACGTGGTTGACCTGATCGAGGAAGCCGCGCGGCTGCATCTGACGACGTGATTTAGCGCCCTTGCGCGAAAGCACTCCGTCAGAGGGCGTGGGTCAATCGCCTCACAAGCGGGCCGTGGGCGCTGGTGGCCAAGAACATGATTAGCCGCCGATAAACGCGGATGAACGCGGATTAGCCGGTTCATTTCAATCCGCGTTTATCCGCGTTCATCAGCGGCCCATGTGTTTTTCGGAGCCGGGCCGGGGCGTCGGCGCGGCCGGCTTTGCGAAGTTGCAAGCCCGTGCCTCCTATTGTTCGAATCGCAGACAGATTCGTCCCAGGTAAACCTCGTCGCCCGGACGCAGCCGCTCGCCCCGCGGGGCGCCGGAGGGAACCTCGATGGTGCGGCCGGCGCGAAACACGCGCGTGCCGAATTCGCTGCCATCGTCCCAGATGCGGTACACGCCGGCTTCCATGGCGATGTGCGCGTGCTTGCGCGAAACCGTGGCGTTGGCCTCGTCCCCGCCTTCCAAAAACGCCACATCGTTGCGCCGCAGGATGCGCTGCTGGGCGTCGGCGATCTCGGCCATGCGGCCGAGGTTGACGCGCGCCTTGTCCAGCGGGTATTCGGCGCGCTCCGCCTTGCCCTTGACCACGATCAGGCGGCCAGTGGCGGGCGTGGCCTTGGGGCGCGCGCGATAGTCGATCTCGAAGGCGCCCACGCCAGTTTCGCTGGTTGCCACCTCCACCGAGAAGCCGCGTGGAACCTGGCAGCCGGAAGCCTCCAGGGCTTCGCGAATATCGTTTTCCAGGCGCCCGTTCTCGGCGAACGCCGCATGGTACAACGTGCGCCGGTCGGCATCGGGCGAATTCAGGGTCACCGTCAGGTTGGGGAACGGAAAAATGCGCTGCCCGCGCGCGACGGTCAGGATCATGGTCCCCACTTCCTCGAGGATGGCGTGGTGCACCACCACCAGATCGCCGGAATCCGCCGGACCGAACACCTTGGCGGTCCAATGGCGAAACGCCCGTTCGATCCTCTGCTCGACTTGCGAAAACAGGCTCATGGCTGAATCAGACCCAGTTCCACCGCGGCGTCCACGATGCCGGCGGCGGCGGGGGCGGCGGCCGTACCGCCGTAAACTCCATTCTCCACCAGAACCGAGACCGCGATCTTGCGGCCGCCGCCGCCATAGGGCGCGAAGCCGATGAACCAGGCGTGCGAGGGCGCGTCGCGAAGTTCCGCCGTGCCGGTCTTGCCGGCCACCGGAACCGCGCTTGCGGCGGCGCGCCGCCCGGTTCCGGAGGTGACCGCCTGGCGCATAAATCCGCCCAGCGTGGCGGCGGCTTCCGCGCTCAGCACCGTCCGCGGAGGCGCGGTGCGCGGGTTGGTTTCATCGGCGATCCAGCGCCCCTGCGGCATGGCGCCGCCGCTCGCCACGGTGGCGGCCACCCGCGCCATTTGAAACGGCGACGCCACCACCTGTCCCTGGCCATACGACGATTGCGGCAGCGATTCGGCCAGTTGCGCGGCGGTGGGGGGCACGGCCGTCGCAATGCCCAGCAGCGCGGCCGTATCGAACAGGGCCGTGGCGCCCACGTCGTAGGTTCCCAACTGCGCGAAGTAGGCATTGCAGGACACCGCCACGGCGCGCTGCATGTCCAGCGTCCCGTGCGGCTCGCGGTCCATCACATCGTCGCGAATGGGCCGCTTCGAGCCCTTGAGGAAGTTGCCCACGCGGCCGCCGGGCAGGCGGATGCACTGGTAGGTCCGCTGGGTCAACTGCATGTCCTTGCGGAGAGCGGCCATGGCCGTGACCACCTTGAAGGTCGAGCCGGGCGGGTAGAGTCCGTACCGCGCGCGGTCCAGGTACGTGCCGGCGTCGCCCGGCAGTTCCATGGCGGCATCCGGCTCCGGAGGAAGCGGCAGGCTGACGGCGGCCAGCAGATCGCCGGTGGCCGCGTCGAGCACTACCGCGGCGGCGTTCCGCTGGCCGGCGGCCCGAAGCTGCTCGCGCAGGATCCGGGCCACGCGCACCTGGAGGCGCGCGTCGATGGTCATGCGCACGTCGCGCGGACGGTCGAGAAAGCGGCGCATCTCGGGGCTGCCCGGGTCGTCCAGCCGCCGCACCAGCGGAACCAGCTCGCGGTAGTCGTAGCGGACCACGCGCTCCGCTTGGCCGGAGCGCGGATCGGCGACCTCGACCATGGTGGGCCGTTCGTCGAACCCCTGCAGGCGCCGCGCGGAATCGCGCTCGACGAACGACGTGTTGGGGGCGGCCCACCGCAGGCGCGTGCGCGAGTCGCCCAGCAGGTCGAACAGCAGCGCGCCCAGCGGGTAATAGCGGTTATCGGCCGGGTTCGCCGCGCGGGCGGGATCGAAGCCGAGTTGCCGGTATTCGTCGCGGTGGCGCAGCATCTCCTCCCAGTCGCTGGTGGCCAGCGGCAGGCCGTTGCGGTCGTAGATGGCGCCCCTGGGAATCCGGCGCATCGCGTCCAGGAAGCGCGGATTGTACAGATATCGCCGCGCTCCATCGGCCTGGACCACCAGCGTGCCCTGGCACATGGCGCCTGCGCTGTCCCACACCTGGACGTAGGCGGCCTTGGCCAGCACCGCGACGGCGGCGATGGCGAAGATCAGCCCGGCGGCCAGGGCCGGTTTGCGGAACGCATCGGAGCCGCGCGCGTCGGCAAGCGGATTGGCGCGCGCCGAGATGGACGCCAGCATGGCGATCAACAGGAAGTTCGCGAGCATGGCGGTGCGGCCATAGCTCAGGAACGGCGTCACCACGCCGGATAGCGGCGCCACCCCCAGCGCGCCGGCCGAAATCAGCAGCACCTCGAGGGCGGTGGCTGCCCCCAGACCCGCCGCCAGGAAAAACTCGTAGTCGGTGCGGGCGCGCAGGGCGATGCGCAGCGCGCGATACACCAGCCAGGCGAACAGCGCGAACGCGGCGGCCACGCCCAGGAAGCCCCATTCCTCGCCCAGCGCCGAGAGAATCAGGTCGGTATGCGCCGCCGGGACCGCCTGTGGATCGCCGCGGCCGATGCCCATCCCCCACACGCCGCCGGTCGCGAACGCCCACAGCGAGTGCGCCAGTTGGTCGCCGCCGTGGACCGCGTTGTTCCACGGCGAAAGCCACATCGAGACGCGCTCGCGAACGGTGTGCGGAACGCCCGCGTAGTATCCCGCCACGAAGCCCGCCACCACCGCCGCCAGGCCCGCAACAGGCACCACCGCACTGGCCCGCGCCACGCCGTAGAGGGCCAGGAACAGGCACGCGAAGATCAGCGCCGGCCCCATGTCCTTCTGCAGGAAGAAGAACAGCAGCGAGAGCGCCACGCAAACCGCCGCGGGCAGCGTATATTCGAGCGGCGGGATGTCCACCCAGCGCGTCAGCATACCGGCCCGGCCGCGCGTTTCGCGGGCGTGCCGCAGCACGTCCCAGCGCTGGCCGAAGTATCCGGCCAGGAACAACACCAGCAGAAGGCGGACGATCTCGACCGGCTGAAACCCCAGCAGGTTCACCTTGGCGTCGCTGGTTCCCGGTCCCGATCCCCCGAGCACCAGCACCGCCGAGAGCGCGAAACTGGCCGTCAGCGGCACGAAGCTGAGCTTGCCGAAGAGGCGCTCGTAATCCAACATGCTGGCGGCGGCCAGCAGCACGCACCCCAGCGCCACGCCCTGCGCGAAACCGGCGAACGGCATTTGGTCCCTGACCGGATCGCGGAGAGCCGTCATCAGCGCCATGCCGGCGCCCGAGAGCGACATGACCGCCGGCAGGAGCCACGGATCGCCGCGGAACCCCGATACGCTCCACCAGACGTGCACCAGCAGGAAGGCCGCCAGGAAGCAGGCGGTCCAAAGTTCGAAGGCGTCCCGGAAGCGGGCGGGCGGGCGCACCACGAACAACGGTTTCAGGCGGCGGAATTCCTCGGGGGTGAGGAGCGGAGCCCCGGCGCGATCCCGCAGGCGGGCGATGGCGCCCACGTTGGAAAGGCCGCCGGAGAGGTAGTAGATGCGGCGCGCCAGGTACTCGCGGTCCGCCTGCGGCCGGAACGGGCCCAGCGCCGGCAGCAGATCCTCGCGCGCGCTCAGCCCGTTCAGGTCGAGCAACTGGCGCGAGCGCAACCCCGCCTCGACGCCCGCCATTTGCCGCGTCTTGGCCTCGTACACCTGGTGGAAGGCCGCCGACACCAGCAGGCCGGCCGCCAGGAGGCCGGCCAATTCCCGGACGCGCCACCACTGGCGCCGCCGCGGCGCGCGCCGTTCACCAGCCCGGCTGTAGGTTACGGCCATATCAGCGGTTCACCGTCGTACTACCACCTATCAAATTCACTGCGCGCCGCGAAGGTCCCATGTGGGGCAGGCTGGCAGCCTGCGGCGGGATGGCATCCCGCCTGCCGGGAGCCTGCACAAAGGCCGGCATTGGGCCGATTAACAATCGGCCGCAGGCTGCCAGCCTGCCCCACAGAAGAGCGTCCGCCGCCGCAGCACGGGAAGAACTGTCGGGGACCTCCGGCCATATCAGTTGCCCGCGGCGATTTGCGCCAGGCGCGAATTCGCCCCGTCCAGGCCGCTCTCGGCCAGCGCCGCCGATTTGGTGGCGTGGCCGTAGGGAGCGACGCTCCGGTACAGTTCCAGGGCGCGCTGGTAATCGGCGGCGGCGCGCTCGGTCTGGTCCTTCTCCCGCGGCAGGCCGCGCACGCTCAGCGCGTCCGAGAGCAACTGGCCGGCGCGGTCCAGGTATCCGTCCGCCAGTTGCTGCTTCTCCCGATTGCCCAGCGGATGCCCCAGTTTCTGCGCCTCGTGCAGCGCGTCGTAGGCCTTGTCGAGGTCCTTCATGCCGTACACGTACAACTGCGCCAGCCCCAACTCGGGATCGGGCGAGCGGGGCATCAGTTGTTTCGCCTCGGTGAACCGCTCGAGCGCCGTGGCCAGCTCCTTTCCATCGTGCCGGTACAGGCCGGCGATGCGGGCGATGTGCCCTTCCGACAGGCGCAGTTCGCCGCGCACGGTATCGTCCGGATCGAGCGCGAGCGCCTCGCCCAGCATGGCGCGGGCGTGCTCCCAGTCCTTGACCGGCTGGGCTTCGCCGTTGCGGAACAGCGCGATCACGCGGCTGGCCGCCTCGACCAGCCGCGCCCGCACCGTCCGGCGCGGCCCGCTCAGCAGAACGGACGATGGGTTGGACCCGGAGAGTTCCGTCCACTCGCGCCAGATCTCGTCGGGATCGGTCAACTGCTCGGCCTGGATCCGGCGTTCGAAGGCCTTCCCGGCGCGGTACAGGCGGTAGTTCGCCGCCACGTGCCAGAGGCCCGCCAGCAGGCACAACCCGGCGAGCGCGGCCACCACGCGCAGGCCCATGGACCACGAGCGCCACGCGAGACCGCGCTTGCCCGGCGGCCACGTCACCGGCCGGCCCGGCTCGCGCGTGGCGGCGCTCTCCGGGCTCGCCGGGCGGAACGTCCGCCGCGTGGCGTCGAGGTCCTCGGCCCCGGCGCGCACGGGCGCGCCCGCGCGGAATGCCTCGAGGTCCGCGGCCAGGTCCCCCGCCGACGCGTATCGCTGCCGCGGATCGGGCGCCAGGGCCTTCATCAGAATCCGCCGCAGCGGCTCGGGGCACGGGCCGGGAGCCGGCGGCGGCGGGATGCGCGAGCGGATGGCGCGCTCCAGCTTCCCGGTGCTCTCGGCCTGGTAGGGCTGCCGCCCGGAGGCCATTTCGTAGAGCATCACGGCCAGCGACCAGAGGTCCGACTGGGCGTCCACTTCGCCCGTTTCCAGCCGCTCCGGCGAGGCGTACGGCACGCTGCCGAATTCGTTGCGGGTGAGCCGCCGCGACAGCGCCAGCGCCTTGGCGATGCCGAAATCCAGAATGCGCACCTCGCCGAAGCTGGTGATGCGGACGTTCTTCGGCTTGATGTCGCCGTGTACGATTCCCTTGAATTCGCGCCCGCCGATGGAGGCTTCCAGCGAGTGCGCGCTCTCGAGAGCGCGCGCCACGGCGATGGCCACGTCGGCGGCGAACTCGGCGGCCAGCGGACCGCGGCGCATCAACTCGGCCAGGTCCTGGCCGTCGATGTACTCCATGGCGATGAAGAAAAAGCCGTCCCGGTCGCCCGCGTCGTAGACCCGCGTGACGCGCGGTTCGGTGGCCGCCAGGCGCGCCTGCAATTCGGCGCCGCGCCGCTCGGCGTCGATGGCGTCGCGGGTGTCGGCATCGGCGGAGTGCTCGATCAGCTTCAGCGCCACGGCGCAGCCCGCTTCGGTATCCTCGGCCAGGTACACGTCGGCCATGCCGCCGCGCCCCAGCTTGCGGCGGATCTCGTACTTCCCGAGCCTGCGTCCGGCGGGGGCGATCATGGCTTCTTCCGCGGCGCGGGCGCGGCCGGGGCGGGGCGGATCTCGGGCGGCAGTTCCAGCGAGCCTTTTTCGAACGCGTTCCCGTCCAGCAACGGCCGCGCGCCTTCCCGCGCGGCTATGGCGGCTCCCTTATTGCGCCGGATGAGATTGTGCGAGATCCATGGTGTGGACACGCCGCCGATCAGCACGCCCTCGGCGAGGCAGTCCTGGATGGTGTTGGCCACCAGCCTCACATCGCCGCCGCCGCGGATCTCGATGCCCACGCCCGTGCCCTGCACCTCGACGTCCGAAACCTCGACATCCGAATTCACCAACTCGATTCCCACAACCAGTGGCTTCTGCGCATCCGCCACGATGCGAAAGCCGCCGATGCGGGCGTCCCGGACGTTTTCCGCGATGACCGCCGGGCCGCGGCTCGAGGCGGCGGCGCGCAGCACGGCCTGGTGCGGCACGAGGCTGCACAGGGTCACGCCGCTCTTGAGGCGCACCTGCTCGAAGTATTCGCCGGAAAGCGCCTGCACCGTGTCGCCCGGCCGCGCCGCATCCATGGCTTCGGCTATCGTGGGGAATCGCGCACTCACCCCGGAGGTCAGAACCGCCGGCAGATGCGGCGGCTTGAGGGGAGCCGGCCTGGTGAACCGATACACGCCGAACGCCGCGGCGGCCGCCAGCGCCGCCCCGTACACGAACATGGCCGCGCGCCCCGCCAGCCACCCGTTCCGCGGCGCAACGGCGTGCCGGCCGAACGTCCTGCCCTCCACCACCACCACCGTGACGTTGTCCGTGCCGCCGGCCGCGTTGGCCTCGTCGATCAGTTGCCGGACGGTTTCCTCGGGATGGCCCGCGTGGCCCTCGACGGCGGCGCGAATCCGGCTGGACGGCACCAGGTCGCTCAGCCCATCGCTGCACAGCACCAGGGCGCTGTCGGGCGCGAAGGGAACGCGCTGGATCTCGATGAAATCCGGGTCGTCGGGCGAGCGCTCTTCGGCCCCCACGTCGCGGAACACTTCGTTGCGCCGGGGATGCCGCATGGCCTCGAACTCGCTGAGCTCGCCGTTGTCCTCGCGTTCGCCCACCGGCGAATGGTCGTGGGTGATTTTGCGGATCTCGCCGCGCCGCACCTGGTAGAGCCGCGAATCGCCCACGTGCCCCACCACGGCGCAGCCGTCTTCCACCACCGCGACGGTGAGCACGCAGGCCATCCCCTGCCACTCGGGGTGCGATTCGGCGGAGCGCAGAATCTCGTTGTTGGCCATGGCGATGGCCTCGCGGATGCGCTGTTCGGCGGTGCCGGTCTGCCGCTCGAGGCGCGCGCGCAGGCGCTCGACCGCGATTTCGGCGGCCTTCTCGCCGGCGGCCTGCCCGCCGACACCGTCCACCACCAGGAACACGCCGCGCGCGAGGTCGGCGTGCCAGGCGTCCTCGTTGTTGGTGCGGACGCGCCCCATGTCGCTCCCGCCCGCGAATCTGGCCGCCCGGTTGCCCATCATGGTAAGCCGCGGAATTCCAGGAAGAGCACGCCCGCCAACCCGATGCGCGCCTTCTCCGGCACCGCCGCCTCCACGTTCCGGTCGCGTTTTGCGCCGTCCACCACATCCACGCTGGGGGGCGCCGGCACGCCGTCGATGGTGGTTCCCAGGCGGCTGAGGTCCTTCAGGAAGAACTTGCCGCTGGGGTCGCGCCGCAGCCGGAAATGCTCGCGCGAAACGTCCGGCAGCGTGTCGAGCTTCAGGTCCGTCCAGTAGTCCGGCCCGCCGCGGCCCACTACGATCTGCTCTTTCGTCATGCGGTACAGCTTGCGCCCGCCCTGGTCCTCGTATTCGATCACCGCGAACGCCCCGCCGGCGGCCGGGAGCGGCGTTGCGGCCGGGGATGGCGTTGCGGGCGGGGGAGCCGTTGAGTCCGCCGGTGGCGTTGCGGCCGCGAGTGGCACATCGGGCGGCGTGCTGGCGGGCTGGAGGTAGCTGGCCGACGACGAGAGCGTCCCGCCCGTGCGCCGTGTGGCGATTCGCTTGGTCATCGAGCCCGCGCCGAATTCCGGTTTGGCGGGCAGCGCCAGTTCCGAGTAGATGACGATATCGCCCGGCTCGACGCCGTCGTCGGTATTCTCCAGAATCCGGATTTGCCAGCCTCCCTCGGGCGCCGCGATTCGGGGCTCGCGGCGGCGCGTGAGTTTGAGCCGTTCGCCGAGCGACGCGCGGTTGAGCGAGGCAACCTCGGCGTCCAGCGCCTGGCGCGCTTCCTGGACGACTCGGGGCAGGATTCCGCGCAGGCGGTCCAGGTCGCCCGCATGCAGGTACACGTCGTAGATGGCCGGCGCCAGGGTGGAATAGTGCAGGGGTTCGAGGCCATCCCGCATGTTTCGCACGATTTCCAGGATGATCTCGCGGGCAGAGGCATGAGTGGGGGCGGCAGGCATGAATGGCCTTCACCCGATTCTATCAAGTGCCGCGGAACCGGGGCCGGACGGGATGGAAGATCCCCGGCCGCGCCCGAGTTGTTCTAAGCTGGGAAGCTATGACCAAATGGATTCTCGTTCTCATGTCCGGCCTGGCCGCCGCCGCGGCGCAGCCCGACCCCAACGCCGTCAAGGAAGTGATGGCGGCGTCGGACGCCTGGAAACAGGCGATGATGAAGAAGGATGGCGCCGCGCTGCAAAAGCTCCTGCACGACGACATCACTTACAGCCACTCCAGCGGGTTCAACCAGACCAAGGCCGAGGTTGTGCAAACCACCACCGCGGGTAAGTCGACCATCGAGGCGATGGACTTGAGCGACGTAACCGTTCGCGTCTATGGCGCCACCGCGCTGATCCGGGCGAAAGTCGAGATGCGGAACATTATCGACGGCAAGGCCACGACCTTTCACTTGAACGTGTTACATGTGTGGCTCAAAGGGCCGGATGGCTGGCAACTGATAGCGCGTCAGCCGACGCAGTTGAGTCCTCCCACCGTGCAATAACTTATGGATGCCCCATGCAAGCGCGCCCTGCGGCCGTCCGTCGCCGCTTTCCTGGCGCTGAGCGCCTGTTTCGCGCAGACAGCCAGGATGCCCCGGCTGCGCGTCTCGGACAACGGCAGATTCTTCGTCAAGGCGGACGGCTCGCCGTTCTTCTACCTGGGGGACACGGAATGGGGCCTGTTCCACCTCAGCCGCGAGGATGCCGAGCTGTATCTGAAGGACCGTGCGGCAAAGAAGTTCACGGTCATCCAGGCCGTGGTAACTTTCTGGGGCGGTCTGGACAGGCCGAACGCCTACGGCGAGACGGTGTTCGTGGGCGGCGATCCCACCCGCCCCAACGAGGCTTACTTCCGGCACGTGGACTATGTGGTGGACAAAGCCGAATCGCTGGGGCTTTACATCGGCATGGTTCCGATATGGTCGAAAGAGTATGTTCAGCAGGACCGCTCGCTGCTGGATAACCCGAGCTTTGGGACGAGCATCCGGTCGGCAATCCGCGCCGAAGGGCCGTCGGTTGTGGATAAGTCGAGCGCGTACACTTACGGCAGGTTCCTGGGCCGCCGGTACCGCGACAAACCCATAATCTGGATTCTGGGCGGAGACTGGTTCGCATCCGGCGTGGAGGACATCTGGCGGGCGATGGCCGCGGGCATCGCCGAGGGAGATGGCGGGACACACCTGAAGACCTACCATCCGAAATCGCCGCGCAGTTCATCCCAGTGGTTCCACAACGACGCCTGGCTGGATTTCAACATGCTGCAAACCGGCCACACGAGTCTCAACCGCAACTACGACCTGGTGGCGGGGGACTACGCCCGGATGCCCGCCAAGCCGGTGGTGGATGGCGAGGGAGGGTACGAGGGCATCGCCGACGCCATGGCGCCACCCAATAAGATCGAGCCTCCCGACGTGCGCCGCATCGCGTACTGCGGCGTTTTCGCCGGGGCCGCCGGGTACACTTACGGGGCTAACGGGTTGTTCGGCGCGACCAGCCGCGCCACCGGCCCAGGCCCGCGGGCCGCGAGAGGCACCGCGCGAGGGGGCGCGGAAGGCATCCAGGACGAAGGAGGGCGGAACCGGGGCCCGGCACCGCCCTGGAAGGAAGCCCTGCAACTGCCCGCTGGCGCCCAGATGCAGCACCTGCGGGCGTTGATCGAATCGAGGCCGATGCCGCCGCGGGTTCCGGACCAATGGCTGCTGGTCAACGACCCCATGGGCACCACGGACCGCATCCAGGCGTGCCGGGCGTCGGACGGGAGTTATGCACTTATCTACACGGCTTCCGGCACTAAGCTGAGAGTACGGATGATCGACCGCATTTACGAGAAGTTATCGGGAAATGTCATCAGGGCCTGGTGGTACGATCCCCGGCTGGGCACCTCGGCACATATCGAGGATTTTCCGAAGACGGAGTCGCGGGCATTCACGCCGCCATCCAGCGGGCGCGGGAACGATTGGGTCCTCGTGCTGGACGACGCGGCGCGGAACTTCCCTCCGCCGGGGAGGCCGCGATGAGACGTGCGGCACTCCGAAGGGCCGGCGCCGTTCTGGCGGGTTGCGCGGCGGCGATGGCGGCGGCGGCCCAGGCGCAGCCACCCAAGGCGCTGCGCAATCTGGAATACGCGCGCCCGGAAAGCGGTCCCCTGTCGCTGGACCTGTACCTGCCGGAAGCCGGCGGACCGTTCCCGCTAATCGTGTGGATCCACGGCGGGGCGTTCCGCGCGGGCGGCAAGGGCGGCATCTGGTACAAGCCGATCCTCGAGCAGACCCAGCGCGGTTACGCGGTGGCCAGCATCGACTACCGGCTGAGCGGCGCCGCGAAATTCCCCGCCCTGGTGTACGACGCCAAGGCCGCCGTGCGCTGGCTGCGCGCCAACCAGGCGCGGTACAACCTCAAGGCGGACCGCATCGTGGCGGCGGGAGAATCGGCTGGAGGATACCAGGCCGTTATGCTGGGAACCAGCGGCGGGGTGGCGGAACTGGAGGGCGCGCCCGGCAATCCCAAGGAGTCCAGCCGCGTGCAGGGCGTGATCGATTTCTTCGGGCCCACCGACTTACTCGCCATGGACGACGGCGCGAGCTCCTGCCGGACGCCGCTGGTACACCGCACCCCCAATTCGCCGGAGTCGCTACTGCTGGGATGCAACCTGGACGACTGTGCGGACCGGGCCAGGGCGGCCAGCCCGATTACCTACGTTACCAGGGACGACCCGCCGTTCCTGATCTTGCACGGCACCTCCGACTGCCAGGTGCCGCACAGCCAGAGCCAGCGCCTGTACGACGCTCTGCGCGCCGCCGGCGTCGCGGCGCAGTTACACCTGCTGCCGGATGTGGGGCACGGAGACCGGCGCTTCATGACTCCCGAAACGGATAAGTGGGTTAGCGAGTTCGTGGACTCGGTGTTGCGGAGGTAGTTGACGCCGCGGCGCGCCACGGCACATGAACCGGAAGATGGAGGGTACAAGAGTGCTACGCAGATCCTTTTTGCAGGCGCTGGCGCTGGCCGGCCCGATGCTGGCGTTCACGGCAAGCGGCCAGGCGCAGACGGCGGGGCCGCGCGCCCTCATCACGCAGGCGATTGACGAGAGCAGGCTGGTTACCCTGCCGGGCAACACGCGCCCCGAAGCCAACAGCCAGAACGATCTGGGGCTCGTTGCGGACGACTTGCACCTGGATATGTACCTTCAGTTGAAGCGTTCGCCGGAGCAGGACCTGGCGGCCAGACAATTCGTCGAATCGCTCACCGACAAGACCTCTCCGAACTTCCACAAATGGATTACGGCCGCGGAGTATGGACGGCGGTTCGGCGTGGCGCCCGAGGATATCGCGACTGTTTCGGGCTGGCTGGAATCGTACGGATTTACCGTCAACGGCGTTCCCGCCAACAACATGGTGATCGACTTCTCAGGAAACGCGGGCCAGGTGCGCGAAGCGTTCAGCACCGAGATTCACACTCTCGAGGTCGGGGGTGAGCTTTACTTCGCCAACATGAGCGATCCGCAGATTCCCGCCGCTTTGCTGCCGGCCGTGACCGGGGTCGTCTCCCTCAACAACTTCAAGCCGCATCCGATGTTCGTGCCACGGACGCAATACACGGTGAGCTCGTACTACTCTCTCATCGTTCCCGGCGACCTAGCGACGATCTATAACTTGAATCCGGTGTTTGCCGGGGGTTATACCGGCCAGGGACAGACCATCGTCGTGGTCGAGGATACGGACCTTTACAACGGTACCGGCGACTGGAGCGTATTCCGAAAGACCTTCGGGCTGGATAAGTACGCCAACGGTTCGCTCACGCAGGTCCACCCAGCGCCTGGGAAGGGCGGCGCTTGCGTCGATCCCGGGGTGAATGGCGACGACGGAGAAGCCGCCATCGACGTCGAATGGGCGAGCGCGGCCGCTCCCAATGCCGCCATCGTCATGGCATCCTGCGCCGATACGACCAACTTCGGCGGATTCATCGCTCTTCAGAACATGCTGACCAACGGTGGCCCTCTTCCCAGCGTTGTCAGCATCAGCTATGGAGATTCGGAAACGGATGAAGGAGCCTCGGGCAACAGCTTCATCGACACCCTGTATCAGACCGCCGCCGCCGCGGGCGTGTCGGTGTTCGTCTCCTCCGGCGACGAGGCCGCCGCGGAGACCGACCACAGGTCGGAGGTGGCGATACGTGGAGTCAGCGTCAGCGGCTTCGCCTCCACGCCCTACAACGTCGCCGTCGGTGGCACGGACTTCGGCGACACCGCTTCCGGCACCACCGGTACTTTCTGGAGCGCCACCAATGGCGCCTACTACGACTCCGCCAAGTCCTATGTTCCGGAGATCCCGTGGAACAACTCGTGCGCAAGCCTGCTCTTAGCCAACTATTATGGATTCGGTACGGCCTATGGCCCTTCGAGTTACTGCAACAGCACGTATAACTGGCTCGATGCCGTCGGCGGCAGCGGAGGGCCAAGCGGGTGCGCCACTGGTACCCCGGCGCTTAACGGAGTAGTTGGCGGGACGTGCGCGGGATACCCCAAGCCTGCGTGGCAATCGGTTTTCGGCAACCCGAGCGATGGCGTTCGCGATCTGCCGGATGTCTCGCTGTTCGCGGCCAGCGGCATTTGGGGCCACTATTACGTGTTTTGCATCACCGATGGAGCGAGTTGTTCGGGTGCGCCTTCCACTTGGGCCGGAGCCGGCGGAACCTCGTTTGCCTCCCCGATCATGGCCGGGATTCAAGCCTTGATCGACCAGGCGTTGGCGACGAATAACGCCGGCAATCCGAATCCCGTCTACTACCAGATCGCCCAGAGCGAATACGGCACTTCGGCGGGCAGAGCGGCCTGTAATTCCACCACCGGCCCCGCCTCGACTTGCAGCTTCATCGACGTCACCAAGGGCGACATGGCCGTTCCCTGCGCGGGCGGCTTCAATTGCTTCGTTGGCGGTGGGGGGATCGGCGTCCTGTCGACCTCGAATACCTCGTACGATCCCGCCTACGGAGCGGCTCCGGGGTGGGACTTCGCGACCGGCATCGGCACCGTGAATGCCTTCAACCTGTTGAACGCCTTTGTCGACTCCATCGCGCCCTCGAGCGCGCCGGCGGCGCCCGTGCTGGTATCGCCGGCCAATGGGGCCACGGGCGTCTCGCCTGGCATTTCCCTGGCCTGGAACGCTTCGGCCGGGGCCACATCCTACGACGTCTATCTCGGCACGGCGCCCACGCCCCCGCTGGTGGCGAACACGACGAACATCGATTACGCTCCCGGGACGCTGAGCCCCGGGACCACCTATTACTGGGCCATCGGGGCCAGGAACGCCATGGGCGCAAGTGCCGCCACGGCGTGGTCCTTCACGACGAACTGCGTATCCCTGCTGAACCCGTCCAGCGCCACGGCGCCCGCGGCCGGCGGCACGAGTACGATCCCGGTGACCGCTACCACGGGTTGCGCGTGGACGGCGGTGAGCAACGTCCCATGGATTACGATCTCCTCGGGAGCCTCCGGCAGCGGTAGCGGGACGGTTGGCTATACGGTAGCGGCGGATACGAGCGCGCCACGCGCCGGCACGATCGCCATTGCGGGCCAGACCTTCACGGTGACGCAGGCCGTCTATCCGTTGATCTCGACGCTGGCGGGCGGAGCCATGCTTCCCACAACGGCGCCGGGAGCCTCGGTCTCGATTCCGGTTCAGTATGGCGTTGCGGTGGACGCGTCCGGCAACGTGTATTTCCCTATTCCAAACATGAACGCGGTCTTCAAGTCGGATCCCAACGGTGTGGTGACGCGCATCGCCGGCTCCGGCGTTGCGGGCTTCTGGGGCGACGGCGGCCCGGCCCTGAGCGCGCAGTTGAACGGCCCGAATGGCGTGGCCGTGGACTCGTCCGGCAACGTATTCATAGCGGACACCAACAACCTCCGCGTCCGGAAGGTGGACGGCCTGGGTAACATCACGACGGCGGCGGGTAACGGGAACTGTTGCGGCTACACGGGCGATGGCGGTGCGGCCACCAGCGCGCAGATCGGCACTCCCTGGGCTTTGGCGGTGGACTCTCTTCTGAATCTGTATATTTCCGATATCCGCAATTATGTGGTCCGCAAGGTGACCGCCTCGGGAACCATCACGACAGTCGCGGGCAACGGCACGTACGGCTACTCGGGCGACGGCGGGGCAGCCACCAGCGCCGAGTTCAGGTATCCCTACGGCATAGCCGTGGACGCAGCCGGCAACTTATATATCGCGGACACCTTCAACCTCCGCATCCGCATGGTATCGGCCAGCGGGATCGTTACCACGGTAGCCGGAAACGGGAACTGCTGTTACAACGGCGACGGCGGCCCAGCCACCAGCGCCGAACTAGCGTACCCGGGCGGCGTGGCGGTGGACGCCTCCGGCAACTTGTATATCGCGGATTCCGACAACTCCCGCATCCGCAAAGTAGCCCCTGGCGGGACCATCGCGACGGTGGCCGGGAACAGCGGCGGGTACGGCTTCTCGGGGGACGGCGGCGCCGCCACGAGCGCCCAACTCGCGGACCCCGAGGGCGTGGCAGTGGACGCATCCGGCAACCTGTATATTGCCGACCAGGGGAACGCGCGGATCCGCAAGGTCTCGGCGGCCGGCGTCATCGCCACTCTTGCGGGCGGCGCCCTCGGCGACGGCGGCCCGGCGGCATTTGGTTTTTTGAATCAGCCGGCCGCGGTAGCCAGAGACAACGCCGGAAATACGTACATTGCCGACACCAACAACAATCGCGTTCGCAAGATTGCGGCCAATGGCACGATCTCGACGGTTGCGGGGACGGGCGTGCCGGGGTTTTCGGGCGACGGCGGCACGGCGGCCAGCGCCCAGTTGAACGCTCCGCATGGCCTGGCGCTGGACGCATCCGGCAACCTCTACATCGCGGACACCGACAACTTTCGTATCCGGAAGGTGGACGGCTCCGGGAACATTACGACGGTGGCGGGCAACGGGTACTGTTGCGGCCACACGGGTGATGGCGGCGCGGCCACCAGCGCGCAGATTGGCACTCCCTACGGCCTGGCGTCGGACTCCTCGGGGAATCTGTACATTTCCGATATCACCAACAACGTGGTCCGCAAGGTGGCCACCTCGGGAACCATCGCGACCGTAGCCGGCAACGGCACGTACGGCTACTCGGGGGACGGCGGGGCGGCCACCAGCGCCAAACTGAACTACCCGGCCGCCGTGGCCGTGGACGCCGCCGGCAACTTGTATATTGCAGACACCAACAACTACCGCATCCGCATGGTATCCACCAGCGGGACGATCGCGACGGTGGCGGGTAACGGCACATCCGGCTACTTGGGCGACGGCGGCCCGGCCACCAGCGCCGAGGTCGCAAGCCCCGAAGGCGTTGCCGTGGACGCCGCCGGCAACTTGTATATTGCGGACACCTACAACTACCGCGTGCGGATGGTATCGGCCAGCGGAACGATCGCGACGGTGGCGGGCAACGGCAGTTACGGCTACTCGGGCGATGGCGGTCCGGCAACCGGGGCGGCTCTCCGGTTTCCGTATGGCGTCTCCGCCGATGCCTCCGGCGACGTAGCCGTTGTGGACCACGGGAGCAACGTCGTGCGGCTATTGACGCCGGCCGGCACACAGCCGGTTCTCGCCATCCGGAGCGCGCACGCCGGCAACCTCGCGGCTGGATCGCCCGATGCGTACACCGTGACCGTCAACAACGCCGCCACGGCCGGCGCGACCACCGGAGCGGTCACGGTCACCGAGACGCTGCCGGCCCTTTTGACGCTGGCCGGCATGTCGGGTTCCGGTTGGAGCTGCACGGGGAGTACTTGCTCCCGCGGCGACTCGCTGATCGGCGGGTCGAGTTACCCGCCGATCACGGTGACGGTGAATGTGGGCGCCACAACCCAGTCCCAGGTCACCAACCTGGTGGCCGTGTCGGGAGGGGGCGCGGCCGCGGCCGGCGCCGGGGATTTCACGCTTGTCCTGCAGGCGCCGGCGCTAGGCATCGCAAAAACCCACAGCGGGAACTTCGCGCTGGGACAGAACGGGGCGGCGTACACGGTGACGGTCGGCAACGCCGCCGGGAGATATCCGGCCAGCGGCTTGGTGACGGTGACCGAGACGGTTCCCGCGGGGATGACGCTGGTGTCAATGGCGGGAACGGGGTGGACATGTCCCAGCGGAGGGAACACCTGCACGCGCAGCGACGCACTGGAGGGTGGATCCAGTTACCCGGCCATCGCGGTGACGGTGAACGTGGCCTCCAACGCGGCGTCGCAGGTGACCAACCAGGTGACGGTTTCGGGCGGCGGCTCGGCCAGCGCCAGCGCCAGCGACGCGACCACCATCGCTGGAATCGAGCCCACGATCTCGCTGGTGGCGAATGCCGCGGGCGAAAGTCCTATTATCGCGCCCAACACGTGGGTCGAGATCAAGGGCGCGAATCTCGCGCCGGCCGGCGATTCGCGCTCCTGGCAGGGCTCCGATTTCGTGGGCGGCAAAATGCCGGTGCAACTCGACGGCGTCGGCGCCACGGTCAACGGAAAGGCGGCCTACGTCGAGTACATCAGCCCCACGCAGTTGAATATCCTGACGCCGCCGGATGCGATGTTGGGGGCGGTGATGGTGCAAGTCACCAACAACGGAACGGCGAGCGCTGCATTCACCGCGCAGTCCCTGGCGGAGTCTCCGTCCTTCTTCGTCCTCGGCGGCGGACCGTATGTGGCGGCTACGCACGCCAATGGTAGCTTGCTGGGTCCCGCGAGCCTGTATCCCGGTTCGACGACTCCCGCCAAACCGGGCGAGGAGATCGTGATCTACGGCAACGGCTTCGGGCCGACATCCCCGGCCGTGGTGAGCGGATCGGCGACGCAGTCGGGAACGCTGTCGCCGCCGCCGGCGATCACGATCGGCGGAGTGGCTGCATCCGTGGTGTTTGCCGGCCTGAATGGTACGCCGGGCGAGTTTCAGTTCAATGCGATCGTGCCGGCGTCGCTCGCGAATGGGGATCAGCCGATCGCGACAACCTACAACGGGTTGACCACGCAGGCGGGGATTCTGATCGCCGTGCAACGCTAGCCTGCGCGAGGCCGGGCCGCCGGCCGGGGTATCATGCTATAAGCGCCATGGAGATTCCCGATGCCGCGGAGCGAGGCGCGGCTGCCCGTTATCCGTCGCCGCCGGACACGCCCCGTGGGCGGTTTGTGGTGGCCGCCATATTGTTCCTTCTCGCCACGGTGTCCTCCCTTTGTATCCGGCCCGACTACCGCATGATGGGCGGCGGGGAGCCCATGGCTATCGCCCAGAATCTGGTCCACGAGGGCACTTTTGGCAACCCGTTCATCGTGAGTGCCAGGACCGGCCCGACCGCGCATTTGCCGCCTCTGTTTCCGGCTTTTCTGGCCCTGCTGCTATGGATGTTCCCGGGCCAGCCGGCGCCGGTTTGGTGTGTCATCCTCGTCCACGGCCTGCACGCGGCCCTGCTGCCCTCGGTTTCGAAGCTGTTGTTCGGCCGTCGCGCACCGGGCTTGTACGCAGCCGCGCTCTCGATCGGCCTCCCGGTCTTCGCGCTCCTCCCCACATGGGATGCCATGTATACCGCCACGGGACTGATGCTTTTCGGCCTGTTTTCGTGGTGGGTGGTGAATCGGACGCGATCGCCGCTACTGGCGGGTGGAGCAGCCGGGTTGTTCGGCGCCGCGCTGGAGTTGACGAACCCGGCGGTGCTGCCGGTACTGATCGGATGGGTCCTGTTCATTACCGCGAAGAAGTATCGCGCGCTGAAGCCGTCGCGGTGGTTCGCCGCCGCATTTGCGCTCGCGCTGATGGCCGGGTGCCTGCCCTGGGTGGTGCGCGACTACCGCTGCTTTCACCGCCTCGTGTTCATCCGCGACAACCTCGGCAGCGTGATGCACTCCTCCAATAACGATTGCGCCCAGTCCAGCGTGGAGGCGAACTCGCGCAGCGGCTGCGCGGTGAGGACGCATCCCATCCGCGGCCGCGCCGAAGCGGCGTTGCTTGTGCGCCTGGGCGAGGTGGACTACAACCGCATGCGGCTCGCTACCGCGCTGGACTGGATCGCCACGCATCGGAGCCGGTTTTTGGAATTGACCCGGCAGCGGATAGCCGATTTCTGGTGGCCGCCGCACGATTGGGGCGTTCGGGCGATCACGGTGCTGTCGCTTTTCGGCCTGCTGGCGATGGCGCGCGGCTCCCTCGGGCCGTGGCTGTTTTTCGCCGGAGTCCTGGCGGCGTATCCCCTGCTGTACTACGTGCTCGAGTCCGACGTCCGCTATCGCTATCCGATCCTGTGGATCTCGCTGCTGGCCGCCGGCTACCTGCCGAGCGCCATCCAGCGGAGGCGCCTATGAACCCCAATCGAAATATCGTCGACCTGAATCTGCGGGGCCACGCGGCCGTCGTCACCGGAGGATCGAGAGGCATCGGGCGCGCCACCTGCCTGGCGCTGGCGGCCCACGGCGCCTCGGTCGGCGTGCATTATTCGGCCAGCGAGGCGCAAGCCGCCGAGGTGGTGGAAGAGATCCGCCGGGGTGGCGGCCAGGCGGCCGCGATTCGCGGCGACCTCCGCGACAGCGACGTTCCGGGGCGCGCGATCGCGGAAGCCGCGGCGGCCCTCGGCCCCATCGATATCCTCGTCAACAACGCCGGCCAGATGACGGATGTGGCCGTCGAAGCGATGACGGATGAAGTCTGGGAGGCGGCCCTGTCGCTGCACCTGACCGCCACGTTCCGCTGCTGCCGGACGGCCATCCCCATGATGAAAGCGCGCCGCTGGGGACGCATCGTCAACGTTTCCACGCAGGCGCTCTACACCGGATCGAAGAACCACGCGCACTACGCGGCTGCCAAGGCGGGCCTCCTGGGCTTCACGTTTTCGCTGGCCAAAGAGGTGGGCGAGCACGGAATTACCGTGAACCTGGTGGCGCCCGGGCGCATCCGCACCGGCCTGCTGCTGGAGCGTTCCTCCGGCCGCGAAGCGGAGTGGATGCAACAGACGCCCTTGCGGCGCTTCGGCGAGCCCGCGGAGATCGCCAGCGCCATCGTCTTCCTGGCCTCTCCCGCGGCGGGCTACATCACCGGCGCGACCCTTCACGTGAACGGCGGCCTGGTGATGGATTGACGCGGCGCCGCGCGCGAACATGCTAAGAAGGGATTGTAGTATGCCGGAACGAGTAGCGGTATTCGACACCACCCTGCGCTACGGCGAACAGGCCGCCGGAACCCGCCTGGGAACCCGCGAAAAACTCATGATCGCAGTACGGTTGGCGCAGTTGAACGTGGACGCGATCGAGGCCGGCGCCAAAGCCTGCATCGACGGTTTGAACAAGCTCGCCAGCCTGAGGCCGAAGCAGCGGGCGTGAGCCGCGCGGCGCATCAGGGCTCGCTGCGCCGCAATTGAGACCCTTCGACGCACTCGTAGGCGCCGGCGGCCACCTTCGAGAATTCCTGCACCGCGCCGCTGGGCCATTCCACGACCACGCGCGCGGCGGATTCGCGGGGGCCCAGACCGAAGGTGAGCGTCAGCTCCGATTGCGAGAGGTAGCTCGACCCGGTCTTCACGGTGCGCGATTGGGTGCCGTCCGGGGTGGTGAGGCGGACCACCGCGCCGATGGCGTCGCGATTGGATTTCGTGCCGACCAGCCGCAGCCGCAGCGAACGGGCGCCGGAGACCACGTCGTTGCGGTACAAGTACGCGGGGCCCTGGTTGGTGGTGATCAGCAGGTCCAGATCGCCGTCGCGGTCGAAATCGCCGTAGGCCAGGCCGCGGCCCACTTTGGGAGAGGCGAAACCGCCGCCGGCCTGCGCCACCACGTCCTGGAAGCGGCCGCCGCCGCGATTCAGAAACAGGTGCGGCGGTTGCGCGTAACCGGCGTTGCCGCGAATCCGGCGGACGGTTTCGTCGATGTGGCCGTTGACCGCGATCAGGTCGAGGCGCCCGTCCAGGTCGATATCCAGGAACGCGCATCCGAAGCCGAGGCTGTCGCGCGAGGCCGGGCCCACGCCGGCGGTCATGGCGGCATCGGTGAACATTCCGGAGCGCGTCGCACGGTACAGCGCGATCATCTCGTTGTCGAAGTTGGTGATGGCGATGCCTTCCACGCCCGAGTTATCGAAATCGGCGGTGTCGATTCCCATTCCGGCGCGGGCCTTGCCGTCCTCGCTGAAGGCCACGTCGGCGCGCACGGCGACGTCCTCGAAGGTGCCGTTGCGCAGGTTGCGATAGAGCTTGTTGGGCTGCGTGTCGTTGGCGATCAGCACGTCCGGCCAGCCATCGCGGTCGAAATCCATGAGCGCGACCCCCAGCGACTTCGAGGTGGGGTCGAAGATGCCGCTCTTGGCCGTGACATCCTCGAAGGTGCCGTTGCCGCGGTTGCGGAACAGCCAGCAGGTGTCGCCGTGATAGGCCTCCGGCGTGCAGTAGGACTTGCGTTTGCCGTCCACGCTGCAGAAAACGTCGAGCTGCGGCGACCACTTGACGTAGTTGCAGACCAGCAGGTCCAGGAAGCCGTCGCGGTCGAAATCGAACCACAGCGCGGAAGTGCTGAAGCCGTTCCGCCCGCCCAGCCCGGCTTTCTCGGTGACATCCACGAAACGGCCCGCGCCGGTGTTCTGAAACAGCCGGTTCTGGCCGACGGCCGTAATCAGGATGTCGGGGAAGCCGTCGTTATTGAAATCCGCCACGGCCACGCCCATGCCGTAGAGTTCCACCGCCAGGCCGGCGCGCTCGGTAAAGTCGCTGAAGGTGCCGTTGCGGTTGTTGCGATAGAGCTTCAGCGTGCTGCGCTGGCGCTTGTGGCCGGGCCAATCCATGCCGTTCACCAGCAGGATATCGAGCCAGCCATCGCCGTCGTAGTCCAGAAAGGCGCAGCCGGCCCCCATGGTTTCGGGAAGGTACTTGGCGCCGAACGCGCCGCTATTGTGATGGAACTCGATGCCGGCCGAGGCGGTGACATCGGCGAGGGAAAAGCCCAGCCCGGCGGATGCCGAGAGCGGCGGCCGGACGAGCGAGGCGAGCGCGCCGCCGAGAAGCGACCGCCGCGTCACGCGATGCTCACCAAGCCCTGGCGGATGGCATACACCACCAGTTCCGCGGTGTTGTGCATCCCCAGGGCCTGCATGATATTGGCGCGATGCACGGAAACCGTGTTCACGCTCAACCCCAGCATGGCGGCGATCTCCTTGTTCGACCGGCCGTTGACGATGAGCTGGAGCACCTCCAGCTCGCGGGTGGTCAGACTGGGCTGGCTCTCCGGTTGGGCGGCCAGCGAGCCCAGGCGCGAGTCGAGCACGCATTCGTTGGCCGCCACCCGCTTGACCGCGGCCACCAGCTCCAGGTCCATGGCGTTCTTCAACAGGTAACCCTTGGCGCCCGCCTCCAGACAGGAGCGCACATAGGACACTTCCGAGTGCATGCTGAGCACCAGCACCCTGGTTCCCGGGCAGGATTTCAGAATGTGCCGCGTGGCCACGGCGCCGTTCATGCTGGGCAGGGCGAAGTCCATCACCACCACCCGCGGGCGCAGACGGCAGGCCGCCTCGACCGCTTCATGGCCGTCGCTGGCTTCCCCGACCACGCTGAGTCCGGCATCTTCCTCGATCAGCCGCCGGAAGCCGCGGCGCACCAGGCTGTGGTCGTCCACCAGCAGGACCGTGATGGGAGCGTCGGACATGGCGTTGGGTTCCCCCTTATGGTATGCCAGCGGCGGGCCGATCCTCAAATGCAGGGCGGACCAGGGGGTCCGCGCCACATCGAAACCGCCACGCCGTGGCGGTTGGCGATCATAAGTCCAATAGAATCAATGTAGAAAAACTGAAACCGCCACGCCGTGGCGGTTTTGAGGGCATTGCGGCGCCTCACGCGCAGGGCACCGTCATGCGAACCAGCGTGCCCGTCCCGTCCGCATTCAGCACCTCCACGCGGCCGCCCACCAGTTCGGCCCGCTCCCGCATGGAGATCAGCCCCATCCCCTGGCCTTCTCCCCCGCCGAAGCCGATGCCGCGATCCTCCACCTCCAGGACCACCGATCCCGGCAGATACTTCAGGCGCACTTGCGCCGAAGCCGACTTGGAATGCCGCGCCACGTTGTTCAACGCCTCCTGCAGCACCCGGTAGAGATGGATGGTCACGCCGCGGTCGAGTTCCCGCATGACGCCGCTCTTCTCGTATTCCACGGAAATCCCGGTCTGCTTCTCGAAGGCGGGCAGGTAGACGTCGACGGCGCCCTCGAAGCCGGCGTCGTCCAGCACCACCGGGTGCAAGGCATGGGAGAGCGACCGCACCTTTTCCAGGGCGGATTGCGCCACTTCCTGAATTTCCCGCAGATCGGCCTGGTCGGCGCCCGCCGCGGAGGGAGTCCGCCGCTGGGCGCGGCCCAGCATGGCGCCCATGGCGGTGAGAATCTGGCCGAACTCGTCGTGCAGCTCCCGCGAGATGGAGCGGAAGGTGTTCTCCTGCATGGAAATCAACTGCTGCGCCAGCTCGCTGCGGCGATGCGACAGGGTTTCCACCCGCTCGAACATGCGGCGGTTGTGAACGAAAAGATAGATGCTGGTCAGCACCACCACCACCAGCACCGCCGCCAGGAACACGTACACGTTGCGCTCGGCGCGCCGGTAGATCGAGCGGGTGTCCTCGGCGGCGCGCTCTTCGCTTTCGTTGTTCTGCACCAGCAGCCGGGCCACCGCCGTGGTGAGAGCCTGTTGGCGGGCCTGCAGCGAGAGCCGGATGGTGTCGCCGGCCTTTTCGGTCTGGCCGCTTTCGGCGAGGGCGAAGACCCGGTCCATGGCGTCCCAGAACTGCCCCATGCTGTTGGAGAGATACGAGCGGCTCTCCGCGCTCCCGCTCGAGGGCGAGTACTTCGCCTCGCGCTCCAGGGCATCGGCCAGGTCCGTGCGGATGCGCGCCAGCGGCGCCCGCCACGCGGTCAGGGGATAGGGTTCGGTATGGTCCAGCATGTCCCGCAGGGTGAGCGCCACGGAATTCAGATTGTTCTGGATGCGCAGCAGCAGCAGCGAATCGATGCGGTTGCGGTCGATGGTGGCGGCCTGCAGGCTTTCGAGCGTCCGCAATTGCCAGACCGTGTAGGCGGAGTACACCGCCACGGCGGAGAGCGTCACGCCCAGCCCCGCCAGCAACCGGAATGTGGGAGTGCGGCCTCGATCCACGGCTACTATCTTCTCATTATGGCCGCCCCTGGCAGCGCGGTGTGCGCCACGCGCCTTTGTGGGGCGGGTTTTCAACCTGCGGCCGATTTTCAATCGGCCTCCCGCAAGCGCTTGCCGATGCCGGCAGGCGGGCTGCAAGCCCGCCGCAGGTTGAAAACCTGCCCCACATAGCGCCGTCGCGCACCCCCGCAGCACTCGCAGGATCACCGGGGTGCATGCTCCCGCGGCGCACCCCCCGGCCGCCCACAAAAAAAGCCGCGCCCCGGATCTCTCCGGAGCGCGGCAATGTGAAGCGGATACTCGCAGGTTGCTTCTAGTAATCCATCTCGGGGCCGCCGTGGCCGCCGGGACCCATGGCCGGCTTCTTCTCGGGAATCTCCGCGACCATGGCTTCCGTGGTGAGCATCAGCGAAGCGATGGACGAGGCGTTCTGCAACGCCGTGCGGGTCACCTTGGTGGGATCGATCACGCCCGAGTCCACCAGGTCTTCGTAACTGTCCGTCTGGGCGTTGAAGCCGAAGTTGGGGTTCTCGCTCTCGCGAATCTTGCCGATCACGATGGCGCCTTCGGTGCCCGAATTGGCCACGATCTGGCGGATGGGCTCTTCGCAGGCGCGGCGCACGATGTTGACGCCGATCTGCTCGTCGCCGTCCAGCTTCATGTCCTTGAGGGCCACCGCCGCGCGCAGCAGGGCCACGCCGCCGCCGGGGACGATGCCTTCCTCGACTGCGGCGCGGGTGGCGTGCAGGGCGTCTTCCACGCGAGCCTTCTTCTCCTTCATTTCGGTCTCGGTGGCCGCGCCGACCTTGATCACCGCCACGCCGCCGGCCAGCTTCGCCAGGCGCTCCTGGAGCTTCTCCCGGTCGTAATCGGAGGTGGTTTCGTCGATCTGGGCCTTGAGCTGCTTGATGCGGCCCTGGATGTCCTTATCCTTGCCCGCGCCATCGACGATGGTGGTGTTGTCCTTGTCCACGGTCACGCGCTTGGCTTTGCCCAGGTCGGAGAGTTGAACGCCTTCCAGCTTGATGCCGGTCTCTTCCATGATGGCCTTGCCGGCCGTCAGGATGCCGATGTCCTCGAGCATGGCCTTGCGGCGGTCGCCGAAGCCGGGAGCCTTCACGGCGCACGCGTTCAGGGTGCCGCGCAGCTTGTTCACCACCAGGGTGGCCAGGGCTTCGCCTTCCACTTCCTCGGCGATGATCAGCAGCGGCTTGCCGGAGCGCGCGATCTGCTCGAGCACCGGCAGCAGGTCCTTCATGTTGCTGATTTTCTTTTCGTGGATCAGGATGTAGGGATCCTCGAGAACCACTTCCATCCGCTCGGCGTCGGTGACGAAGTAGGGCGAGAGGTAGCCGCGGTCGAACTGCATGCCTTCCACGTAGTCCGGCGCAGTCTCCATGGTCTTGGATTCCTCGACCGTGATGACGCCGTCCTTGCCGACCTTCTTCATGGCGTCGGCGATGACTTTGCCGATGGTCGCGTCGCTGTTGGCGGAAATCGTTCCGACCTGCGCGATCATGTCTCCGGAAACCGGCTTGGAGAGTTTCTTGACTTCCTCGGTGGCCACTTCCACGGCCCTTTCGATGCCGCGCTTGAGGGCCATCGGGTTGGCGCCGGCGGCCACCGCCTTCACGCCTTCACGGTAGATGGCCTGGGCCAGAATGGTGGCCGTGGTGGTGCCGTCGCCGGCCACGTCGGAGGTCTTGGAGGCCACTTCGCGCACCATCTGGGCGCCCATGTTCTCGAGCGGATCCTTCAGCTCGATTTCCTTCGCCACGGTGACCCCGTCCTTGGTGATGGTCGGACCGCCGAACTTCTTCTCGAGGACCACGTTGCGGCCCTTGGGGCCGAGCGTCACTTTCACCGCGTCGGCCAACTGGTTGACGCCGCGCAGAATCGCCTGGCGGGATGCTTCAGAATAGACAATTTGTTTTGCCATCGTTCATCGACTCCTTAGGAAGCCTTCTTCGCGGCTTCGAGAATTCCGAGGACTTCGTCCTCACGCATAATCAGGTACTCTTCGCCATCCATCTTGATGTCGCTGCCGGAGTACTTGCCGAACAGAATCCGATCCCCGGCAGCCACGTCCAGCGGGACCAGACTGCCGTTTTCCAGCCGCTTTCCCTTTCCCACGGCCACCACTTCGCCCTCCTGGGGCTTCTCCTTGGCCGAGTCCGGAATGTACAGGCCGCCTTGCATTTGTTCTTGCTGTTCCACGCGCTTGACCACGATCCGGTCATAAAGCGGACGAATCTTCATGGACGAAACCTCCCTAAATGATTGTTTGAAATAACCTGGTTTACGAGTGGCCCCACGCCTCTGCTGATTGCGTGGTTCCAGCCACTATTATTAGCACACTCGCCCCGCGAGTGACAAGATCTCCGCGTAACGCGTTGAGTTAACGAACCTTATACTACTTGACAACAACCCGCTCAAGGTTGCGTTACCCCAGCAACACGGCATTGCCCGGATTGCGCGTCTCCCCCGCGCTCGAAACCAGCACCGCCGGATCGCCCTTTATGACGCACTTGTTGGTGCAGATCCCGCAGCCGATGCACAGTTCCGGGTCCACGTGCGGCTGAGCCACCGTCACACGCTCCCCGCCCGGCCCCAACACCTCGACCTGCTCCAACCAGATGGCCTTCTTCGGCGTGGGACAATGTTCCTCGCAGACGATGCACGGGCGCGCGTTGGCGTAGGGCAGGCAGCGGTTGCGGTCGATGTAGGCCAGGCCGATGCGGATGGCCTGCTTGGCGGCGATATCCAGCGGCCGGATGGCGCCCGTGGGGCAGACTTGCGAGCAGAGCGTACACTCGTATTCGCAGTATCCGATGGTCATCTTCAGCACCGGCGACCACGCGCCTTCCAGGCCCGCCTCCCACGCCGCCGGATGGATGGCGTTGGTGGGACAGATCTTCATGCATTCGCCGCAGCGAATGCAGCGGGCCAGGAACTCCGCCTCGGCCAGCGACCCGGGCGGACGCACCAGCGCCGGGTTGAACGATCGCCGGTTGCCCAGCGCGTGGGTGTGGAACAGGAGCGCTCCGGCCATGCCGGAGGCTCCGCACGCCAGCATCCGCCGGCGGCCGAGGTCCAGCGGCGCGGTCCTTCGCGGGCGCGCCAGCTCGAACCCGATGGCGCCCGCCGGGCACTTCGACTGGCAATTGAAGCAGTAGAAACACTCCTCGGGCCGCCAGCCGCCCGCGGGGTTGGCGCCGCCCTGGCAATCCGCCAGGCACAGGCCGCAATCGTTGCAGGCGCCCGCGTTTCCGCGCGGGCGCACCGCCGGATACTTGCCGGCCAGGCCCAGCAGCGCGCCCAGCGGACACAGGTAGCGGCACCAGAAGCGCGCGCGCAGAAAGTTGAGCGCCACCACCGCCGCAAACAGCGCCCCCAGCAGCAGGTTGCCGAAGTATTGCGGCTGGTGGAGGGCCAGGAAATGCCGCCGCAGGAATTCGTAAACCGGCTCGCTCACCGCCGTGACGCGCAGCGGGCCGGCCCCCGGATTGGCGTCGTAGAGCCACGTGAACAGGCCCACGACGGCGTGGTTCACGGCGGGATAGACCGCGGTGGCCAGCGCCCGGAAGAAGAACGCAAAGGGGTCGAGCCATCCCACCACGTTCGAGCCCAGCAGCGCGCCGCCCAGAAACGCCGCCAGCGCGTAATACTTGGCCTTGTGCCAGTGCGTGTAGCCGCCGGCTGCGATGCGCTCCTCGAGGCGCCCGCGGCGCAGGCTGGAGAAGAACTGGTGGAGCGTTCCGAACGGGCAGATCCATCCGCAGAACCAGCGGCCGAACGCCACCGTGACCGCCAGCGTCCCCAGTGCCAGCAGCATGCCCGCGGGGATGGCGTGCGCCGCCAGCCAGGAGGCCAGCGCGGCCAGCGGGTCGAGCTGGAAGAACAGCCTCACGCCCGCGCCGGGCCGGTCGATGGGATGCTCCGCCGTCTCCAGAAACAGGTAGAGGAACAGCAGCAGGATGGAGCTTTGCACGACGCGCCGTCCCCAGACCACGCTATACCTCCAGCATCGCGGGCGCGAGCGCCCGGAAGTCCGTGGTCCCCAGGCCGCGCCGGTGGGCTTCGGAAATGTAGCCGATTTCTTCCGGCCGCAGTCCCAGCAGGGTTGCGCCGAGAGCGTCCATGGCCACCTGGTCCACGCCCGCCGCCACGGTGTCCCGGCGCCGCACGTCGGCGAGGTTGCCGCCGGTGGGGCCGTTGGCCGCCAGCACGCGCAGGGCGTCCATCACCACCAGTTGCGGGCGCAGGAAAGCGGCGAGATCGGCCAGCGCGCCGGCGATATCCTGGTGGAACCGGTTGCGCGCGCCGCCCGCCAGGCCCATCAGATTCTTCATCCCGAGGGTGGCCTTGGTGAGGCTGTGCTGCTTGGGGATGAACACGCCGATGAGGCAGCCGGATTCCACCGCTTCGGTATAGATTTCCCACTCCTTGAGGACGCGGCCGCGGATGGCCATGCGGCGGAATTTGCGGTCGTCCATGTAGAAGCAGCGCGCCCCGGCCTTCAGCGCCGCCGCCCGGATGCCGCTGCGCGCGTAGCTCTCCTCCGGGCTGACGCACGGGTTGTCGCCGACCGTCACCCGCGCGGCGCCCGCCTGGTAGCACAGCTCGACGAGGGTGGCCACCACGTCGGGATTCGATGTTGCCGCCTGTTCCGGCCGGCGGTCCCAGCCGATGTTGGGCTTCACCCAGACCGCGTTGCCCCGGGACACGAAGCGGCCCATGCCGCCGAGGGCGCCGATGGCGGCGCGCGTAAGGCGCCGGGCCTCCTCCGCGATGGCGTCGGGCGCGGTGGCCGCGTGCCCGTAGTGCGCCACGGCCAGGCTGGGGACAGCCGATGGCGGCGCATCCGCGCCGGGCGCCGAGCCGGCCGCCGCCGCGGCGGCCGCGGATGTCAGGAATTGGCGCCGTGAGAAGTCCATCGCGATCAGTCCTTGACCGAGGAGTAGAGTTCCTTCAGGAAGGCATCCGCATCGGCCGGAGGAGCCTGCACCGCCACCACGTACCTTCCGCGCGCGAAGAAGACCGTTTCTCCAGCGGGCGCGCCGGCGCTTCGCCAGACCTCGCCGGGCAAACCCGCCACCGCGGTCACGGCGCCCGAACGCGCGAAATCCTCCTTCAACTTGCCCAGCCGGGCCGCCGCCTCCTCCGCGGTGGGCGCGCGCGACGCCAGCACGGTGGTGTCATGGCCGTTGAAGCGGTAGATCGCGGTGGTGGCCGGCGCCAGGTAGTCGCGGCCCAGAGGGGCCTTCACGATGTACTTCTGCGAGGCGGCCACCTGCCCCGCCGCCGGGAGCCAGGGCGCCGGTTGAGGCACCGCGCCCGCCGGACCGATCCTGGCCACGATGCTCTTGGCCGCCGATTCGAGCACCGGCGGGGTGTTGTCGTTGTCGCCGAAGGCTTGCAGCTTGACGTAGTAGCCGGCCTGCAGGAAACCGAGGCTGCCCATATCCACGTGGCCCTCGGCCCCCATGGGAATGAACAGGTAGTCGGGCGACCGCTCGGCGGAGTAAATGCCGAAGGCCCGCAGCGGGTCGCCCATATCGTAGATGTCCACGGTGAGGTCCACGCTTCCGGCCTTGAACTCGCGGTGGATCAGGGCGACCAATCCATAGTCGAGATACGCGTCGGCTCCGCCGTCGAGGTAGTGGTAGAGATCGGTGGAGTAGAATTTCGCCGGCGCCCCCGGCTTCCCGAAGAACTCCGGCGGCGCGGGGAGCAAGGCGGCGAGCTTGTTCTTTTCGGGAGTGGGAATGGCCGCGGGCCTGGCGGACTCACGGTCGGCCGGTTGGCCGGGGAGTGGAGCCGAGAATGCCAGAAGGCAGAGGAGCGTTCGCGTGGCTGCACCGCTCGCGGACATGCAACTCCGTTATATCCGATTTCACGGGCGGCGGGTGCGAAACGGCTGGCAGGTGGCCGCATCCGGATGAACACGCCCGCCGCCGGGTGGCCGCCAGCCAACCCGTGGAACCGGGCCATCCCTCGCTGGCTGAGGCGCCTCCGGTGGTTCTTCAGCGCCTGCTGGCGCCCCCGCCTCACGCGGGAGAACCGGCCGCGCCACAGCATTTCTTGAACTTCTTGCCGCTGCGGCACGGGCAATAGTCGTTGCCGCCGATCTTCGGCGGCGCCTTGGGCTTGGCGGCGACTTTCGGCGCGTTGTCGAGCCTATTGACCAGCCATTCGAGGTCCGAGATATCCTCGGGTTTGTCCTCTTCAACACCCACGATCACCTGCCAACCGCGTTCATTACAAAGAGCGACGATAGCTTCCGCTTTTTCAACGGACTGTACGCGGACCACGGCGGGCCGCTTGTGAGTTCCCAACTTTGCCAGTTTTCCTCCTTGCGGCCCGCTGCTTGCAGAGACGCAGATTCCCGCGGGCCAACTTTTCGCGCGGATCCATCGAGACGGCTCGCTCCAGGATCTCCCTGGCCTCCACAGAGCGGCCCGCCTCTGCGAGACTCCAACCCAGGTCGCTCACCGCCTCCCGATTATCCGGTTCCAACCCCACTGCCCGCTGGTTCGCGGATACCGCCTCTTCGAGCAAGCCCGCTTTGCCGGCGCAGTAGCCGAGCCCTTGAAATAGCGTGGCAACGTCCGGGTATCTCTTCACAGCCGTTCGGTACATCGCCATTCCGTCCTCGTACGCCCCGGTCCTGGTGAGAAACGTGCCGGCCTCATCTATGATCTGGCAGATGCCGGTTGTGCTCTTCGGCAAGGCCAACAGCGACTGGAACAACTCCCGCCCTTCGGCGCTTCTCCCGGCTTGATACTTGACGGAACCCATGCTGAAAATGGCCGGCGCGTAGGTGAGCATCGCGTCAATCGCACGTTTCAGCGCGGCGATGGAGCCCTTGCTGTCGCCCAACGCATCCCGGAAGATGCCGTCCGCATATTCCGCTTCGGCGTAGAATTGGCGTTCCCCCAGGGCGGCCTTTTGCTTGGATGGTGCTGTCGCTTTTCGTTTCACCAGCGGGCGCTCTCAAAAAGTATACTCCAAAGGGCCATGGGACCGGTCCGCGCCGGCGGCATGGCTCTCCCGTGCCTCGGCCGGCGCCGCCGAGAACGCGCTGCGAACGCCTGCCCTTTACTTTGTGCTAAAATGTAAAGCGATGACGGAAGCGACCCTGTCGGCGAAGAACCAGATCGTGATCCCGCGCGAGGCGCGCGAGGCTCTGCGGGTGAAACCCGGCGACAAGCTGGTCGTCGTCGTTCGTGGCGGCAGAGTGATCGTCCTGCAGAAGCCCGCGTCCCATCATGCCGCAATTCGGGGCATGGCCCGCGGCGTCTACCCCGGCTCCTACCTTCAAAAGGAACGCCAGAGTTGGGATTAGACCGTCTCCGGACGTTCCTCCGGCGGCACCGCCGGGTGGCGCTTGACACGAGTATCTTCATCTACCAATTGGAAGCCAACGCCCGGTATCTTCCTTTCACCGATCGCATCTTCTCCTGGCTCGAACGGGCGGATTCGAGGGCGGTCATATCCACCATCGCCATGACGGAGTTACTGGCGCAGCCCTACCGGGATTCCGGCGAACAACGGGTCGACGAGATCTTCGCCCTGCTGTCCACATATCCCAACCTGGAGTGGATCGCCCCGAACCTGGAAATCGCGGATCTGGCGGCGCGGCTTCGTGCCACGCATCGCTTAAAGACCCCGGATGCCCTCCAGGCGGCGACCGCGGCACACGCCGGCGTGACCGGTCTGATTACGAACGATGCGGCCTTCGAGCGGGTGGAGATGTTTGAAACACTGGTATTGGACCAGCTTCTCTGATCTCCGTTCGGCCTCCGCCGCGCTCGCCGCTTACACCCGGTGCTCTTCGCGCACCACCTTGCGGGGGCTGCCGTGCCAACTGGGGCTCCAGTCCTTGGGCGGAACGATGGCGTCCAGGCGGTCGAGTTGATCGACGCTCTTCAGGCGGTCGAAGATGAGCTGCCAGGCGCACGGGCGGCCGTCGTCCACTTCGCAGTGCTCGGCGGTGGAACCGCCGCAGGGGCCGTTCAACAGGCGCTTGGCGCAGCGGGTCACCGGGCAGATGCCGCCGAACTGCGCCAACATGCAGTCGCCGCAGCCGAGGCATTTCTCGGTCCAGACCGCCTGCTCCTCGAGTATCCCGAGGAATTGCGTGTTCAGGGCGGGGTAGACCGGTTTGCCCGGGAAGCGTTCGGCGATGGCCTGCACGCCGGCGCCGCAGCCGAAGGACACGATGGCGTCGGCCTTGGCGGCGGGCTCCGCCAGGTCCTTGATGAACTCGTTCTCGCACTGGCGCTCGAGGAGGATCCGGACGATCTCGAGCGGTTTGCCCTCCATCTTGCGCGCCATGCGGACGGCGTAGGCGGCGATGCCCGCCTCGCGCTCCCCTCCGGCCAGGCACACCGTGACGCAGGTGCCGCAGGCCACGAAAAGGACCTTGCCGTGAGGCGCGACGAGGTTCTTCAGCTCGGTGACGGACTTGGGGGATGCGACGATCATGGCTTTCCTGCACTCTCTTTCTGCATGGACGATTTCAGCGGGTTGGGGCCCAGGGCACGGACGGTCTCGACGATCTCCTGGACGCGCTTGACGAAGGTGGGCGCCTCGGCGGTCGAGAGGTTCACCATCTTGAGCCGCTCGGCGCCGACCCCGATTTCGTCGAGTATCTCGCGAATGCGGCTGGTGCGCTTGCGCGCCCGCAGATTGCCCTCCAGGAAGTGGCAGCCGCCTTCCAGGCAGCCCGCCACGAGGACCCCGTCGATGCCCTTCTCGAAGGCGTCGAGGATGTGTTCCATCTCGATCTTGCCGGTACACGGCGCGTGGATGATGCGCACGTTGACGGGATACTGCATGCGCTTGGAGCCCGCCAGGTCGGCTGCCGCGTAAGCGCAGAAGTTGCAGCAGAAGGCGATGATGTGCGGCTCCCAGCGTTGGGCGGGAGCCGTGGCGGCGGTTTCCAATTCCGAGGCAATCATGCGTTTACTCCGGCGACGAGCAACTCGTCGAGCATCGCCACCATGGCTTGGTCTTCCTGGTGCTGGAGGGTGATGGTCCTGGCCGGGCAGGCGGCCGCGCAGCTTCCGCACCCCATGCACTTGGCGGCCTGGATCTCGGCCTTCATGAGGTCGTTGATCATGGGCGCCCCGTAGGGGCAGGTCTTCACGCAGGTGGCGCAAGCCACGCAGTTCTCCGGGTTGACGCGGGCGACCTGGCCGGGAATCTCCAGGTGGGTTTTGGACAGGATGGTGGCGGCCCGCCCCGCGGCGGCCTGGGCCTGCGATATGGTTTCGTCGATGAAGCGGGGCGAATGCGCCAGCCCGCACAGGAACTCGCCCTCGTTGGCCAGATCCACCGGGCGGAGCTTGGGGTGGGCTTCCAGGAAGAAGCCGTCGGCCGTCAGGGCGCTGCGCAGCAGTCCCGAGAGCACTGGGTTGCCGGCCGAGGGGGCGATGCCAGTAGAGAGCGCCAGCAGATCCGGCCGCAGCACCAGGTCGCGGTGGCTGGAGACGTCGCGGACGGTCACCTTAAGCCGCCCGCCTTCCTCGGTCACCACCGGGTCGCTTCCCTCGGCGTGGCGGATGAACAGCACCCCGGCCTCGCGGGCCTTCTGGAAGTACGTCTCGCGGAACCCGTAGGTGCGAATGTCGCGGCCCAGGATGGCCACGTTGGCCTGGGGCAGGCGGCGCTTGATTTCGAGCGCGTTTTTGACCGCTTCCGAACAGCAGATGCGGCTGCAATAGGGGTGCTCGGCGTTACGGCTTTCGACGCACTGGATCATGACGACCGTGGGATCCGGCCGGCCGGCCAGCTCGGGCGGCAGGTTTCCGGCGGCCAGCGTAGCGTCGAGCGCGGTCTGCGTGGTTACGTGCGGGTTCTTGCCGTGGAGGTAACTGCCGGTGGATCTCCACTGCCCGCCCGAGGCGACGATCACCACTCCGTGGCTGATGGGCACTTCACGGCCGGCCACGTTCAGGACGCTCTTGAAATTGCCCACGTGGCCGCCGATCGAGGCGGGCGTCGAATTCAGGTATACGTGGATCTTCTCGTGAGACTGCACGCGCTTGACGAGCCGTTCGAGGTGCGCCTCGACGTCGGCCCCTTCGAGCGTGGTGCGCACGCCGCGGATCAGGCCGCCAAGCTGCGGCTCTTTCTCGACCAGGTACACTTCGAAGCCCTGGCCGGCGATGCCCAGGGCCGCGGTCATACCGGCCAGGCCGCCGCCGATGACGAGGGCCGATGCGGTCACCGGCAGTTGGCCGGTCGGGAGGGCCTTCAGGTGGCGCGCCCGGGCAACCGCCATCGAGGTGAGTTCCATGGCCTTCCCGGTGGCCTCCGCGGGGGTGTCCTTGTGGACCCACGAGCACTGGTCGCGGATATTGGTCATGGCGAAGAGATACTGGTTCAGCCCGCTCTCGCGAAGCGTCTCCTGGAAGAGGATTTCGTGAGTCCGCGGCGAGCAGGAGGACACCACCAGGCGGTTGAGCCGGTGTTTGGAGATCATGTCCTTGATGTGCTGCTGGTTGGTATCCGAACAGGTGTAGAGGCTGGCTTCGGCGTGGCACACGTTGGTCATGCCGCCAGCCTGTCTGGCAACCTCACTCACGTCGATCACCGAAGCGATGTTGTGGCCGCAGTGGCAGATGAACACGCCCACGCGCGGGCTCTCGTCGGTGATGTCGCGCTCCCAGGGGTATTCATGGCGCTGGATCATGGTGCCGCGGGAGAGGGCGAGCTGGTCCATGGCGCAGGCGGCCGCCCCCGAGGCCTGGGCCACCGATTCGGGAATGTCCTTGGGTTCCTGGAAGGCCCCGGCCACGTAAATACCGGGCCGCGAGGTGGCCAGCGGCGCCAGCCTGCCGGTGCGGCTGAAACCGAACTCGTTCAGCTCCACTCCCAGCCGGCCCGCCAATGCCTTCACGCCGGCGGACGGGCGCAGCCCCACGCTGAGCACCACCAGGTCGAAATCCTTCTGCTGCTCGGCGCCGTCCTGGTCGAAGTAGCGGATGCGCGGCGTCCGGGTGCCGGGCATCTCGACGATCCGCGAGGGGATGGCGCGGATGAACTTGACGCCGTGCTCGTCGCGGGCGCGGTTGACGTAGCCGTCGAACTCCTTGCCGAACGCCCGCACGTCCATGCAGAAGATGGAAATCTCGAGGTTCCGCCCGTGCGCGTGCTCGAGGGCGACCATGGCCTCCTTGGTGGCGCTCATGCAACAGATGGACGAGCAGTAGCCCGCCCCGCGGGCCGTGTCGCGGCTGCCCACGCACTGGATGAAAGCGATCTTCTCGACCTCGCCGCCATCCGACGGCCGCTGCACGATGCCACCGGTGGGACCGGCCGCCGAGAGCATGCGCTCGAACTGCACGCTGGAGAGCACGTTGGCATAGCGCCCGTGGCCGAATTCGCCCCGCTGCGCGGCCTGGAACTCCTCGAAGCCGGGCGTGAGGATCACGGCGCCCACGTCGATCTGGCGTTGGGTGGCCACTTGATCGTGGAGAATGGCGCCGGCCGAACAGGCCTTGACGCACTGCATGCACTCGCTGCACAGTCCGCACGACAGGCATCGCTTGGCTTCGGCGACAGCCTGCTCGGGGCCGTAGCCCAGGTCGATTTCGGTGAAGTCGCGCAGGCGCGAAGCCGGTTCGGACTGCGGCATTCGCACGCGGTCCTGCCGGGGAGCGCCGGGTCTTGGATTGGGGGCAGTCTCGGGGAGCACGGCCGGCAGCGGCGTTTCCGCCAGCTTGGAGCCGCGCAGGTAGGCGTCGATGGATTCGGCGGCCCGATGGCCGTGCGCCATGGCGTCCACCATGGACGCGGGTCCCAGCACCGCGTCGCCGCCCGCGAAAATGCCGGGGACGCTGGTGGCCAGGGCATTTCCGGCGGCGGTAATCCGTCCGCCCGGACCGGTGGCCAGGCTCCAAGCGGCCGAGTCCACTCCCTGGCCGATGGTCACGATTACGGTGTCGGCCGGAAGGGCGCTGGTCTTGGAATCGTCGAACTTCGGGTTGAAGCGCCGGTTCTCGTCGAACACGCTGGTGCAGGCGCGGAAGGCCACGCCAGTGACCTTGCCGTCCGCCGTGTCGAACCTGACGGGCCCCAGGCTGGGGTGGAAAACCACGCCCTCCTCGAGGGCCTCGGCCGCCTCCCAGGAATGCGCCGGCATTTCGGCGCGGCTTTCGAGGCAGGCCACGCGCACCGACTGGACGCCCGGAATGCGCCGGGCGCAGCGGGCCGCGTCCATGGCCACGTCGCCGCCGCCGATCACCACCACGCGCGGGCCGATGGCGGGCGTCTGGCCGCTGTTGACCGCGCGCAGGAAGTCCAAGCCCGCCAAGACACCCGCGGCGTCTTCGCCCGCCACACCCAGCTTGCGGCTGATCCAGGCGCCGGGCGCGGCGAAGACCGCGCCAAATCCGTCCTTCAGAAGCGTCTTGGGATCGCCCACCGGGGCGTTGGTCCGGGCTTCCACGCCGAGGTCGAGGATGTACCGGATCTCCTTGTCCAGCACGTCCTTGGGCAGACGGTAACCGGGAATGCCGTAGCGCAACATGCCGCCCAAGTGCGGCTGGGCTTCGAACAGGGTTACGGGGTACCCCAGCAGCGCCAGGTCGGCGGCGGCCGTCAGCCCGGCGGGGCCGCCCCCGACGATGGCGACCTTGGCGGCCTGAGAAGCGCCCGCCGGTTTGGCGGGGGGATACAGCGCGGGGTTGGCGTGGATGTAGTCGGCCACGAAGCGCTTGAGATTGCGGACGGAAACCGCTTCGTCGATCTCGCCGCGGTTGCACTTGTCCTCGCAGGGGTGCTGGCACACGCGGCCGCAGGCCGCCGGCAACGGGCAGCGCTGGCGGATCAGATCGTAGGCCTCCCTGAACTTGCCGGCCGCCACCAGGGCCACGTACCCCTGGGCGTTCACGCCGGCCGGGCAGGCGGATTTGCAGGGCGCGGTTCCCTCGGCCTTGGAAATGCCGAAGACGTTGGGAATGGCTTGCGGGTAGGGGCGGAAAATGGCCTTGCGCGTCCCAATGTAGCGGTCGAACTCGCTCGGCAGGTCGACCGGGCAGGCCTCCGTGCAGTCGCCGCAGGCGTTGCACTTGTCGAGATCCACGTAACGCGGATTCTGGCGGATCCGGACTTTGAAATTGCCGGGAGCGCCCGAGATTCGCTCGACGTCCGCCAAAGTGACGATCTCGATGTTCTTGTTGCGGGCGCACTCCACCAACTTCGGCGAGATGATGCACATGGCGCAGTCGCCGGTGGGGAAGGTCTTGTCGAGCTGGGCCATGCGGCCGCCGATGGCGGGGGAGGAATCCAGAAGGTAGACCTTGAATCCGCTCCCGGCCAGATCGAGAGAGGCTTGGATGCCGGTGATGCCCGCGCCGCAGACCAGCACCGCGCCCACGGCTTCGCACGCTTCAGGCGTATTCCCGTTGTTCCCTATCATAGTCATGCCTCAGCGCCCGATTCCCCTGGCTTCCAGCAACGCCTGGGGTTCCACGACCAGGCTGTCCAACGACAGTTCGTCCGCCTGGCAGCCCATGGCCAGGCCCAGCAACTGGGTGAAGTAGAACACCGGCAGGTTGTACCGGCGGCCGGATTTAGCCTCAATGTCCTTCTGCCGCATGTCCAGGTTCAACTGGCACAGGGGACAGGCCGTCGCGATGCAATCGGCCCCGGCCGCCTGGGCCATGAGCAGAATCCGGTTGCTCAGATCCAGCACGATGCTCGAGTCGGTGATGGAGAAGCTGGCTCCGCAGCACTCGGTCTTGTGCGGCCACTCGAGAGGCGTGGCTCCGGCGGTTTCCAGAAGCCGGTCCATGAGGGTGGGGTTCTCGGGGTCGTCGAAGCCGGTGATCTCGGGCGGACGCGCCAGCAGACACCCGTAATAGCAGGCGACCTTGAGGCCGGCCAGGGGGCGGCGGATGGCGGCGGCAATGCGCTGGAGGCCGATATCGCGGACCAGGATTTCGAGCAGGTGCCGGACCGGCGTCAGGCCATCGTAGTCCCGTCCCACCACCCGCGCCACCCGGGCGCGCAGGGCGGCGTCGGCGGCGATGTGGTGATTGGCGGTCTTGAGCCGGCTGTAGCAGGCGGCGCAGGCCACCGCCACGGTGGCGCCGCCGGCCCCCGCCAGGCTCTTGGCCGGCAGCGCGTCGGCCAGCAGCGGATCGGTCGAGTGAGCGGCCGTCGAGCCGCAACAAATCCAGTCCTTCAGCTCGGGGATTTCGAGGCCCACCCGGGCGGCCACGGCCAGCGTGGAACGGCGGAAATCCTTGGCTGCGCCGTCCAGCGAACAGCCCGGAAAAAACGCGTAGGTCACTTGGCGCCTCCCGCGGCGGCCCGGCCGAACAGAGCCTTGCGCCCGGCCTTGCCGCCGATCTTGGGCGCCCACAGCGCCAGCTTGCCCTTCCGGAGCATCATGGGCGCCTTATCGGCGTCCTCGAAGAACCGCCTGGTGCGGAGTTTGAAGCGGACCATCAGGCCCAGCTCGAAGACCCGCCCGCGCTCGCGGACGGCCTCGAGGAAGAGCTCGTTGAAAACCGGAACGGCGGTCGAGAGCGTCACCGCCCCGCGGCCGCGGCTCATTTCCCGCAAGGCGTCGACGATGCCGGCCAGATCCACCTTCTGCGGACATCGCGTGGTGCAGGTCTGGCAGGACGTACACTCCCAGATGAAACGGCTGGCCAGCACGGTCTCCTGCTGGTTGGTCTGCACCAGGCGCACCACTTCGTGCGGCTTGAGATCTCCGCGGGACGCCACCGGGCAGCCGCTGGAGCACTTGGCGCACTGGTAGCAGGCCATAGGCGAGGCCCCGCTGCGCTCACCCACCTCGAGAGCCAGGTTTCCGCCGATGCTCCCGATTTCGACGATCGAAGGTGCCATCCCGCCCGTCATTTCTTCTTCTCCGAACCGGCCAGCACCGACAGTTTCACGGCGCCGACCTTGCGATAGACATCCTGCGGCGTCTTGACGGCGCCATCCACCGTCAGCAGTTCCCGCAGCTTGACGCCGAAGAGGCGCTCGTTCTCCTCCAGGTACGGGCGGATGAGCCGCCAGTCCTTGTCGGTGACGGGAAGGAACACGCCGCCATTGAGCTGCCGCTCGACCACCTGGCCGTGCGGATCGCGGATGTAAATGGCGCCGCCGCTGGCCAGCGAGAACAGGTTGGCGCCGGGGTACGGAACCACCTGGGGCGTCATGCGGCCGCGCCCGTCGAACTGGATGCCGTTGAGGATGACGAAGCCGCCGCCGGAGAACGGATCGCCCGCCATGAACGACTCCGCCAGGAAATCCAGGCAGGTGCCGTTGATCACCACGCGCGGGTGTCCCACGGCGTTGATCAGCGGCCGGCCCGCGGCGTTGCCGAGGACGTAGACGTCCCCTCCCTTGGCGCCGTACATAAAGGTCTGGCCGACGTCGCCGTAGATGACCAGCTTGCCGCGCTTGGCGATCTGGGCCACCTGGTCCTGGGCATTGCCGTGTATGTGGATCTCGAGGCCATCCATGCCGCTGGCGGCGTAATCGCCGTTGGAGCCGTGGAGATCGATGCGAACGCCCATGGTGCCGGCGCCCAGACCCGCGCCGTGGAAGCGCTGTCCGCGGAGCCGGTAGACGGCGAAGCGCTTCCAACCGATTTCGTAGGCCCGGCACACAAGCGTGGCATCGCAGTCGTCGCCCTCGGGCGGGAAGCCGTGGGAGTCGATGGCCAGCAACTCCTCGCCCGGCTGCGGAGCGGCGAGGCGGTCGCGCGTGGCCCAGGTAATTCTGCGCCAGAGGCCCGCGGGCGGCTCGCCGAACAGCGGGGCGGCGTCCAGGAGGCGATCGATGGCCTCCTCGACCACCTGGATCACGGTGGCCCGGCGCTTATCGCCGGTGTCGAAATGGCGGTCGTGCAACAGCGTCAGCGCCTCGAGGGCGGCGGCGCGGCCCTTGAGACTGTCCGCTCCGTGCACCAATCCCTGGCAGAACTGCCGCAACTGGCCGGCCGGCCAGGAAGCCAGGCCGAGGGCGTACTGAAAGAGGCCCTCGGCCTCGCCGTTCCGCTGCATTTCCTTCACGGCGGCGGGGGTCCCGTTGGCGCGCGCGTCGAAGCTCCCCAGGTCGCAGCGCACCGAGCCGCCATCCAGCTCGACCGGGCGGCCGAACTTGTCGGCGCAGGAGAGCCGTTTGCCGCCGTTCTCGGCGGGCGCGACGGTGAAGACGAACGCGCCGCCATCGGAGCTGGACCCGCCGCGGGCGTTCCAATACTTATCGGCCACCGGACAGAATCGCGGATCTTCCTCGGCCAGGCTGCGCAGAGTGGCGTCGATGGCCTGCTTCTCCGAGCAGATCAAGCCGATCTGCACCTCGCCGCTGTCGGAGAGGGCGAACACCTGGGGCCGCAGCATGGCGGTGTCGGTGATTCCCAGCAACTGGAAGCGGTCCCCGTGGTTGCGCGCGATGATGAAGAACCAGGGACCGTCCGGCGAGGCGTGAATGTGGGTGGCCTGGATCTGCCGGTAGATGACCTGCTTCTCCGGCGGCAACTGGTCGAAATCGAGTTCCGTGGTGGGCGCCAGGGCCTCGATGATGTACTCGAGCGGATACTGGTAGACGCGGTCCCACAGATCGAAGAGCTGGACCGAGACCTCGGTGTCGGTGAGGAACTGCTGGCGGATGTTGCGCTGGCGCAGGTACTCGCACACGGAGTGGTAGTTGGCGAAATCGCCGTTGTGCACCAGCGCTTCGTTCAGCCCGGCGAAGGGGTGGGCGCCGCCGGGGTGCCACACGCGGCCCTTGGTGGGGTAGCGCTGATGCGCGATCCAGACGTACGCCTCGAAGTCCTGAAGCTGGTAATACTGCACGTTCTGCTCGGCGTATCCCACCATCTTGAAGATCAGTTGGTCCCGGCCGTGCGAAAGCACGAAGGCCCGTTTTTCGCCCAAAGACGCGTAGAAGGCCTCGTTGAGCCGGTAGGAGTTCCGGTACACGAACTCGTCTTCCAACTGGCGAGGCTCCAGACCGGTCAGACCGGTGGAGCGCGCGAATGCCTCGAGCGCGTCCGGTTTCGCGCGGACGACGTAGCGGTGGACGTCCGGCGGGCGGACCTCGAGGCCCGCCAGGTCGCGATAATCGTCGATGTGGGGCTGCCGCGTGGAGAGCGCCACGTCGAAGTGCGGCAGGACGAAGTCGCGTTCCACCTCGGCGTGGGCAGTGGGGTCGAGCAAGGCGATCTGCAGCAGGTAGTGGCTGTCGAGCGTCTCGCGGGAGACGCCGATCCGCTCGGGCACCAGCCCGACGGCGGCGATGCCGCCGCCCTTGCCGTTGCCGCGGTTCTGCATCTGAATGGAGGGCTCGTAAATGAACCGTCCCTTGATGGGCACGTTGCAGGCGAACCCGGTGACGCCGCAGCCGCCTTCCTCCTCGCGTTCGGGCGCCAGTTCGATATCGGAATAGATCTGCGACCTCGAGGCCAGCAGCTTCTCGGCAAAATCGCTCACTGGGAGACCTCCCCGGAAACCGGATCGTCGTCGACGTAGCACAGCAGGTCGCTGCGCCCCCGGAGCTCGCGGATGGACGTCATTCCGAGCCGCCCGAGCACGTCCACCATCTGCTCGCGCCATGCGCCAAAGAGATTGATAATCCGTTGCGTGGCCCACTCGAGGCTCATCTGCATCATCAGCTCGGGATCGGTGGAGGCGATGCCGCGCGGGCAGCCGCGGCCGCTTTCGCAGCAGGAGCAGCGCACGCAGCCCAGGGCCACCAGCTCGACCGTGCCGACCACCACGCCGTCGGCGCCCAGGGCGATGGCCTTCAACACGTCGAAGGCGGTGCGGATGCCGCCCGAGGCGATCAGCGTCACTTTGTCCCGGATGCCTTCGGCGGCGAGGAACTTGTGAACCTTGGGGACGGCGTATTCGATGGGCATCGCGATGTTCTTCTTGGCGATGTCGGGCGCGGCGCCGGTGCCGCCGTAACTGCCGTCCAGGTGGATGATATGGGCCCCGGCGTAATAGCTGCCCACGGCCACCATGTCCACGTCGGTGGGCGTGGACACCTTCACGCTCACCAGACAGCGGCGATTGGTCTCCTTGATCCAATCCACGTGTTTCTTATGGTCTTCCACGCTGTAGACGCTGTGGAAGGGGAACGGGCTGAACAGGGCGTTGCCCGCCACGGCCTCGCGCATGCGGGCCACGGCGGGAGTGTTCTTATCGCCCAGCAGGTGGCCGCCCAGGCCGGGCTTGGCGCCCTGCGCGTATTTGAACTCGACGATGCGCACGCGCTGGATGGTGTCCTCGCGCACGCCGAAGAGGCCGGTGGCGACCTGCGTGATCACATGGTCGTCGTAGGGCTTCAAGCGGTCGTGGAACCCGCCCTCGCCGGTGCAGGTGAAGGTGTTCCACGCCGCGGCCGCGCGGGCCTTGCCCAGGATGGTGTGGATGCTGACCGATCCGAAGCTCATGCCCCCGCCATAGACGGGGATATCGATATGGATCCGCGGCCGGGTGTCGCCGCGGTGGTTCAAGTCCAGGCCGGTGTCGATCTCCGCGCCGGCCGGGAGCGGCGTGGGAGCCTCGAATCCGGGGACCTCGAATTTGAAGCGGAGGCTGTCGAACCCGCCGCCCGAAGCGCCGGTGCGGCTTTCGAGATGCGGGGGCGCGGCGTGCCCGGTGGCGGCCTGGTGCCAGGTGGCCAGGATCAGATCGCTCGACCAGCGCGGATCGCCCATGCACTGGGCGCTGCCGTTGGGCCGCACGGTGAGGGCATGTTGCGGGCACTGGGCGACGCAGGACGCGGGGGTTTCGGCGCAGTCCGGCCCGATGCACAGGTAATCCAGCGGGCGCAGCGTGAACGCGTAGCCGGCGGGCTTGCCGTGCACCCCGTACTGGCAGGCCTGGACGCACCGCCCGCAGGACTGGCAGGCCGCCAGCCGGTCCACCTTGTACTTGCCCAAAACGTTGCGGTAGCGGTCGGGCGCGGGGCGGATCTCGCGGACCACGGTTTCCTGGGGCCAGTCGCTGTGGCCCAGGCGCGGGGATTCGGGCTCGGGCGTCGAAACCCCGACGCGGACGGCGGCATCGCTTGTGGTCATGCGCTCACCCGCGATCCAGGCACGCGGCACAGGTCGCCGAACGCCTCTTTCTCGATGTCTTCCATGAAGATGGCCCTTCCCACCTCGCCGCGCAGGCGGCGAACCTCGCGGATACCCATGGCGCCCAGGACCTCGATCAACTGGCTGTGCCAGGCGCCCATGAGGTTCACCATCCTCTGCGTGGCGTAGGCGCTGTCGGTGGAATCGGTCTCGGCGGGGCACAGCTCGGCCACGCCGCAACGGGCCTCGCCGTCCGCGCCGCGGGGATGGGCGTCGCGGCAGACCCGGCAGCCCAGAGCCACCAGCAGCGCCGTGTCCACCCCCACCAGGTCGGCTCCGCAGATGATCGCCTTGGCCATGTGCTCGGCCATGGCGATTCCGCCGGAGACGATCAAAGTGATCTCGTCGCGCAGACCTTCGGCGACCAACCGTCCATGCACCTCGCGCAGGGAGTCCTTGATGTGACGGCCGGGGCGTCCGTCGGCCAGCCTCTCGCGGCCGTGCAGGTTGGCGCAAAGGTGGAACACCTTGAGGCCGGCGCGGTTCAACTCGAGGATTCGCGCGGCCGACACGGGCGAAAGCGGCAGCCGCACCGAGATGGTCAACCGGCCGTTGATGGAGCGCAGCTTATCGGCCAGGGCCGCCACGTCCGGGCCGTCCCGCAACTGCGCCATCTTCACGCCCTCGAGAATGTCCTGGCTGTTGGCGATGTCCTCGCCGGACAGCAGGGGGACGACCGACGGCAGTTGCTTGGGCAGCGCCTGCACGGCATCGCCCGAGCGGACCACGGCCAGCGTATGCAGATCCTTCGCCGCGGCGATGCGGGCGGCGGCCAGGCGCGCGCCCTGCGCCGGCCAGGCCGGCATGTCGAGGATTGCCGGAAGCTGGATCTCCAGCAGCCGCAGGGGCGGGGTGAGCATCGCGCCGCCGGGGGCGAACTTCAGGCGCAGCGGCTTGGGGCCGATATCCACGCTCGTCGAAATGTACTCGCGCCCGTGAATGCCGTCGCGGGTGGGGCGGACGATTTCCGACATATCCGTCCAGATGGAGTCGAAACCGGGGCCATGAAACCGGCCGCGGTAGCCCGCCCCGGAGACCGGGATCCTGCCGGCATCCGCTTGGTTCCAGGTGGTGAGGAGAATGTCGGGCCTCCAGTATTCGTCGCCCGTACTCAGGAACTCGGGGTTGAGGGAAATATTCAGCAACCCCTTGGTGCAGCCCTGGACGCAGGAGAGGCAGGCTTTGCATTCGTCCAGGGTCGAGACGGGCGCCAGGGGATCGCGGTTGTAGGCCGCCTCGCGGCGGTAAACGTCGTACAGACAGCGAAGCTTGACGCAGTTGCTGCAGCGCGAGCAGTCCTCGCGCCAATCGACATTGGCGAACTTGCCGATCCGGTGGAACCGTGCGGGCGCCGCGGCGGTGTGAATGTGGTAGCGATCGGGCATAGCGAGCCTCGTCTACTGGGCCAATCCGGCTTCCCGGATCAGGGTGGCGGCCGAGGCTTCGCACCCGCCGCTGAGGATGTGAATGCCGCGGACGCCGGGGATGGTCTTGAGTTGCCGCGCCACTTCCGCGGCGATGGCGATTCCCTCGCGGGCCGGATCGGAGGCGTCCGTCACGCGCGCAATCGCGCTCTCCGGCACCGGTCCATAGGTGCGCCGCCGATTCACGAGCCTGGCCTGCTCCGCGCTGGCGAGAGGCAGCACGCTGGCGACGATGGCCACCTGGCGATCCAGGCCGGCCGCCCGCACGGCGTCCATCCACTGGGTGAAGCCGGCCAGGTCGAATACCGCCTGGGTCAGCACGAAACCGGCGCCGGCGGCGATCTTCTTCCGCAGGCGGAGGAGGTTCAGCTCGAGGGGTTGCTGATAGGGGTGGGCGGCCGCCCCCAGCGGCAGCTCCGGCAGGGGGCCCTCGCGCATCATCTTCTTAAGGGCCTGGGTGAACTGGATGGAGTCGATGTCGTAGACGCCGGCCACCTGCGGATAGGCGCCCATGGACTGGTGGTTGCCGCTCAGGCAGAAAAAGGCCTCGATGCCCAGGGAAGCGGCGCCCAGAGCGTCGCTCTCGAGGGCCACGCGGTTGCGATCCCGCGTCACCATGGACAGCACGCTGGGGCGGCCCGCGCCCGCCAGCATGGCCGCGCACGCCAGGGCCGAACCTTGCGTCTCGCCGGGGTTATCCGGCACCACCACCCCGTCCAGGTTGGGCGGCAGAGCGGAGGAGAGCGTACCCACCGCGGCGGCGCCGCCACCGCGCGGCGGCAGGCACTCGGCCGTGAGAACCAGCCGGCCGGAGACCAGCGCCTGAGCGAGTCTACTCTTCGTTATCGTCATTGCCGACCTCCACTTCCCGGTAGGTATCCTGGTCCGATTCCGCCTCGGGGGCTTCGCGCAAAGGGCTCGGGGAGAGAGCCCGCAGGGTCTCGACTACCTCGTCGCGGATGGCCGCCGCCAGGGATTCCAGCGCCCCGGGGGCCAGCGCTTCCACGGTTCTTCCGCTCCCCAGCGCCATGTCCTCGGCGGCCGTGCCGGGCAGGTGGAAGAGCAGCAGACGGTGGCCGCCCAGGCCGATTTCGTCCAGGATGGAACCGATGAAGGCCGCCCGCCGCGCGCACCGCTTGCTGCCTTCCAGATAGTGACAGTTGTTTTCCTGGCAGGCGATCATGCAGACCGCCTCCGAGCCCGCTTCGAAGGCTTTCAGGACGTGCTCGGGCTGCAGCCGCCCGGTGCAGGAAACCAGCACTTGCCGCACCGGGAACGGCCAGCCAAAGTCCGGGACCACCGGCCGCGGGAAGCCGGCCGAGGTGGCGGCCCGCGCCGGGCGGGCGCAGTTGGCGCACAGGAAGACCGTGATCGCCCGCCGCGGGGACGCCTGAGTTTCCGCGTCCGGGGGCTGTACGGATATGGTTGCAGCGTCCGGGTTCATAAGAGGGATCCCTCCACGGAGAGGGGGAACGTGCAGTATATCAGAATTTCAGCCCTGAAGATGTTAATGCTTGAAACTATAATGTTGGCTTATAATGGATAGCCGGATGACTCTCGATCACTTCAAGCTTTTCAGGGACGTCGCCCTGGCCCGGAACATGACTCGCGGCGCCGAAGCTTGCGGCGTGAGCCAGTCGGCGGCCAGTCAGCTTGTGCAGGAGACCGAGCGCCTGCTGGGCGTCGAGCTGCTGGACCGCCGCAGGCGGCCTTTCGATCTGACCGAAGCCGGGCGCCTGTACTACGAGTTCTGCCGCGACGTGCTGCGCCGCAAGGAGGAATTCGACGGACAGCTTGACAAGCTCAGGGGCAAGGTACAGGGCACGGTGAGGGTGGCGGCGATCTACTCGGTGGGGATCTCGGACATGTCGCGCCTGGAGAAAGAGGTGGCCGCCCGGATGCCGCATGCGGAACTGCTGGTCGAGTACCTGCGGCCCGAGAAGGTCTACGACGCGGTGCTCACGGACCAGGCCGACCTGGGCCTGGTGAGCTACCCCGAATCGAACCGGGAGATCGCGGCGATTCCCTGGCGCGAGGACCGCATGGTGGTGGCGGCCGCGCCCTCGCATCCTCTGGCGGCCAAGCGGAAACTGGCGCCCTCGGACCTGGCGCGGCAGGACTTCGTGGCTTTCGACGGCGAGCTCCGCGTGGGCCGCGAAGTGAAACGTTATCTGCGCGAGGCGGGAGTCCAGGTGAATTTCGTCATGCACTTCGACAACACGCAGACCATGAAGGAGGCCATCATTTTGGGCGGGGGCATCGGCATCCTGCCGCTGCGCGTGTTGCGTGACGACGTCGAGCAAGGCCGCCTGGCCGCCATTCCCATCGAGGGCTGCACGCTGGCCCGGCCCCTGGGCATCATCCATCGCCGGCGGAAAACGTTCAACCAGGCCGCGCGGGTCTTCCTGGAACTGCTGCGGCAGGAAGCCGCCCTGGAGTATCCGGCGGGCGCCGGAGCGGGCGGGAACTGAGGGCGGCGGCGGGCGCGGCGCGGCGCGGGGTATACTGGTGTCGATGACGCTCAACCTCTCACCCCACGGGCAGGAGTTGATCGAGGCGGCGCTCGCTCTCGGAGTGGGCCGTTCGCCCGAGGAAGTCGTCGAACGGGCCCTGGAAGCGGCTACCGGCGGGGCGGCCACGCTCGCCGGAGAAGAGCGCGAACGGCGGCGGCAAGCCGTCGCGAGCATGCTTGCTTTTCGGGAAGAGTACCATCTCTCCCTCGGTCCCGGCGAGCGCATCCAGGACCTTATCCACGAGGGCCACAAGTATTGACCGGTCCGTTCGTCCTCGACGCTTCGATGACCCTGAGTTGGGCCTTCGAAGCCGAGTCCACGCCGTTCACCGTAGCGGTTCTGAGATCCCTGGAGACGGTTCAAGCTCTCGCGCCCGCTCTATGGGCCTTCGAGGTGGCCAGCGTTTTGAGCGTCGCGGAACGCCGCGGCAGGATGAACGCGGCGGCGCAGACCGCGTTCCTGGAGCGGTTGCGGAGCTTGCCGATCGCCATCGAGCACCGCCCCGCCGCCTGGCTGGCTCAGCAGATTCTGCCACTGGCGCGCACCCACCGGATCGGCGCGTATGACGCCGCCTATCTGGAATTGGCGATTCGCGAACGTTTGCCGCTCGCCACGCTCGATGGCGACCTCCGCCGTGCCGCCTCCGCCGCCGGCGTTGCACTCGTGGGCGCCGCTTGAGCGCTCGGCGATGCGCCGCCTTTTGGGAAAATGCCGCCCTCCCAAACCGGCCACTCGCCCCGGCGCACCCCGGCTGCCTTCCCTGGTTCTCGCGGCGCGGGGTGATAGACTTCCAAATGGCGCCGGCCGGAGCCGGCGCACTCGCATCGATAACTCCGGCTTCGGGAGGAATGCAATCATGCGCAAAACGGCACGCGTAAGAGCCATGGGCGTGTTCGCCGCCACGGTTCTTCTCGGGGTCCCGCCGGCCCGGGCGGCGGCGCCCATTAAGATCGACACCAGGAACCTGGTGGTAACGGTCGACGCCGCGGCCTGCCGCTGGTCGGCGGAAGTCAAAGGCACGCCGATGCGGCTTGGTGACGTCCATTTTCTGCCCGGCGACGATCCCTCGGGTTGGACCGTAACGTCCTCCGTCAACAACGACGACTCGGGTAACCTCGGATCGTTCGCCACCGTAACGCTGGTGGGGAAGAAGCCCGGACAGCTCGACTTCGAGTATCGAATCTCCGCCAGCAAGACCGGAAACGACATCCTTGTCAGCCTGGGCCGCTCGAACAACACCGGCAAGGACGTGGCGCTGGGGAGCATGGATTACTTCGTGTCGAACGACGCGCGGCTGGGAGGCACCGCCGATAAGTGGATTACCCTGGGCACGCAGTCCCGCAACCGCGATTACTACGAGCTCTGGTCCGTGATCAACTTGATCGTGCCCAAGACGTACGCGGTGAATCATGTGGTCAGGGACAGCGACACCGGCAACAGTCTGTTGATGGGACACGTGACGGCCCTGAAGGGAGCGTCGCGGTTCGAGGTGGCGTCAAGCTGGGGCGGCGGGATTGCGGACCGCATGCAGGTCCGGGGATACTGCACTTACAAGATCGTCGTGCCGCCGGGGAAGAGCTTCGCCGGAGAGAAGCTGCTCGTCGATTTCAACCAGGACGCGCTGCGCGCCATGGAGCACCAGGCGGACCTGATCGCCATCGCGCATGACATACGCCTCAAACAGCGCCGGCCGATCGACTTGGACGACCGCGAGTGGGTGGCCAACGACTACAGCCGCTACCACGGGTGGATGTCCGGCGGCAACAACGCCAATGCGGCGAAGTTTTTCAAGGATAATGGCCTGACCGACTTCTACTGGGGGATGGGCGGGCCCGGTCCGCAGGGCAGCTTCGGAATCTACGGCATGGGGGGAAGCACGCAGGGACGCCCCGCGCGGGTAAATTACCCGGCCGAGTGCTATCTTCCGGTACACACCGTCAAGTACGGAGGCGAACGGGTGATCGACTTCTCCAATCCCCTGACGGTGAAGCTGGAGCGCGAGCGCATCGATAAGTGGATCGCCGGCCAGGAGAAGAACACCGGCCGGGCGGAGATGGACTTCGCGGATTGGTGGGACGTGTGGCCCGGACAGTTCGACCCCTTCATGAGCGCGCTCGAGACCTATCGCGCGGCCGGCCTGCCGTGGCGCGAAGCCATCGACCGGAAGGCGCCGCGAATGGCGATCCGCTCCAACATGCAGCCGGTGGATCATTCCTATGGAATCGTGGACATCTGCCGGGTTTCCGAGGATGCCGACCACGGTTACGAAATGGGAGACTCGACGCTGTTGCAGACGGAGTTCACCGGCTTGTTTACCGAAACGGTATTAGGCTCCGCCAACCGGTTCTTCTATAACGGCCGGGTATTCTGGAACGACGGCGACGGTTTCCATATCTATAAGTACAACGCGTCCGATGGAAAGGACTTTACCGCGCAGGAAGCCAAGGTGGATGCCAATTTCCACGCCATGGCCGGGAGCACGCTGTTCGTTTCGGAAGCCTTCAACGTGCCCTATCCTCCCGACCGGATCGAGCTATTGAAACGGATCAGCCCGCCGACCATGGACGTGGCGTATCCCGTGGACCTGTTCGTCCGCAAGCCGGCCCGCATCTGGAATATGCCCGTCGAGCGGCCATTCGGAAAGTGGAATGTGCTGGCGGTTTTCAATTTCACCGGCAACCCGAATCGTAAGTTCACCGCCACGCTGGACGCGGCCCGGGATCTCCGCCTGGATCCGGACAGAGAGTACGCCGTTTACGAATTCTGGAGCAAGCAATTCATCGGGACGTTCAAGGGTAAGTTCGTCACGCGGCCGCTGTCCCCATATGACTGCGACATATACGGCATCGTCGAGGTGCAGGACCGGCCGGTATTACTCTCCACGAGCCGGCACATCCGGCAGATGGCGTTCGACATCAAGGACATGGCCTACGACGGCGGCCAACGGGTATTGCGGGGCGTTTCCCGCGCGGTCGCCGGCGATCCGTATCAGTTGCGCATCTACGTTCCGGAGGGCTTCGCCGCCAAGCGGGTGGAGCTGAGCGATGGCCTGACGCCGGCCATGGCGGCCAACGGCAGCCTGCTCACGGTGGACTACACGTCGTCCACGGGCAAGGACGTGGAATGGAAGGTGTACTTCTAGTCGGTAACCGGCTCGGCGCGATCCACGATCAGCACGGGCAGCGGATACTTCTTGCCCCCTTCGAGCTTCAGCCCCAGTTGATGATCGACCGCATCGAAGACCGTGATCGCTCCGGTCGGGTCGGCGGGCGCCCCTTCCTCCCGTTTGCGGTTCTGCGCCGCGGTGAACACATCGTTGCGCGTCCAGCTTAGAGTGAAGTCGTACGCACCCTTGAGACCGGTTTGATCCACGACGGGGCTTCTGAGATACCCGGTGGCCTGAATCCGTATCAGCTCGGCGAACTTCGCCATGGTCGTGTTCCGGCAGGCGTAGATCTTCAACGGCATCGCGGATGGGCCGTTGCCGGTCTGCCCGCGGGAAATGGTGCACTCGGAACGGCTCGCGGGGTCGCCTTCCTTGAGTTTGGGATTCTTGCCCGCCGTCAAAAGGAACACGGGCACGGGCCGGTCCGCGGTGTGGGCCGCCAGTTTGAACCGTTCGATCAGCAGGGACTTCAGCATGGGAACCAGGTCCTCCGCGGGAGTGTCATGCGGAGCCTTGGCTACGATGTCGTACCGCTCGGTGTCCATCCATTTCGGCAGGTCGGCGATGCGGTTATCATCGAGCTGCCACGCCGTCCTGATTAGCTCCCTGAGGGTGAAGCCGAGGATTTCGACGCGCCCCGCGCGACTGAACTCCGCGCGCTGCGGCGTGTCGGGCTTGCTCGGCTTGATATTCGCGACCTCGAATTCATCGGGCACGGGGGGAAGCTTCTCCGCAATGTCCGCGGCGTTCGGAGTGGGGCTCCGGTTGACGCAGTCGATCGCCAGCACCGGAAGTACTTCCCCCCGCGGCTCAAGCCTGAGGCCTAACTTCTCCAGCGCATCGAACAGCCCGATTCCGGGTGATGCCTGGTCCGCGCCAACGGCCCTTTGCAGGTCGAAGAGTTCCGTGAACCGGATGGTGAAATCCCACGCGCCCTGCAAACCGGTTCGATCAACCACGGGACGTGTGACGCTAGGGTCAACGGGGCGCAGACCGGCCGCGAACGCGGCCATGGTCGTATGGAGGCAGGTGTACGCAATTTGAAGCGGCTGCCCGGATTCGTAATTCGTGGTGCACCCCGGTACGCCATCCGCCCCGGACTGTTTGAACTGCGCCCCGCGCTTCGTTTGAACGAGCGCGAAGACCTGTAGCGGCTTCTTGTCATCGTGAGTGACCAGCCCGAAACGCTCGGCGAGAAGACTGCGCAGCATGAGCGCATGGTCGGCCGGGCTCGAACTGGCGGGCACCAGCGCGATCACGTCGAAGCGATCGTCATCGAGCCAGGGAGGGCCGCCATAAAGGGCTTCGCGCTCGATCCCCCACGCAGTGCGGATCAGAGCGAGCAGCGTCGCGTTCCTGATCTGGTAACGCCCGCCGAGCAGAAAGCTGCTTTGATAGCGGCTGTTGCTCTTGCTTGGGTGTACGTCGGCGGCCAGGAATGAAGCGGGGTTCGCAGACTGGGCGAGCGCCGCTGAACACAACGCGATACTGAAGATCGGTCCAACCTTCACACTGGCGTCCTTTTCCGACAGTGTGGCATATGTGGAGGGCGCCTGGCGCGGCCGTTCCGGAACGCGCCTTTACCCCCGCTTGGCCTTCAGCACGTCTACCAGTTCCCGCACGGCATCGGCGCTCTTTTTCAGCATGGCCTTCTCGGCATCGGTGAGCCGGATCTCGTAGATCTTCTCGATTCCCCCGGCGCCGAGTTTCACGGACACGCCCACGAACAGGCCGTCGATGCCGTATTCGCCTTCCAGGTAAGCGGCGCACGGCAGCACCTTCTTCTTGTCCTTCAGGATCGACTCGGCCATTTCCACGGCCGCGGCCGATGGGGCGTAATAGGCGCTGCCGGTCTTGAGGTATTTCACGATCTCCGCCCCACCATTGCGCGTGCGGTCCGCGACGCGGCCGATGGTTGCCTGGTCCATCAACTCGGCCAGCGGAATTCCCGAGACGCCGCTCAGGCGGACCAGCGGCACCATGGTGTCGCCGTGGCCGCCCATCACCACGCCGGTGACGTTCTCCACCGACACGCGCAGTTCCCCGGCGAGTATTTCGCCACCTGCGCGGTGGCCGCGGCCACGATCCCGTAATTGGCCATCAGCAGATCGTCGCGGCTCATTCCCGGCTTGCGCGGGAATCCGGCGGTGAGGATGGCGACGTCGGAAGCCTCCGTGAGCGCGTAATCGTTGGCGCCCGCGACCGTCACGTCATATCCCTGGATCGGCCCGGATTCCAGCAGATCCAGGCCCTTACCTTGTGGAACGCCCTCCACCACATCCATCAGCACCACGTCCGCGAGTTCCCGATCCACAATCCGCAGAGCGCAGTTGGCGCCGACGTTTCCCGGCGCCCACGACCGTGACTTTCTGTCGCACGGCCACCTCCTTCAGTTTCGGAGGAAAATGCGCCTCAGTTATATCCATGGCGGCGCCTTGGCCTGTGCCCACATGTCCCGACATGGAACCGCGAGTGTGAACGAGCGGCCCGAGCGGCCAAGGGGGAGCGCCGCGTCCTCTGCACCGCTCAGCGGCGTGCCGCGCGGGAATGCCGGAGGACGTGGGGTGGGCTGCCCGCCCGGGCCGCTTGCTTACGCTCGCGGTTCCGTGCCAAGCCCCGTGCCAAGCCCCGTGCCGTGCCCCCGCCGCCTGCCGCTATACTGGATGTCGCTATGCGCCGCGTGCCCATTCTCTTACTCCTGGCGTTGCCGCTCTGCGCCCAGTCCATTCGATTCGCCGAGGACCGCAAGATCTTCCTCCTGACCACCAAGCAGAGTTCCTATGCCATGGGAATCGCCGCCGACGGCGCCCTGCGGCACGTCTATTGGGGCGCTCCGCTGTGGAACCTCGAAGACCTGCCACCGCTGGCGCCGGCCCGCGAACTGTCGTCCGAAGACCCGCGGCAGATGATGGAGAACGAAGAGTTCCCCGGATGGGGCGGCACGCGCTACTACGAGCCGGCGCTCAAGATCGCGCGCGAAGACGGAGACCGCGACCTGGTGCTGGTGTACGCGTCGCACCGCATCGCGGGAGACGATCTGGACATCGCGCTGAAGGACATCCGCGATCCCATCGAGGTGACGCTGCACTACCGCGTCTACCCCGAGTACGGCATCGTGCGGCGCTCGGCCACGGTGCGCAACGGCACCCCGCAACCGTTGGTCGTCGAGAGCGCCCAGTCCGCCGCCTGGTACGTGCCCGGCGGCACGGGTTACCGGCTCAGCTACCTGAACGGACGCTGGGCCGCCGAAACGCAGCTCGTGCGCGAGCCCATCCACGAAGGCATGAAGGTCATCGAGAGCCGCAAGGGCCACACCAGCCACAGTTTCAACCCGTGGTTCGCCGTGGATGCGGGCGACGCCACCGAGGAATCCGGCCGCGTGTGGTTCGGCGCGCTGGGCTGGAGCGGCAACTGGCGCATCACCGTCGAGCAGACCGCCTACCGCCAGGTTCGCGTCACCGGCGGATTCAACTCCTTCGATTTCGCTTATCCCCTGAAGCCCGGCGAGACGCTAGAAACGCCGGAGTTCTACGGCGGTTTCTCGGCCGGCGGTTTCGGCGGCGCATCGCGGCTGCTGCACCGCTTCGAGCGCGAGCGCATCCTGCCCGGAGGCGCCGCCGCGCGGCTCCGCCCGGTGCTCTACAACTCCTGGGAAGCCACCGGATTCGACGTCGACGAGGCGGGCCAGAAAGCCCTCGCCGCCAAGGCCGCCACGCTGGGAGTGGAGCTGTTCGTGATGGACGACGGCTGGTTCGGCGCGCGCAAGGACGACCACGCCGGCCTGGGCGACTGGGTGGTCAACCCCCGGAAGTTTCCCAACGGGCTGAAGCCCCTGATCGATACCGTCAAGGGCCTGGGCATGGATTTCGGCCTGTGGGTCGAGCCCGAGATGGTCAACCCCGATAGCGACTTATACCGCGCCCATCCCGGCTGGGTGATGCACTTCGACGGCCGCCCGCGCAGCGAACTGCGCAACCAACTGGTCCTCAACCTGGCGCGCGACGACGTGCGCGAGTACATCTTCGGCGTCCTCGACAAGCTGGCCACCGATTACACCATCCGCTATTTCAAGTGGGACATGAACCGGCCGTTCTCGGAACCCGGCTGGCCGGAAGCCGGTCCCGCGAATGAGCGCAAGCTGTGGGTGGATTACGTCCGCAACCTGTACCGGATTATCGACCGCCTGCGGGCGAAACACCCGGGCCTGGAAATCGAATCGTGTTCGAGCGGCGGCGGCCGCGTCGATCTGGGCATCCTGCAGCGCGTCGAGGAAGTCTGGACGTCCGACAACACCGACGCCTTCGACCGGCTGGGCATCCAGGAAGGCTTCTCGCAGGCGTACAACGCGCGGATCATGTCGGCGTGGGTGACCGACAGCCCCAACTGGGTGAACGGCCGCGCCGTGCCGCTCTCCTACCGCTTTCTGGCGGCGATGCAGGGCGCGCTCGGCATCGGCAGCAATCTCAACAAGTGGACGGACGAGGATTTCGCCATGGCCCGCAAGATGGTGGCGCTCGACAAGCGCATCCGCGCGACCGTGCAGAATGGCGATCTCTACCGCCTGTTCTCGCCGCGCTCGGGCGACCTCACGGCCAACCAGTATGTCGGCCCCGGCGGCCGACAATCCGTGCTGTTCGCCTTCCGCCACTCGCAGCAGTACAACACGCCGGTGCCCACCATCCGGCTGCGCGGACTCGACCCGCGCGCCATGTATCGCATCGAATCGATGGACGGCAAGCTGAACGAGAAGCAGTCGCGGCTCAGCGGCGCGTACCTCATGGAAGCCGGCCTGAATCTAAACCTGCGCGGCGATTTCGACGCGACCGCGGTGGTGCTGGAACGGGTCGAGTAGGGGGGCCGCAAGTATTGATGCGCGTCCTGGTGCCGGGACTGTAAGATACCGTTCCTTTGCCGCGGGCCGCTCGCTCACGCTCGCGGTTATGGCCGGAGCCCCGGGCGGGGTACCCACTGGGGGGCCCGAGCGGCCCGCCAAGGCCCCCAACCTCGCGGTAACGGCGCTAAAAAACCTTCATCCGCAGGAACTCTTCCGGGTGCGTGCGGAACTCGCGCACCGAGTCGCGCAGCTCCAGCGCCGCGCCGGACAGGCTCTCGTAGGTTGCCGGAGTGGTGAAGGCGCGCGTGGAGTCGAAGTCGTCCACCTGCCGGATCAGGGCGGCCAGGCTGCGATTCCAACCGGCGTAGGCGTCGTCCGTCTGCATCATGGGCCCGGCGTGAAGGGTCTCGACGGACCGGCGGACGCGGCCAAGGGTAGCGCGCAACTTCTCGTACCGGGCGCCGTCGCGCAGAAAACGGCCCGCGCCCCCCTGGCCGGACTGCAACGCCGCCAGCCTGCCGTCCAGCCGCGCCACCGAGTCGGAGAACTTGCGGTACATGTCGTCCGTGTAGAGCGCCTTGCCCACGGCGGTCGTGGCGCTTACCGCGGCCCGCAGGGCGCGCTCGATTTCCGCGGAGCGCTTCACCAGGTCGTCGTACATCTTCCGCCCTTGCACGAATTCGCCCACCGGACCGCGCCCCGCCTCGAGATCCCGGAGCACGGCGTCGAACTCCCGTACCTGCTTCTCGAGGTCGAGCATGTCGATGGCCTTCATGAGTTCGGCCGGCTCCTTCAGCCGGATTTCGCCGCCCGGAAGCAGGGAGCTGGGAGCCGGGTGGCTGGTGACGTCGACGAAGGCGTCGCCGATGATGCTGTCGGAACTGATTTCCGCTTCGGAGTTCGCGGGGATGCCCGCCAGGCGGCCCCTGGCGACCTCCATGACCACCTGCACGGTCCGTCCGGCGTCCGGGGAACCGGAAAGGCGGACGGCCGTCACCTTGCCCACGTCGACGCCGTCCACGCGCACCGGCGCATCGCGTTCCAGCCCGCTGCCGTCGGGAAGGTAGAGGTATAGAGGAACCTTCTGCGAAAGCGGGCTCCCGCCGGCGAGCAGGTAGAACAGGGTGAACAGGATCAGCATCGACACGAGCGAAACCGCCGAAACGCGGAACTTCGCCCAACTGACCCGCTGCGAGGACGGCATTCATTCGGATTGTACCGCGCGGGCCCGCCCGGCGGCTCCCGCCCGGCGGCCTACCGGATCGCCTCCGCGGCCGGGCTCGCGGCGCGGACGGCGCTGACGCCTTTCATGAGGAAAGACGCGGGCAGCCGGACGGTTCCGTTGTGGTTTTCGATGGCCAACTGAAACTCGTCCCCGGCCGCCAGGCGAAGCCAGAAGATCAGGTCGGGATCGGTCCCGTCCCAATATGGCTGGCTGGCGGAAGCCAGCCACTGGCCGGGGTGGTCCGCCCGGAATGCGCCGAAGCGAATGGCTCCGGCAACCCTCCAGTAGCGCATCGCAAAGCGGTAGCGGCCGGCCACCGGCGCGCGCAAGACGGGATAGAGGGCGGCCAGCGATCCGGGCGTGGCGTGGGTCTGAACCCGCACGCCGCCGGGCACCGGGCGCAGCCAGGCGCGGGAATCGCCGCCGGGCTCGAGGACCCAGCGTGACAGCGGGAATGCGGAGGATGGGGCGGCGGCGGCGGCATCCTCGAGAACGCCGTGGCCCCTCGAGTCGAATACGGGAGCCACCGGGGTCCACGCGCCGGGCACGGTCTCGACGCGCAACAGGTCCAGGGTGCAGCGGCAGGAACCGCGGCCGATGACGCCGCTCCCGGCCGGTTCCGGACGCAGTCCGGTTCCCATCAGGCATCCGGCCAACGCGGAGGCGGCGAGCTGCCCATGGGGGCCGTCAGCCGAGAGGACGGCGATTACCGTGGACGGCGTCAGTTCCGCGCCGCAGGCGGCGTCCGGATCGGGAGTCGCCAGATTCGCGCCCACCATGCTGTACGACCACAGGTACGTGGAGCTGAGCGCAACGGCTTCGGGCGCGGCGCGGTCCTTCGCGTCGTACCAGAAGCGCACGCCGGCGCCGCCGCGGATGGATTCGATGCGCGAGCGGGCGTCCATGACGGATTCATACTGCCGGCGGAATGCGTGCGCCTCCAACCCGGCGTATCGCGAATTCACGCCGAGAGCCACCAGCAGCGCGGAAGCGGCCAGCGAGAGGACCACGCCGGAGGCGCGCCGGCGGACGGCCAGCGACAGCGCCAGCGCGGCGATGCCCGCCGGCGCGGCATGCGGAATGGCGGCCACGAGATGGACCGCGCCATCCAGCCAGACCAGTCCGAACAGCGCGGCGGCGGCGGCGCAGACCAGCACCCAGGCGCGCGTTGAAAGGGACTCGACCGGCGGCCAGTACCACGCGCCCATCGCCAGGAAGGTGAAGGGCAGCAGAAAGCTGGCGTAGTAGTAAATGCCGAGCACGGGGTTGCCGCTCATCTGGGTGTAGGCCATCCAGCCCAGGGCGCACAGGAACTGCGCCGAGAACAGCACCGGCGCGGCGTTGCCGGGAAGCGTCCAATGGCGCCCGCGCGCCGCCAGAATCGCCACCCCGGTCACCGCCGCCGCGGAGGCGAACAGCAGCCAGGGAGCCGGCGCGCCCCTCATCCAGGGGCTGTCGAACCAGACCAGGTGGTCGCCGCGGATTGCTAGAGCCTCCAGAACCGACGGCGCATAGAAGAAGAAATGGCCGTCCAGAAACCAGTTCACGGCGCCCAGCGCCAGCGTCACGATGGCGCAGCCGGAGCCCAGCCAGACGGCCAGCGCGAGAAACGCCCGCGGCGGCGGAGTGCGATGCCAGGCCCACACCAGGGCGACGTAGCCGGCCGGCGGAAGCCACGCCAGGGTCACCCAATACAGGTTGGTGTAGACCAGGCAGGCCAGCGCCATGCCGGCCCCCACCAGCGCCCAGCGGCGTCCCGGCGCGAGCGCCGCCCAGGTGAGCAGCGCCACGGCGAGCAGGCAGTAGGCAATGCCGGCGCCGTCAACGCCGTCCCAGCCGGTCGCCGACCACAACCACGGGTTGACGGAGAACAGCATGGCCCCCAGAAACGCCCGCCGCGCTCCCACCACCCACTTGAGCGTCAGGAAGAGCGAAACCGTGGCCACCGTGTGGACGCCCAGGTGCAGAATGCAATTGGCGGCCACCGGCGGAAACAGGCCATGCACGGCGGCTCCCGGCAGGATCCACGACAGGCGGCTGCCGTAGTAGGTTGCCGGAAACAGGTTGCGTTTGAATTCCACCAGGTTCCGGAAGAAGCCCAGGTAGTACCAGGGGTCGAGGTAGCCGTACCCGGTGAAGAGGGTGTTGTCCTGGCGCCAGAGGACAATCGCCGGAAGCAGCACGACGGCGGCGAGGTAGCCGATCGCCGGGGCGCGGTCCCGATCCTCCGGAACAGGGGCGCTAGCCCGCATCTCTCACCAGCTTTCCGCCGCGGCGCACGAGAAGGCCGCGTCTGCTTCGTTGCGCTTGCTCACCGTGCTCGACGTACCGTTCAAGTACGCCTCCGCGCGCTGAGCGGCGCGCGCCTCGTATCCACGGCCTTCTCGTGCGCCTCGCGACGAGACCTGGCGAGAAATGCGGGCTAGGCATCGAGGTTAATGGTTTCCTTGACGATGTAAAGCGGCCGCTCCTTCACCTCGTTGAACACCTTGCCCAGATACAGGCCCAGCACGCCCATATTCGCCAGGATCAGGCCGCCCACGAAGTACACCGAGACGATCAGGCTGGTGAAACCGGTCACGGTGATGCCGTGCCGCAGGTATTCGTAGACGTAGAACAGGCCCACCAGGACCGCCGAGGCGGACATCAGGAAGCCCGCGCGGATCGCCAGGATGAGGGGCTTGTTGGACTGCGAGGCGATCGACTCGATGGCCAGCCGGAATCCGCGCCTCAGGTTGTACGCGGTCGTGCCCGCAAACCGCGGGGCGTGCTCCACCGGCAGATACGCGGTCCGGTAACCCAGCCATCGCAGATTCAGATGGTAGGCCCGGTTCATCTCCTTCAGCTTGCAGTAGCTGTCGATCACCGGCCGCGCGGCGATCGAGAAGTTGGCCACCCGCGGGTCGATGGGGATGTCGCTCAGTAGGTTGTACAGGATCGAGAATCCGCGCGACAGGGCGCGCTTGAACCAGGAGTCCTGCCGCTCCTGGCGCTGGGCGTAGACGATGTCGTAGCCCTCCAGCGCCTTGCGGTACAGGTTGGGAATCTCGGCGGGGCGGTCCTGCAGGTCGCAATCCATCACCACCACCCAATTTCCAGAGGAGCGGTGCAGGCCGGCGGCGATGGCGTAGTGCTGGCCGAAGTTGCGCGAGAGGCCGATGGCCTTGACGCGCGGGTCGGCGGCGGCGGCGGCCTGGATGGCGCTCCACGAGCCGGCCGGGCAACCGTCGTCGACCAGGACGATTTCAAAGGACGGCACCAGCGCCTCGAGCACCGCCACCAGTTGCCGGTGAAGCTCGGGAATGCACTCGCGGCACTTATAGGCCGGCGCGATCACGGAGATTTCCACGGGCCTCCGAAGCGTCGAACCGCCGGCGGCGGATGGCATGGTTTGGTTTCTCCAGAATCAGTATAGAACGGAAGGGCTGGCACGGTGCGAATCGTCCGCGTTGCCCGGGCCGCTCGCTGACGCTGGCGGTTCCGTGGCAGCCGGGGTGTAAGATCTGTCTATGAGCCTCACGCTGTTCCTGATGACCGAGAAGGGGCAGGCCGTTCTGGAAGGCGTCATCGCTTCGGTGGGGCCCGGCGCCGTCAGCCTGGTGGTCGGCGCCCGCGACGCGAATGTCCGGAACGATCGCTATGAAGACATCCGGGCCGCCTGCCGGAAGGCGGGCATCGCGTTTGCCGACCGGGTCCCGGCGCCCGCCATCGCCACGGATTACGCGCTGGCGGTTTCCTGGCGCTGGATGATCCACGGCGTTCCGAACCTGATTGCGCTGCACGATTCGCTCTTGCCGAAGTACCGCGGATTCGCGCCGCTGCCGAATGCCCTGATCAACGGCGAGCGGGAAGTTGGCGTCTCGGCGCTCTTCGCATCGGACGATTACGACAGGGGCGATATCGTCTGTCAGAGGCGCCTGCAAATCGAGTATCCCATCAAGATCCGGCAGGCGATTCAGAGCGTCATCCCGCTGTACGTAGGCATCGCCAGCGAGATCTGTTCCTCGCTCGCCTCCGGCGCCCAGTTGCCCCGCGGAAAGCAGGATGAAGCCGAAGCCACTTACTCGTTGTGGCGCGACGACCTGGATTACGAGATCGACTGGAGGTGGGACGCGGCGCGAATCGCGCGATTCATCGACGCCGTGGGCTATCCTTACCTGGGCGCCAGGACCACCCTCAACCGGGAGCCCGTCACCGTTCACGACGCCGTGGCCGAGCCGGACGTGCGCATCGAGGACCGCGCGGTGGGGAAGGTCATCTTCGTGCGCGGCGGGCAGCCGGTGGTGGTGTGCGGCAGCGGGCTGTTGCGAATCGCGCGCATGGAGACGCCCGAGGGCCGCTCGCTGCTGCCTCTGAAGAAGTTCCGTTCGCGATTGGGGGCCGCTTACCCGGTCTCGCGAACGCCGGGCGCCCCGTAAATCCTGTTAGCATGGCGCTTATGCTCGAAGACGATCTCGTGGTAGTGACCGGCGCCGGCGGTTTCATTGGCGGCGCATTGGTGGCGGACCTCCGCCGCCGCGGATTCACCAGGATTCGCGGCGTCGATATCAAGCCTCTGAACGAGTGGTACCAGCCGTTCCCCGATGTGGAGAACCTGGTCCTGGATCTGAACCTGCGGGAGAGCTGCCAACGCGCGGCCGCCGGCGCCCAACAGGTCTTCAACCTGGCGGCCAACATGGGCGGCATGGGGTTCATCGAGAACAACAAGGCGCTGTGCATGCTTTCGGTTCTGATAAACACTCACATGCTCCAGGCCGCCCATGAGTCCGGCGTCCGGCGGTATTTCTATTCGTCTTCGGCCTGCGTCTACAACGGCGACAAGCAGCGCGATATCGATAATCCGGGGTTGAAGGAAGAGGACGCCTACCCGGCCCTGGCCGAGGACGGGTATGGATGGGAGAAGCTGTTCAGCGAACGCATGTGCCGGCACTTCCGCGAGGATTACGGCCTGTACACGCGCGTGGCGCGGTTCCACAACGTCTACGGCCCCTGGGGCACCTGGGACGGAGGCCGCGAGAAGGCCCCCGCGGCGATTTGCCGCAAGGCGATCGCGGCGAAGTTGAGCGGCCGGCACGAGATCGTGATCTGGGGCGACGGCACGCGCACCCGCAGCTTCATGTACATCGACGACTGCATCACTGGCATTCGCAAGATCATGGACTCCGCCATCGAAGAGCCCATCAACCTCGGCTCTTCCGAGATGGTCTCGGTGAACCAGTTGGTGGACATCGTCGAGGATATCGCGGGCGTCAAGCTCAAGCGCGTTTACGATCCCGGCGCACCCAAGGGCGTGATGGGCCGCAACAGCGAGAACACGCTGATCCGGCGCTATCTGGGCTGGGAACCGTCCATCCCCCTGCGCACCGGTCTGGAGAAGACCTACGCGTGGATCCACGACCAGTACGTGGCGCGGGAGACCGGGAAGAAAGTGGTCGTCTGATCCCCGGCGGTTCCCCCTCAGGCGTTCTTTCTCAGCAGCACGGTGGTGATGTTGTCGGGGCCGCCGGCCGCTTTGGCGGCCTCGATCAGGCGCTGGCAGCTTTCCATCAGGGCCGTGCCGTCCCGGCCCTGGCGCAGGATTTCCTCCATGCGCGATTCCTCCACCACGCCGTGCAGGCCATCGCTGCACATCAGCACCATGTCGCCGGGAGATAACGGGACGGCGTAGTAGCGGATGCTGAGCGGCCCACTGGCCCCGATGGCCATCGTCAGAACGTGCCGCATGGGGTGGTTGCGCAGGACTTCCTCGTCCAGCCCCAGCGGGCGGCCAATTTCGTTCACCCAGGTCTGGTCGTCGGTGATGGCCCGGAAGCCGCCGTCGTCCAGCAGATAGGCGCGGCTGTCGCCCACGCTGGCGATGGAGACGCCATCGTCCATTTCGAGCGCCACCACCAGGGTGGTTCCCATGCCTTCCAGGCTGGCATCGTTTTGAGAGGCTTCGAGCACCCTCCGGTTGGCTTCCTCGACCGCGCGAAGCAGCACCTGCGAATCGCGGTGAGTCACGAACAACATGGCTTCCGAGACGGCCTCCACGGCCATTCGCGAGGCCGTTTCGCCCGCCCGCGCCCCTCCCATTCCGTCCGCCAGCACGTACAACCCAAGCTCCGGCTCGATCAGGCAGTAGTCTTCGTTGTTCGTTCTGACACAACCCATATCCGACATTGCGAAGGCTTCCAACATGCCCGAAAACTCCTCCGGAGCCCGCCCCTCCCCTCAAAACTCTATCATGCCGGCGGCCAGTAACGTTACCGTAATTCTACCCGATCGTACCAGACGGTAAAATGGAAAATCCGACCCATGACCCGGAACCGTCTGAAGCTGACCCTCGACATGATCCGGTTCGAGCACTCGGTGTTCGCCCTGCCCTTTGCCCTGACCGGCGCCCTGCTGGCGTGGCGCGCCGGCGGACGATCCGCCGCGGGCCTCCCGGCGGCGCTCCTGTGGATCGTGGCCGCCATGGTCTCGGCGCGGAGCGCGGCCATGGTCTTCAACCGCCTGGTGGACGCCCGGATCGATGCCCGCAATCCCCGCACCCGCATGCGCCACCTGCCCGCCGGACGGATCGGCCGGGGATTCGCCTGGGCATTCGTGGCGGCCGCCTCGGCGCTGTTCGTGGCGGCCTCGGGACAACTCAACCGCCTGTGCCTGGAACTGTCCCCGGTGGCGCTCGCCATCGTGTTCTCCTACTCCTTCACCAAGCGATTCACCTCGTTCTCCCACCTGGTGCTGGGGTTCAGCCTGGGCATGGCTCCGGCGGCGGCGTGGATCGCGGTCCGCGGATCGCTCGATCCGCGCATTCTGTGGCTCACCGCCGCGGTCACCTGCTGGACGGCCGGCTTCGACGTCATCTACTCGTGCCAGGACTACGAGTTCGACTGCGCCGAGCGCCTGTTCAGCGTGCCCCGCATCCTGGGTATCGCGCGAGGGTTGCGCGTGGCCCAGGCGCTGCACGCCGCCATGGTGATTTGTCTTCTGGTACTGGTGCGCAACCTGCACCTGGGCGCGCTCTCGTTGGCCGGGGTCGCGGCCATCGCCGGCCTGCTGATTTACGAACACAGCCTGGTGAAACCCGACGATCTGTCGAAGGTCAACGCCGCGTTCTTCACCATGAACGGCTACGTGAGCGTGCTATTCTTTGTTTTTTGGGCCGCCGACATTTTCTTCTGTAAGCCCGGCGTCTGACCATGCCAGTTGTCATCGACGATCCCCGCCTGGTTCCCCTCCGCGAGAAAGTCGAGGCCGGCGAGCGGCTCTCGTCCCAGGACGGCCTGGCGCTGTACCGTTCCCGCGACATCCTGGGGGTGGGCTACATGGCCAACCTGGTACGCGAGCGCAAGCACGGCAACCGGACGTATTTCAACGTCAACCGCCATATCGAGCCCACGAATGTGTGCGTGGCGAGCTGCCGCCTGTGCGCCTTCGGGAAGCGCGTGCGCGACCCCAAGGCCTACACCATGTCGCTCGAAGAGGTGTGGCGGCGCGCCGGCGAGGGATGGAGCGAGGCGGTCACCGAGTTTCACATCGTGGGCGGCCTGCATCCCGAGCTGACGCTGGAGTGGTATTGCGAAATGCTGCGCGGCCTCAAGCAGCGGTTCCCGGCGGTCCACCTGAAGGCCCTGACCATGGTGGAGGTGGCCTACTTGGCGCGCCGCACCGGGATCCCCATCCGCGAAACCCTCGTGCGGCTGCGCGACGCGGGCATGGATTCGCTGCCCGGCGGCGGCGCCGAGATCTTCAACGAGCGCGTGCGGCGCATTATCTGCGACCACAAGATCGATGGCAACGAGTGGCTCGAAACCGCCCGCACGGCGCACCAATTGGGCCTGCGCTCCAACTGCACCATGCTCTACGGCCACCTCGAGAACGACGAGGACCGCGTGGACCACCTGGCGCGTCTGCGCGCGTTGCAGGACGAAACGGGCGGGTTCGTCGCCTTCATCCCGCTGGCGTTCCACCCCCGCAACACGGCCCTCGAGCACATCGGGACGACCACCGGTTTCGCCGACATCATGAACGTCGCCGTGGCGCGCCTGATGCTCGACAACATCCCGCACATCAAGGCGTACTGGGTGATGATGACGCCGCGGATCGCGCAGGTCGCCCTCCGCTTCGGCGCCGACGATCTCGACGGCACCATCGTCGAGGAGCGCATCTACCACGACGCCGGCGCCACCACCACGCAGGGCCTGCGCCGCGCGGAGTTGCTGCACCTGATCCGCACGGCCGGGCGCGAGCCGGTGGAGCGGGACACGCTGTACCGCCCGGTGGAGAGGACGGCGGCGGCGTTCCGGGTGGTGGTATAGGGGGAGCGGCGAACTGGTACGATAGGGACGGGAACGCCATGACCTTGACCATTCAGATGCCGGACGACCAGACCGTGGCCCTCGCGGCCAAGGCGCGCGCGCAGGGTCTATCGGCGGAGGAATACGCGCGGCTGGTGTTGGAACGCGACCTCGTGCCGGAATGGCTCCGGAAATCGTGGGAGAGCGCCAAACAAGCCGGCCTGGACCAGCTTTCGATGGACGAGATCGACGCGGAGATTGCCGCGGCGCGGAAGGCGCGGCAGCGTGAAGAAGCACAACGTCGGATCGTCCTTCGATAGCTGGCTCCGCGAGGAAGGCACCTACGAGGAAGTCACGGCGACTGCCATCGAGCGCGTCCTCGCCCGGCAGGTGGAAGCCGCCATGAACGAGCAACACTTTTCCAAGGCGGAGATGGCGCGGAGGATGCGCACCCGCCGCGCGGCGCTTGACCGTTTGCCCGATCCCGAGTACGACGCAGTGACGTTGAGCACCCTGCGCAAAGCGGCCGTGGCTGTGGGCCGTGAGCTTCGGCTCGAGCTTGTCTGAGGGCGTGCCCTACGGCAGCGGCTTCTCGCGATGCAGCAGGTGCAGGATATTCCCGTCGCAATCGGCGAAGAAGGCCACCGTGTTGCCGCCGCTCGACTGCGGCTCGCTGGAGAACGCTACGCCCTGCGCGCGCAGGCGCGCGTACTCGGCCGGGACGTCGGTGACTTCGATGGCCAGGTGCCGAAGGCCGGCGTCCTTCATGTGGCAAGCGGAAGGCTGGTTGTGGCTCTCGACGATCTCGATCATGCTCCCGTTGGCGGCCTTCACGAATACCGTCTTGGAACTGCCGGAGCGATAGTTGACCACGAAGTCCAGGTGGTCCACGTACCATTGAGCCAGACGGCCCGGGTCGGGCGATGCGATCGCCGTGTGTTCAATGCCCTTAATCATAAAGGGAAAAAGGGGTCTGACCCCTTTTTCGGTTACTGCTTCTTGGCGGCGGGAGGCGGGGCCTTCTTGGTGGCCGGCGGCCGGACGAGCGCGCAGGGCGTCTTCTCGATGCCTTCGATCTTGGCCTGTTCCATCTCCATGGTCAGGTTGAACGGAGTCGCCGCGTAAGTCTTGGCAATGGCGCCTTCCCAGGTGATATCGACGCCGGCGGTCGGCTTGCCTTTGATGGGCGTGTCCAGCACCAGGGTGACCTCCGGCGTCTTGTCGTCGGAGAGCGCCAGGATCAAGGACTTCGAGTTGCAGGCCGGCTTGGCGTCCAGAACCTTGCCCTTCAGCTTGGGCATCTGGGCGTCCGCCAGGCTCTCCTTGAAGTACGCGTCGCCGCCCTCGACCAAGGCCTTCTTGGTCGCCAGCCACTGGGCCAGTTCGGGATGGGCGGCGGCGAAGGCGTCTTGCTTGTCCTTCTCGACCTCCGCGCTCGACTTCACGGTGAATCCCGGCGGCGGGGTAGGAGACTTCACGGCCAGCTCCTTCAGAGCGGCCAGACCTTCGTCGCTGCCGTGGAACTGGGTGTAGTAGCTCGTCAGGGCCTTGGTCGGATTGCCCGGGTCGGTGGTCTGCCACGCCTTGGTCACGCCGCTAAGGGAGGGGTCCAGAGACGCCGCGCGCGCCAACAAGTACAGAGCCTCCGGGAATTTCTCGGGATGAGTCTTGGCGATATACTCGCCCACCAGCGCGCGGGCCAGATTATAGGCGATGACCACGTTGTCCGGGTAGGCTTGAAGCGCTTTGCGGAACGCCGCTTCGGCGCCGTCGTTGTCCTTCTTGTTCAAACAGTCGAAGCCGGGCGCGACCGTGACCCAATAGACGGACTGTTTAGCCATTGGATCCACCTGGCCGTGCAACTGCTTCCACTGATCGTCGGTGTAGCCTTCCGCCTTGCGGGTGTACTGGAGCAGCAACCCAGCGGCCTTGCGAACCGTGGCCGCCTGCGCCTCCGTCGGAAGCGGCAACTGGACGGCGGATTGAGAGGATTGGCACACCGCAATCAATACCTTCAGCACCACCAGCGGTCCGCCCTTGGGATCGGGAAACAGCGAATCGATGTCGCCGCTCAGCAGATCGGCCGCCGTCTCGATGGCCTTGGCGTACTGCTTCGCGCCGCCATACGCCTGCACGTAAGTCGCCTTGCCGTCGTTGGCATAATCGGAGTTGGGGAACTTCTGTCTCCAGGCATCCAAGTCCGCGATCGCCTTGGCAAAATCGCCCTTGCCGATGTCCACCTGGGCGGCGTTGTACGCGTCGTACTCGGCCTGCGTAATCTTCTTCTCCGGCGCCGCCGGCTTGGCAGCCGGGGCGGCCGGCTTCGCGGCCTCCTGTGCCTGTGCCAGTAATGGCAAACCAGCCGTGGCGGCGGTCAAAATGGCGGCGCTCGCCATGACCCTGAAGTTCTTCTGAAGCGTGTTCACCGATGCCTCCTGCCTGTTTTCGATGATCTCCAAGTCGTTACCGGTTTCTGCCGAAGCCCACAATTCCGGCGCCCATGCCCGTGGCGCCACACCATTAGACTCCGGCGGAGTTCACCAGGTTCCGAATCACAAATGATAGCAGATCAACGCTATGCTGGTAGTCCCCGGTTTCCATGCGCTATTTCGATCTGGCGGTCATCCTCGGCTACCTGGCCGGCATCACCTGGTTCGGAGCGCGTTTCCGCAAGGGCCAGCATAGTCTCCGCGACTATTTCATGGGCGGCCGCAACGCGCCCTGGTGGGCCATTGCCCTGTCGATCGTTTCGGCCGAGACCAGCACGCTGACCATCATCGGAACGCCCGCCCTGGCGTTTGGCGGCAATCTGGGCTTCCTGCAACTGGTATTGGGGTACCTGGCGGCCCGCATCGCCATCTGCCTGATCTTTCTGCCGCACTACTTCCGCGGCGAGATGTTCACGGCCTACGAGCTCATGCGCCGCCGTTTCGGCGAGGGCATCCGCAAGCTCGCGGCCGGCGTGTTCCTGGTGACGCGCGCCCTGGCCGAAGGCGTGCGCGTGTTCGCCGTCTCGCTGGTGATTTCCATCGTCCTGGGCGCGGGCGAGGTTCCCTCCATCGCTCTGATCGTGATCCTGACCCTGTTCTACACCTTCGAAGGCGGCATGACGGCGGTGATCTGGACCGACGTGGTGCAGATGGGATTGTACGTGGCCGGCGCCATCCTCAGTTTCGGCGCCATTCTGGGCCGCATTCCGGGCGGGTGGGGACACCTGTTGGCGGTGGCGGGCGCCGCTCACAAGCTCACCGTTTTCGACTTCCGGTTTTCCCCCGATATGGCCTTCTTTTCGCGCACCTATACTTTTTGGGCGGGCCTGCTGGGCGGCTGCTTCCTGACCACCGCCAGTCACGGCACCGACCAGCTCATGGTGCAGCGCCTGCTGAGCGCGCGCGACCAGGCCCAAAGCCGCGCCGCGCTCCTGGCAAGCTGGGTGGTGATCCTGTTCCAGTTCGCGCTCTTCCTGTTCATCGGCCTGGGCCTGTGGGTTCTCTATGGCGACAGCCACATGGCGCCGCCCGCCCGGCTGGACCGCATCTATCCCGACTTCATCTGGAACCGGTTGCCCCACGGTCTGGCGGGGCTGCTGATCGCCGCCGTCCTGGCCGCCGCCATGGCCAACCTCAGCGCCGCCCTGAATTCGCTGTCCTCCACCGTGGTGGTGGATTTCTTCCACGCGCCCGCCAAGGGCATGCGCCAGAGGGAATCCCTGCGCCTGGCGCGCCTGGCGACGGTTTTCTGGGGCGCCGTGCTGCTGGCGGTGGCCATCGGCGCCAGCTATTCCAACAAGTCCGTGCTGGAGACCGGCCTGACCATCGGCTCGGTTCCTTCCGGCGCGCTGCTGGGCGTTTTTCTGTTGGGCGTGCTGACGCGCAAACCGCGCCAGCGAGCCGCCATGGCCGGAATGGCCGCGGGGCTCCTGGCGGTGGGATCGGTCGCCCTGTGGACGCCGGTGGCCTGGACCTGGTACGTGCCGATTGGCACCATTGTGACGTTTTCGGCCGGCCTGATAGGATCGTCGTTCGAGAGGCGCGTGGAAGGGGAGTCCGCATGGAACGGGACGTCGGGCACGAACTGAAGCGCGACCTGGGGCCGTGGGCCGCGGCGTCGATCGTGGTGGGGACGGTCATCGGCAGCGGCATTTTCCTGGTGCCGCACGACATGGTGCTGCGCGCCGGCTCGGCCAGGATGGTGTTCTTCGTCTTCGTTTTCGGCGGGTTGCTCTCGCTGGCCGGCGCGCTCAGCTACGCCGAGCTGGCCGCCGCATGGCCCGAGGCCGGAGCCGAATACGTCTACCTTCGCGAGGCTTATGGCCCCATGTGGGGCTTCCTGTATAGCTGGGCGCAAACCTGGGTGGGAAAGGGCGGCTCCATCGCGACATTGGCCACCGGGTTCTTCTATTACCTGACCACCTTCTTCCCCGGTTTGGACGCGGTGTTCTATTCCCTGCCGCTGCCGCTGGGACCCCACGGAGGGCCGCTCGAATTCCGCTATGGCCAATTGCTGGCGATGGCGCTGATTCTGGCGCTGGCGTGGCTGAACTACTACGGTGTGAAGCTGGGCGGCGACGTGCAAGTCGCCGTGACGGCCGTCAAGCTGGGGCTGATCGCCATGATCGTCGTGGCCGGACTGGGCTTCGGCCATGCCCACGCGCCGGCGGCGGCGATGCCCGGACCGCTGACCGTGGCCGGTTTTTTCGCCGCGCTGGTGGCGGCGCTATGGGCCTACGACGGTTGGAACAACGTGGCCATGGTGGCTTCCGAAGTGCGCGATCCGCAAAGCAACCTGCCGCGCGCGCTGGTGGGCGGGACCATCGCGGTGATCGTCGTCTACCTGCTGGTGAACGCCGCGTATTTCCGCGTCCTGAGCGCCGCACAGGTGGCCGGCAGCCCGCGCGTGGCGGGCGAGATGATGCGCCGCGTCCTGGGCGCGCCGGGCGCGGCGGTGGTGGCGGTGGCCGCCATGATCAGCATCTTCGCGGCCCTCAACGGAAGCATCCTCACCGGGTCGCGGGTGCCCTACGCAGCGGCGCGCGACGGTTACTTTTTCCGCGCGGTGGCCCGCGTCCACCCGCAATACCGCACTCCCGGCGTGTCCATCATGGTGTTGGGCGCGTGGAGCGCGCTGCTGGTGCTCACCGGCGGATTCCGCCAGCTCTTCACCTACGTCATGTTCGCCAGTTGGATCGTCTACGGGATGACCACGGCGGCGGTCATGGTTCTGCGCAAGAAGCGTCCCGATCTGCCCCGCCCCTACCGTACGCTCGGCTATCCGGTAGTCCCCATTCTGTTCGTGGTGGTGGCGTTCTTTCTGGTGCTTTCCACGCTGCGCGATTCTCCGCGCGAATCGATTATGGGAATCGGAATGATAGTACTAGGGCTACCATTCTATTTCTACTGGAAGAACCGCTCCGATCAATCCCGGTAATAACTCGTACACAACGGCTTTCCAGGTGCCCACTGCCGGCCAGCGGCAAGTCTCGCATGACTTGAAACTTAGTTTCATTGGGGCGAGAATCGAAATTGTGCGGGAATCCGAAGAAATGAATTCCCGTCAATTCGTTGGCGAGCTCTTTCGCGAACGCCGAGGAGGGCTTATAAAGTGGATATCGCCAGGATCCTGGGGGAACTGAAGGCGGAACGGGATCATATCGCGGATGCCATCGGCAAGCTCGAGCGGCTTGCAGAGGGCCGCGGCAGGCGCCGCGGCAGGCCTCCCGCGTGGCGGACCATGGTGGCCGCCGTTCCGCCCGCCAGGCGCCGCGGCAGGCCGGCGGGCAGCCGGAACAAAGTGCGAACCCCCGATGGGAATGCGCCGCCGGACCCCGCTGCAACGGGCGCCTCGGGGGCCTGAAAGGCGGCGGCTACATCTGTTGCGGCGCTTCGCCCAACTTCACCTTTACTTCCACGTTGCGGCCGCTCCGGAAGACCGTCAGGCTCAACATGTCGCCGCTGCGTTTCTTGTTCATGGCGCGCTTCAGGGCGTCCGCGCCGTCAACCGGCTGGCCTTCCACGGCGACGATCAGATCTCCGCCGATGCCCAACTGGTAGGTGTTGCCGACCACCACCACGCGGCGATAGCCGCGCAAACCGGCTTCCTCGGCCGGCGATCCGTTCTCGACCTCCTGGATCAGCAGGCCGCCTTTAGCGGGCAGATCCAGCATCTCGGCCAGATCCCCCGACACCCAGAGCTCGCGGATGCCCAGCCAGGGCACCGCCACGCGGCCGCGCGCCTGGAACTCGGTCAGCATGACCTTGGCGCGGTTGATGGGCATGGCGAAACCGATTCCCACGTTGCCCTGTCCGTAGATGGCGGTATTGATGCCGATGACGTTGCCGTGGGAATCCAGCAGCGGCCCGCCGCTGTTGCCGGGGTTGATGGCCGCGTCGGTCTGGATCATGCCCTCGAGCTTCTCGTCCTCGGTCTGGATGTCGCGGCCGAGCGCGCTGACGATGCCGGTGGTCAGCGTGCCGTCGAAACCGAACGGATTGCCGATGGCCTCGACCTTCTGGCCCACCACCAGGGCGTCGGAATCCCCCAGGCGCAGGGTGGGCAGCTTGCGGTCCGCGTCGATTTTGACCAATGCCAGGTCGTGGCCCGTATCCGTCCCCAGCACTTTGGCCTTGTAGACCTTCTGGTCCATCAGCTTGACGGTCAACTGCACGGCGCCTCTCACCACGTGATAGTTGGTGAGGATTTCGCCGTCGCCATTGATGATGAACCCCGAGCCGGTGCCTTTCTGCGGGTAAACCTGGAAGAACCAGTTCTGCACGTTCACCTGGGAGGTGATATTGACGGTGGCGTCGCGCGCGCCCCTGTAGATGTCGATGTTGTTCTGTTCCTCGGGCGAGTACCCGGCGGCGGCCGCGGCCGCGGCGGGTTCGGTCCAGACTCCCTTGGGGCCGGTACTGGGCAGCAAATGGCCCACGTTGTAGCGGCCGATGATGTAGACGGTCGCCAGCAGAGTGGCCAACAGAAACAGCCGAATAGCTCTCATGATGCAATTCTCCGTAAGGCTTCGTGAACGGCCCGGGTCTGCCGCACGGTGTCTTCCTTTTCCCCGGACGTATCTATGACGAAATGCGCGAAAGTTCGTTTCTGGCCGAGCGGCATTTGGCGGCGGATGCGCGCGCGCACGTCTTCCTCGGTGAATCCTTCGCGCCGCATGGCCCGTTCCACCTGCTGGTCTTCCCGGCAGGTCACCAGGATAATGCGGTCGAAGCGTTTGTAACTTCCGGTTTCGATCAGGATGGCGGCTTCCACCACGAAGATTCCGTGCGGCTCCCGCGCGGCGTACTCGGCCGCCAGGGCTTCCTCGCGGCGCACCACGGGCGGATGCACCAGGGCGTTCAGACGGGCCAGCCGCTCGGGCGAATCGAAGACGCGGGCGGCCAGCAGGTTGCGGTCGATCCGCCCTCCGCCGTTCAGAATGCCGCTCCCGAATTCCCGAATCACGGCGTCGCAGGCTTCTCCGCCGGGAGCCAGCGCCTGGTGCCCCAGCTCGTCGGCCTGGATGAGGAAGCAACCCCACTCGGCCAGCCGGTCTCCCACGAAAGTCTTCCCGCAGGCCAGGCCGCCGGTCAGTCCCACCTTCAGCATATGCCCGTCCGCCGCGCGGCGGCATCCACGGTGTTGACCATGAGCATGGCGATGGTCAGCGGGCCGACGCCTCCCGGCACCGGGCTATACGCCGCAGCCTTTTCGACCACGTCGATGGGGTCCACGTCGCCCACCAGCAGGCTGCCCTTGGCGTCGAAGGCGGCCAGTTTCTCGGGCGAGTTGCGGAAGACGCGCGCCACGTCCTCGCGCCGGTCGAGCCGGTTCATCCCCACGTCGATGACGACCACGCCGGGCTTCAGAAAATCGCCGGTGATCATGGCGGGGCGGCCGATGGCGGCCACCAGGATATCGGCTTCGCGGCACACCCCTGGCAGGTCGCGGGTGCGCGAATGGCAGATGGTGACGGTCGCATGCTCGTGCAGCAGCAGCATGGAGACGGGCTTGCCGACGATGTCGCTGCGGCCCACCACCACGGCGCGGCGGCCCAGGATGGGGATGCGGTAGCGCTTGAGCATTTCGAGGATGCCCGCGGGCGTGCAGGCGCGCGGCCCGGGCAGCCCGGCGACCAGGTTGCCGACGTTGATGGGGTGGAAGCCGTCGACGTCCTTGGCGGGCGAGATCTCGAGCAGGATGCGCTTGGAATCCACCTGCGCGGGCAGCGGAAGCTGCACCAGGATGCCATCGATCTCCGGCCGCGCGTTCAACTTGCGGACGGTTTCGAGCAGCTCCGCGGTGGTGACGCTGTCGGGCGGGGTGATGGTTTCGGAGTAGATTCCCAGGCCGGCGCAGGCCTTGACCTTGTTGCGAACGTAGATCTGGGAACCGGGGTCGTGGCCGGCCAGGACGACGGCCAACCCCGGGGGACGGCCTTGGGCGGCCAACTGCTCGACGCGCGGCTTTAACTCCGCGAGGATCTCATCGCGAACGCGATTGCCATTGAGGATATCGGGCATCCATAGTTTATTCTAGCGTGCGGGAACGCACCGGCGACGTCCTGGGCCGAAGCAGCGAACTGAGCGCGGGGCGCGGCTGGCGCGCTGCCGATGTACCTGGGGATTACTCGGGCCAGCGCACCATCTTGAGATCGAGGGCGGTGGCGCGGCCCGCTTCGACGCGCACGGTGGCGGCCCAGGCTTCCAGGCTTCTCAGGAAGACCGGGTCGGTGAGCGCGTCGGCATCGCCGATGCGATCGAAGGCGAAGGCGCGGTACTCGCCGGGGCGCAGATTGTCCAGTTCGTAGCGGCCGCCGTCGCCCGCGGTGGTGGTCGAGATGAAGAGGGGATCGAGCAGAGCGTCGTCGGCGGGCACCAGGGCAACCGCCGCGCCTTCGCCGTCGCCCTCGCCCACGGACCCGTGCAGGGAGCCTCCATCGGCCTTGAAGACCACGCGCAGCGGCGGGGCGCCGGGGGCCAGCGCGAACTCCTGGCCGAGGACATCGCGGCCGCCGAGCATCACGGACGCCAGGTAGTGGCCCGCCGCCACGCCGCAGACCTCGACCTTGTAGCGGCCGGGGTAGACTTCGGGGATACGCAGCGAGCCGTCCTCCTGGGCGTCGCCGGTGGCGTCGCCGGCGACCCCGGTGGAAATGAGCGACACGCTGGTGGCTTCGCAGGCGTCGCCGGTGTTCCGCGCCTTGGCTCCCTCGACCCTGCCCAGCACGGTGAAGGGTTCGGTGAGGCGGATCGAGACGCGGGAAGCGTCGGCGTCCTTGACGAGGGCGGTGGCGAAGCCCATGAGAGACGACTCGCCGCGCTCGACTTCGGCCGTGACGTACCATTCGCCGGGACGGACGCGCGGGAAATCGAAGACGCCGCCTTCGCCCGAGACCGCTTCGGCCTCCTCGGGCTCCCACCAGTTGGCGGACGGCGGAACCAGCTTCACCGCGAGGCCGCGGACGGGAGAGCCGCGGGTGTCGAGCACCACGCCGCGGACGTGGAAGAGCGGAACCGATTGCAGGTGGACGTCGTAGCCGGAGAGGTCCGCGCCGGTGGACACCGCGATGGTCTGGGCGGCTTGCGGGCTGGCGGCGTCGGGGTAGTAGGTGGGCGCCCAGGCCCGCGGCGCGGCCTCGGAAGAGGGCGCGGCGGGAGCGCTCAACCCGCCGCGGCGGAGGCCATCGGACTGGTAGGGATCGGCCAGCAGGCGGTACATGCCGGCCTCGGTGGCGAGGGTGAAAGCGCCGTCGTCGCCGGTGGTGGCCACGGTTCCCACGGTGCCACGCGCGGCGCGCAGCGGGACCAGGGTGACGCTGACGCGCGGGACCGGCTGGAGCTGCGCATCCAGGACGCGGCCGGCGATGCGGGTCCAGGGAACCATCTCGGCGCGCAGGCGGATGGGGACGGCATCCGCGGCCACGTGCAGGAGTTTGGAAGAGCCGCCGGCGACCGAGAGGCCGCGCTTTTCGAAAACCGGGAGGTAATCTCCGGGATCGACCTCGAGAATGCGGAAGGCGCCCGAAGAGTCGGTGACGCCGCGGTAGGCCAGGCCGGCGGCGCCGCGGTCAAGGGTGACGGTGACGCCGGAGATCCCCTGGCGCGTGACACGATTGACGACCGTGCCTTCGACGGTGACGCCGGTCTGCGCGTGTAGCAGCGGGACGAACAGCAGCGGCGCGAGACGGAGCAGGGACATGGCGTCGGTTATCATGCACTTGCGATGCCACCCGCGGGGCCGGCGGGCGGCGCGGCGCGGCACCGGCGGGTGCGTGCGCCACAACGCACAGTGTAGCCGATTTGGCGCGCTGGCGGATGGGAGAGAAAGGGGCATGGCGGCTGCGGCGGCGTGAGCGCGGCGCGTTTGGCGGTGGATCTGGGGTGCGGCCCGGGCTGGTCCACGCGGCTGGTGCAAGAGACGGTGAAGCCGCGCCGGACGGTTGGGCTGGATGCCTCGGCGGCCTTCGTCGCGGAGGCGCGGGCCAGGCACGGCGCGGGGCTGGAGTTCGAGGTCCACGACATCGCGCGGGTTCCGTTCCCCGTGGGCGCTCCGGCGCTATCACGAGCTTCTGGAGGAGATGCAGCGGCACCACGGCCAAGCGCTCCACGTGGGCGCGGTTGTGGAAGCGTGCCTGGCGGGATCGGGGTGGCGGGTGGTGGTGAACGAGGCGCGGCAGGTTATCGCGCGGCGCAAAAGCCGGAAGAAACCGGCCAGCGAGGAAAAAACCGGGGGACAGACAGCCGTTTTTCGCGAGGCGCGAAAAACGGAGTCTGTCCCCATGGGTCAGGAGCGTTCGAGGAGTTCGAGGAGCTTCTCCTGAACGGCCTCGGCGGTGGGGTTGTCGGGGGTGACCACCAGGATGGTGTCGTCGCCGGCGACGGTGCCGATGACCTCGGGCCAGCCCTGGCTGTCGAGGGCCACGGCAACCGAGTTGGCGTGGCCGGGGGACGTCTTGAGGATGACCAGGTTCTGAGCGCGGAGGACGTCCTTGAGAAACTCGGCGGCCAGCATGGAGAACTGCGGGCCGATTTCCTCGGGCGCCATCTCCTGGTAGCCCTCGCGGGTTTTCACCAGGCGCAGGTCGCGCAGGTCGCGCGAAAGGGTGACCTGGGTGGCGGCGATGCCGAGGCTCCTCAATTCCTGGGCGAGCTCTTCCTGGGTGCCGATGCGCTTGCCGCGGATCAGCTTGAGGATCTGGCCCTGACGATAGGATTTGGTCATAGGATCATTTCTCCGAGCCGCTGTTTGGCGGCGGCGAGCGCCTGGGCGACGGCCAGGTGGCCGGTGCCGCCGGGCAGGTTGCGCGAGTCGAGGCCGTGCTCGGGACGGAGCAGGGCGGCGCAATCGCGCGTAAATTCGGGGGCGAAGCGCCGCATCTCTTCGGCGGTCCAGCCGGCGGGTGGGCGGCCGGCGCGGACGCTCTCGAGCACGAAGCGGCCGACGATCCGGTGGGCCTGGTGGAAGGGCGTGCCGGCGCGCGCCAGGGCCTCGGCGAGGTCGGTGGCGACCACCCAGCTCTCCTCGAGGGCGGCGGCGGGGCGGGCGGGATTCAAGCGGGTGGAATCGATGACGGCGCTCATCATGGCGAGCGAGCCGGCCAACTGGTCGCCGGCATCGAAGATGGGCACCTTATCCTCCTGCATGTCGCGGTTGTAAGTGAGCGGCAGGCCCTTCATGGTGACCAACAGGGAAGTCAGGCAGCCGACGACGCGGCCGCTCTTGCCGCGGATCAATTCGAGCGAATCGGGGTTTTTCTTCTGCGGCATGAGGCTGGAGCCGCTGGTGACGCCGTCGCCGAGAGAGAGCCAGCCGAACTCCTCGCTGGAATAGAGGATCCAATCCTCGGCGAGACGGCTGAGGTGGAGCATGGCAACCGTGCAGGCGTAGAGGAAATCGAGGGCGAAGTCGCGGTCGGCGGAGACGTCCATGCTGTTGCGGGTGATGCCGTGGAAGCCGAGATCGCGGGCCATGGCTTCGCGGTCGAAGGGGAAGCCGCTGCCAGCGAGGGCGCCCGAGCCGAGGGGCGAGAGATCGATGCGGCGGCGGGCGTCGCCGAAGCGTTCCCAGTCGCGCGCGAACATTTCGAAGTAAGCCAGCAGGTAATGCGGCCACAGGACGGCCTGGGCGCGGCGCATGTGGGTGTAGCCGGGGATGAGCGCGCCAGGGTACATTTCGGCGAGGCCCAGGAGGCGGCCCATGACGCCGCACAGGAGCGCGCGGAGGTCGTCGCACTCCTCGCGCAGCCACAGGCGGAGGTCGAGCGAGACCTGCTCGTTGCGGCTGCGGCCGGTGTGGATCTTGTCGGCCACCGCGCCGGCCTTCTCCCGGAGCTTGCGGATGACCAGGGTGTGGACGTCTTCGTCGCCGGCGCCTTCGTAGAAGGCCGGGGAATGGGACTCGGCGAGGATGGCTTCGAAGGCATCGACGATCTGCGCGCGCTCATCGGCGGTCAGGATGCCGACCTTTTCGAGCGCGCGGGCGAAGGCCTGGGAGCCGCGAATATCGGCGTCCAGCAGGCGGCGGTCGAAATCCAGCGATGTCGAGAAGCGCTCGAAGATCTCGGAAGGCCCGGATTCGAAACGGCCACCCCAGAGTTTCATGGGTGGACTCCGGGGGCGAGACCAGCTCGCCAGGCGGGTTGAAAACCCGCCGCAGGTTGAGAACCTGCCCCACAAGAGACCGGCGGAATGGACAGGCAGTAGTGGAAGGGCGGCGTCATTTGGATTTACCTGCCAGGGCGGCGCGGACCTTGATGGGCAGGCCGATTAGGTTGATGAAGCCCAGGGCGTCCTTCTGATCGTAGCTGGCGCCCATGGTGAAGCTGGCGATGTCCAGCGAGTAGAGCGAGAAGGGCGAGGTGCGAGCGAGGGGCTGGATGTTGCCCTTGTAAAGCTGGAGCTTCACTTCGCCGGTGGTGGTTTCGGAGACCTTTTCGAAGAAGGCGTCGAGGGATTCGCGCAGGGGCGTGAACCACAGCCCGTTGTAGACCATCTCGGCGTACTCGAGGGCGCGCTGCTGCTTGTAGTGGAGCGCGTTCCTGTCGAGGGTGAGGGCCTCGAGTTCGCGAATTGCGAACATGACGAGCGAGCCGCCGGGCGTTTCGTAGCAGCCGCGCGACTTCATGCCGACGAAGCGGTTCTCGACCAGGTCGATGCGGCCGACGCCGTGTTGGGCGCCGATGCCGTTCAGGGTTTCGAGCAGCTCGAAGGCCTGCATCCGGCGGCCGTCCACGGAGACGGGGATGCCGGCCTGGAAGCCGATGGTGACTTCGCCGGGGGTATCGGGCGCCTGGGCGGGGCTGTTGGTGAGCATCCAGATGTCATCCGGCGCGGCGTTGGCGGGGTTTTCGAGCGCGCCGCCCTCGTGGGAGATGTGCCAGACGTTGCGGTCGCGGCTGTAGATCTTGGTGGCGGAGGCGGAGATGGGCACGTGGCGCTGGCGGGCGTACTCGATGGCGTCCTCGCGGGAGACGATGCTCCACTCGCGCCAGGGGGCGATCACGGCGAGCTGCGGGGCGAGGGCTTTGTAGGTGAGCTCGAAACGCACCTGGTCGTTGCCCTTGCCGGTGCAGCCGTGGGCGAGCGCGTCGCAACCGGTGGCGAGGGCGACCTCGACCTGCTTCTTGGCAAGCAGCGGGCGGGCGATGGAGGTGCCCAGCAGGTACTTGTGCTCGTAGACGCCGCCGGAGCGGACCAGCTTCCAGAGGTATTGCGAGACGAACTCCTCGCGGAGGTCCGCGACGTGGACCTCGGAGGCGCCGGTTTTGCGGGCCTTTTCCTCGAGGCCGGCGAGTTCGTCGCCCCCCTGGCCGATATCGCCGCACACGGCGACGACCTGGCAGCCATAGTTCTCCTTGAGCCAGGGAATGATTACGGAAGTATCCAACCCGCCGGAGTAGGCGAGCGCAACTTTCTTAGGTTTGGTCATAAGTCCGTTTTTCAGGCTATCAGGTCAGCATCATCAGAAGAAGCGCCTTCTGCGCGTGCAGGCGGTTTTCGGCCTGATCGAAGACCACCGAGCGCGGCGATTCCATCACGGAATCGGTGCATTCCTCGCCGCGCTTGGCGGGAAGGCAGTGCATGAAAACGGCGTCGGGCCGGGCCAGGGCGAAAAGCCCGTCGTTCACCTGGTAGGCGTGGAAGGCCTTCTTGCGCTTGACCGCCTCCTGTTCCTGGCCCATGCTGGCCCACACGTCGGTGTAGACGGCGTGGGCGCCATGGAGGGCGCGCGCGGGGTCGTGAGTAATTTCGAGCGCCGCTCCCGAGAGCGCGGCGAGCCCTTCGGCCTCGGCGACGATGTCGGGGTTCGGCAGGTAGCCCGGGGGACAGGCCAGCGAGAAGTCCATGCCCAGGCGGGTGGCGGAGTGCATGAGCGAGTGCGCCACGTTGTTGCCGTCGCCGACGAAGGCCAGCTTGAAACCCTTGAGTGGGCCGAGGCGTTCGCGCAGCGTCTGCATGTCGGCGAGCGCCTGGCAGGGGTGGTAGGCGTCGGTGAGGGCGTTGATGACGGGCACGCGCGACCACTCGGCGAGGCCCTCGACGGTGGCCTGGGAGAAGACGCGGGCGACGATTCCGTGGACCCAGCGGTCGAGGTTGCGGGCGACGTCCTTGAGGGGCTCGCGGACGCCGACGGGGCCTTCGCAGAAGACCGACGCGCCGCCCAGCTCGCGGATGGCGATCTCGAAGGTGACGCGGGTGCGGAGGGAGGGTTTCTCGAAGAGCAGGGCGATGGAGCGGCCCTCTAGGGAGTGGGCGTACTCCTGGGGGGCGAGTTTGACTTGGGCGGCGAGGTCCAGGAGGTAAGCGAGCTCGTCGTCGGTGAGGTCGAGATCGCGGAGCAGGTCGGAGGCGTTGGCTTTGAGGATCCGGCTGGGCGCGAAGGTTGGGGGCATGGCGTTCTCGCGTGAATGATTATTCACTGGAGTGAATAATAACACAGGGTGAGGGGTGGGTCAAGGGCGGGGTGGGGGAATTCCGGCGGCGGCGGGAGCGCCAGAACC
>Ga0326728_10000362_pt1 | contig 182640 bp, 158 predicted proteins | sample MB3enrmetagenome_FD_207602 | JGI IMG/M metagenome (GOLD analysis project Ga0326728, IMG submission 207602) | Lab enriched peat soil microbial communities from McLean, Ithaca, NY, United States - MB31MN | ecosystem: Environmental > Terrestrial > Soil > Wetlands > Peat | place: USA: New York... | reverse complement strand
AACGAATTCTCAAGTTTCTCCATGAGCGCGTCGCAAAACTGGACGATCCGCGACAGATCGGAGCAAGCCTCAAAGGCACCCTGAGCGGGCTCTGGAAATACCGTATCGGAGATTACCGCCTAATCTGCTCTCTCGAAAGCAACCGTTTAGTTGTGCTCGTCCTCCGCGTCGGCCATCGCCGAGAAATTTACGAGTTCTAGGGCAAAGGCCGAGCCCGCCCGCTCTTAACCTCTGCAATCTGACCTCTTACCTCTGCAATCCTAGAACGTCCCCGCCAACGGCTTCGCCGGGTCCGAGTAATCGTAAAACCCGCGCCCCGACTTCCGCCCATACCACCCCGCCATCACCAGCCGCTTCAGCAGCGGAGGCGACCCGAACCGCCGCTCTTTGAACTCGTCATACATCACATGAGTAATGTAGTAAATCGTATCGAGGCCGACGAAATCGAGCAGCGTAAACGGACCCATCGGATAGCCGCAGCCCAGCTTCATCGCGTTATCGATGTCCTCGATCGACCCCACGCCCTCTTCATACGCCCGGATCGCATCCAGCAGATACGGCACCAGCAGCCGGTTTACGATGAATCCCGTCTTGTCCGACGTGCGCACCGGAAACTTGCCCAGCTTCTGCGCGAACTCGCAGGCCGCGTCGTACACGGCGGGCGAGGTGGCAATCGTCTTCACCACCTCCACCAGCTTCATCAGCGGCACGGGATTAAAAAAGTGCAGCCCGATAAATCTTTCCGGGCGTTTCGTCGCCGTCGAAAGCTCAGTCACCGAGATCGAAGAAGTATTCGAGGCAAAGATCGCATCCTTTTTCACGACGCCATCGAGCGAGGCATACATCTTCTTCTTTTCGTCGACGTTCTCGATGATGGCCTCGATAACAATGTCGCAGTTGGCGAGGTCCGCTGTGTTAGTCGTCCCCTTGAGCCGAGCAAGAATCTCGCGCTTCTGCGCCGCAGTAATTCCGCCCTTTTCCGGAGCCCGCTCGGCAAACTTAGACAGCGACTTCTCAATCCCGGCAAACCCCTTGTCGAGATACTTCTGCTCAACTTCAAGCACGGTAACGTCAAACCCAGCAGCAGCGCAGACCTGCGCGATGCCGGAACCCATCAGGCCACAACCGAGAACGCCGACTTTCTTGATATCCATCTGTAATCACCGATTAGCCAACCTGTGAGTTTAGCAGTAGGAAAGGACTTATCATTTGTAATTTGTGATTTGTGATTTTGCTAGCTTGGCGGCGTTCCGGTTGGATTGGACCTTCAGTTACAAATTACAAATCGTCTTTTTACGCCACTGCCGCGGATGCGGCGAACTGCGGCGCCTCACTCACAATCTTCCCCGCGCCCTGCGCCACCGCCAGCTCCAGTGCGTGATCGGCGCGGTTGGCCACTTCGGTCACAATGTCCACCGGATCGAAATGCTGCCGCATCACCGCCTGCGCCAGCCCGGCGCTGAACTCGACTCCCTTATCCTTACCGGGGAAACGCACTTCCCCGAGCAGCCGCCGCAACTTCTCCACCGCCAGCAGCGCTTCTTTTTCTCCGGTGTCGCCCAGCACCAGCGCCACCGTCGTCGCCTCATAGTGGAATGCCAGATCGTTCGTCCGGATGTTCGCCGAAAACAGCTGCCCAATCTGTTCCATCACCGCCGTCACCGCCTGCTCGCCATATTCCTTGATCAGCGCGCCGCGCCGCCCAAACTGCATCAGCAACACCGTCACCGCCGTCCCCTGCTGCAACCCGCGCCGGATTTCCGCCTGCAGAAGATCCATATACGAAGCCCGCTTCAGCAGCCCCGATTTCTCGTCCGTCACCGAAAGATTTTTCACCAGCCGCCGCAGCCCGGCGTTGTTGAGCGCGATCAACACCTGGTCGCTCAACGTTCGGATCACCAGCACCTCCGAAGGCTGCCACACCCGGCCCGCGTTCTGCGTAAGAATCAGCACCCCGATCTGGTCGTTGCCTTCGGTCAGCGGCAGAGCCAGCAGCGATTCGATTTGCAACTCTTCGACCGCGGCGCGCACGCCCATCAACTCCGGAGCGTTTTTCGCGTCGCCCATCGTCACCGTGCCTCGCGCCACCGCCAGATCCTGCAGGGTTTCCACCAGGCTGACCAGCGCCACCGAACTCGCCGGAATCAGCCCGTCCATGTGATATTCCTGCATGCTCGACGGCGGCAGCCCCGGCTTGCGCAAGGCCGCAATGCAACGCGCCGTCCGCCAGTTTGCGCCGATTTCGTTCGCCGCCGTTTTCAAAACCCCTTCCGCGTTCCCCTGGTGGTAGAGCTTGCGCGTGATTTCCGCCACTCTCGCCAGACTGCTGACGTCGGCCGCCTCGCTGGCCGCCGCCGGCGCAGCCGGCGCGGCCGCCACCACCACCGGCTTGGCATACTGCGGTTCGATGCCCGCCGCAATGTACAGCCGCTGCAAATCCTGGTTGCGCTCTTCCTCATGCGGAAACAATTCCTGAATGCGCTGCAAACGCTCGATCGCTTTCGAGCGCATCCCATACTGCACCAGGATCTCGGCCTGCAGCATCAGATCCTGGAGCGCGGCCGCTCCCAACGTCGGTTCCTGGACCTTGATTTCCTGCTCTTTCTTCACCGCCGTGAACCGCGATGCGATTACGTTAAAGCGCTGATCGTCGATCTTGCCCCGCAGCCCCTCCAACCGTTTCTGATGTCCCGGCTCGTACGGGTCCACTTCCGCCGCCCGGTCCAGACACTCACCCGCTTTCTGGTAATCGTGCTTCGTGCAATACAGATCGAACAGCTTGAGCAGCGCCTGGGCGTAGTCCGTTTCACGGTTCGACGCGTTGAACAGCTCCGCCAGAAATTCCAGCATTTCCGCCGACGGACGGTGCGACGCCAACAGTTCCTGCATCGTCGCGATGAACGATCGCCGTTCCCCACGCCGCCGCTGGAAGGCTTCCAGCTTCCGCGCCAGCGCCACTGCCTCCGCATCCAGTTCGGAGTCGATCATCTTTCCGATCAGGCTCACCACCTGGTGCATCCGCGCCGGGTTCTGCTCGAACAACTCCCAGATCAGCGGCTCGCTATCCACGCACCGATCCGCGGACAGCAGCGCCTGCGCATACAGTTCGCGCAGCTCCAGCGACGCATCTCCGGAATGCACCAGCGGCTCGAAAATAAAAATTGCCGCCCCCGCCTCGCCCCGCGACAGCAGGCTCTTGCCATACGCCACCGCGCTCTTCGAATCCGCCGGATTTTCCGTGTACGCCCGCTCGAACCACTGGCGGGCGTTTCCGCCCGAAGCTTCCGCCAATTCCGCCACTTGCAGGAACGACTGCGATGCCATCGCGTGCTCGCCCAGGTCCGCCGCCAATTCCGCCACCCGCAAATGGTTGGCCTGCGATGTCTCCAGACTTACAATCCGCCGCAAGACCAGCAACGCTTCTTCTTTCTTTCCCTGTTTCTGCAAATCCTCCAGCGCATTTTCATACGTCCCGATCGCCAGCTTCTTGTTTGACTGCTCCAGCAGTTGCCCAAAACGCACTTTCTGTTCCCAGGTCGGGCTGGTGTACCGCGCCAGCTTCTTGTAGGTCAGGCTCGCGCGCGTCGCATCCATCGCCGCCACCTGCCGATCGAACAGCTCTCCCAGCAGCCGCACCGCCTGCGCCCCCTTATTTAAAGAGAGACACAGCTCCGCCGACATCTGCCGTACATTGTCGTTTTCCGGATCGTCTGCCAGAATTTGCAGATACTCCGCCAGCGCGTCGGCCGTCTTCCCCTTCTGCAAAAGCTTCTCCGCCTTTTCCACCCGGCGGGCGACTTCGGCACGATTAGGATTTTCCGGCATGGGCGGTCTTGGAACAGAGAGTTCCGCCTTGATTCTAGGGTTCACCCCACGCCCCAGCAACGCGGTTCTCCCGCTCTGCGATTACGAAAGTCATGCAAATCGCCTGGCTCCCCAGTCTTCCAACCGGGAGGAACTACTCAAGCCGCAGATCAGAAAAGAAGTCTTTCGCCCTCATCCGGAGCGTTTGCTCCGTCCGTTTCCGGGCGCCTCCGGCTGCACGCCGAACCGGGCGCTAGGAGGCCTCAAGAGTCCCAAATCGGGAACAATCGCACCTCCCCTTCTGATTTATTGGCCCAATTTGTATTGATCACTCCCTTTTTTTCTTGATATCCTCAACTCGTTTCGGGACCCATCTGAACGGCGGGACGACCCCGGACTTCCCTACCTGTGCGACTCCCAGTCGCGACTAGTTCCTGGCCGCTCTGTTCCCCCGAAACGAAGGAGCAACCGTGACTTCCACTCGAGAATTTAACGCCATTTCAGGCAGCGAACGTCAGCCCGTCCGTGGTGCCCGCCTGATCCAAAATTCGCATCCGGACCAAACCATTGAAGTCTCTTTGCGACTTCGCTCGAAATCGGAGATAAAGCGGGAAGAGCTAAGAAGTGCCCTGGAAAAACCCGGTTTCAAGCACATGTCGCGCGCCCAGTTCGAGAATGCCCACGGCGCCGATCCTGCCGATCTCGACAAAATCAAGAAGTTCGCCCAGGAATTCGGCCTGAAAGTGCACGAAACCGGCACTGAGCTCGCGCGTCGCACCGCACTTCTGTCGGGAACCGTAAGCAATCTCCAAAAAGCCTTCCACGTGGAACTCAAAGAGTACAGCCACCCGAAGGGAAACTTCCGCGGACGTGTCGGAGCCATCAGCGTGCCAACCGAGTATGCGGACATCGTCAAGGGAGTGTTTGGTCTCGACAACCGCCCTCAAGCAGAACCGCATTTCAGGCGTTTGCCGCAGACCCCCGGAATTAAGGCCCACACCGCCACCGCGTCGCACGATCCCAACGAAGTGGCGCAAATCTACGACTATCCGGCAGGCGACGGAACCGGCCAGTGTATCGGGCTCATTGAGTTAGGCGGAGGCTTTCAGCTCGATGACCTGAGCAACTATTTCGGTTCGCTCAATATCAACACGCCTCAGGTCATCTCCGTGTCGGTCGATGGAGGCACCAATAGCCCAACCACCCCGGACAGCGATGACGGCGAAGTGATGCTCGACATTGAAGTGGCCGGCGCGATCGCTCCGGCTGCGAAGATCGTCGTCTATTTTGCCCCGAACACAGATCGGGGTTTCCTGGACGCGATCACCACCGCCGTGCACGACAGCACCAATCAACCCTCGGTCATTTCAATAAGCTGGGGTGGTCCCGAGTCGCAATGGACAACTCAGGCCCTCACCAACTTCGACGAGGCCTTGCAAGCGGCAGCGGCCATGGGTGTAACCGTCTGCGTCGCCGCCGGTGACAATGGTTCTTCCGACGGAGTCAATGACGGCCAAAACCACGTTGATTTTCCCGCTTCCGACCCGTTCGTCCTCGGCTGCGGTGGCACCACCCTGCAAGCTTCGAACGGACAGATTGTCAACGAAACGGTCTGGAACGACCTATCGAAGGGAGAGGGAGCAACCGGCGGCGGGGTGAGCGACTTCTTCCCGCTTCCGACTTACCAGGATGGCTTCGATGTTCCGTCGCCAACCGTCCAGGGTGGCGGCCGGGGCGTACCCGACGTCTCCGGCGATGCCGACCCGAACACCGGCTATAACATTCTCGTCGATGGCGAGAATGCTGTCTTCGGTGGCACCAGTGCGGTGGCGCCTTTGTGGGCCGCGCTGGTGGCGCGAATCAATCAACAGATGGGGAAACCGGTCGGTTTCCTGAACCCGTTAATTTACGCCCAAGCCGTCGAAGCCTCCGGATTCCACGACATAACCGAAGGCAACAACGGCTCCTTTAGCGCAGGTCCGGGATGGGATGCATGCACCGGACTTGGCAGTCCCGATGGAGTCCCGCTAGAGGCAGTGCTTACCGGAACACCGGCTGCACAAGCTGCCGCGTCCGCGCGTTCTCGCAGATCCAAGCAATCCGCGGCCTAAACACCACCCGGGGGCGAGCCTCGCTCGCCCCCAATCCTCTCGCGCCAACTCTGTCGCCGCTCAGCCCCAGCCAACTCCATTGTTCCAATTGCGCCCGTTTGGTGTGGTGTCCCAAAAGTTCGCGGCATAAAATTGCGCTGCCGTCCTGAGTAGTTAAGCGTCCACCCGCCGCCCGGTACGCTGGTGGCGAAACTGCAGGCAAGACCACAAGTCGTTTATTTCCAATGGACTGGCCTCTCTGAATTGCGGGCAAGAATATGTCCTAAAGTTTCGCACGTGGGTGCCGATAGCCTAAACAAGCGGGAGCGGGCTATGGCTTCCCGACTTGGTGGAACCACGACAGTTCTTAAGTGTCCGGGTTCTTCGAATTCAACGCGCGACCGGCGGTTTCCGCCGATCCCCCACGAGCACAAGGAGATCATAATGAAAAAACAAGGTTGCATTCTGCACAAGATGATGTTGGGCATGTTCGTACTGCTGGCGGTCGGCATAGGCCAGGCCCAATATGGGGTCATGGTGAAGATCCCGTTCAACTTCACCGTTGGGACGCAGAGGTATTCGGCCGGTGAATACACTCTCAAGCCGTACGGGCCGTATCAGCACACAGTGCTCCTTCAGACCTGGACCGGCCAAACCCCGGCCTTCATCTCGATCAATTCCGTGGAATCCAGAGAAGTGCCGAGCTCAGCGAAGTTGGTTTTCCACCAATACGGCGCGCGGTATTTCCTGGCCGAGATCTGGAACGGGAATGGCATCGGACAGCAATTGACCGAGTCGCGCGCGGAAGTTGAAATGGCAAAGGCAGCGAATTCGCCTGGGCAGATGGTCGCACTAAGCTTTGCCCCTCAGCACTAATGGAAGGGACTGGCGGGCCGGCGGCCTGCTAGGTTCCAAGTCTGGGAAAGCTGTGTGATGCCTTAGCGGGCGGCCCACATCTCCCCGCGACCTGAATCCGAAACGCGCCGTCAGCTTACATCTCTGGGTGTCCCACGTTTGCCGGGTTGCAAACGTGGGATCCCGCCCGGAGCCCCAGAACTATTCACTCGATTCGCATAACGCTTAGGTGGAAGCGAATAGCGAGTAAGCGAACCGCGAACAACGAAGAGCGAAAAGCAAAGCGCCACGCAAAAGGCCAAAAGCTGCAAGCGGAGAGCCGTCGTCTCCGCTGCAATCGCAGTCCGCAACCGTTACTTCCGTAAGCCCATTCCGCCTCTTCTCCGTGCCGTTTTGCCGGCCTCTTCCTTATCCTCATATCAGATCATCCGAGGCAATCTAGGAAAGCACTTGTGACCGTCTGCCTTTCCCTCTTCATCTCGATCAACCTCCTCACGATTCTTTCGTCCATCGCGATTGCCGGTGGTATGTACTTTTTCTTTCTCGGGTTCCAACTGCTCGCCCGCAAGCGCTTATTGCTTGCCACACCAACCTCCAAGATTCGCAGCGCCGCCTTGGGACTGGTCGAGGTCAATGGCATGGCCGCCGGTCCTTACACAATGTCCGCGCCCATCACCGGCAAACCTTGCTTCCTCTACCGCACCGCCGCATGGCAGCAGCGCGAGGGCAAGAAGCAGGAATGGGAGAAAGTTGCGGATGAAACTCTGCACCTGCCTTTCTTCATCGATGACTCGACCGGCCAGGTGCTCGTCGAACCTCTCGGCGCCGATCTCGACCTGCACCGCGATTTTCGCGAAGAATATGCCGTATCGTTCTTCTCCTCAAACCTGGATGACGTTCCGCCGCGCGTCAGCGTTTTTCTTGCGCGCCACGGCATCGTTCCGGACCGCCGCCTGCGCATCGAAGAACGCTCGATCAAGCCCGAGGACGCGCTCTTCATCGCCGGAACTCTGACGGAAAATCCAGGTGTTCAGGTGCGCCCGTTTTCGACGCGCGGCGACCTGCGCAGCGACGTTCGCAACCGCGACGCGGGCAACTCCGCGCCCAATCATTTTTCGATCCAGCTCCCTGCCCCGCAGATCGTCAGACTTTCCAGCGGCGCTGCTCCTGCGTCCACGCAAGAGATGAGCCAGCAGGCGAAAATCGCGGCTGCGCTCACTCGTGCCGGCATCGCCAGGCCAGAGGCGTGGTCGGCCGCCGGAGTCCCATACCAGACTGTAGTCGTCGAAGAGAACGCGCCGCCCGCGCCAGTTTCGGCCTACGACGAAGGGCGTCCGCCCGAATCGCGTTTGCTCGAAGCGCGTTTGCACGAAGACCAGGCCAAGCCATCCGGCTTCAATCTCACTCCGCCCGTCGTATTGATGAAAGGCGCGAATGATCCTACGTTCGTGATTTCCTTCCGCAGCCAGAAGGAATTCGTCAGCGCGCTGGCCTGGAAATCCGCCGCCATGGTCTGGGGAGGCGCCGCCATCACACTCCTCGGCCTCTACACGTTGCTGGCGCAGATGGAGTTGCTGTAGCCGACAGAGGCTCGTGGCGCGTGGCGTTATTCGGCCGCTTCCTCGGACGTGAAGAAGCTGGTAGCTAACTGCTCAACGCCAACTGCGAACCGCTAATTTAGAATGTCCCTTGTGACCGAACCCGTCCGGATAGGGATTCTCGGCGACTTCAATCCCGAATTCCGTTCCCATCACGCGACCAACGATTCGCTCCAGCACGCGGCTCGGAAGCTCCAACTCAAAGTGGAATCGGCCTGGCTTCCGACGCCGTCGCTCCTCGAACCGGGCGCCGTCGCCACCCTCGATTCCTTCGATGGTCTGTGGGCCTCGCCGGGAAGCCCCTACAAGAGTTTCGACGGCATGCTCAAGGGAATCGAGTTCGCCCGCGTCCACGACCGGCCATTCCTCGGCACCTGCGGAGGCTTCCAGTACGCGCTCATTGAGTGCGCCCGCAACGTGCTCGGCATCCGCGACGCCACCACTGCCGAAGAAGACCCGCACGCCAGGAACATCGTCATCTATCCTGTCGCCTGCGCGGTTCCCAACCGCGATCCGAAGGCGCCCAAGCTCTCCGGAAAAGTCAACCAGATCCGCCTCCGTCCCGGCTCCTATCTCGCGTCGTTTTATGGAAAAGAACTGATCGAGGAAGAATTCTTCTGCAACTACGAATTGAATCCCGAGTTCGAATGGATGGCGATGGAGGCGGGCTTCCCCGTCGTGGCCCGCGGCTCCAAGGAAGAATGCCGGGCCATCGAATCTCCCGCGCACTTGTTTTACATCGCGACATTGTTCCAACCGCAGCTCTCGTCGCGCGAGGACAGCCCGCATCCGCTGATCATGGCCTTCGTGCAGCACGTAGCCGACTTCCACCGCAAACGGCTCGACGACTCCATCCTCACCTGAGGTTGGGTTCCTCGGAAATTCTTGCAAGTCTTGGGAACTTTCCGGCGACTTGCGACATTACAGGTTATGAAAGACTGCAGAGGCCGCGGGTCGGGAGGAATGTGGCGCTGGCGTGACTGAAATGAGGATGATCAGCGATGAAGCTTTGATGCTGGAATTCCAGGGCGGCTCGCACCACGCGTTCGAGGAGCTGTTTGCGCGCTATCGCGGGCCGCTTTACGGCTTCTTTCGGCGGAGGCTGGATGGCGACCAGCGCGCCGAGGATCTGACGCAGGAAACTTTTCTGGCTGTGATCCGCGCCGCAGAGCGCTACGAGCCCACCGCACTCGTTCGCACTTACCTCTACGGCATCGCGATGAATCTACTCGCGGCGGAGCGGCGCAGGCGCGCAAAGGATTCTCCGCCCGGGAAAGAAGCTCCGGAACCCGCCACACGAGAAGCGCCCGATTCTGTTTTGTGGATCCGCCAGGCGCTCGAGAAATTGGACGATTCCGAGCGGGAGATCCTGATGCTCCGCGAATATGAGCAACTGAGTTATGCGGAGATTGCCGAGCTGTTGAAGCTGCCCGTGAATACCGTCCGCTCCCGGCTGTTTCGGTCGCGGATGGCGCTAAAGGGCTACCTGGAGCCTCAGCGAAAATCTAGCGATTCGGCGGCAGCCGGCGAATTGGTGGAGAGGGCGAAACTAGCACAGGCGGAAGGCGAGGCCATATGAACAAGATCGTGCATCCGATTGAACCCGAAGAACTCATGGCCTACCTCGATGGCGAACTCCCAGCCGATCGCGCGAACGCGACTGCGGCTCACCTGGGCGAGTGCGCTGAATGCCAGGGGCTCGTTGCCGAATTGCGCAACGTCTCTCACACTTTGAAGACTTGGAAGGCTGAGCCTCCGAAGTCAGCTGTGTCTGCAGCAATAGCAACCGCGCTTGCGGAGAGTCGACCGATATCGCGAGGAGTTACTCCTGCACGCCGGCGGAACTGGCGACAAGTCCTGGGCCAGCGGTGGCCGACGCTTGCGTGGGTGGGAGCCGTGGCCGCAATTCTCCTGCTGGCAGTCGGCGTGCCGACGTTGCATCGTGGCAGGGCAGACTATGCATTTTCGCGGCACGGGGAACCCGTTGATTCAGCGGTTGTGACTAAGACTGTCCGTGAGCAAAGCGAAGCACGTTCACTTCCGTCCCCTCAGCCGCCAGCAGCGGCAAAAGCGAAGCAATTCGACAGGCTTCAGACGTTCGCACAGCTGCAAGCTGGTCCGCCGGTTAAGTACAAGCGTTGGCTGCAGGATCAATCCGCCGACGAACCTGGTCCGCTTCCGAACGGCCCGATGATCATCCGCACGGCTGAGCTCAGCGTGATCGCCAAGGAGTTCGACAAAGCGCGGGCTAACCTCGAAGCAATTCTTAAGCGGCATCGCGGTTATGTCGGCGAGTTGAAGGCCAATGACTCGACGGGCGGCGGACGCACGCTAACCGCGACGCTGCGCGTTCCCGCCGATCAACTCGATGCCACGCTGACCGAGGTCAAGACGCTGGGCCGAGTCGAATCCGAGTCGCAGAGCGGGCAGGACGTCACCTCCCAGTATGTCGACTTGGAGGCGCGGCTCTCCAATGCCCGCAACACCGAGGAGCGGCTCACCGATCTGCTGCGCAATCGCACCGGGAAGTTGTCCGATGTCCTCGCGGTTGAACAGGAACTCGATCGTGTCCGCGGCGAAATCGAACGGATGGAAGCCGAAAGAAAAAACATGGCCACCCAGGTGAGCTACGCTACCTTGAACGCGACCATCACGGAAGACTACAAAGCGCAGTTGCAAGTCGTGCCGCCCTCGACCTCCAATCGCCTCAGCAACGCCGCCGTTGAGGGATATCGCAGCATGGCGGACGGAGTTTTAAGCCTAGCCCTGTTCCTGCTTTCGACTGGACCGAGCCTGCTGCTATGGGGCGCAGTGTTGTTCCTTCCAGCTCGCATGGTTTGGAAGAAAATACGCCGCAGTTTTGCCTCGTAGCCGCCCAGATATGCGCGCAGTTCAAGCGGCGTCGGCGGAGGACCACCGCCGCGGCTGCTTAGCAGCTGAGCCCGCCATCTAATCAGCCCGGGGCCTGCGCGGGCCGCGAATATCGCGAAGCTTTGCGACAAATTTGCGCTCGGGTTTCAAGCGGACTATGGCCGGATTTAAACGCCGATGCCGGAGCCGCGGCGGGCTCGTGCGCAGTGACCGGCGGTCCCGCCCAAGCAGAGTCCGGCCACCCGGCGAGTTGCCGCAAAATCTCGCCAATTGCGGGTGGACTTTGTCTTTCACAAGACGTTTATCAACTTTTCACGCCAGCTTAAAGTGCCATTCACATGCGTCTGTTATTTGGTGGTCTTGCAGATATTTCCTCGCCGAGCTCGCCGCCCGCTCTGGCGGCGACTGGGTAACACCGGCGAAAACCACATGAGCACAAAGCTTTCCACCATGAGAGGAACAAATTATGAATACCAAAGAATGGGTGAAGGCCAGTTGCGCTTCCCTGACGATCGCTGCGTTGATGATGCAGCCACTCCCCACGCTGGCGGAAAACCCAAAGAGCAACGGGGTCACCGACCAGAAGAAACTTGTCGAAATCGCACCGAAGTCAAGCGCTGAAGTCGCCCGCTACACGCGTAGCATGGAAAGCGAGCCCAGCCTCAGCCAGGCGCAGAAACTCGCTCTGCTCCGGCAGAACGTCAAATACGTCTTCGTTCTCTTCCAGGAGAACCGGTCCTTTGACTTCCACTTCGGCACCTACCCCGGGGCTCGGGGCCTGTTCTCTCAGCCCGCCGGCCAGACGCCTGGCTTTGTCCAGCCGATCGTTTTGACAGACGGCTCGGTCGGCACCATCTCCCCATTCCTGATGCCTCAGTCGATCAAGGACATCAATGGCAACACGGTGCTCCTCTATCCGGAGGACACGGACTCGGTCAATCACGGCCACACCGCCAGCGTCGCCAAGCTCGATCTGAACGGAAGCAACGTCGCCCAGAACGATCGCTATGCCTTCACCGAGGAAGGTCTGTCTGGAACACTGACCTGCAGTGGAGGCACGTGCACTTACAGCGGAGCGGCGCCCACCGAGCAGCAGGTGCAGAAGGGCGAACTGGTCGTCAGCCATATCGACTGCAATACCATTCCATTTCTGTGGAACTACGCGGACCGCTTCACGATTTTCGATAACTTCTTTGACACCGTGATCGGGCCTTCGACGCCAAACGCCCTCGCCATGTTCTCTGGCCAGTCGGGGGTGACGCAGTGGGTCAAGTATCCGCAGTTGGGCCTCAATGAAAACAGCACCAACGCTGCGCTCCCCGTGGTCGGCGATCCACAACCTTTCTGGGGATCCGCTCTGGACCCCACTCAATATAATCGCCAGCCTACGGAAGGCGGAGGCGCTCCCAGCACCAACCCGGCTTCCAACCTGACGTTTGCAACTTTGGGACTTTCTTTCATGGGAAACCAGATTCAAAGCATCACGGCCAATGACCTGAACCCCGCGTTCGATCTCATTGACGTGCAACAAGACATCAAGAAGATCGCCGGCAGCGCGTACGGACCGGTGAATTGGGGCTGGTACGAGGAAGGTTACGACCACGAACCAACCGATCCTCCCGGCGTAACCACCAATGTCACCTACATCGCCCATCACGATGCCCCGCAATACTTCGGCTACGAGGCCAACAACCCGAACGAAACCCAGGCGCACATGAAGGGCCTCGGCGACTTCTTCACCGCCCTTAACGCGACCGCCCTGCCCGGCACCGGAACCGGCGGAGTCTATTACGTCCGCGGCGGATATGGCAACCTCGATGGCCTCATTCCTCGCTCACCCAGCCCGGCGGTCGAGGCTGCGTTTGCCGGCAACGACGATCACCCCGGCTACTCCGACGCGCAGATCAGCGAAGCCCTTCTGGGCGACACGATCAACGCGATCGCCAACAGCCCCTATTGGGCGCAGAGCGCCATTATCATTACTTACGATGAGACCGACGGCCTCTACGATCACACCCAACCGGTGATTCGTTCCTGGGATCCCAACGGCGCCGCTCTCGATCAGGGTCCGCGCATTCCCGCGATCGTGATCTCGCCGTTCGGTGTCGTGCACGCAATTTCCCATGAAGCCACCGAGCATAGCTCGATCATCAAATTCATTGACGAGCTCTTCAACCTGACTCCGCTTGCCGATCTTCCCGACGAAGCGGCGATGCGCAAATTGGGCGAGAAGACATATGGCCAGAAGTACCTGGGACCCTCCGATGCCGGCACTCCTGGCGTCGGCAACCTCTTCACCGCCTTTGACAATGGCCGCTTGACAGGTCAAACGCCGACCTTGCCAGCCTCGTACGCGATCATTCCGCAGTCGGAATTCGGCCTGCCCCACTACGGTGGGCAAGGTTGCCGCGTGCTGGGGATCGTTCCGACCGACGTCACCAAAGGCGGGGTAATTGATCCGGCCCCACAGGACGTCAATCCCCGTCCCAGCACCAACCCGGGTGAACCATACCTGGGCGGCTGGCCGTCGAACTAAGAACTCTTCGCAACCACATTCTCCGGCGACCGGATTTTCTCTCCGGTCGCCGGATTCTTATATCCATGCCAGCGATTGGCGTTTGCTAAGGAGCAGGACCCGCATGAGGAGAATTTCCGCACTTCTATTTTCCATGGCATGGCTGATTGCCGGAACCACCGCGACGGCCCACGCCGGGGCCACACTCGATCGAATCAAAGCCACCGGTTCACTCCCCTGCGGAATCAACATCGAAGAACCCGAATATTCCACTCAAGACGCGCACGGGAATCACATCGTTTTCGACGTGGATATTTGTAAGGCAGTGGCCGTCGCAGTGCTTGGGCCCAATGCCAAGTTCACCGTCAAGTCGTTCCGCGACGAGCAGGACGCACTGAAAGCCCTCAAATCCGGCGAGATCGCGCTGCTCGCCACCGGGTCTCCTAACCTACTTAATACCGCCAACACGGGCCTTGGCTTTGCGCGGCCCATCTTCTATGACTATCAGGCCTTTTTCGTGAATAGGACCATGGGAATCGCTTCCCCAAAGGATCTTGCCGGCAAGAAAATCTGTTTCCTCGGAGGCACCGAGATCGAGACCCAGCTCACAAGTTACATGCAGCGCGAGAAGATCAAGTGGCTGCCCTTTTCCTTTCAGGAGGAAGGCGAGATGGAAGCGGCATTAGTCACCCGCAACTGCGCCGCCATCACCGCCGACGTCTCGCAATTGGGCTACGAGCGACTCGGCTTTAAGAGCGTGGCAAAGAATTTTGAAATCCTGCCGGACGTTATCGCCAAAGACCCGTTGGCGCCGGCTTATACCCTCGACGACCCGCAATGGGCCACCATTGTCAACTGGACGGTCGAAGTCTTGATCCAAGCCGAAGAGAGCGGAGTAACCCAGGCGAATCTCGAGGAGATGAAGAAAAGCGACGATGAGGTGATCCGGCGTCTCGTCGGCGTCCACCGCGGCTACGGCCAATTCGTCGGACTCGACGATGCTTGGGCTGCACGAGTCATCGAAGCCGTGGGCAACTATGGCGAGATGTTCGAGCGCGACCTCGGCTCGGGGTCGGTGATGAAGCTGGCCCGCGGCGCGAACAACCTCTGGACGCAAGGTGGGCTCATGTACGCCCTCCCCATCCGCTAGGCCTAAACGCCAATGCCGGAGCCTAAGAGGCTGTAGAGCAGGATGGCGAGCACGATCAGGGTGAAGGCCACGTACATGCGATCGCGTTCGAGGGCGAATCCCACGATGGAGAAGGCTACGCGGGCGATGGGCGTGGCGATGAGGACGAGCAATCCGAGTTGGATCAAGCCTCGGCCTCGGCCGCTTATGACGCTTTGGATGATTCCGGGGATGGTGCGGAATTCGGAGGGTTCGCCGCGAAAGATGCCGTAATCGGCGGGCTCGTGCGCGTGGCGGAAGAGGTAGATACACGCTCCCCAGAGAACGATAGCCGCCGAGAGCACGACTCCGGAGCGGAGCACGTTGCCGAGGATGACTTCGATCCTGTGATCGTCCCACGATTGCTCGCGGGTTTGCGGTTGGAGTGGATTCGGCTGTGGGTTGGGCGCTTGGGCGGCGGGCATCAGATGCTCCCCCAGATTCCTTTGTAGAGCATTTGCAGGCCCAGCACCAGAATCACCACGCTGAAGACGAGGCGGAGCGATTTGGTTTCCGCCTTGACCAGGATGCGGCTGCCGAGCAGCGAGCCGGCGAGGACTCCTAACATGACGGGCATCGCGAGACCTGGATCGACGTATCCGCGGCTGAGGTAGACGCCGGCGCTGGCAGCGGCGGTCACTCCGATCATGAAGTTGCTGGTGGTGGTGGAAACTTTGAACGGGATCCGCATGGCCTGATCCATGGCCAGCACTTTGACGGCGCCGGAGCCAATGCCGAGCAATCCGGAGAGCGCGCCGGCGCCGAACATGAGGCTGAAGCCGGTGGGGACGTGCTGGACGTTGTAACTGCGCTCGCCGTCCACGTCGGGAAAGCTGCCGTTCAGCCGCAGACGGGTTGCGAGCGGATCTGGCGGCAGGTTGCGCTCGGCCTGCGTGCGCGGCTTGCGGGAAGAATACGCCGAGTAGAGCAGGACGGCTCCGAAGATGATCGCCAGGGTGCTGGTCGGGATGCGGGTGGCCAGGAAGGCTCCGAGCAATGCGCCGAAGGTGGTGGCGATTTCCAAAAACATGCCGATGCGAATGTTGGAGAATCCTTCTTTCACATAGGAGGCGGCCGCGCCGGAGGAGGTCGCGATCACGGAGACGAGCGAGGCTCCGATGGCGTAACGGATATCCACGTGAAAAAAAATGGTAAGCAGGGGCACCAGGACAACACCACCACCGAGGCCGGTGAGCGATCCGAGAAGTCCCGCCACAAAGGAGACGATCGCCACAACGCCGGTGAATTCCACAATAGTCATCGTTTTTCTTTGCAGCCCGTGGTGGAAGTTAGATTCGCATCAGGGCATGCCTTCAGGCATGCCGCAAGTGCACCGGATCAACACGCCTTCAGGCGCTGCGTTTCGACCGTAGAATTTCACCACAGGCTCTTAGGTTAACATTTCCTCCGCTGGACGGATTCCTGGTGCTGGTGCTGAAGAGTGGCGGGGCGGAAAAACAGTAAGAGGGGATTTGATTTCCCGCAGAGACGCGGCTTGCCGCGTCTCCGGAGACGGGGCAAGCCCCGTCTCTACGGAAGGAAAAACTGCCTGTTGGATTGCAGCTTCTGCGCGCACGCGGAAATCAACGGCACAGTGCCGCGGACAAGAGTGTCCGCATCACACTCTACTGGTTTACCCAGACGACGCGGGATTTCTTCAGCTGGGCCTGCTGCTTCCTGATTTCGCGGGCATAGGCGCCGAGAGAAACGGCCTCTGCCTGCGGGAAATCCGAAGGCGGCCTTTCTCCCTGAGCGGAGGTGTAACTCGAGGAGGCAAGGACGCTCTGCTCCTGAGACATGGGCGTATAAGCTGCGTGCGCCGGATGACTTGGAAACTCGAAGGCCTGCGGTTGACTGTTGAGAGACCCGCCGAACTGCGCAAATGCCGCGGTGGCGGAAAGCAGGCAGAGTATAAACAGGGTCTTTTTCATCGCAAGGTCTCCAGACTGCGGAGAAGGCGAGGGATCATCCGCGGACCACGCGGCGGATGTGGGCTCCTCCAGGCATAGTAGAAGCAAGCCCGGTACCAAACTTTGCTGGGGTAAAATGGCGGCTTGCGGGGGGTTGCGGGGTGTAGTGGCAATTGTTTGCACAATTGTGGAGAGCGCATGGAAATAGGCGGCAGGGCAAGACTCCGATTGCTGAAGATGGACCGTTGCGGCGACCGCTGCCGGGGATTTTTTCTCTAAATTGCGGTAAGGTGATAGACATGAAAATGCGAAGCGGGGTAGGACTCTCGTTGATCTTGCTGGCAACCATGGTAGCGCTGGCGGCGGTGGCAGCCGGTGCGGACTACAAGGTCGTTAAGACGTGGAAACTGGGCGGCGATGGCGGATGGGATTACCTGACGGCGGATAGCGATGGGCATCGCTTGTTCATTTCGCGAGCCACGCGGGTAATGGTGATTGATACCGAGTCGGGCAAGCAGGTGGGCGAGATTCCGGAGACGGCGGGCGTGCATGGAATCGCGCTGGATCCGGAAATTGGCCGCGGATTCACCAGCAACGGCCGCGAAGACACGGTGAGCGTGTTCGATCTGAAGTCGCTGGCGGTGGAAAAGAAGATCAAGGTCGGCAGCGGCCCCGACGCAATTCTGTATGACCCATTTTCGAAACGCGTGTTTACGTTTAACGGACGAGGCCATGACACGACGGCGGTGGATGCGTCCAAGGGCGAGGTGGTGGGCAAGATCGAACTGGGCGGGAAGCCGGAATTCGCCGCGACCGACGAAAAGGGCACGGTGTTCGTGAACATTGAAGACACGTCGGAACTGGTGGCGTTCGATCCGCAGAAGCTGACGGTGAAGTCGCGGTGGAAGCTGACTGACTGCGAAGAGCCGACGGGACTCGCAATCGACCGCAAGAACCGGCGTCTGTTTGCCGGCTGCGGCGGGAATAGGAAGATGGCAATAGTCGATGCGGACAGCGGGAAAGTAGTGGCGAGTCCCGCCATCGGGGAGGGATGCGATGCGACCGGCTTCGATGCCGAGCTTGGTTTAGCGTTTGCGTCGGCGGGAGACGGCACGATCACGGTGATCCGCGAAGATGGCCGCGACAAGTTCAGCGTGGCGCAGACCGTAACGACCCAGAAGGGAGCGCGCACCATGGCGCTGGACGCGAAGACGCATAAGCTCTTCACCGTAACTGCGAATGTGACAGGTACTCGGCAGGAGAGAAAAGTCGAGCCGGATTCGTTCGTGGTGCTGGTAGTCGAGGCAGCGCGCTAGATCGGATTGCACGGGATCGCGCCGCGACGAAAATGTTGGGCGTTGCCAGCCCATCAACTCAGACAATGGCCGACGCTGCGCCTATTGAGTTTCTCCGATCCACGCCCCAAACGGCTCCAAAGAAATTTCGCTGGGATCCACTTCGCTGGGCGCGGTGAATGAAGACAGAAGTGTCTTTGCCACCTTTGCGTGAACGTCTTTTGACGCGAGGTTAAGGTTCAGTGTCCGTGCCACGCCGCTCATATTCAGGACAACGAGCACGTTCTGTCCCTTGTAGCTGCGCGCGTAAGACAGCACATTCGGATCGTCTTCGTTCAGCGCGATGTACTTGCCGTCCAGCAGCGCTTTGTTGGTGTGCCGCATGGTCAGCAGTTGCCGGTAGTAGTTCAAAATTGAACTTGGATCCTTCTTTTCGCTCTCCACGCTGTAGATCTTGTAACGCTCGTCGACTGGCAACCATGGAGTCGCGCTGCTGAATCCCGCGTTGGCCTCGGTGTTCCACTGCATCGGAGTGCGTTCGCCATCGCGGCCTTTCTCTTTCGGCCAGCCCGCCTTTCCCATTGAGTCCTTCACATCCTCGGGACGCCGGGGATCGTTGTTTTCCATCCCAATCTCTTCGCCGTAATACATGACTGCGGTGCCGCGCAGCGTCAGGTAAAGCGACGCCATGAGCTTCGCGATCTGATCGTTGTGCTTCCCGTCGCCGTATCGGTCGTACACACGCCGAATATCGTGGTTGCTGAGGACGTACACGGGCCAGCCGCCCGAGCCGTCCACCCACTCGATCTGCTTGCGGAAATCCGCCGGTGAGAGTTTGTTGATCGTGGCGAACATGAAGTCCATGGGCATGTTCACTTCGTCGTTGTGCTCTCCGTAGTACCGCTTGAGCTGGTCGATGTCGCTGGTCCAGGTTTCGCCGATCAGCACCCCGTTGTATTCGTCGGCTACCTTGCGCAGACGTTGCAATACACCATGCAGTTCCGGCTGGTTCTTGTCGTTGATTTCGCGCTCGACCGGATCGCCAAAGGCGTTCTTTTCGGTTCCGACGACAGGATTGTCGCGGAATTGGGAATCTACAAACATGACATCGACCGCATCCAGACGAAATCCGGCGACGCCGCGTTTGTACCACCAGCGCGTCACGTCGAACATGTTCTTTTCGACCTCGGGATTGCGCCAATTCAAGTTGGGCTGCGGCGGATAAAAATAGTGGTAGTACCACTGGTTGGTCGCGGAATCGTATTTCCACGCCGGACCTCCAAACAGCGACGTCCAATTATTCGGAGGTTGCTGCGGACCGCTACCGTCGCGCCAAATATACCAATCCCTCTTGGGGTTGGTGCGCGAAGACTTCGCCTCTTGAAACCACTTGTTCTGATCGGAGGTATAGGTCAGGACAAAATCGAGCAGTACGCGGATATCGCGCTGCTTGCCCTGGGCCAGCAATTCATCCATGTCTTTCAATGTGCCGTAGTCGGGATCGACGTTGTAATAGTCCGATATGTCGTAGCCCCAGTCCACATGGGGAGACGGAAACATGGGCGCGATCCAGATCGCATCCACCCCCAGCCAACGCAGATAATCGAGCTTCGAAGTAATGCCGGGAATGTCACCGATGCCGTCATTGTTGCTATCCGCAAAACTGCGGGGATAAATCTCGTAAAAAACGGAGTGCTGCCACCATTGATGGCCTTCGTCGTCAACTGCGCTCTTCTGGGCCAAAGCGGGCAATCCCAGCGCAACAAAGAGCAATACCGCCAAGCCCAGTTTTCGGTAACGCATGTCAGGTCTCCTCCGTCGCAGAAGGGTCTAGACGGTCCTAGATAAAGTAACCGCTGATCGCTGAAACGTAAAGTCGGCGGCGTGGGGAAAGTAAGCTACTCCGCCCCGGCGTCCACATGGATATTGACATTCGCCAACCATTCGCCTATGCTGCGGGCATGGCGATTACTCGGCGTCAACGCGAGCTGTACGATTTTATTTCGCGCTTTGTGGCGGAGAAACAATATTCCCCTTCGTTTGAAGAGATCAAGGAAGCCATGGGGCTGAACTCTTTGGCCACGGTGCACAAGCATGTCACCAACCTGGAGAAAAAAGGGCTGCTGACGCGGGACTATAACCGCAGCCGCTCGATTGATCTGCTGCCGCCCAGGGGAAAGTTAAAGCAGTCGATGGCGGTGAACACGGCCGTGGTGCTGCCGCTGGTGGGCAGGATTGCGGCGGGGCGTCCGATTGAAGCGATCGAGCACAGCGAGACCATCTCGCTGGCGGATTTTGTGCGCTCGAAGGAAGTGTTCGTGCTCGAAGTGCGCGGCGAATCCATGCAGGACGAAGCGATTCTTGACGGCGACTACGTGCTGGTCGAGAAGACGAAAACCGCGCACAACGGGGATATTGTGGTGGCGCTGCTCGAGTCGTCGGACGCGACTTTGAAGCGCTTCTTTCGCGAGGGAGACAACATTCGTCTGCAGCCTTCGAACGCGGCGATGACGCCCATCATCGTGCCCGCGGCGTCGGTCCAGATTCAGGGACGCGTGATTGGCGTGTTGCGGAAGTACTGAAGGGCAGTTGCCAGTGGTCAGTTGCCAGTAAGACTCAAAAGCACACTAATTCCGGCGCGACAAAAAGCCCGGGGGATTACCCCCGAGCTTTCTTGTCCAAGACTGGCAACTGGTAGGTGGCAACCGGCAACTTACCCCAGGTGGCGATCCAGCGCTTTCTGAATATCGTCTTTCGAGCGGTAGCCGACGAGCTGTTCCACGACCTGTCCATTCTTGAAGACGAGCAGGGTAGGAATGCCGGTGACTTTGTAGCGCATGGGCGTGGCAGCGTTACGGTCGACGTCCATTTTGCCAAACGTGATTTTCCCCTGATACTCGCCGGCGAGTTCTTCGACGATCGGAGCGATGGCGCGGCAAGGGCCACACCATGCGGCCCAGAAATCGATCAGCACGGGCTTATCGGACTTCAATACATCGGAATCGAAATTAGCGTCGGTGACTTCGACCGTGGCGTGTACCGGTCCGTTCTTCAGCGCCTTCGGTCCCGAAGACGTGTTTACGTTGCTTGCCATTCATCCTCCAGAGTTCTCGGTTAGCTGCCAGTTCCGCCCTGGTCGACCGTGTGGTTCACTCAAGACAGAACATCTATCCTAGCATTGTTGATTGGATGCTCCGCAAGGACGGAAGTCGCAGGAGTTGCCGCGAGTGAGTAGGCTAGGGCAGAGCGCCGTAGAATGAAGGCCTTACATCAAGGTCTTATATCAAGGTCTTATATCAATCACTGGAAAATAAATGACTGGCGATCTCGATAATCTCCGTGTAGTGCTCGTGGCCACGCGGAATCCGCTGAATATTGGGGCGGCGGCGCGGGCCATGAGTAACTTTGGAGTCCGGCGATTGCGGGTGGTGAATCCCTACGAGGCGGCGTTTCGCGAGGCGCGGTCGGCGGTGGGCGCGTCGGGGTTGCTGGCGAAGGCGGAACAGTACGAGAACGTGGCCGAGGCGGTCGCGGACTGCAAGTTGGTGGTCGGAACGACCGCGGCCGGAGCGCGGCGAGAGTTGCAGCATCGCTTGCAGCGGCTGGATATGGGCGCGCGGGCGATCATCCGGCAACTGAAGACGGGACCGGTGGCATTGCTGTTCGGCTCGGAACGGGTGGGGCTGTCGAATCGGGAGATGAGCCACTGCCACTGGGTGATGCGGATTCCGACTCGAGAGGAGCACGGTTCGATGAATCTGGGGCAGGCCGTCGCGGTCTGCTTGTACGAACTGGTGCGAACTCACAAGACAACGGCGGCAAAGGCTGCGCCCGGGAAAAAAGAAAAGACTTCCGCCAAGTCGGGGGAGGTGGAACGCCTGACGCAGGTGCTGCTTGAGGTTCTGCGCGCCAGCGGGTACGTGAAGCCGCGGGCAGTGGCCGCTGAAGAAAGGTTGCGGCGCCTGGTCCGGCGCATGGAGTTGAACGCCAATGACGCCGGGGTATGGTTGGGAATGCTGCGGCAGATGGCGTGGAAGCTGGGCGCAAACGAAAAGGACGGCAAATAGTCGGAACAACTTCAATTGTCAAGTGTCAATTGTGCGGTCCCGATGTGTGGTGCTTCCGCCGTACGGCTCCGGTGGCCTCCTCTCCAACGAATTACGCGCGAATTGCACGCTAACGCTTGCCACTTTCGGGAGTCGAAGGAATAGGGCGGGGCTGGTCGGCGTTCCCTTCCCTTGCTGACCTCGAGGTGGCGACATGCGCATGCTGCTGGATACCTTCGCGCAAATCTTACGAACTCTGTGGGCGCACAAGCTGCGGTCCTTCCTCACCATGTTTGGGATCGCCTGGGGCGTAGGTTCGCTGCTGCTGCTGGCCGGGGTGGGCGAAGGCTTCCGCAACGGCAATCGCAAGCAACTGGAAACTTTCGGCAAAAACATCATCTTCTTTTTCGGCGGACGCGCGCCGGCGGTCGAGGGCAGTTTCAATTCGATGAAGTGGTTCAACCTCACCTATGACGATTACCTCGCCATCAAGAGCGAATCGAAGCTCGCAATCAATATTTCGCCGCTGATCGCGCGCGACGACATCCGCGCGGTCAGCGATTACACCAGCACCAACGGGCAGGTCTCTGGTGTGCCGCCGATCTACAGCCAGGTGCGGACGATCCCGCTGGCCGTTGGACGCTGGATCAACGACGACGACAATGACCAGCGGCGGCGCGTATGCATTCTCGGCCGGGAAATGACGCGCAATATGTTTCCGGGACGTCCCGCGGTGGGCAACACCATCCTGCTCAATGGCGTTCGTTTTCAGGTAATCGGCGTGCTCTCGATGATCGGCCACGAGGAGCAGAACGCGACCAACATTCGCATTTTTATTCCGTTCAACACCATGCGCGAACTGTTTCCGCTGACCGGCGACAACTCGCAAGAGGGCAACGCAATTTCGTTCATCAACTATCAGCCGCGCACCTTTGACGAGAACGAAACCGCCAAGGATGAGTTGCACCGCATCGTGGCCCGCAATCACGGCGGCTTCGATCCGAAGGGCGCCGATATCTGGGAAGAATGGGACACGGTCAAGAACCAGAAGACCATGGGCAAGATCTTTACAGCAATGGATTGGTTCCTGGGCGGGGTCGGCCTAGTGACGCTCGCTCTCGGCGCGATTGGCATCGTGAACATCATGCTGGTAGCCGTGACCGAGCGCACGCGCGAGATCGGCCTGCGCAAAGCCTTGGGCGCGACCAACCGCAACATCTTGTTTCAGTTTTTTCTTGAGGGCGCATTCCTGACGCTGTTGAGCGGCGCGATCGGAGTCGGTGGCGCGATGCTCGTCATCCACCTGCTGTCGGGAGTGCAACTGCCGCAGGGCTTCGATACTCCGCGGATCGTGCCCGTATCGGCGATCGGCGCCGTGTTGTCACTGGCGCTGGCGGGCGTTACAGCCGGGCTTTATCCAGCACGCAAAGCGGCAATGCTGGAACCGGTGGAAGCCCTGCGGCACGAGTGAGAAACAATTTGTAATTCGTAATTTGTAATTGGTAATTGAAGACCGAGTTATCGCAGGCTTGAAATTACAAATCACAAATCGCAAATTACAAATCTTATGACCAACGATCTGTTGAAAGAAGCTTACGGCGCAATGCAGCACAATCGCCGCCGCACGACTCTGACGATGCTGGGAATGGCTTGGGGGATTGCGACCGTGGTCATCCTGCTGGCCTTCGGCTCGGGATTCGAGCGCGCCATCAACTTGATTTTCAGCTCCTGGGGGACCGACGTGATCGGAGCGTTCCCGGGACGAACGTCGCTGCAGGCGGGCGGCGCGAAGGCAGGAAGCGAAGTGCGGCTGAAGCTGGCGGACGTGGACTACATCCGCAACGAAGTGCCCATGGTGAAAGGGGTCACGCCGATTTTCGACAAGCAGAATGGCGTGACCATTCAGCACGACACACGCACCTTCACCAATCTTTTTCTCACGGGCGTCTACCCGGTCTATGAACGCATTCGCGGTTTCGACGTTGCCACCGGCCGCGGTCTGGGTGAGCAGGATCTGGCGGAGCATGCCCGCGTGGCAGTGATCGGCGACGAGGCGAAGCGCAGACTTTTCTCGGGCGAACAAGCTCTAGGGCAGAGCATTCGGATCAGCGGCGTGAGCTTTCAGGTGATCGGCGTTTACCAGCACAAAGTGCAGGGCGGCGACGATAACGACAACAGCATGGTGGTGATTCCTTTCAGCACCATGGGCGACCTTTACGACACGCAGTACATCACTGGAATTTTCATGGACTATGAAGGGCAGGATCATCAGCAGCTCGCGCGTGTGGTGCGCAGCGTGCTCGCCGGTCACCATAACTTCCGCCCCGATGATCGCCGAGCCGTGTTCATCGCCGACTTCAAGCAGGATTATGACGAGTTCACGGTTGTAACTACGGCGCTCAAGATACTGCTCGCCTTTATCGGCGCTCTAACCCTGGGAATCGGCGGCATCGGGCTGATGAACATCATGCTGGTCTCGGTGCAGCAGCGCACGCGGGAGATCGGCGTAGAGAAGGCGTTGGGCGCGCAAAAGCACCACATCCTCTTTCAGTTTCTCGCCGAAGCGCTGGCCATCACCTTTGCCGGAGGCGTGGCCGGGATCGGAATTGCTTACCTGATCTCGTGGTGCGTGGGGGCGTTGCCGCTGATGAGCGCCTTTGGCGACAACCTGCAGGCCGGCGATATCCATCTGCATATCAACGTCGGCAGCCTCGCCGTGGCGACAATTATTCTCAGCGTAGTCGGCATCCTGAGTGGAATGGTGCCGGCAATTCGGGCAGCGCGGCTGGACCCGATCGAGAGCCTGCGCTACGAGTAGGACTGCCGCGGCCGCATTGAATCGGCGATCACTTTGCCGATCGCCAGCAGGGTCATCAGCGTAATCACTCCGAGCGATATGACGCAATAAATACACCAAGCGCCCAGTACCATGGCCTCTATGTCCGCCAGGTGGACCGCAAATGCGAAGGCCCCCGTCACCAGCGGCAGCATCCACGGGTATGCTTTCCAGAAGGCGAGTACGCCGAGCAGCAAATATCCGGCGATGCCGATCACGGCCACGGGAACTCCGTGAAACATGGCATACGGACTGTGATTCACAACGCCGCAATCCCATCGCTCATTGATGCTGCAAGGCGAAGCGTCGGTGCGGTAATGCTCACGCAACGCGAGTGCAGAAACGACGATACCGGCGACGGCAAGCACAATCAGAACCCATCTCATCGAGGACCCCCGTACCAACGTAAATGAAGTGGCATTCCTAAAAGAGATATTATCTACGATTTCCGCCAGTCAATACTGCCCAATCAATCGTGATAGCGCTGCTCGCCGGCCGGTATCGAGACGCTCAGGCGATTCTGCGCCGGAGGCAGCGGACACGTCGCATAGGCAGTGAATGCGCACGGCGGATTCACCAGCCGATTGAAATCGAGCCAGACTTCGCCGGGCTGGCTCACGCCATGGTCGGGAAGTTCGGTAGACAGAAAACGTCCCGCGCCGTACGTCGTAGTTTTGCTGGTGGCGTCGCGAAGAATAAAGAAAAGATCGGTCGACTTCGGATCTTCCAGCACGGGCTCCAGCCGGACAACTTGTCCATCCAGAGTGAATTCGGCAGCACCCGGCGCGGGCATATGGGTAGTGGTGCCGAGGACGGTTGGGATGTCGAGCACTTTGGGTGGGTTGTACGGGATCCAGCGCGCGTGCACGCGATAGCTGGCGTTCGGCGCATACCAGTGCAATCCGTGAAAACCGACGCGCGTGGGAGCCTGCAGATCTTTGACGCGCAGGCCAAACTGTTCGTCGCGATGAATCACGATGATGGTGAGCGTGCCGATCGTGAGCTTCGAGGGTTTGTCGGAATCGTCCGGAACGAGAGCCTGCTCCTTCGCCGGTTGGCCATCGACCAGAAGATCCTTCGGGAAACCTCCGCCGGGCGGCAGCAAGCGCAGCCCACCTTTCTCAAGACGCACAATCGCAATGTGCGCTGGCGCTCTACCCGTGATTTGAACGCGGCAGTCTTCAGCGGAGCCAAAACTGTTGTCTCCTTCTTTCAGCCACCCGAGGGCGATCAGAGAAAGCCAGCCTTCCGGAGCCTGGAGGTTGGTTGCCCGTTGAGCGCGCCAAGCAAGCAGATCGCGCTGCCAAGAACTCTGATCGTCCGCCCCTTTATTGTCGGAACCGGCGGCGAGCGACTGCGAAAGCATCGCCGCCAGAACGAACGCTGTGGCCAGAAGGAATTTTCTTTTCATTTGTAAGTCTCCGTGTTCCTATATCTGAGAAGTCCGCCAACTTCCACACACCCGATAATACTGCGCCTGCCGGCCGCAGCCGTTCCATTTTTGCCGGCAATGAGGACAGGCAAGGAGTGGAACACGCCAAACTCCGCGTGGCGCTGCTTCCTGCCGCACTTCTTGCTTCCTTGTCCATTTGCTAACTTCCCGTGACCGCTTTAATGTTTTTCCGGGGAGAAAACTCATGTCCAGGCGGTCGTCGCTGTCATCGCTGATCCTGCCGTTGCTGCTGACGTTCTTATGTTCCCTTCTCGCCGCCGCTCAAGCCAAGCCGGTCGACGCGGAAGGCCATCAGTGGTGGCAGCACGCCGTGTTTTACGAAATCTATCCCCGCAGTTTTGCGGACAGCAATAACGACGGCGTCGGCGACCTCAACGGCATCACCTCCAAAATGAGTTATCTGCATGAACTGGGCGTCGACGCCATCTGGATCACTCCCTGCTATCCCTCGCCCCAGGTCGATTTCGGCTACGACATTGCCGACTACCGGAACATCGACCCCATGTACGGAAATCTCACCGACTTCGATCGCATGGTTGCCGAGGGCAAGAAACATCATGTGCGCATCATCCTCGATTTTGTGCCGAACCACACCTCCGACCAGCACCCGTGGTTTCTGGATTCGAAGTCTTCGCGCTCGGCGCTGCATCGCGACTGGTACATCTGGCGCGACGGCAAAGCGCCCGGCCAGCCTCCCAACAACTGGATCTCAATTTTCGGCGGCTCGGCGTGGACGCTCGACCCCGCGACTAATCAGTTTTACTATCACTTTTTCTACGCCCAGCAGCCCGACCTCAACTGGCGCAATCCCGCGGTCGAAAAAATCATGCTCGACACCACGCGCTGGTGGTATAAGCGCGGCGTTTCCGGATTCCGCCTCGACGCGGTGGACACCCTGTTCGAGGATCCTGCCCTGCATGACAATCCTGTCCTTCCTGGCACCAACAAGCAGGGCGATCCCAACATGGAGAATAAGAACAACTCGAATCTTCCCGAGGTTCACGAGGAGTTGCAGAAGCTGCGCAAAGTGGCCGATGAGTCTGACGCAGTGCTCATCGGCGAAACCTGGACAGCGAATGTCGCCGATCTCGAACACTACTACGGCCATGGCGACGACGAACTTCAAATGCCCATGGACTTAATGTTCACCAGCGTCGGCGCACTTTCCCCACGCGAATTTCGGCGCCAGATCGCAGCCGTCGAGGGCGCCCACATCTGGCCCGTGTTCGTGATTGGCAATCATGACATTCCGCGGTCGTACAACCGCTATGGAGACGGCAAGAACAACGACGCCATCGCCAAGCTGATGGGCGCTTTCTACCTGACTCTGCGCGGCACGCCCATCATGTATTACGGCGAAGAAATTGGAATGGAGAACAACGACCCCACGCGCAAGGAAGACGTGAAAGATCCGATTGGCCGCACCGGATGGCCGGCCGAAAAAGGCCGCGACGGCGAACGCACGCCCATGCAGTGGAACACTGCGCCCAACGCCGGATTCAGCCAGAAAGATCCGTGGTTGCCCGTGCCGCCGAGCTACCGGACTCACAACGTGGCGACGGAGTCGAAAGATCCTGATTCCGTTCTGAGCCTCTACAAGAAAGTTCTCGCGTTGCGCCACACGAACCAGGCGTTACTCGAAGGCAGCTACATCGCGCTCAACGAAGACGACCCCAATGTGATGTCCTACCTGCGCAGCTACAAGGGAAAAGCTGTGCTGGTAGCGTTGAACATGTCGGCCTCCCCGCAAAAGGCGACTTTCAATCTTTCCCCGCAAGGACTCGGCCATGCTCCGCTGAAAACTCTGATCGCATCGCCCGCGGCGTCGGCGAAAGGCAATGAAATTACCCTCGAACCTTTCGGACTGCTGATCGCGGAAGTAAGTCCATGAAGTCAATCACCAGCTTAGCCCGTTCTTAGTCAGCGGCAATTTGCGAATCCGCTTTCCCGTCGCGGCGAAAATGGCATTGCACACGGCCGGCAAAACCGGCGGCAGCGCGGGTTCGCCCAGTCCGGTCGGTGAGAACTCCGTCTTGCGGAAGTGCACTTCAATCTCCGGCGGAGCCTGCGAGATCCGCACCGGCGGGTAGTCGTCGAAGTTGCTCTGCTGCACCCGGCCGCGGTCGATGGTGATTTCGTATCCCATCACCTGGCTCAGTCCGTCGATCACCGAGCCCTGCGCCTGATTCATCGCGTTGCTCGGGTTGATAACCTGGCTGCCAATGTCGGCGGCAACCCAAACCTTGTTGACCTTCAACCGATTCTTCCCGTCAACGCTCACCTCCGCGACTTCGGCAAAATATCCCAGATGGCTGAAGTGGAAAGCCACTCCCATCCCCGCACCCTTCCCAAACTTGCGTTCGCCCCAGCCGGACTTGTCGCGCACCAGTTCGAGCACCCCACGCATGCGCTGCGCATTGAATAGACTTGCCGGCGGCGCTCCCTGGTTTCCCGCCGAGAAGGGCAGCGGCGCCGTTTCGAGCAGCGCAAGCCGGAACTGCATCGAGTCCTTGCCCGCGGCGAGGGCCAGTTCGTCAAGGAACGACTGCATCACAAACGCGATCCCATTGCTGCCCGGCGCACGCATCGCCCCCGTCGGCACACCCAACGGCATCACCGAAGTGTGCAGCGCGTAATTCGGGATGAAGCGTGCCGGAAATTCATCTTCCCCGATTCCGGCAGCCGGGGCAAAACGCTCGCCTTCGCCAAAGCTTACAAAGTGATTGCGCCACGCCACCAGCTTGCCCGACGCATCCACGCCGCCTTTCAGGAAATGGAATCCGGCCGGACGATAGAAGTCATGGCGCATGTCGTCTTCGCGCGTCCACAGCAGCTTCACCGGGACGCCGGCGGCCTTGGCAATCCACGCGACTTCGACCATGTAATCGTCGTTCAGGCGCCGCCCGAATCCACCGCCGATGCGCGGCAGGTGAATGGTGATGTCACTGGTCGCGATGCCGAGCGTTTTCGCCACCATCGCCAGTCCTCGCTGCGGAGTCTGCGACGGAGCCCACATCTCGAGCTTGCCATCTTTATAGTGCGCCGTGCAGTTTTGCGGCTCCATCGGCGCGTGCGCCAGGAACGGATAAAAGTACGATGCCTCCGCCACTTTGGCCGCGTCCTTCAGCGCGGCATCCACGTCGCCATCTTTACGCAGCGTGCGCGCCGGAGGCTGCTTCGACAGTTCCTCCGCCTGGCGCGCGAATCCTTCGCTGCTTTGTGCGGCCGTCGCTCCCTCGTTCCACTTGACATCGAGTTTCTCTCGCGCCGTTCGCGCCGCCCACCAGTTGTCGGCGACAATCGCCACCCCACCGCTCAGGCTCATCAGGTCGTTGTCGCCCTCAACCACAAAAGCGTGGCGCACTCCCGGCAATCTCTTGATTACGTCGAGATTCGCGCTGACGACCTTGCCGCCGAACACGGGACACTTCTCAAACACCGCCCACAGCATGCCCGGGACGGTGAAATCAATTCCATAGACCGGCTTGCCCGTCACGATCGCGTGGTTATCCACCCCTGGGATCGGCTGCCCGATGATTTTGTAATCCTTCGGATCCTTCAACCGAACCGCTTTCAGATCGGGCGGCGTCAGGCTGGCAGCCTTGGCCGCCAATTCGCCGTAGCCGAGAGAACGCTTCGCCGTGTTGTAGACGCGCCCAGAAGAGGTTGTGCATGCCGACTCGGCCACGTTCCACGATCGCGCTGCCGCCGTAACCAGCATCTGCCGCGCCGCTGCTCCCACTTGGCGCAACGAATCCCAATGCAGCGGAGTCGCGCGGCTGCCTCCGGCAAACTGCTGGCCATATTTCGACTCATCCACATCGGCCTGCTCGATCTTCACATTCTTCCAGTCCACATCCAGTTCTTCCGCGATCAGCATGGGCAGCATCGTCTTCACCCCTTGGCCAACCTCGGGGTTCTTGGCCATGATGGTCACGGTTCCATCGGCTGCGATCCGGACGAAGGCACTGGGCGCGAGCGGCGGAGCGGGCGGCTGCCCTTGTCCCGGAAGGAATGGGTCGAGGTACAGACTGAGCACCATGCCGCCTCCCGCCATGGCAGTGACGCGAAGAAATGCGCGACGATCAATCTGAATAGATCCCCGAACAGGTCCCAGAACCGATCCCAGAACAGCTTCCATGGCGCCTCCTTATTTCATTTCATCTCATCAACGTTTTTGGGAAGGCACGGCTGCCGCAGCCCGTTTTGCTCCCCCGGCGGATATTGCGGCCGCCCGGTGAATCGCCTGACGAATGCGCAGGTAAGTTCCGCAGCGGCACAAGTTGCCTTCCATCGCGTCATCAATCTGGGCATTGGTCGGCTGCGGAATCTTCGCCAGCAGCGCCGCCGCCGACATGATCTGTCCTGCCTGGCAATAGCCGCACTGCGGCACGTCGATCTCCTGCCACGCCACCTGCGCCGGGTGCGACCCATCGGCAGAGAGGCCCTCGATGGTCGTAATCTTCTTACCCGCAACGCTCGATACGTCGGTCACGCAAGACCGCGTGGCTTCGCCGTCAATGTGAACCGTGCAGGCGCCGCATAGCGCCATGCCGCACCCGTACTTCGTGCCGCGCAGATTCAAAACGTCGCGAATCACCCACAGCAGAGGCATGTTGGCGGGCACATCCACGCGGGTGGGGCGCCCGTTAATCACAAATTCGAAGGGCATGGTTTCAACTCCGCTCAGAAATAATGAGAAACAACTCGACCCCGGGGTACGCTAGCTTTCGTTGTGGCCGCGCCGTGCTGACCGCGGCCTGAAGAACAAACCGAGCATGGGGAGGCTGCGCGCACTCGCCGACGGCATGCAAACCTTCCCGACGACTATCCGCTGATTATAAAGAAAGGACAAAGAGTTCAGCCAGGAGGACAGTGATTTTCTTCGGCTTCTCCGCTCGACGCTGGCAAGATCGAGGCAGGCGGCAGCGGGTAGTACGCGCCATTTCCTCTTCAAGCTTTTACAATGGAGTAAGACTTCGTTTCAATCCTCACATCGGGAGATTGGCATGCAACGGAAAGCGAGCGCAGTGTGGAAGGGTGGTCTTAAGGACGGGAAAGGGACGGTTTCGTCCACCAGCGGCGTTCTTTCGAATACGCCCTATTCGTTTACGACGCGGTTTGAAAACACTCCGGGGACGAATCCGGAAGAACTGATTGCGGCGGCCCATGCGGCGTGCTTTTCGATGGCGCTATCGGCGCAACTGGGAACCGCGAACCTGACGCCGGAGAGCATTAGCACGGCAGCTACGCTCACCATGGATAAACTCGACGCGGGCTGGACCATCACGGCTGTGCACCTGGATGTGGTCGCGAAGGTGCCGGGCGCGAGCGCGGAAGCTTTCAACACGGCGGCGCAAAATGCCAAAGCGGGCTGCCCCGTATCGAAGGTGCTGAACGCGAAGATCACGATGGATGCGAAGCTGGGCTAGGAGTTTGAAGCGGGGCGAGACTCACCCTCCACCCTTCAATTCCCAGTGCGTCGGCTTTTGTCATCCCGGCCCTCGTCGTTCGCTGTTCGCTGCTCGTCGTTCGCAAGTTTGGTCCAGCGGCGAAAAGCGAATAGCGAAAAGCGAACGACGAGCTCGGACGACAATTCAGTAAGGAGATTAGCTAACTTTGCTCGCGCAGCACTTGGCGCAACTTGTGATTGATTCTTACCGCCTCCTGCGAGGCCTGATCGATCATCTCGACCCAGCGGCGTGAGTTCTCGGGCGGGTCGGCCTGCGAAAGCAGATAGGTGGCTTGCACGATGGTCTCGAGCGCGTTGCTGAGATCGTGCGCCAGCGTTCGGAGTTCCTTCGCCAATTCTGCCGGGATTTTATCGGAGGCATTTGCCATGGTCCAGGACGGGGCTTGGCGCCTTGCAAGTGACGTTGCGCTCGTTTGACAGCCAGACGCCAGCCAGTAGATATTAGTGTAGTCGCCCCTAAAGAAGGGCCCTGCCGATTTTTTCTCTGTATGCGGATATGGCGGAACTGGCAGACGCGCTAGGTTCAGGTCCTAGTGGCCGCAAGGTCGTGGAGGTTCGAGTCCTCTTATCCGCACCAAGAACCAGTTGCCAGTTGCCAGTACCCAGTTGCCAGTTAGGATCGCAATGCGATGGCTGTCGAGACCTTCTAATCCATTCCGCAGTGTTTTGCCATGCGGTTACAAGCTGGGATCGTAGCTGGAGACTGGCAACTGGGTACTGGCAACTGGCAACTGATTTTATGCGCCGGCGGATAAGCGGTGCGTGCTGCGGTTTTGCGCTATGCCGTACTGGCGGATTTTATAGAGCAAAGCTTTGTAGCTGATCTGCAGCAGCGCCGCGGCTTGTTTCCGATTCCAGTTCGTCTCTTCCAGGGCGCGGGCTATGGCTTCGGCTTCAGCTTCATCTTTGGCATTGCGCGACAGGGACTTCAGGCCGCCGCCGTTGTCCGCAGTCGCGGCTGCGCTTCTACCCTCGGCGTGCGCTCCGCCACTGCCATCGGGTCGGGGCTGCAACTCGGATGCGGCCAGCGTTTCATCTCCCAGAACCAGGTAGCGCTTGATGAAGTTGCTCAGTTCGCGCAGGTTGCCCGGCCAGGAATGCCGCAGGCATGCCTCCATCAACGGGGACGAAAGTGGCAATGGGGGACGCGCGTAGGACTCCGACATGCGCGACATGAAATGCTTCAGCAGGATCGGGATTTCTTCCTTGCGATCCCGCAGCGGAGGCAGCGTCATGGTGAAGGCGTTCAGGCGGTAATAGAGATCCTCACGCAGACGCTTGGTGGCGAGCGCTTCGGCAATGTTGATGTTGGTGGCGGCCAGGATGCGAACGTCGACTTTGACCAGGGTGCGGCTGCCCAGGCGCGAGAACTGCTGGTCCTGGAGAACATGCAGCAGCTTGGCCTGCAGCCCCGGCGGCATTTCGCCGATTTCGTCAAGCAGGATGGTGCCTTTGTTGCACAGTTCGAACTTGCCGGGCTTGGGGTGAGTGGCGCCGGTGAAGGCTCCCGCTTCGTACCCGAACAGTTCGCTTTCGAGCAGGTCGGCGGGCACCGCCGCGCAGTTCACTTTGAGGAAGGTGCGGTGGGCGCGCGGAGAAAGCTTGTGAATCAGGCGGGCGAGCACTTCCTTGCCGGTGCCGCTTTCGCCGAGCAGCAGAACCGGGATGTCAACGTTGGCGACGAGCGCGGCTTGCGAGCGAATCTTCTTCATCGCCGGGCTGGCGGCGACGAAGAACACGTCGTCGCAAAGTTCTTCGATGTCGCCCGCGTAGTTCTCAGCCTTGGCATTGCCGACGCACTGTCCAATGACCGCGTCGAGTTCGGCTTTCTGGAACGGCTTGGTCAGATAATCGATGGCGCCCAGTCGCATCGCCTGCACCACTTTGCGCGTGTCATTCACGCACGAGAGCATGACGACTTTCAATCCGGGCCGGAGATGGCGGAGTTGTTCGAGAGTCTGTAACCCATCGATGCCGGGCATAAGCAAATCGAGCAACACCAGGTCGGGCTGCAGTCCCTTCTGGACGCGCTCCACCGCTTCTTCGCCGGTGCTGGCGGTTTGAACTTTGTGATCGTCCACTTCCAGCAGCGTGCGGATATAGCGCAGCATTCCCGGTTCGTCATCCACCAGCAGGATGTTGGCGGCTTCGCTCATTTCGTTCCTCGTGGCGGACTGCCCGAAATTGGTTTCAGTGGAATGAGAAAAGAAAACTTGCAACCCGCGCCCGGTTCGCTTTCGACCCAGATTTTACCGCTCATTCCCTGAAGAAGGCGGCGGGCAATGGCGAGTCCCAGGCCCATGCCCTCGGCCGATTCGCTGCCGGGCAGGCGGAAGAAATCGTCGAAGATTTCAAGGTGAAACTCCGGCCGAATTCCCGGACCGGTGTCGGCAACGCTGACTTTGACAGCGTTCGGCACGTTCGTCGCCTGACGGCGGCGGTCTCCATTGACTGCCGAGTTGCTCACGCCGCGGCGCTCCCACATATGAGGTTCGGCGTGCAGCCACACGGTGCCGCCGTGAGGCGTGTACTTGCAGGCGTTCTCCAGAAGATTGGAAATCACGCGCTGGATCTTGGGCCCATCGAATGGAAATGGCGCCAGTTTGTCGTTGGCCAGGAAATACAGGGCGAGACCGCGCTCCTGAAACCGGCCTGACCAGAGCCGGCAAACTTCCGAGAGGCACGCGTTCATGTCGCCTTCGATGTACTGCATGCGCAGTTCGCCGGTTTCGAGCACGCTGTAGGTCAGGAAATCCTGGATGAATTGCTGCAAGCGCTGTCCGCTGGAAAACATGTCGCCCATCACTTCGCGCTGCCGGTCATTGAGCGGCCCCAGTTTCTGACTCTGCAGCACTTCAATGTAGCCGTTGAGGATGGCCAACGGCGTCTTGAGGTCGTGCGCGGCTGAGGCTAGAGCGTTCGTGGTCTTGCGGAAACGATCGCGCAATTGTTCGAGCTCGCAGGCCATATCGTCCGCAGAGCCGGGCGCGGAAAACCGAGTCCTGGCGGTTGACGCCAGACCATCTTTCGCACTCGTGCCACTGTGGGCAGCGGCTGGGCTTTTGTCGGACATCGAAGCCATGGAGAACCCTTGACTCACAGTACTGGGGAGGGAAATCTATTACCGTCGGAACAAGGGGGATAGGTTGATCCTATGTCACGTGCACCAGACTGTCAATTGGAAACGGCTCCCAAAAGCCGCCGAAGCGAAAAATATTGCACTTTCGTGTCGTGACCATCAGTCATTATGGAACCCGGGCTGTGCGGTTATCTTGGCCTTCTCCGTGCTGGAAGCTAGGTTTGGAGTGATTCCAGGCAGGCTCGGCTCTCTCCGAAGTTTGGCCCATGAGATGCGGTCTCATGGGGTTTAATACCTCTTTATGGTGGCCGGACACGTGTCTCGTAGCTTATCGAAGAAGGAAGAGCGCAAGTGGGCACGGTTGCAGCTCGCCATTCCGGTTTTTATCCGTACTCGCGACGGAAACGGCAGGGATTCCCTGGAGTTTGCCACGGCCATTAACATCTCTCCTGGGGGCGCTTTGGTGGCAGTTCGCCGTTCTTTGCCGAAATCGGCGATGGTTTCACTGGAGATTCCGAGCGCCCCAATCGGACCTACCTCCGGTTTGAAGACCTCTTCGCGGATCATGCAAGCGAAGACGGTGTGGGTTACGCACCTCGATGATTACCATCTTTTAGGTCTGAAGTTCGCCCACCCCCTGAGCACCGACGCGGCGGTTTCCGGCGAGCATTTGAGGAAAACGGGTTCTGCGGTGTGAATTATTTTTCTCTTCCCCAGCCTGACTCGGCATGGCACTTTCGTGCCATGCCGGATGTTCTCTATCCTGGGGTATCATCACTCTAAGCCATTCATAAGTTGAGCGTTTAATTGAAATCTCCCAGGCCGCTTGGCTCTCCTCCCCGGTTTGGCGCTTGGGATGCACTTTTAGTGCATGCGGGTGAACATTAACCGCAATGGGGCATTCAAATCTAATGACGACACTTTCGGTGGTTTCTCTGGCGCAGTCGCTCGGCGATGTTCCCCCTGACAACGTCATTTTTGGTCACTCTGAGGTCATGCAGGCGGTTCGTTCGCGGCTGGGCAAAGTAGCCGCCGCTAACGTTCCGGTCCTTATTACTGGAGAGAGCGGCACCGGGAAAGACATCGTTGCCCGGCTCATCCATGGGCTGTCTCCGTGGAAGACCGGACCGTATGTAAAGGTGAATTGCCCGGCGATTCCCGGGACCCTGCTGGAAAGCGAGCTGTTCGGCTACGAAAGAGGAGCCTTTACGGGCGCGGTTGGCTCGAAGCCAGGACGCGTCGAACTGGCCCACCGCGGCACCCTGTTTCTGGATGAAATTTCCGAGCTTGACCCATCGCTGCAATCGAAGCTCTTGCAACTTTTGCAGGATGGGCAGTTCTGCCGCATCGGCGCCCAGGAAGACAAGAAGGTCGAGGTGCGGGTGGTGTGCGCAACCAACCGCCATCTGGAAACGGAGATCGAAGCGGGGACTTTCCGCCAGGATCTTTACTACCGCATCAACGTGGTGAATATACGCATGCCGGCGCTGCGGGAACGCCGTGGCGACATTGAAGATCTGTGTGGCTATTTTCTCGAATACTACAACCGCAAGTTCAACTGCCGGGCACGGCCTCTGTCCAATGAAGTGCTGGCGGTGCTGCAGAAATATCACTGGCCGGGAAACATCCGCGAACTGGAAAACATGATCAAGCGCTACGTGATCCTGGGCCATGAGGAAGTGATCACCAACGACCTGGTGGCACGAGAACCGGACTTGTTCAATCCCGAGATGATCTCGCTCGACGGCCCGATTTCTCTGAAGAAGCTTACCCGCCAGTGCGTGCGCGAACTGGAGCGTAAGGTCATCCTGAAGGTGCTGCAACAGCATCACTGGAACCGTAAGCAGTCGGCCCGCACGCTGGGCATCAGCTATCGCGCCCTGCTTTACAAGATCCGCGATGCCGGCCTGCCCTCGAACCGCGCTCTGCGCCTGCGCCAAGCGGAGAAGAACAGCATCGCCAACCTCGACAGTGCAAATAGCGGGGTGGCGGCGGCCGACTGAATCTAGAGGTCAGAGGTATGAAGTCGGATTGAAGAGGTAAGAATCAAATCTCCAACCGGCCCGCAAGCGAGCTCTACCTCTGCAATCTGACCTCATACCTCTGACCTGGCCTTATCCGCCGAGTCTTCCTTCCAGTTCGCGAAGCTCCGCGCTCCATTCGTTCAAACCTTCGGCTTCCTGCCACAGATCCCTAAGTTCCGAGTTGATCCGCACTTTGTTGACCGCCCGCTGCGCCAGTTCGTTCATCTGAGCGCTCGGAGCGCCTTCAATCTTGCCGACCCATTCTGCAATTTGGCGTGGCACAGTCTGAGGAGGCGCACCCTTCGCAGTAGCGACAACCTCGGCGGCCACAATGACGACGCCACTCTGGGACGCTTCCAAATAGTCGATTTCATCGGCCGCGTGCGCCAGGATCTGCTTCAAGTCGTCGGGCGTCTTCAAATGCAGTGCGGCAAGAAAACTCTGCGCATCCTCATTGTCGAAACTCCCCGCACCCCACCCTGGCATGAACCCTCCGGCCTGAATTATAGAATGCGCGGCTGGCGCCGGGCTGGATCGGCGAAGACACTTGCGCGCGCAGGGATTTCCTTGACCATCCGTATCGTGTATTGGTACACTTTACACATGCTGAAGAGCTATCGGCACAAAGGCGTCAAGCTGTTTGCCGAAACTGGCTCGAAGGCCGGCATTCAGCCCGAACACGCAAACCGGCTCCGAAGGCTCTTGTCCGCTTTGGATGCGGCTACCTGCCCGGCCAACATGAATGCTCCCGGCTACGCCCTGCATCCGCTCAAGGGCGAGCTGGAAGGGCACTGGGCGGTTCGGGTGAGCGGGAACTGGCGGCTTACATTTGCATTCGAGGGCGAGGACGCGGTTCTCGTCGATTACAAGGATTACCACTAGGAGCTAAGTATGATCTTCCATCCATCCCATCCCGGCGAAATCTTGAAGGATTACCTGGGCGACATGACGGTGAAGGAGGCGGCCAAGCGCCTTGGCGTGACGCGTCCGAATCTCTCCCGGATACTCAACGGCCGTGCCGGCATTTCAGCGGTGATGAGCGTGCGGCTTGCCCAGGCTATGCCGTACACGTCTCCCGAGTTTTGGCTGAAAATGCAGCTCAATTACGATCTTTGGAAGGCCCGGAAAAACAGGCCGCCAAAAATCAGACCGTTTCCGGTCCGGCTGCAAAAGAAGCTCGCCTCAGCCTGACTTAACATCCTCGCCACCTAGGAATAAGGACGGCTGCGCCCTGTGTCCTTATTACAGAGCTTCACGCCCAAAACGTCCGGTCCAGCGTTCGATACTGAATCGCCTCGGCGATGTGTCTCGGTTCGAGCTGCGGAATCGCATCGAGGTCGGCAATCGTGCGCGCGACTTTCAGAATGCGGTCATGGGCGCGGGCGCTGAGTCCTTGCTGCGCCATGGCCCGTTCCAGCAGGCGCTCGCAATCGGCGGAAAGCTCGCAGAACTTGCGAATCGACTGCGGCGGCATTTGCGCGTTGCAGTAGAGTTTTTCGCGTCCGGAAGAAAAGCGCGCCAGTTGAATCTCACGGGCGCGGATCACGCGTTCGAGAATCTTGGCTGAACCTTCCGGCTCCGTGGTGCTGCGCATTTCTTTGTAGTTCACCGCCGGCACGTCAATGTGGATGTCGATGCGGTCGAGCAGCGGCCCTGAGATCTTGGAAATGTAGCGCTGAATCATGGGCGGGGTGCAGTGGCATTCGCGGGTGCGGTCGTTGTGAAATCCGCAGGGACAGGGATTCATGGCGGCGGCGAGCATGAAGCGCGCCGGGAAGGTCAGCGACATGGCGGCCCGCGCGATGCAGACGGTCCCATCTTCCAGCGGCTGCCGCATAACATCGAGAACGTTGCGCGGGAATTCGGGAAGTTCGTCGAGGAACAGAACGCCGTTGTGAGCGAGTGAAACTTCGCCCGGCCGCGGGATCGCACCCCCGCCGATCAGGCCTGCGTCAGAGATGGTGTGATGGGGTGCGCGGAAAGGGCGCAAGCCAACCAGTCCGGCACGCGCGTCGAGCACGCCCGCCACGCTGTGAATCTTGGTGGTCTCGAGCGCTTCTTCGAAGGTAAAGGGCGGCAGGATGGTCGGCATGCGTTTCGCCAGCATTGTCTTTCCCGATCCTGGAGGCCCAATCATCAGAATGTTGTGGCCGCCGGCGCAGGCAACCTCAAGAGCGCGCTTGGCCGTTTGCTGGCCGCGAACGTCTTTGAAATCCACGTGGAATTGCTGCGCCTGGCTCAGCAGTTGATCGGTGTCGACCTGCAGGCGGGAAACGCCGTTGCCGGAATTGATGTAATGAATGAGGTCGAGCAGCGACTTGACGGGATAGACCTCAACCCCACCGACCATGGCGGCTTCGCGAGCGTTGACTTCGGGCACGATCAGGCGCTTCACCTTGGTTCGACGAGCCTCGATCGCGATGGGCAAAGCGCCACGAACTCCGCGCAGGCTCCCGTCGAGCGAAAGCTCCCCGACAAACAGCGCGTCGGGAATTTCCTTCTTATTCAGACCGCCGTAGGCGCCCAGGATGCCAAGCGCCATGGGTAGATCGAAGCCGGAGCCTTCCTTCTTGATGTCGGCAGGCGCCAGATTGATGGTGATCTGGGTGGGTGGGATATCGTAGCCGCAGTTTTTCAGCGCCGAGCGCACCCGGTCGCGGCTTTCGCGGACGGCAGCGTCGGGCAGCCCAACCGTGTGAAAGTGGTCTTCGTTCATTTTGATGCCGGAAACGTCCACTTCCACTTCGATGATGTTGGCGTCAATGCCGTAAACCGCGGCACTCAGGGTCTTATAGAGCATAGGGACACCAGGGGCACACGAAAGAGACAACGCGGATGGGAGATCCTTACCGGCATCATAGCCAGGGCAAACCCGGACCGCTGTGATGGCCATCACCCGGTTAACGTGATGGAACCTTCGGTAACGTTCTGTCGTCAACGGCCGTTTTCGGTGCTACGCTAGGGGCAATCTGGCCGAGTACGCTTCTGCGTCAGTGGAGTTAACCAATGCTTGACAAGGGTCCAACTTCCCACCGGCCCGATCCGGTGCCAAGCCAACTGGAACGGGAAGAGCGGCAGTTGTGGCGATGGGCGCTTGGCCTGCTCGTTTTGTTTGCGGCGGCGGCGGCGGCGTTATCGTGGCAACAGCTAAAGGACATTCCCTACCAGCTATGGGCAATTCCCGCCGGACTTTTTTTGCTTGCCGTCTTGTTTGCCGCCTATGCTTTCGGGCGCAGGCGCGAGGTCTCCGAGCTTACGCGGCTTCTGAAGGACATGCGCAGTTTGCCCGACGTCATGCCCTCGGAAGAGCAACTGGACCAGTTCGGCCAGTTGATCATGCGTTCCCAGCGCAGCTTCAAAGAGCTGATCGATTCCTTGGACGACGTGGCGCTCGCCATCTCACTCGATGGCACCCTGCGAACGGTAAACCGGCGCACTACGGAACTTCTCGGCATTTCGTATACCGAGCTCATCGGTCACAAACTTGAAGAATTCCTGGGCGCTCCGCTGCATGCCGAGACCCCCTGGAGTCTGCCGCGGTTCATCGAAAAGCGGAACTGGTCGGGAGTGGTCGAGGTCCACCTGAAGGACGACTCGCGGCGCCTTTACTACGACTGCCTGGTCAACGCCATCGTCAAGGGCGACGAAGTGACCGGCGCCAGCGTGCTGGCCCGCGACATCACCGAACATCGCGACAAGGAGCGGCGCTTCAGCCAGTTGTTCGAATCTCTCCAGGAAGGCGTTTATATCAGCAATCCCGAAGGCCAGTTGCTCGAGGTGAACCCGGCGCTGGTAAAGATCTTGGGATACGGCGCCAAGCAGGATTTGTTGGACCTGCCCCCGCAAGGATTGAACGCCGATGCCGGCGCGGAACCGGTGCTGGGACATGCGGAAAGCCAGAGCGACCACACTCGCACTCGAGAAGTCCGGCTGAAAAGAAAAGACGGCGGAGTCGCGGTGTGCGTGGATACCTCGAGCGGCGTGATGGACGCGGGGCGGGTTGTCCGTTATCAGGGCACACTCGTGGACGTTACTGAGAAGCGCGCGTTGGAGCGGCAGTTGCAGCGCCAGGAAGAGTTCCGGCGGCACCTGCTGGAAAGTTTTCCCGACCTCATCCTGGTGCTCGATCTGAAAGGGCAGTACACGTTCGTGAGCGCGCGCATCGGCGAGCTCCTCGGCTACGGGCCGGAACATCTCATGGGCAAGAACGTCGAGGACGCGGAAAACACTTCACCCGAACTGGCCGCGCTCTACCGCACCGTCGCGGCCGGCCAGAGTTCGCTGACCTCATGCGAATACGGCGCCCGGCACCAGGACGGCAGTTGGCGCACGATGCTGGGCATGGCCAGTCCACTGCTCGATGCCGATGGCAATCTTGCCGGCGTGATCGTCTCCGTCCGCGATGTCACGATGGAGAAAAAGCTGGAGCGGCAGATCATTCTGAGCGAACGTCTCGCGGCCATGGGACAGATGATCGGCGGCTTTGCCCACGAGCTCAATAATCCGCTGACCAGCATTCTGGGCATGGCGGAACTGTTGCAGGAAGGCGGCGCCAGCGAAGGCGCCCGCAAGCAGATCGCAATTCTGCACCAGCAGGCGCGGCGCGCCGCCGAAATCGTGCAGAACTTGCAATACTTCGCCCGCCCCCCCATGCCGGGACGCAGCCAGGTGAACCTGAATGAGCTGGTGCTGCGTACCGTGCAGGTGCAAACCTATCCGCTGCGCAAGAGCAACATCACGGTCGACTTTCTGCCGGAGCCTTCCATACCCGCAATCATGGCCGATCCCAATCAGCTCATGCAGGTGTTTTTGAACCTCCTGCTCAATGCCGAGCAGGCCATCCGCGAAAGCCGCGAGAAAGGCACGATTCGCGTGCGCATCGGAAGCAAGCCCGACTCGGTATGGATCGTCTTTCAGGACGATGGTCCCGGCATCGCGCCTGAAAACCTGGCGAACATTTTCGATCCCTTCTTCACCACCAAGCGCCCCGGCCGCGGGACCGGCCTGGGCCTAAGCATCTGCAAAACCGTCCTGCGCGAGCATGGAGGCAACATAGAAGCCGCCACCGGCCCGGATGGAGGCGCGGTCTTCACCATCACGCTCCCGCTGGGGGCGCCGGAGTCCGGGACGGCAGCGAAGTAAGTGGCTGCGCAGCTAGGCCCAGGAAAACCGTTGCAAACCGCGGCCCACAATGCCGCCCCGTGACGGGTGTAAACTCGTTTGGAACCATGGCTGATATCCTGAAAACCCTGTTGAGTAACTCTGCCGCGCTAACGGTGTTTCTAGTTGCGGCGAGTCTCTTGGTATCGGCAGTGATCGCAATCTACGTTCTTGCGTTTTGGCAAGGACGCAGCATTTCGTTTTGGCCCCCCAAGATTGGAGCTAAACCCCAGCCGGTGGGGTCTCCCCAGCGCCCGGATGCATCACGATCGGCGACATGGCGCCCCGCCCACCAGGGAGGAATTCCGTCAATCGGCGCGGGAACGCAGCTAATGACGAGCAGCGGGAACACGGTGCTGATTGAGTCCAACAGTTACATCGGCGTCCGGGCAACGTTGATGAGAGCGAAAGACAGGTCGGAAAAACGCGTGATGGTGAAGCTCTTCTGGCGAGGTCTTAACCCCAGTTCGGACGCCTGGAATGAATTCTCACGAGAGGACAAGGCGACGGATGGCCTGCATCATCGCAACATCGTGGAAACGACAGATCGAGGATTGTGGAATGGGTATCCCTTCCTCGTACTCGAGTTTTTTCCGGGCGGTACACTCCACGATCTGATCCGGAGTCGCGATCGGATGCCCGGGCCGGAAATCGTTTCCATTGCTGAACAGATCGCATCCGGCATCGACTATGCCCACTCCCAGGGCCGAGTTCACCGGGACATTACTCCCAGCAACATTCTGCTTGAGTCTGACGCTCGCGGGCGAGTCGCAATCAGCGATTTCGGAATCGCAAAGACACTAGGAGCGCTGGAGACCAAGATCACCGCAGCGTCACCCGGATTCGAAGGGACACCGGCCTACGTGGCACCTGAAGTGTTCTCCTCGAATCGTGTCACTCCGCTCGTGGACATCTATGGCTTTGGGGTCGTACTGTTTGAAATGATAGCGGGACGATGTCCCTTCCCCAATGTGGAGACGGTGTACGAACTGTTCGAACTGAAACTTCACCAACCAGTGCCGCGCTTAAAATCCTTTCGGAAGGTGCCCGACGATCTTGATCAGCGGTTGTTCGACACTTTAGACCCTGCTCCCGAACGTCGTCCACAAAGCGCCCGTGCGGTCTTGTCTGGTATCGAGCAATCCCTACTAAGTCTTTAGTCCCAGTTTGCGTAAGGTCGTGGATCAGCGTCGACCTTACTTGAAGCGAAGCGCTGATACCCTACCGCTCCACCGCCATAGCCACCGCATTCCCTCCGCCCAAACACAGCGCCGCAATCCCGCGATGCACATCCCGGCGCATCATTTCGTAGATCAGTGTAACGAGCACGCGCGCTCCGCTCGCCCCGATAGGATGCCCCAGAGCCACCGCGCCTCCGTTCACATTGACGCGGTTCATATCGAGGCCCAGCTCACGGCAGACTGCGAGCGCTTGCACCGAGAACGCCTCGTTCAGTTCGTAAAGATCGACATCGTCTTTCTTCCAGCCCGTCTTCTCCCAGATTTTCCGCACCGCGCCCACGGGAGCCATCATCACCCACTTTGGCTCGACTCCGCTGGTCGCCTGCGCGAGGATGCGGACCATCGGAGCGGCGCTTAGTTCCTGAGCGCGCGCGCCGCTGGTCACGACCAGCGCCGCCGCTCCGTCGTTGACTCCGGGAGCGTTGCCGGCAGTGACCGTGCCATCTTTTTTGAAGGCCGGCTTCAGCGCGCGCAGCGCATCAATCGTAGTGTCCTCGCGCGGGCCTTCATCCTTGTCAAAGATCACCGGCGGCTGGCCTTTTTTCCTGGCCGGGATTTCAACCGGAACAATCTGCGACGTGAAGCGGCCTTCCTTCTGCGCGGCAATGGCTTTGCGGTGCGAGTTGACGGCGAACTCGTCCTGCTCTTCGCGCGTGATACCGTACTTCCCGGCGACGTTCTCGCCGGTCAGCCCCATGTGATAGTCGTTGTACATATCCCACAGTCCGTCGTGCACCATGGAGTCCACCAGTTGTCCGTTGCCCAGGCGATATCCCTTGCGCGCGTTCGGCAGGAGATACGGCGCGTTGGTCATCGACTCCATGCCACCGGCGACGACGATGGAGCTGTTGCCGGTTTCGATTGCCTGCGCCGCGAGTGCGACCGCTTTCAGTCCTGAGCCGCACACCTTGTTGATTGTCATGGCACCTGCTTCGGGTGCCAGTCCACCGAATAACGCCGCCTGCCGCGCGGGATTTTGACCGAGCCCGGCGGAGACAACGTTGCCCATGATGCACTCGTCAATTTGCTGCGGCGGTAGATTTGCCCGCTTGACGGCTTCGCGCACTGCGATCGCGCCTAATTGCGGAGCGCTCAGGTCGCTCAGACTTCCCTGAAATTTTCCGATCGGCGTGCGGCATCCCGCGATGATCACAACATCATTCGAACCGGCCATAGACGCCCTCCTTCAAGCAACGCGCCACTGCAAAATCGTCTCTCATTATAGACGGCGGAAAGCTCCGCCAAGACTTGCGGCGCGCAACCACGCCGGCATCGCAGGGAAGCGTCTCTTTGAAACGCGCGCGCGGCCCGATACGACGTGATGGGAGAACCGGCGAGAGTGAGCTGTGATCGTCACGCGAACTTTTTCTTCGCGTGCGAGTCGCGCACGTGACTTTCGTACATCGTTGCATGCGCCCGTTTCAATCATTTTTCTCTTGACTTCGTTCTGCGTTGACTCTATACATCAATCAGTTGCAACAAAACACCGTTGCAAAAATTCCATGAAGAATGGAAAAGGGAGAATAGATCCATGGCAACCAAAAAGAAAGCAAAGAAGGCCAAGAAGCACTAAGCACCCGCAACAGGCAACGACAATGGGGACGCGATGAGCGTCCCCAAAGTTTTTTCCGGTCCTTTTCCGGATTCCCCGCCACTCCGTTCTTCTGAACGAAATCCCGCTGGCCAAGTCAATGGACGCGAGGCGCCGGCTTCTTTTGCGGAGCTGCGACCATCTTCTCCGTCGCCGGACAGAGATTCCGATAGGGACAAAACGCGCAGTGGTAGCCGGGTTTGGCCGGAAATTTCCCGAGAGCGATGTCTTCCGCCGCCCCCTGCACGCGCAATTTCGCCGCTTCCAACTCGGCATCGATCCGCGTGGTGCAGACGCTCGTGTTGTTTTCGAGGTTATGGAAGATCAGGCGGTCGGCGCGCTTCCCCCACGTCTCCTTGGCCGCAAGTGCATACAACGAGAGTTGCAGGCTTTCGTCGGCATCCTCTTGCGACCGCGGCTTGCCCGTCTTGTAGTCCACGATGGCAACGGTCTCCGGGCCAGTGCGATCGATGCGATCCACGCGTCCGGTCAACTTCTCCGAGCCCACTTGCAGTTCAAATTTGCGTTCGGTCTCGATGACCTCGGGAGGTGGTGCGCTGCGCGCAAACTCGAAGAACTGCCGCAACTGCTCGAATCCCTGCCGCAGATACAGCTCATATTGATAGCGGTCGGCAATGCCCGCGGACGCCAGCTCAGACCGGAACTGTTCGAGCAATTCGTCGTCGCCTATCTCGCGCCCGTAGCGCTGCGCATCGTAGAAGGTGCGCAGGACGCGGTGCATGGCGGCTCCGTAGTGCAGTGACGCGGGCACGTCACGCGGCAGGTTCCACTCCCTTTCGAGCTTGAAGCGGAGCGGGCACTCTTCATAGATTTCAATGGCCGACGCGCTCAGACCGGTGACGAAGTTCGCCGACGGCGGCATGAGCAGCCACGCGGCAACATTCGATTGCTGCACCGCGATTCTTTCTTCCTCGGCAAACAAGGTATCCTGCACGGCCGCTGCCGGATGCGTGGACCAGAACTTTTTGTGAGCCGAGTGAACCATGAACTCCCGCAGAAACTGGGTTGGCTTCGGATCCCTCGCGCCCCTGCCCTGGTGCGCGTAGATCGCGAGCGTGTCCTTGGCGCGCGTCATGGCAACGTAAAAAAGGCGGCGCTCTTCTTCTTCGTGCAGCGTTTTGTCGTCATTCGAGAACGCGTCCGGCCGGCGCAGCTCCGCCGGAAAGGCAATGAGCGGTTCATGGTAGACAGTCGGGAACCAGGTGGACGAACCGCGCACGATAGCGACGTGCCGGTACTCGAGCCCCTTGGCGGCGTGCGCAGTCAGCAGATGAACGGCATCGTCATTTTCGTTGCCGCGCGGAAGCGGAACTGTGCCTCGTGCCTGGCCAAAATAATCGAGGTAATCGAGGAATTCGGAAGGGCTGCCAGTTTCGGCAATGGCTTTCTTATGCCAGTCTTCCACAAACTTCACGAACGCGCCTATCACAGCCGACCGCTGCAAATCGAAGTGCCGGATCGCCGCGTTGACCGCAGCGTCCGCGCGCGTCCCGTCCTTCTCCACTTCGCGATGCACCTTCTCCACGCTTTCCAGCACCGCCGGACCGCCCGCGAGCCTTCCCAATACGGTGCGGAGATCGAGTTCCTGCCGCCGCACGGCCCTCATCGCCGCCCGCAATTCCATTGGGTTGATGCCGAATTGCGGCAGCGCCGCCACGCGAAACAAACTGGCCGCATCGTTCGGAGACACAGCGGCGGTCAGGCACGCCACTACGTCGCGGACCTCGGGTGTGTCGAGCACATCCAGCCCTTCGATGGAAAATGGAACGCCCCGCTCGGCAAGTTCATGGACCACTTCGTCGCGATGGTTGTGCTGGCGATAGAGCACCGCAAATTCGCTCCACGGGCATTGCTCCTCCTTGCGCTTCTTCTGGATCCGGCGGGCAAGGTCGGCGGCCTCGACTTCTTTATCCCGCCAGGTGACAATTTCGACCGGCGGCGCGGCCGCGGTCTCGCCGTTTTGCTTCGCCTCCTCATCGCGCAGCGATTCGAGCGGCGCTCGTTGATAGGAAATCGAAGTCCCTTTTTGCGAGAGCGTCGGTCCGAACACCGGCGGGTTGTCATTCACAATGCCAAAAGCGCAGCGCAGAATCGGCGAGAGCGAGCGCCGATTCTTTCCCAGCACAACGACTCTCGCCGCAGGGAAAGTTCTTATGAACAGCGTGAACGCTTCGCTCGAAGCTCCGCGGAACTGGTAGATCGCCTGGTCTGGATCGCCTACGGCAAAAACGTTCGCCGCCGGTCCGGCAAGCAAGGAGAGGATCTCGACTTGGGCAAAGTTCGCGTCCTGGAATTCATCCACCAGCAGGAAGCGAGTGCGGCGCCGTTCTTCTCCGAGCAACGTGGGATCGTCCTTCAGCAACCGATAGGCCTTGGTGATCATGTGGCCGAAGGTGCCCAGGTTTTTCTCCCGCAGCATGCTTTCCACGGTGGCGAAAACTCGAGCGATTTCCTGGCAGCGCTCCAGTATCTCCCCATCCGCCAATTCCGCTTGCTTCTTCGAGCGGGTAACGCGGGGAAGCGGGACCTCGCCGCGTTCGAGGCGCTCCACGTAGCGCGCGTATTGTTCGGGACCGACGAGTTCGTCCTGGCAACGGCGCATGAAATCGAGCAGGCTGTCGAGAAACTGGCCGACGTTGGCAGCGCGCACGAAGTGCTTGAGACGCAGGTCGCGAATACGGCGGCGCAAGAACACCCAGAGATCTTTCTCGTCGAGCACACCAAAATCGGCGCCGCGACGCTGGAGCAGACCGTTGCACCAGGCATGGAACGTGCAAACCTGCAAGCCGTCGATGTCGGTGCCCCGCAGTTCTCCCCGAACGCGGGCCAGCATTTCCGCGGCAGAATTTTCCGTGTAGGTGAGCGCAACAATCTCGTCGGGACGCGCGTGACCTTCGCGGATGAGGTTGGCCACGCGCTGCGTGAGGACGGTGGTCTTCCCGGTGCCCGCGCCGGCGATCACCAGCATCGGGCCATGAACGTGTCCGATGGCTTGCCGCTGCCGTTCATCGGGAACGATCCTCGTCGCAGGTAAAGCAGTCGCAGTCACTAGCCGGAGAATATCAGAGCTGGTTGTGGAAGGTTGTAGCAGGCTGCAGGAAACTCGGGTTTTGTATCAGGGCCTGCGCCTGTAGAGACGGGGCTTGCCCCGTCTCAGACCGCTGAAAGACTCTGGTTCGAGCGGGTTTTGGGAAGGGCACGACTTCAGTCGTGCCATAAGCACCGGCAAATGAGAGCGGCTTCAGCCGCTGAGGGCCGCTGACGTGCACATCACGACTTTTTCTCGAACCTTCCCGCGAATCAACGCAGCGCGTCAAGCGCGAGCGCGGTGGCGACGATCGCCGCGGTTTCGGCTCGCAGAATTGTGTTGCCAAGCGAAGCCGCGACCCATCCCGTTTCGCGAAACCACGCGAGTTCCTCGCCCGTCCATCCGCCTTCGGGCCCCACGGCCAGCGCCACTTCGGTTGGCCGCGATTGCAAAACTTCTCCCAGCCGAGTGTCCTCTGCCGATTCGGCGAGTGATTCAGCAAGGACGACACTTGTCAGCGCGCCCGGCGGCAAAACGCCAGCAAGATCCTTCAGTTTGACCGGGGCTGCAATCTCAGGCGGCGCAGACCTTCGCGACTGCTCGGCGGCCTGGCGAACAATGCGCTGCCAGCGTTCGTGGCGCTTCACTGCGGCGGCGGCCAGATGAGCATCGCTGCGGCGGGCGATTACGGGAATGATCCGAGTTACGCCGATTTCCGTGCACTTCTCGATCGCCCACTCCATGCGGTCGAATTTGAAGACGGCGAGGGCCAGCGTGATCTTTGGAGCAGGCTTGACCGTATGCTCTTCGCCGAGCGCGAACTCAACGCGATCGTCGGAGATCGCAGTGATCGTTCCGCGGCGAACCATTGACCGCGCCTCGGCCCCGGTTGCGATGTCGAACTCCTGGCCGATTTCGGCGCGCAGGACGCGAGCAAGATGCGCGGCGTGCTCGCCCACCAAAGCGGCGGTGTTTCCGGCGACCTCGTCGGCAATCCAGCGGCGGCGTGTCATGAGTCAGTTCCCAGTTGCCAGTTGCCAGTAAAAACTCATTCATCGAATGATAAGAGCAAGGAGCTTGAGCCTGAAAACTGGCAACTGGCGGCTGGCAACTGGCAACTGCCCTACACAAACATGTCCTTCACGCGTCCCAACAGCGACCGGCTCTGCGGTTTGTTTTCCACCGGAGACAGTTGTCCCAACTCGGCCAAAAGTTCGCGCTGGCGTTTGCTCAGTTTCCCAGGCGTTTGGATTCGCACCTCGACGAAAAGATCGCCTTTGCCGTGCCCATTGAGCACCGGCACGCCTTTGTTCCGTATGCGAAACGTGGTTCCCGACTGCGTCCCTTCAGGCACTTTCAGCCTGTGTTCTCCCTCCAGCGTCGGAATCATAATCTCGATGCCGAGGGCAGCTTGCGGGAACGAAATCGGAACCACGCAGCGGAGGTCGTTGCCCTCGCGCTCAAAAAAGGCGTGCTCTTTGACGTGCAGAACAACATACAAGTCGCCGGCCGGCCCGCCGAACGCGCCCGCTTCACCCAGGCCGGTGAAACGAATTCGCGTGCCATCCTCCACTCCAGCCGGCACCTTGGCTTCGACCACGCGATCGCGCAGCAAGCGCCCTTCGCCTTTGCACTTCGGGCAGGGATCGGTGATTACGCTGCCCGCGCCCTGGCAGGTGGGGCAGGTTCGAGCGATGCTGAAGAACCCTTGCTGATACCGCACCTGCCCCCGTCCAGCGCACGATCGGCAGGTGACCGGAGCTTTACCCGGCGCCGCGCCGGTTCCGCGGCACGCGTCGCAGGTCTCATGGCGGCGCACATTCACTTGCTTGTCGGTGCCGAAGACCGCTTCATCGAATTCAAGATGCAAGTCTTCGCGAAGGTCGGCTCCGCGCTGGGCCCGGCTGCGACGCCGGCTGCCCTGCCCGAACATGTCGCTGAAACCGAAGATGTCGCCGAAGATGTCGCCGAAATCCTGGAAGATGGCGGGATCGAATCCGGCCCCGCCTCCGGCGCTGCCGCCTACGCCCGCGTGCCCAAACCGGTCATACAAAGATCGCTTCTCGCTGTCGGCGAGAATTGCGTACGCTTCGGTGATCTCCTTGAACTTCTCCTCCGCGTCGGGATTGTTGGGGTTGCGGTCGGGATGGTACGTCATCGCGAGCTTGCGGTAAGCGCTCTTGATTTCAACGTCGCTGGCCGTGCGTGTGACCCCGAGTACCTCGTAATAATCCCGTTTTGTATTTGCGGCCAGAAACTCCCCCACTCTTTAACTATGCCAATTTTAATCTTAATTTATGCGCGGGTATTGCGAGCGACCCGCACCATCGCGGGACGCAGCATGCGGTCCTTGTACTTGTAGCCGTGCTGCACTTCGTCGAAGACATGGCGATCTGGGATCTCGGTGGTATCCACCATTCCGACGGCTTCGTGAACCCGCGGATCGAAAGGCTGCCCCGTCGCAACAATCTGCTGCACTCCGATTTTCTGCAGCGCATCCTGAAACTGACGGTAGATGAGCTCAATGCCGCTGCGGAAATCGGTGCAGTCGGCGTTGGCTTTTAATGCGCGCTCAAAACTGTCGAGGATCGGCAGAATGCTCTTGATGACGTCGGCCGCGGCGAACTCGCGGAAATCCTGCTGTTCACGCACCGCGCGCTTGCGGGCATTGTCGAACTCCGCCTGCAGACGAGCCAGGCGGTCAAGGAGCGCGTCGCGCTCAGCCTTGAGCTTTTCCACTTCCGTTGCTGCATCCGCCTCCGCTGGTTTGGCTGCGACCGCGGCCGGCGCAGCTTCTTCTACGCCCTCCGCCGCCGGAAGCTCGCGCTCCAGATCCTGCTGTTCCAGATCAAAGCGCCCCTCGGTTTTTCCGTTTCCTTTACGCATACTGCTGCATTACTCCGATTCATTCAAAAGTTTGTCGAACAGCCGCGCGATATACGATACGGCCGACATGGTGTGCTGATAATCCAGCCGCGTCGGTCCAATCACGGCCAGCGATCCCATCACTTCCCCGCCAACGCGCGCGGGCGCGCCAATGAGGACGAAATTCTGCAAATTCGAAGCCGGCAGCGCCTCGTCCAGCCCGATCACCACCCGCACCGCTTCCTGCCGCGTGTCGAGATAAGCGCCGAGCAGCTTCACAACTTTTTCCTTTTCCTCAAGCGTCCGCAGCATATCTTGCAGACGCTGGCGATCTTCCTCGCCGGTCACGCGGTTCATTACGAGGTTCGCCGCTCCTTCCACGAACACCGCCCGCGTGTCGTCCGTCGAAGCCAGCGCGCCCTGCTGGTAGAGCTGCTCAATCGACTTCATCAGCCGGTCGTACTCGCTGCGCTCTTGTTCCAGCCGTCGAGCCAGCTCGGCGCGCATGTCGCCCATCGTCCAGCCGCGAAAATTATCGTTGATGTAGCGCGCCGCCAGGTCAAGATCGGATTGCGGAATATCCAGCCGAAGCACGCGGTCGCGCACCACCCCCGAGCGCGTGACCACCACCGCCAGCACCTTCTGATCGCCCAGACGCGAAAAGTAAACATGCTCAAGTGCGTTGCGTGGTCCACTGGTGGCCACGGTAACGCCGACGCTGTGCGAGATCAGGGAGAGCACATGCGAGGTGCGCTCCATGAACTCCTCCACGTCCGTGACCCCGGTCAAAGTGTCCTGGATGATGCTCCGGTTCTCGTGCGAGAGATGAGCTTCCCCACTAAGCTGCTCGACGTAATAGCGATAAGCCTCCGCCGTAGGAACGCGCCCCGCCGAGGCATGCGGCTGCTCCAGAAATCCAGCATCGGCAAGATCAGCCATCACGTTGCGAATCGTAGCCGCACTCAGCCCTTCGCGGCTGGAGCGAGCCAGCGTGCGCGACCCCACCGGCTCTCCGCTGGCAATGAATGTCTCGACAATGGCGGTAAGAATTTCCCGTTCCCGTCCGCCGCTTGGCCCTGCTGGCATAAGTCCCTAAACAAAGGAGAGGGTGCCCCACTCATCGCGTTCTTTGCGATGAGTGGGAGTCGGAACCCGCCCCTCTAAATTCTTTAGATGCAGTGGCTTAGATAAAGACTCCACCGCTCCTCAATGGAATTCTAGGGAGCGCTGGCGAGGGTGTCAAGGAAGGGAGGGGGTAGGCTATACGAAGGGGAAAAGTGTGTGACCTATTTCGATTCTCGGCGAGAAACGAAAAACTGCGAGTATCGCCTCATGACATCATCCTTGAGAGCGAGTTCGCGTTGACGCATGTACTCTCCAAAGAAAAAACCCACTAAGGACAAGACAAGTCCACCCAGTGTAATTGCCGCACTAAATCGAAAAGTGGGGTTAGCAAACCGCTCGTGGAAGTAAGGATAGAAACCGCCCGCAATCGCGATCACCAGACCCACGAAAATGTACGCCTTCGATACCAGCCGGACCATGTGCGATCTGCGGAACCCCCGCTCGCTCGCCAACCGCTGAAACGAGTCTATTGAATCCGGCTGCGAAAGTTCCCGATATGCCCTCTCCACATCCGAGCCTGTTACCTCTGCCGGCGTTCCGCGGGACTTGATGGCCTGGTCTGCGGCTTTCGCCCGTATTCTACGCTCAAGGCGCAGAAGAACACGCTGTAGGGCTATCTGCGCCTCATCCGTGAACGACACTGAGCCCTTCTCGATTTCGACTACCATTTTCCTACTCCCTTCCTTGCACGTACACTTCGAGCGAAAAACCCAGAAATGCAGCGAAAGCGCAGCCCACGAAGACCCAAGCACCCCACGAAGTTGACTTCAAGTAACCGGTGCTAACGCCAAAACCCGCTATGCCAAGTGCCTGCACAACGCGCGCCATGACCACGACTATTGGATGCCTCGGGCGTCTAATGCGACGCCGACAGACCCACCACGCTTCCTCGATGTGTGGTGCGGTTATCTCAGGGGGCCCCGTACCTACATGTTCGGTGTGTTCGATAGACCGACACTCTCGGAGCACCTGTATTGTGAATTCACCGAGCCGTCGCGTCAGAAAAATCAGCGACGGGCCAGTGAGATCGTCTAGCACGTGACTGTCGTCAAATTGGATCGCAAGAGAAGGCCTCTCCGTCTCCACACCTTGCGTCTTCAACCGACTTTGGACGTCTGACGACGACATATTTCTAACGACACAAACGATACCATCGCGGTTCGCGACGCACAAGCCATTCGCATTACATTCGTCAGACGCTTTGGGATACACTGGGGTCGCACGAGCGAAAAGGGGAACGCGGCAGCGGCCAGAAGGGAAGGAGACGTGCGCCCTTGGCAGTCGACTGGGAACAACGATTTCGAATCTGGAGCAAACCGTCAAGCGACGACGAATGGGAAAAGCAAGAAAACGCCCAGCGCATGATCGGCGATGCCATCCGTGCCTACCAACCGTTGAAGGACCGCGACATCAAGATCATTGGGCAAGGTTCCTATCGCAACAACACCAACGTCCGCCAAGAAAGCGACGTAGATATCTGCGTGTGTTGTATGCGCCCGTTCTTCACCGACTACTCATTCGCAGACTACGCCGACGCGGAAGCGGGCAACGTGGACGCCCCCTACACATACGCTCAATTCAAGAACGAAGTACAGGCCGCTCTTGAAGCGAAATTCGGCAAAGCGGGAGCGAGCAGAGGAGACAAAGCGTTAGACATCCAGGCGAACACGTACCGGGTCCATGCAGATGTGGTCGCGGCGTTCGCGTATCGCCTGTACCTGAAGAAACAGTACAGCTACCTCGCCGGGAATTTTCTGACGCCCTACGTGCAACCAGAAGGTACAAAGTTCATCTCCGACAGCGGAAAGATGGTCGTCAATTGGCCAGAGCAGCATTACGCAAACGGGGTCGATAAGAACAAGAGAACAGGCGGTAGGTTCAAGTCAATCGTGCGCGCAGTGAAACGATTGAAGTACGATCTGGCCGACAAGGGAGAGCACGCCTGCGACAACGTACCCTCGTACCTTATAGAATGCTTACTGTACAACGTGCCCGACCCCAACTTCGCTGGCGACTCTTACAAGGCAAACGTGCAGAGTGCCCTGCTGAACTGCTACAGCGCAACGCAAACGGATGAGGGGTGCAACAAGTGGCTCGAAGTGAACGAGCGAAAATTCCTGTTTCATGCCGCCCAGCCGTGGACGCGAGAACAGGCGTACAGCTTTGTTCTGGCAGCGTGGTATTACGTAGAAACACATTAGGATGACGAACATTCAACTCAGGGTGCTAATCGGGCTTGTGGTTGTAATCTGGGCGGCTGCGTTGGTTGCGCAGGGCCATGACGTGCCATTGGATTACTTGAAGGCATTCTCCTACTCAGTCACTGGCGTCTCCTTTGCTCTGGTTCTATGGGAACGATGGATATGGCCATGGCGAATATTTCGACCGTGGCTCACAACTAGACCTGACCTTCGTGGCACTTGGAAGGGGCACCTCATCAGTGACTGGGTTGACCCGGACACAAAACGGGGCCGTGGACAGATTGAGGGGTACGTCGTGATTCGGCAGACATATTCCAACACCGACGTGAGGCTACTCACGGCAGAGTCAGGCTCGGTAAGTCTGTCGGCAACCATTTTCGCCGACAACGCGGGAATTCAAACACTCGCGGTCGTATATCGCAACACGCCGCGAACCCTACTCCGTGAGCGCAGCCCGATCAGTCACGGCGGAATGCTCCTTTATGTGCGTGGAACTCCCGCTCATCAGTTAGACGGCGAATATTGGACAGATCGTGCGACCAAGGGAGAAATCACGCTCACCTTCCGTTCGAGCAAGTATTATCACGACTACACGCAGGCTCAGAGCGGACGCTACAAGAGCGCCACGGGACAGCGGAACTATCTGGTAGCACTTCAGGGATGGGTCATCCCCAAAAAAGCCTTGCGCTTGTTAGGGAATAAAAGGGCAGCCAAGTAGTAGCTGGCGGCGGCCCACATTTCCCGCGCGGTTACACGCGAGCTGTCCTTAGGTGATTCCACAGTCGCGTCAATCTTGGGATTTTGGTAGAAGAGCGGGAGAACAGGTTGCGCATGGCTACGGTCGTTTGCTCGGCACCACCCGGAATTGCCGCTTCCCTTCAATCCGATAGGTAGCAAAGTCCGCCTGATCGACCGTAAGAATCACGGAAAGAGATTCGCGCTTCGCCAGATACACGAGCGTGGCGTCGGCAAAATCCATATTTCGATAATCGGGCCGATCCCAATAGCGCGACATCAAGCCGTGTAGGTGCGTCAGCTCCGCATCTTCGATGGTGCCGACAACGAGCGCTCCCGAACGGACGAACCTCCACGCGGCTTCCATCTCGCTGCGCGAGTCGCCGACCAAATGGAAAACTTCCGTAAGCACCGCCTCGGAGGTCAGCAGCGGCAGCCGCAGCTGACGGAATGCCTCCACGCAGGCGTCGTGCCAGCGATCGCTGCGGTCAAGCAGCGCAAGAATCGCGCCTGTGTCAATCAGCGCGTTAGCGGCCATAGCGCCGTCTCAGCCGCGTGCGGAGCGCGTCACGCGCCGTCTCGGCCTGGCGAGGGTTGCCGCTGGCAAGCACTCCGAAACAGCCTGCAACGGCGCTGTGGAGTTTACGCTGCGCCTCGTCTTCCGAAGCGTCCGTATCGCCCTTCTTCAGCCAGTCGCGGACGGCAGTCTCCAAGACCGAAGAAACCGGCACCTTGCGGAGACGCGCCTCCCGCTCCAAGTCCGACTTAAGTTCGCCCGACAGACGCCAACTGTAAACTTCGGTCCTCATGCACTACAGTGTAGTGCATAATCGAGAGTTCTTGCAAGACAGGCGGCTGCCCCACCCTATAGGTTCCGATCTCGCCCGCACTACCACGACCGCGGGTGGCCCATCCTTCCCGTTCTTTTGCGAAGGTTGGGTGCTCCATCTGATCGCAAGAAATCCATTGACATAAGACCCGCAGCGCGTGACGATAGAGATCTGATTGGGGCAAATGTGAGGTTCGCCCGTCCACCAGGACGGCCCTCGAAGTTGCCCCAAACCCACTCTCAGCGCTCTTTGACAACCTAAGTCGTTTATTTTCAAAGACTCCACCTGTAAGTCTTTTAGAATCAAAGACTGGACGGAGTTTTCCCTCCTAACCCCATGATTTCAATAGATAGGGGGGGGAGGGGGGGGTAGTAAACAGGGGTTAATACCTATCTAGTAACCAGCAGGAATCGAGACGGAAAGCAGGAGAAACCAGTCACAAAAAATCTCCGCGAACTCTGCATTCTCTGCGGTTCAGCGTTCTTGGCTTCTACTGGATCTGAATCACGCCTTCCGAACTGCCAGCCTTGATTTCCTCCACTCGCGCCACCACATTGCGGGCAAACGCGAATAGCGACTTCGCATGAGGCGAGTCCTCTCCCTGAAGCACGGACGGAACGCCGCTGTCGCCCGATCTGCGAATCTCCGGATCGAGCTCCACGCTTCCGAGGAAGGCGATGTCAAGCTGTTTCGCCGTCTTTTCCGCGCCGCCCCGCGAGAAGATGTCGACTTCGTGCTGGCAGTGCGGGCAAATAAAGTAACTCATGTTTTCAACCATACCGACGATGTCCACCTTCATCTGGCGGAACATCTCGATGGCCTTGCGCGCATCCTGCAACGCAACGTCGGACGGCGTGGAGACCACAATGGCGCCGGTCAGTGGCACGGTCTGAATCAGCGAGAGCGCAACGTCGCCGGTTCCCGGAGGCAGGTCAATCACAAGATAATCGAGCAGTCCCCACTCGACCGATCCCAGGAACTGCTTGATGATCGAATGCAGCATGGGCCCGCGCCAGATCAGCGGCTTGTCTCCAGGGTTGAGGAAGCCGACCGAGATGACCTTGAGCCCATGCGAGTTGATGGGCGCGATCTGGCCTTCGCCCATCACTTTGGGCTGCTCGTTGGCGCCGAGCATGAGCGGGACATTGGGCCCGTAGACGTCGCCGTCGAGCAATCCCACTTTGTGGCCCATCTTGCTGAGGGCAATTGCCAGATTGACCGCGAGCGTGGTCTTGCCGACTCCGCCCTTGCCGGAACCGACGGCGATGATGGCGTTGACGCCAGGTAAAGGTTGCGCGGTGGGCGGTTGCTGACCGGGATGATGGGAATGAGCGCTCATCTTTCGATTATACGGGAGGGATGGAAAGGTCAGAGGTTAGAGGTCAGATTGCAGAGGTAAGACCTCCGGTTCCCCCGGAAGCGATTTTCACCTCTGCAATCTGACCTCTAACCTCTGACCTCAGTACTGCCCTTCTCCAAGCTTTACTTTGCCGCGAAACATGCGGTAAACGAACACAAAATAAGCCACTGCCAGCACCGCGCCCAGCGTCCACCAGGCCAAGCCAACGCTCAGTCCGTGACTGCCGGCAGCGGTGTTGTAGATGGTAAGGTCGTACCGGTGATCGCGGGCAGGCAGTACGACGGGATAGAGCGCAAACGCCGCGCCCACCAGCATGCCGGTGACATACAGGCTGGAGGCAACGAACGCGAGTTTCTCCTTGCCCTTGGGATTGGCCCAGAGCATGACTGCCAGGCTGGCGAAAACGACGATCGGAACCAGTATCCCGACCGTTTGTTCCCCGTAGTTCGCCATGATATCGGGCCGGATGAAATAAGTCGCAACCAGGGAAATGCAAGTCAGAAAAAACTGCAGGGGCCAGCAGAGCAACGCGAAACCGCGGGCGCGGCGGCCGAGGTCCTCGTCGGTTTTGAGGGCAACGTAGTAAGAACCGTGCGCGGCCAGCGTCACTAAGGCCACCACGCCGGTAAGTATCGTGTACCAATCCAGGATGCCCGTCTGCGGGCCGAGTTTGAAGTTGGTCCAGAGCGGCTCAAAGAAATAGCCGGTTGCATCCAGCGGAACTCCGCGCACCACGTTGCCCAGCGCCGCCCCGAAAAACACCGCCAGCAGAATGCTCGAAATGCTGAAGACTACGTCGAAGAAGTCCTGCCACACACGGTTTTCGATGTGAGCCCGGAATTCAATGCCGATGCCGCGCAGAATGAGCAACCACAGGACAATGGTCAGCGGAAGGTAGAACCCGCTGAAGCTCGACGCGTACAGTCGAGGAAACGCAAAGTAAAGCGTGCCCCCGGCAGCCAGCAACCAGACTTCGTTGCCATCCCAGACCGGGCCGATGGCGCGCAGCACCCGCCGTCGTTCATCGTTGGTTTTGGCCGCAATCAGATAAATCGCGCCCGCGCCAAGATCGAATCCGTCGAGCACGACATAGGTGGCGATCATCACTGCGACAATCCAGAACCAAAGGCTCGCCATGTTTACCTCGCCTCCGTCACCTTGCCTTCGTCGCCGGATGAAGATTGGACACGGATTCGTGTCCGGCCACAGGGCCGTTCTCAATTTCCCGCCGGATCAGGAACAGGCCCAGAATGCCCAGCACCATGTAAATGCCCATGAATCCCAGAAGAGTAAACATGGCGTTACCGGCCGAAACGGCCTTGGAATAGCCGTTTTCGGTGCGCATTAGCCCATAGATCAGCCAGGGCTGGCGGCCAAGTTCGGCGGTCATCCATCCGGCGGTATTGGCGATATAAGGAAAAGGCGCCGCCAGCATCAGGATCCAGAGCATCCACCTGGCGTTAAACAGTCTGCCGCGCCACAGCAGGAACAATGCGACGACCATGACGGCGACGAAGAACGTCCCGAGGCCAACCATGATGTGGTAGCTGTAATAAAGCAATGCAATGTTACCCGGCCAGTCTTGCTTGGGGAAAGAATCCAATCCGCTAACACTGGCATTCCATCGCTTATAAGTCAGCATGCTCAACATTTTCGGAACTTCGAGCGGGTTATCGATCTTACCTTGCGGCTCGTTAGGCTGACCTAGAATAACTAATGGCGCTCCCGACTGCCCCTGAAACAATCCCTCCATCGCCGCCAGGGTTACGGGTTGCAGGTCGGTAACCATTTTGCCTTGCCGGTCGCCGGTCGGAAAAATCTGCAGCACGCTGAACACGCAACCGGCGATCACTCCGGCCTTGACGAAGATGCGTGCGTGCGCGGCCCACTTGCCCGAGAGCAGATAGAACGCGCCCACCGACGTCATGATGAACGCGCCGGTGATCGCCGCTCCGCTCATGTTGTGCGCGTATTGCCACCCGGCCCAGGGGTTCAGCACGAAAGCCCAGAAGCTCTTCAGTTGCAGGCTCCCGTCCGCGGCCGTGAAATAGCCGACGGGATGCTGCATGAAAGCGTCCGTGGCGATGATGAAATAACCCGACAACCAGGAACCGGCAAAGACTGCGACCGCCGACAGCCAGTGTGCTTTCGGGCTCAATCGCTTCTCTCCGTAAAGGAATAATCCGAGGAACGCCGATTCGAGGAAAAATGCAAACATGCCTTCCATGGCGAGCGTCTGGCCGATAACGCCGCCCGCGAATCGCGAAAAGTGCGACCAGTTGGTCCCGAACTGAAATTCCATCGGAATGCCAGTCACAACCCCTAACACGAAATTGATGCCAAAAATCTTTCCCCAAAAGCGCGCCGCCTCGTGATACACGGGATCGTTGCGCCGCAAGCCGATCGTCTTGAGCACCACGATCAGAAGAGCCAGGCCCATGGTGAGCTGTGGGAAGAGATAGTGAAACGTCGCGGTGAAGGCGAAGTGCAGGCGGTGAATAATAAGGGCGCTGTCCATAAACCAAGTCTCAGGTTCCAGTTGGCTGGGTCTCAGCTTCGAGCCCTCCAGCTTAGCAGCGATAGAGCATTAAGTTCTCGGTTAGTTAGCAAGCAATAGTAACTAACTCCGAACCTCGTTTCTGCGCGCCGATTCCTTACGGCGTATCTCCCGCCGGCGCGCGGCATCTTCGTAGCGGCGCTTTTCATCTTCAGTCTCGGGGACGACGGCAGGCACCGCCATTCGATTTCCGGCAGCATCTACGGCGACAAATGTCAGATAGGCGGAGCTCACATGACAGCTCTCTTCCGAGCGATAATACTCCACCCAGGCCTTCACGCCCACCTCCATCGAGGTGTGGAAGGCGCGATTGACCGACGAGCGCAGGATCACGAAATCCCCGACCCGTACGGGCACGAGAAAGTCCAGATGATCGATGGAAGCCGTAACCACGTACTGGCGCGAGTGGCGGTGCGCGGCCATGGCGCCGGCCAGGTCGATCCAGTGCATGAGGCGTCCGCCCAGCAGTGCGTTCAGCGGATTGGCATCGTTAGGCAGAACGATCTCGGTCATTTCCGAGATCGACTCGCGCACCGCACGGGGGTGCATCGACTTCGCTTTGTCGTTGTCGTTCATAAAGCGTCAGTTCATCAATGGCCATTCAATCAGCCGTTCACAAATCGTTAGATGTGAACACGCTCTGCCGGGCGCGATATGTTTCGAGATAGCAGGTTGCGAGTCTGAGCACGCGCGGATCCGGATGCGCATTGAGCCAAACCTCGCGCGCCAAATCGAAGGTCAATTCTCCATGTTCGATCGGAGCGTGGGCCAACTCGCAAACAAAGCAGATCGTGACCTCCTCCCGGCTAACGCGCGCAACCGAAAAACGAATTGCATCCCAGTCACGGCCCCGGGGAAGATGCGGACAAGCGGTTGCGTAACCGAGGTTGCAGAATTCCCGTATCTGGGCGTCGGATGCCGACAGTTCCTGCCCCGAGGCGCGGCAACTCCCACTCCATTCCGCTCCCAGTGGCAGACGCGAAGGATGCGGCCAGGAGCCGTCGTTCAAGATTTCAAGCGGCACAAAAAATGGGCAAGCCAAGTTGGTCCCTCGGACGGAAGCCATTGTAGCGCAGGCCGTGATATGAATGGAAAGAAAGGCTTCTAGCTTCTGGCCTTTGACTCTTACTGAGAACTGAGAACCGGGAACTGAGAACTGTTTTATGGATCGCATTGCCATGTTGACCGAAATTCTCGCCGCGGATCCCGACGATTCGTTTGCGCGCTATGGACTGGCCATGGAGTACTCGAAGGCCGGACAAATCGAGCAGGCGCTTGAGGAATATAAGACGCTGATCGGGAAGAACCCGGATTACACGCCCGCCTACTTCATGGCCGCGCAGATGCTGGCCGGCGCAAGCCGCGTCGATGAGGCCAAGCGCATGCTGGTGGATGGCATCTCCTGCGCACGCCGCACCGGCAACGCCCACGCGCAATCGGAGATGACCTCCATGCTGGAAGAACTGGGGTGAAGAAGGTTTCAAGGTTTCAAGGTTTCAGAGTTTCAAGGTTTCAAAGTCTCAAGGTTTCAAAGACTCAAGCCCGCATCGCCGCCAACTTTGAAACTCTGAAACCTTGAAACCTTGAAACCTGGCTTTTTTTGCTACACTCTCTTGTTCCACGGAGGCACGCCATGCGCCGTCTTGCTTTTCTTTTCGCTGTTCTCTTCACTCTTCCCGCATTCTCTCAAGCCAAGCACGCCTTCACTTTCGAAGACATGATGAAGCTGAAGCGCGTCGGCGAGCCGGTGCCTTCGCCCGACGGAAAGTGGGTGCTGTTCAGCGCGGTCGATGTGGATCTGGCCGCGAACACAAAGACGCCGCACGTCTGGATCGTGCGGCTGAACGCCGACTCCAACGAAAACGGGGTGCCCCACCCTTCCCCGGAGGGGAGGGTGGGCGGCACGGAACGCGTACTCATCCCGGATCAGGATGGCGACCGTCCGCGCTGGGCGCCGGACGGCAAGCGCTTTGCCTTCATCTCCAATAAGGAAGGCGGCTCGCAAGTTTGGATAGCCGATTTCGACGGCACGGCTGGAGCAGTCACCGGCGTGCACAAACTGACCTCGATTGCGACCGAAGCCGGTGGTGAGCTCTGGTCGCCCGATGGCAAGAACATTCTTTACACCTCGGATGTTTATCCGGAGTGCGACGGGACTCCGGATGCGGAATTCTCGTGCAACGAAAAAAAGGTCAAAGACGCTGAGACCTCGAAAGTGAAGGCGTTGATATTCGATCGCCTGCTTTATCGTCACTGGAACGCTTACAAGGCTGGTAAGCGTACACACATCTTTGTTGTCGAAGCGGCCGAAATCCCCGCAAACGCAAGTGACCAGATCAGGCCCGTTCCCCGCGACCTCACGCCCGGCGACTACGACTCGCCCGAGTTCTCGCTTGGCGGGCAGGACGACTACGCCTTCTCGCCTGACGGGCAGGAGATTTGCTACACCTCGAACCACGACAAGGTCGAGGCCACATCCACCAACAACGATCTCTGGATCGTCCCGGTGAACGGAGGAGCAGCCAAGAACATCACCGCCGACAACCCGGCCAGCGACTCGACTCCGCTCTACTCGCCCGATGGCAAGTACATCGCCTACCGCGCTCAGAAGCGTCCAGGATACGAGAGCGACCGCTTCCGGCTAATGCTGTACGACCGCAAGACGGGGGAGAAGAAGGAACTGCCGGGCGATTTCGATGGGTGGGTGGGATCGTTTGTTTGGGGAGCGGATTCGAAACGGATTTACTTTTCCGCCGAAGCGGAGGGCGGTGCGCCACTTTATGCAGTGAGTGTTAGGGATTTCAATTTATTCGTGGCAAGAATCGCTCGTGGTTACAACGACGATGTATCAACGACGTCGGACGGCAAAACGCTTTTGTTCACGCGGATGAGCCTCCAAGCGCCGATAGAAATTCATGCTTTGAATCTGAGCAATGTGACTGGCGTCGGCGACAAGGAAAGCAAATCCGTGAGGGGTGGTTCGCCAGAGGGTGGGGAAGAATTTTATGTCGATAAACAGCTCACCCACCTCAACGACGCCGTCCTCTCCCAAGTCGCCATGTCCCCCCTCGAGTCCTTCTGGTTCGAAGGTGCCAAGGGCGACAAAGTCCAAGGCTTCCTCGTCAAGCCGCCAAACTTCGATGCCTCCAAGAAATATCCCGTGAAGTTCCTCATCCACGGCGGCCCGCAGGGCGCCTGGGGAGACGACTGGAGCTATCGCTGGAATCCTGAACTCTTTGCCGCCAATGGATACGTGGTCGTCATGATCAACTTCCACGGCTCGACCGGATACGGGCAGAAGTTCGTCGACTCGATCAACGGCGACTGGGGCGGCGCTCCGTTTGAAGACCTGATGAAGGGCCTCGACTACGCAGAGAAGACTTACCCGTTCATAGATAAAGACCGCGAGTGCGCGCTGGGCGCGAGCTTTGGCGGATACATGGCCAATTGGGTGCTCGGCCACACCGACCGCTTCAAGTGCATCGTCTCGCATGATGGCACGTTCAACAATGAGTCGGACTGGGGAACGACTGAAGAGCTGTGGTTTAACGAATGGGAATTTCACGGCACGCCCTACACGAACCGCGAGTTGTATCGGAAGTGGTCTCCGCATTTGTTTGCGGCGAATTTCAAGACCCCCACGCTCGTCGTCCACGGGCAGCTCGACTACCGCCTCGACGTGAGCGAAGGCTTCCAGCTCTTCACCACGCTGCAGCGCCTGGGCGTCCCGTCGAAGATGCTCTACTTCCCCGACGAAGGCCACTGGGTGCTGAAGCCGCAAAATTCCCAGCTCTGGTGGAAGACAGTCAACGACTGGGTCGATCAGTGGACGAAGAAGTGATGTAGACAGGTTTCAAGGTTTCAGAGTTTCAAGGTTTCAAGGTTTCAAGGTTTCAGAGTTTCAAAGACTCGTGGCAGTTTGAGTAGCACCGCTTTGGCTTCTTCCTTGAAACCTTGAAACTCTGAAACTTTGAAACCTCGTCATCGATGGGTGATTATTTCAATAGCTCTACTTGTACATTTCCGGAACGAAGTTCTGCTCGTGGATGGGCGGCCGGATGTACTTGACCGCATCGAGCGGCGGCAGCTTCATCGGTTTCGGCGTCAGATCTTCGTAAGGAATCTGCGACAACAGGTGGCAAATCACGTTCAGCCGTGCACATTTCTTGTTGTCTGCGTTCACGACGTACCAGGGGGCTTGCTTGATATCCGTATGCGCGAACATCTCGTCCTTGGCACGCGAGTACTCCACCCAGTGCCTTCTGGATTCGAGGTCCATCGGGCTCAGCTTCCAGCGTTTGGTGGCGTCTTGCATCCGGTCTTGAAAGCGGCGCTCCTGCTCTTCATCGCTCACCGAGAACCAATACTTGAGCAGGATGATGCCCGAACGCACCAGCATCCGCTCGAACTCCGGGCAGCCGTGCAGGAATTCGAGATACTCGCTTTCGCTGCAGAAACCCATCACGCGCTCAACCCCAGCCCGGTTGTACCAACTGCGGTCGAACAGGACCATCTCTCCGGCCGCCGGTAAATGCGCCACATAGCGCTGGAAGTACCACTGCGTCTTTTCCCGCTCGGTGGGCGTGCCCAATGCCACCACGCGGCAGACGCGCGGATTCAGGCTGTCCGTGATCCTCTTGATAGCGCCGCCTTTCCCTGCCGCATCCCGCCCCTCGAAGATGGCCACCAGCTTCAGGCCCTTATGCCGGATCCACTCCTGTAGTTTGACCAGCTCGATTTGCAGCCGGCGCAACTCGTCTTCGTAGACGCGGTCTTTGCCCAGCCTAAGCTGTGTACGGGAGGAGCCATTCACCGGCGTTGCGCCGTTCTTGGTTTTCTCCGAGTTCTCCGAGTCGGAAGAGCGTTTTTGCGCCATGGTCGATTCCAAGATCGTGAGGCGAGAGATGCCCCAATCAAGTCATCGGCATGACGGGCCTACTGCTTTATAGCGAATCCAGAGTCATTGTGACCACAGGCGTTTGTCCTCAGGGAGCCAATTGTCGGAAGAAGGGTTGGATTGGGTCTCCATCGGACTGGTGGTACTTGTGGGGGCAACGTCGCTCTCCACCGGCGACACTGGTTTCTTAGGAGGCGTGGAGTCAGCTGGCTGCGATGTTGGCGGGGAAGCAGATTTATCACTCCCCGTAGGGATCGACGACGTCGGGGCACCCCGATCGCCAGAAGCATCGTCCGTGGACGTCTCCGAGTCGTCGCTCACGTGCGCATCCGCCGTCGGCGCGTTGCTCCAAACAACTTCCGGCATAGTAAACAGCACGTCCGGCACGCCTTGTGTCGCGGAAGCTTGCCCACCAAATTGCGGCCCGCGCTGCGTCCCCGGGGCCTTGGCAACCTCATTTTGCGGCTGCTCCGCAACTATCGCCGCCAGGCTCTCCATTTGAAACTGCGCGGTCGATGGGCCCGCGCTCACCGCGATGAACACGTCGCACGGGCCCACGCTGCCAGCGGAGGGAACGATGAAGGCGAGGCCTTTCTGATCGGTCACGATGACAAGCGGCGGCGGCGATCCGAGGAGAACGGGCATTCCGTTTTCTGGGCTGACCCGTGCCAGCGTGGTCGCAAAGGCGACGTTCACTCCCATCACCGGATTATCGGCGCTCGAGCCGTCGGTCACTCGCATGACCAGCGGCTGAAACGGCTGCCCTGTTAGCACAAACTGTGACGATCCGCTCACCGTCTCCAACGTCCAGTAAGAAGACGCCGTCGAGTACAAAGTGAAAGGCTGGATGCTGCACGGCGAATTGTTCGGAGCGACACAAGCGCTCACCTGCACCTCGGCATTTAGATTCGTGAGATTTGCGTTGATGGTGGCGAACCCCGACCCGTTGGTGATTGCACTCGCCGCCGAAAGCGAAGCCGTGCCCAAGGTGATTGTGAAATTGACCGTTACATTTGCCTGAGGCGCGCCACTTTGGTTGAGCGCTTCGACGGTGAGCGGAACGGCCATGGTCGCGCTTTGCGCAATCCAGTGTGTCGGCGTCACAGCAGCCAGGTTGAGCGTAGACGAGCTGGCAACCACGGTCGCTTGTTGCGCCTGCGGCGGCGAGTACGAAGCTGGCGCCAGAGCGATCGTGATCGTGCTGGCCCCGGTCGCGGTGGGAGTCACCCAACTGGAAGATTCTCCCGCTTCATCGCTCAGCACCGAGCAGGCAGAAGCTCCGCCGCACGCCGAGAACTGCAATCCGTTGGTCGCGCTCCATGCAATCGTCGCCCCGCTCACCGGAGTAACTCCATCGGCGGCAACCGCGCGCACGCGGATTGCGTTGGCAGCTTGGGCCCCCACCGGAGTGGCCGGCTCGGCGCCTTGCAGCAGAAGCAAGAGATCCGTAGCCGAAGCGCCATAGGTCAGCGCGCTAATCATCTGGGAAAAAGCGCCGCTCACTGTATCCGTGACCTGGATTGAAACAATTCCGTCCTGCGATCCGGCAGGCACGGCCACTTCGATCTGGCTCGCGGACGCAGAAAGCGTGCTGCCATTGCTAACGCCAACGCAGCTCCCATCTGGCGAAATCGCACTACACACGCTCACCTGCAGCCCCGGACTGAACCCGATGCCATTCAGAGTCGCGATGCCTCCGGTAAGACTGAGGCGCGCCGGCGTAACCGTATCCGAATAAAGCAGGCTGGCTTGGTAGAAGTAGTCCGGTCGGCCGTCGCCACGGAAGTCGGCCACCCCCAACCGGAACGCCTCTGACGCGTTGAACTGCGCATCCAGTCGCGACATTCCAAAAGTCGTCGAGTTGAATGCCGAGGGCGTCGACGCCGGTGCCGGATCGCCGCTCTGGTCGCTCAATTCCCAAATCCCAATTACCGGCAACAATTTGGTTTCGGTCGGCTGCCCCGTTTCGTCGAGTGCGGTCACCGCGACCGAGGCCGTCCGGTTCGCCTGCGCTGTGAACTGGAAAAAATCGGCGCTGCCGTAACCGGAGATCCACGACCCCCATCCACCGCCCTGCGGAAGCGCCGCCGGATTCGCGTAGGTCGACCCGCTGCCGGGATGCGTTTGCGCGATTTCATCCTGCAACATCAGGATGTCCTGCTCCGCATTCGACCCATTCTGCACCGTGACCACAACGGGAGCGAACGATCCCGACGGCGTCACCTGTGTGGGAGCGTACGGCTCGACGCCCATCGACCAGTTCGGGTCCAGCGCTTCCACGCTTAACTGGTACTGGGCCGTGGTTTGCCCGGTCGGAATCATCAATTGGCCCAGATCGAAAAAGCCTTCCAACGAGGGATCGTCCGAGCCCCACCGGTTATAGGGAAGGCCATTCCCGTCCACATATCCATCGATAATGTTGCCCGCGTTGCCGCAAAACAAGAATCCAGAAACGGAAGTCGCCACGTATTGCCCCGAGGCTTGGCCCGAGACCATCAACCGGGCCACTACATTCACGCCCTGCATCGGTTGCACCTCATTCCCCGATGCATCGGTGAAATACACGCTGCCGTAAATCCTGCCCGTCGTTTGCGCGCTGCCCGGATACAGCCGCGCGAGGGAGTCCATGTCGTCCATCGCAGAAGTGAATGTGTAGTTGCCGAGAGCGCCGCCGAAGATGCCTCCATAACAGATGCTGATCGGCACGCAGGAAATCGGATCGGTAAAGTGCATCACCGGAAATCCTGCATAGTCGGCTTGGGTGGGAGGCGGGTTCCGCGTCAACACGTTCACGTTGGCCTGCGACCACCCCAAACCAACCGTGCGCCCCAGCACGCGGATCAACCGGTATTGAACGTCGGGCAACTGCGCACTGGTGGCGGCGCAGACTCCGTTGATCACCACCAGCGCGTGCACGATGTTCCCACTTGTGGAGAAATTGTCCGGCGAGCCGTAGACGGCGTTGGTAAAGCAATCCTCCAAATCTCCAGCGCCTTCGCCCAGTATGGCGTCGGTGACCGTCCCGTCGTAGTCGTAAACAATTCCAACCGGAGTGCCCGTAGCGGAAGGCGTAATGTCCGCAGGGGCGGTAACAACCCCGTAGCCGTTGGTTTCGATGTTGCTGCCGTTCACGTCCTCGGCAAGATGACCGCCCTGCGTCGCGGTGAGGGCAACGCCGGAAATGCTGGTCCATATGTTGAAGGCAGTGGCAACAAAAGCATCGGCCTGCGCGCCGGTGAGGATCGGGCTCAAATTTCCCTGGTCGGTAAAGTACTGCACCGAGCCATTCGCCCAAATCAGCGGCTGGCCTTCGACTCCGGGGTTGTAGCCGGAGCCGGCTACAAAAGCCGGGCCTCCGGCGCGGCTGGCAATGGCACCGCAAAGCAGAAGAGCGGCGACCGTCAAGATTCGCCAGGGCATAGTTACTCCTCTCGGGCGCTGCGGATGGCCCGCTCCAGTTGAACGACGCTGACGCTCCCGCTATCGACGGTCGCACGCGGCCGCGGAGACGACGCGTTTCGGACGCCAATAGCTGCGCCAGTTCTCTGCGCATAGTCAGACACGTTCTTCCCGCTAGGGTCGAGAGCAATCTGTCCCAGCGCCCCACCCACCGGGCTGGTAAGGCCCAATCGACTCGGCGGATATAAGAAGATCAAAATGTGCTGGCCCTTGCTCATTGGACGATGCATGGACCATGCCCCCGCCCACTCATGAATGGTGAGAACTTGTCCCCGCTCGACCCCGGCAATCGCCTCGTCCACGCGAAAACTCAATTCCACCGCCGGAGTCGCCCCCGGCACTACCCGATCGGTTGCCGCAGTCTGGGTTGTCATAGGCTGGGTCGCGGCGCTGAGCACCGTGCCGGCGAATATCATCCCAGCCCGTCGCGAAAGCTGCTTCCATCGCGGACCAAGAACACGCTCGGCAACAACCTGATCCGATGACTGCGCCGCCGCAAAGCTCGACAGGCAGAAGCTCACGAGACACACGAGTGCAACGACGAACACGCGTCTTGACGCACGCATAGCAAGTCTCTTTCTGGAGGGAACCGGACCGGGAGAGGTCCTCGGGTGAAATCAGCGTAGCGGGTTTTGAATTACGCGGATGTGCGGGCGGTCACTGTGGATTTGTGATGAATCGTTACGGAAACGCGAAAGGCTACCTCCTATAGCGGCGGTTTGCCCTCTTGTTCGCCTTCCGTTGCGCCTTCGCGGCTTTCTTGTTTGCCTTCTTCAACATCTTTTGGTGCTTCTTGATCGCCTTCTGGGACCGGCGCGCATTTTCTTGGGGACTGATGCGTTGAGCTTGAGCCGGTATCGACCCTGCAACACTCAAGGCGGCCAGCAGAATGAAGGCAGCAATTCGTTTCATAACCTCTCCGAAGGGAAAATCCTACAGCGATCTTACACCGAAGCCGCGCCGGGGCAGCACACAAGGTGTTACTTCTGTAATCCGGCCTCTGAAAGCTGGGTGCTGAGAGCTGAAAGCTCCGTTCAGTTCCAGCGCGCCTTCGAGGCCCGCCGCAGGCCGGGCAGAATCGCCTCGAGATAGCCGACCACCGCCTCCAGACGTTTCGCTTCCGACAGCATTGAGAGCAGGGTTTGCTTGAAGTCAAGATCGAGCGGGAGCGATCCTGCGAGTAAGAAGGAAAGATTGCCGGCATGCTCGTCGGGTCCGGAGGCCTCTGCCCCGGCTAGTTTTACAATCTCGGCGTGCAACCGCACTGCCTGCGTCACTATCTGCGCAGCCGGCGCCTCGGGTTCGTCTTCAACCACCGAAATCTCGGCCTGCAAAAACGGCCGGTCTTCGTTGACCTCGATCACCTCAAACCGCTCCACCCCACGGGTCAGGATGTCCATGCGCCCATCGTCATATTTCTTGGTCACGGACATGATCTCGGCCGTGCAGCCGATATCGGCTACTCCGTCCGAAGACGCCCGCACCACCCCAAACGGCTTTTTCTGTTCCAGGCATTCCGCGATCATCTCCTTATACCGCGGCTCGAAGATGTGCAACGGCAGGGGGACGCCCGGCAGCAGCACCAGTTCGAGTGGGAAGATGGGCAACAGCGAACTCACAGCGCCTCCGGTGCAGATAATTTTACGCCATTGAGAAGTTCTCAGTTCCCAGTTCCCAGTTCTCAGTTCTCAGTTCTCAGTTCTCAGTTCCCAGTTCTCAGTTCCCAGTTCTCAGTTCTCAGTTCCCAGTTCTCAGTTCTCAGAAAAACCAAGGCCATCCGGTTCCCACTGAGGAATGCGGACGTGCTAGAGAAGTGAAGCAAAGAAGGTAAAGAAAAGTAAATTCGGCTAACCCTCCGCCGCCGGCCGCATCGAATGAAGTAGGCAGAACCGCAGTCTTCCACCCCCTCCGAAAGGCCGTTTGCACGGCGGCCACTCTGGGGGTGGAGGCTGCCGTTAATTCTTTGCGCTCCCTTTTTCGTTAGAATAGAGTTTATGAGATTCCAGTCCCGACCTGCGTCCTTGACGTTCCCCGTGCTTTCTCTCGCCGCACTGTTTAGCGTCCTGTTGCCAATGATCACGCTGTCCCAGGTGGCACGCGCGCAGGAAGGCCCCCTCGACAAATCCGCGCCCAAGGGGATCACGGTCGAGGAAATCATCAAGCGCTTCGCCAGCAAAGAAAAAGAATTCAAGGAGGCGCGCGATCAATACACCTACCGGCAGGATGTCAAGGTCATGACGCTCGACGGCGACACTCCGGACGGTTACTACCAGCAAGTGTTCGACGTGACCTTCGACGACAAGGGACGCAAGATCAAGAACGTGGTCTTCGCGCCGCAGCCCACACTGCAACGCATCATGATGACCGAGGAAGATTTTGACGACATCGAGAACCGCCTCCCCTTCGTGCTGACCTCGGATGAAATCGGGGAATACGACATCCTCTACGTCGGCCAGCAGAAACAGGACGAACTGGACACCTACGTCTTCGATATTGCCCCCAAGCAGATCGTCGGCAAGAAGCGCTATTTCCAGGGCCGCATCTGGGTGGACAACCACGATTTTCAGATCGTGGAAACTTACGGCAAGACCGTGCCCGACATTAAGAAAAAGAAGGGCAACGAAAACCTGTTCCCCAAGTTCACCACCTGGCGCGAACAGATTGACGGCCAGTACTGGTTCCCCACCTACACCCGCGCCGAGGATACCCTCCAGTTCTCCATGGGCGGCGTTAAGATCCGCGAGATCATCAAGTACACGAACTACAAACGCTTCGGATCGAAATCGAAGATCATCTACGAAGGCAAGGAAGTGCAGAAGGCCGAGCCGAAGCCAGATGAGCAAAAGCCGCCCGACCCGCAGAAGCCGCAATAAGGCCAGGTTTCAGGGTTGCAAAATTTCAACGCCCGAGCCGATCAAGCTTCCACCAGGGAAGCACAACTGCGTGCATCCGCCGATCAGCGAGCGGACCTTCGTGCTGGAGTTTTACGCGCCGCACGCGCGCGATGAGGCCCGCTTGCTCGCGCGGGCAGCTCAGCACGGGGGACCGAGCCGCCACCGTCAGGGAGCGGTGCGCGGCCGAAGTGGCTCAGCACGCGGAGTGCGTAATAGGTCAGCCACTTGCTCGGCCTTCCCAGTGTCTCCACGTCAACCCACATCTTGCCGTTCAGCGAATTCTCCATGATCCACCTACCCTCCGGCGTCGTCTTCGATTCGATGACCTGGAGCGGTCTTTCAAGCGTGGCAGACATGGGCGTGCCTGATTCGGCGAGGGCGCACATGGCTTCGAGGACATCCGAGTTGTAGTGCAGCGGGAAGCCGAACTTCAGCCACCCCTGCTTGGGCTTCGGGTCTCCAAGACCGCGTTTGAGGAGGAACGCGTCCCGCTGATCGGACATCCACTGCTTCACGGCCTGGCCGGGGGGCAATCCGCCACGCCCGGGGCAGCGGGCCACGACCTTCTGCCAGTCCGTCCGATTCCCCGGCACATACACAAAGACCTCGCGTTCGAGCAGGCGCTTAACGAGCAACTTGATGGCGGACTTCATGGCCGGGGTCCGGCTCTCCGGGGGCACTTGCGAAAAGCAGAGGAGCAGTTTCGGCTGAGCCATGTAGCAATACGGCAGCAAGGAATAGCCCATGATGCCGCAATCGATGCCCCCATCGTGCACGACTCTCTGCGCCAAGGCCTCGCGCTCTCGCTGAACGACGGGATGTTCTCCGTAGCCGAGACGCGTCAGCCCGGCGAGGACATTGGCTGTCAGACACTGCGCGCCGTCCTTGACCGGCAGTCGAAGCATCCACTCATCCTGGCCCAGTATCGTGCTGATCCCGGCAGCGATGCGCGGGTCCGTCCCGTCAGCCAGGAACTGGCCTAGGAAGATAACCTGCCAATACTTGCCGGTATACTTCTTGTATGCCTTGTCGTCGTCACCCCAGAACCGGTCTCCGTGCTTGAGTATTCCCTGGGTGACTTTGTATTGCATCAGCCGTGATTTCGCCCGTGTCAACTCCGGGTCCGTCTCCGGCTTCCTCAGCAGGTGCTTCAAGGTCAGGTAGCGAACCGGAGGATTGTCCTCTTGGAGGAGCCAATCGATTGTCCGCATGCCGAAATTGTACGCCGGGAGGCCGGCGGCGGTGCGCCACACTCTGTTCCCCAAGTTCACCACCTGGCGCGAACAGATTGACGGCCAGTACTGGTTCCCCACCTACACCCGCGCCGAGGATACCCTCCAGTTCTCCATGGGCGGCGTTAAGATCCGCGAGATCATCAAGTACACGAACTACAAGCGCTTCGGATCGAAATCGAAGATCATCTACGAAGGCAAGGAAGTGCAGAAGGCCGAGCCGAAGCCAGATGACCAAAAGCCGCCCGACCCGCAGAAGCCGCAATGAGGCCAGGTTTCAAGGTTTCAGAGTTTCAAAGACAGCTTCGGCGTGGGCCGAGGTTGGCTCTAAGCAGGGGTGGTCGCGGCAAGAACAAATCGATACACTTGCAGGCATGAGACCTCGACTTGCGTTGTGCGGTACTAAGGGAATCGTTGCTCGTGCTCTGATCATGCCACTCTTCATGGCCGCCTTGGCGCACGGACAAGAGACCGCTTCTTTCAAATCCAGCGAAGTGCATCCCGACGGAAGCATCACCTTCCGTTACAAAGATCCTGCCGCCGGCAAAGTTCTGCTCAACCTCGAAGGTACGGCCAAGCCGCTGGCCATGGAGAAAGACAGCGGCGGAGTGTGGAGCGTGGTCACTCCTCCGCTCCCGCCGGAGATTTACGGATATGCATTTGAAGTCGATGGCCGACCGCAACTCGATCCGAAGAATCCGGCCGTCAAGCTGAACCTGGTCTTTCCCGGGAACCTGGTGACTGTGCCCGGAAGCGTCCCCCAGCTATGGGAGGCGCGCGAAGTGCCCCACGGGGTGGTGCATCATCACTTCTACACCTCCAAAGTGGTGAACGGCCTGGTAGACCGGCAAAGTGATTACTACGTCTACACGCCTCCGAGTTACGATCCGATAAGGGCCGAGCCGTATCCGGTTCTGTATCTGCTGCATGGTTGGAGTGACACGGCGGCCGGTTGGACCGCAGTCGGGCAGGCAAATTTCATCTTCGATAACCTGATTGCCGAAGGCAAAGTGAAGCCAATGCTCGTGGTCATGCCGCTTGGCTATGGCGACATGAAGTTTGTGAATAGCGGACATACGGTGTGGGACGATGATGCGGCGATCGAACACAATGTGACTCTCTTCAGTCAGGCTCTGCTGACCGAGGTATTGCCACAGGTGGAATCCGATTATCACGCTTCGAAGAACCGGAATGACCGGGCAATCGCCGGGCTCTCCATGGGCGGCCTGGAAAGTCTGACGATTGGACTCTTTCATCCCGAGCTTTTTGCCTGGGTTGGAGGATTCAGTTCAGCGGCGAAACCGCTTGAGAATGGCGAACGACTCGCAGCGCTGAATGGAAAGACCGCGAATCTGCGCCTGCTCTGGATTGCCTGTGGTACGGAAGACCACCTCATCACACCGAACCGCAAGCTCATCGCCTGGCTCAAGTCCAAGGATGTCCCGGTGACCGCCGTCGAAACTCCCGGCATGCATACGTGGATGGTCTGGCGCGACAATCTGGCACACTTCGCGCCACTGCTGTTTTAGAGCAGGAGCAGGTTTCAAGGTTGCAGAGATGTTTTCGTCCCCAGGAACGTGCCTTGAATGTTCACTCTTGCCAACCGTTGAAAAGCCCAGACTGCCAGCACAGTAAACGTGATCGCCTGCGCCGCGTGGATCCAAAACCAGTGGTCCGTTCCACTATCCCAAACCAGCCGTCTCGCCGCGTCGTGCGGCCAGACCGAGGTGAAGAAGATCAGCAGCCCCGCAACGTGAACCGGGATGGCTGGCAGGATCGAATTGGTAAGGTACGCTGTTGCGCCGAACGCAACCCCCACGAGAAAGTAGAAAAGGAGCTTCGGCCACAAGAAACCCTGCGTCGGGCCGTGCGCAAGCGCAAACACAACCGATGAGATCGCGACCGCGGCCGGTCCGCGAAACTCGCGTTCGAGAGCAACCTGGAAGTATCCGCGAAACCCCGCCTCCTCCATCAAAGGAGCAACCACCGACCCCATCAGAATCATGAGCGCCACAGTGATTCGGGGATAGCTCGACACGTCCGAGAACGCGTTGGGAGGCATCTTGACCAATCGGAACAGCACGATCCAGTATCCGGCCAGCGCAACCACCGACAGACCGCCCGCGACCCATGCCCACAGGTACGCCCGGCCCGCCGTTCGGTTCGCCCGCAGATAGTGTCGCCGCGCTTCGGAAGTGCTGCGTGGCCACCCCCTCCCGCCTAGGTAGCTCCACGCCAGCCACAGCAGAAGTGCCATCGCGGGAACGGACCAAGGCACTGCGGGAGTGCTCCGAAGATTAGCGACGAGCAGGGCGCTCCAGATACCACCGGCGAGAGCCGTGATCGCAAATGCCAGCAGGCCAAAGCCGGCCAGCCTCAAAGTACGAGCGGCAAAAGAACGCTTTCCCTCCATCCTCCACCTCCTTGAAACTTTGAGACTCCTCAATCCAATTCACGAATCCGTATGCTAAGGCGTTCGTGCTACGGGATATACGGGCGGGAACCGAAAAAAGATGCAAGGTGGGAGACAGTCTCATGCAAGGCGGGGGGCCCACTCAAGCCTGGTTTTGGCTTGAGTGGGACAGGTCAAGGGAGCTGCGCTGAAGGACCCACTGTACGTATGTCAATGCACGTACATTTTTACCTGCAAAATGTTCCACGTGGAACATTGTACGTACACCTGAGAACCGGACCGTCCCTGTTCTCTGAAACCCTGAGACCTTCAATAGAACAAGTATTTCCGCCACTTGTCGTCACTATGCCCCATCAGGCGCATGATATGCCGGCTGGTGTGGAGATTGAAGGCGCGAGGTTCGCGGGCGGGCTTCATGCCGGCTTCATGAGGAAGCTGGTTGCCTTTGCGGCGGTTGCAGGGATGGCAGCAGGCGACCAGGTTCTCCCAGGTGGAGAGACCGCCGCGCGAGCGCGGAATCACGTGGTCCAGCGTAAGTTCGCCGGAGGGAAGCGTGGTGCTGCAATACTGGCAGGTGTTGCGGTCGCGCAGCAGAATGTTCTTCCGCGACAGCGCCCGCGACTGGTGCGGAATCCGGCGATACTCCAACAGGCGGATCACCGAGGGCACGCGCACGGCAACGCGCGCGGCGTGCAGGAAGTGTCCGTTTTCTTCTTCGGCCATGGCGACGCCCTTCAGCACCAGCACGATCGCGCGGCGCGCGGCGCAAACGTTGATCGGCTCATAGGACGCGTTCAACACCAGCACTGGCTGATGCAGCGCGTGGCCGTCGCCTTCGGAATGCATTCCGGGAGCGAGCATCGACGCCGGGAGATGCGGCCACACCGTTCCGCCGAAATTGTGCAATCGCAACGACATAAAGTCAGTTCCCAGTTCTCAGTTCTCGGTTCTCAGCGTAACTGGGCGGGTTCACTGAGAACTGAGAACTGGGATCTGAGAACTCTTTCCCCGATAACGAGTTGACATCGTAGATTTTCAATGTCCGCGCCACCGTCGCCACCCACACCCGCCCTGCTCCTGCGCGCAGAAGAACTCGCGCGCACTCGGACGCCGTGGTCCCCGTCGTATAGACATCATCGACTAACAAGATGTCGCGGTTCAATATTCGCGTTCGGTCGCTCACCGCAAAAGCGCCACGCAAGTTCTCACGCCGTTCATGACTATTCAGGCCAATTTGGCTTCCGGTCTCGCGGCGGCGCACCAGGACTCCCGTGCATAGATCAAATCTTTTCGGACGCGACAACTGCTTCAGCGCGGCCCGCGTGATCGTCTCCGCCTGGTTGAATCCGCGCTGCGCTTGCTTGCGCTTATGCAGAGGAACGGGGACCACCGCGATCGTCCTAGAGAAGACCGTCCCAACGGGCATCGCCTGTTCCAGGCTGGCAATCGTCTCTGCCAGCAAGCGCCCCAGAACTGCCGCCGCGGGACGAACCTGCTGGAACTTGAGCAAATGGATCAGGTCGCGCAATTCACCGTCATAGCTGCCGTAGGCGGCCGCTCGCTCGAACGGAGGATGCACGCGCTGGCAGAGCCGACACCGCGTCTCCCCGCGATTCGCCTCTTCGCAATCTGCCTTCCCGCACTCAATGCAGACTGGGAAGTGCAAGGCTTCTCCGCAAACCGTGCAGTACGACCCCTTCAGCGGCCGCAGCGCCATCAAACAGGTTTCACAAACGGGAAGCCGGGAAACTCTAAGCAGTGGGAAACCACAGATACGGCAATCGGCAGGAAAAAACGTGAAGAATAAAGTCGCAGCAACGCGCTTGGCAAAGCCGGCGAACCCATGCTTTGCCAACTCATGGTCCGCCGCTTGGCCCTGGGCAGCCCGTATTCGAAACCCAGTACTGCTGAAGACGACCTCCCGCACCCGCCGAGCCAATGACGCTTCGCCGGGCTACACTAAGGTCAGTATAGCCGCGGTGCACGCCCTATGCAACGCGGCTACCGGACTTCGAATCGTCTGGCGGTTGACTCTGTGACTGTCTGCGATCGGGCTGAACGCGTTCGAGCACTGGAATCGTGCACAAGGCATAGCTCCGGTGATAGCAACGCTCACAGCGGACCGTTTGCAGCAACAAAAACGGAAGCACATGTTTTTCAAAGAAACCGCGAGGGCGGGAACGATATGCTTCTTGAAAGCCACATCCCCGGCAGTGGAATTCCTCGAAAAACCGGCTCCAAGAGGGGCTGGCAACGGGACTCACGGGATGCCTCCTGGAAACAAGTGTTCTAACTCGATTTAAGATGCAAAGTTGCGGACAAAGTTGCGCATAAAAGACGGCGTCTCCGCTCCCCGGCCTTTCCTGCGAGACGACCGCACTTGTAAAGTTGCCTTTCGGCATGTTAACGTGCGCCGTCGCTGTTAATGTGAATCGGCAATTAAATTTCTGGTGGCCACGAGGTCCTCATGAGCACTCCGGTTGTGGGAAGTACTGAAGCCCCCCGCAAGCATCGCCCTTATGTTCCAGAATCGATGGAGATGAAGGAGTTCACCTTCCGCGCCGTATTGATCGGCCTGTTCCTGACCGCCCTGCTAGGCTCGGCCAACGCGTATCTCGGTCTCAAGGCCGGGATGACGATTGCCGCAACCTATCCGGCCGCCGTCATCTCGATGGCACTGCTGCGCTTGATGAAAGGTTCGCTGCTGGAAGAAAACATCGCGCGAACCGTGGGCTCGATCGGCGAGTCGGTAGCGGCCGGCGCCATATTCACCATCCCTGCCTTTGTGATGGCTGGCCTGTGGCCGACACTGGTCCCGGATTTCAGAACACCCGAATACTGGAAGTCGGTTGCCCTGATGTTGATCGGGGGCACACTAGGCATCCTGTTCGTGACCCTCCTGCGCCGGGTGATGGTCGAGGATCCCGACCTGCCGTTTCCCGAATCCGTGGCCGCCTCCGAGATTCACAAGGCGGGGCAGCAGGGAGCCAAAGCCGCGAAGATTCTGTTTGCCAACATGGGCTTCGGCGCGTTCATGTTTCTTCTGGGACAGATCAATGTTTTCAATCCCAGCAACACTTTCCCGGCGAAGATCAGCGCCCTCGGAAAAAAGCTGCTGCTCCGCACCAGCACGAATCCCAGCGTGGCTACGACGATTACCGGTGGCGCCACGCTGCTGACGGCGCCCGACATTAGCCCCGCCTATCTCGGAGTGGGATACATCATCGGCCCAAGACTCGCCGCCCTGAACTTCGCCGGCGGCGTGCTCGCATGGGGCCTGCTCGTTCCACTCCTAACCTTCACCCTCGGTCCTTACATTCAGGCCTCGATGCCGCAGGGACAAACCATCGCCTGGCCCCTGCTGGCGCAAGCCATCTATTTTTCGATTGTGCGCCCGATTGCGGTCGGCGGGATGCTCGTAGGCGCGACCTACACTCTTTTCAAAATGCGCAAACAGTTGGCGTTCGGCATGGGCCGCGCCGTTTCCGACCTGAAAAAATCGGCGGCTGCGCACGCCGCTGCCAGTCGCACCGAGCGTGACCTGCCAGCCAAAGCCGTCTTCGCCGGCATCGCCGTGGTGTTCGTCGCCATGATTGTGCTCTATCACTATTTCATCGCCGGCGCGGGGACGCTCTCCACCTCCAAGATCCTGTCGGGTTCGCTGGTCGCGGCCGTGGTTATGCTCGTCGTGGGATTCTTCTTCGCCGCCGTTTCCGGCAACCTGGTCGGAATGATCGGCTCCTCGAACAATCCTGTGTCGGGACTCACCCTTTGCACCCTGGTGATCGCGGCCCTGCTGATGGTCGCTCTGGGAGTCTCGGGCACCGGCGGAGTCGCCGCCGTGCTCGGAGTTGCAGCCATAGTCTGCGTCTCATCGGCCGTAGCTGGTGAGATGTTGCAGGACCTGAAAGTCGGATACATCCTCGGCGGCACACCCTCCAAGATGCAAATTGGAGATCTTCTCGGCATCGTCGTGGCATCGCTCGTCCTCTTCTTCCCGATCGCGATCCTGGCCAGGGCGTACACCTTCGGCAGCCCAGCGCTCCCCGCTCCCCAGGCAGGATTGATGGCCATGCTCTCCAAGGGAATCGTGGGCGGCGACATGGCGTGGCCGCTCGTGATCGTTGGCATCCTGCTCGGACTGGCGATGATCATGATCGAAGTGAAGAGCGTGATGCTCTTCGCAGTCGGCATGTATCTGCCGTTAGGCACAACCTTCGCCATTTTTGTCGGAGGCGTGATTCGCTGGATTACCGACAAATTGCGCGACCGTCGCGGCTTGAACGATGCGCAGAAGGCGCGCGTGGAAAACGCCGGCGTCCTGACAGCCTCGGGTCTGATCGCGGGCGAGGCGCTGTGCGGCCTGCTCATCGCGGCCCTGGTGGGCTCTGGCCACGACGTAACCTTGTTCAAGTGGACCCCGCCATTTCTACTGGCGCTAGGCGCGCTCGCGGTGCTGGCAATCGTCATGATCCGAGTTCCGCTGGCGAACGCCGGCAGGCCCGAGGATCCGGCCCCGCCAACAGCGATCATGTGAGGTAAGAAATTCTTAACTACGAAAGACACGAAGTTTCACGAAGGAAGCCAGTTCAGCAGTGATTCTCCTTCGTGATACTTTGTGTCCTTCGTGGTTTTCGCTTTATGTCGATTGCGGAAAACATTGCCCAAGTGCGGGAGCGGATCGCAGCAGCAGCGCGGAGGGCCGGCCGCAAACCGGACGAAATCACCCTGATGGCTGTGAGCAAGACTTTTCCCGCCGAACGCATCCGCGAGGCCTACGCCGCCGGGCTGCGCGTCTTTGGCGAGAGCAAGGTGCAAGAGTTTGCCGCGAAAGCAGATGCCTTGCGCGACTTGCCAGACGCCGAATGGCACTTGATCGGACATCTGCAATCGAACAAAGCCGCGAAGGCAGCGGAGTTGTTTGACGCGGTCGATTCTGTTGACTCCGTGCGCACGGCGGAGAAGCTGAATGCCTTCGCGAAAAGCGCGGGCAAAACATTATCCGTCCTGATCGAGGTCAATGTCGGTCGAGAGAAGGCAAAAAGCGGAGTCGCGCTAAGCTCGGGCGAACCAGGCTCGGACGAACTGGAGCAGATTCTGCAAGGCGCGCCGCGATGGGGAAATCTGGAAATCCAAGGCCTGATGACCGTCCCGCCGTACGCGGAAGATCCAGAAGCCTCGCGCCCCTATTTCCGGCAACTCCGTCAGATTCGCGACAGCATCGCCGCGCGCAACCTGCCGCAAGTCGGCGCCGCAGTCCTTTCCATGGGCATGTCGCACGATTTCGAAGTAGCGATCGAAGAGGGAGCAACCTGCGTGCGCATAGGCACGGCGATCTTCGGAGAGAGAGAAAAACCTTAACCACAGGGGGCACAGAGGAACACAGGGGAATTCTAGAAATAACGCTGGGTTTCCCTGTGTTCCTCTGTGCCCGCTGTGGTAGAGCCTTTCGATGGCAGCGATAAAAAACTCGCCCAACGGCGCCACTTTCGCGGTCAAAGTCCACCCGCGCGCGAAGAAGAATGCCATCACCGGCGAAGTGGGCGACGCGCTGAAACTATCCCTCACCGCGCCTCCCGCGGACGGCAAAGCCAACGAAGCTTGCGTCGAGTTCTTCGCAAAGCTTTTGAACCTGCCGCGTTCCTCCGTTACTATTGCAGCCGGCCAGACCAGCCGGAATAAAGTGATCCGTGTGGCGGGCCTGTCGGCAGAAGAAGTCCGGCGGCGTCTGAAACTCTGAAGCACAGTCGAACACGCTGCCAAGAGTCAGATTCGTATCAGGGTATCGCTTTAGCGGTACCGCAAGTTTTCAAAATCGGACGCCCCTTTAGGGGAGGTTCAGGAGCCACGATTGACCCTTTCCGAACGCTTCCACGAGATTCGCACCGGCTTCGAACGGCCATTCTGGGTCGCCAACATCAGCGAGATCTTCGAACGTCTTTCCTACTACGGCGCTTTTGCATCTCTTGCCCTGTATCTCCAGGAGAAGCTGAATTTCTCGACCGAACAAACCGGAACTCTGACCGGCTTATTCGGTGGCATGGTGTGGTTTCTCGCCATCTTCGGAGGAGCCGCCGCCGACCGCCTCGGCTTTCGCCGCGCGCTTTCGATGGCCTACCTGATTCTTGCCGCCGCCTATTTTCTGATCGGCTCGATTGGCACCTCCTGGCTGGCGCCGGTGCGCAACGCCGTCCCGCTGGGATTGTTTGTCGGCTGCATTCTCATCCTCCCCGCACTCGGCATCTCGCTGGTAAAACCTTGCGTGGTTGGCACCACGGCGCGCGCCTCAAAGGAGAACGTCCGCTCCATCGGCTACTCGATTTATTACACGATGGTCAACATCGGCGGAGCGCTGGGCCCTTTGTTCGCAGGATGGTCCCATCGCCACCTCGGTGTCGAGAATGTCTACCGCATTGCGGCGATCGGCGTCTTCGCGATGTTCTTCGTGGTCCTATTCTTCTTTCGAGAACCGCGTAAGGCCGGCGACGCGCCTCCGCCTTCGATCGCGACCGTCGCGCGAAACTTCTGCATCGTGGTGGGCAATTACCGGCTGGTTCTGCCGGTGTTGCTGATCGCCCTGTTGCTGCGCGCCGGGTTGTGGATCTATCCCCGATACACCGTGCCTTGGTGGATCTGGTGCGGGCTTCTGGTCCTCGTGCTCGCCGGTCTCAGCCGCTTCATGTGGTTCCTGGCGCTTTTCACCGGCTACTGGATCGTGTTCTGGCAGCAGTACATCAGCCTGCCCGGCTACATTCACGGTTACATCAACGCGAATGCCGACGCCGAGATCGTTCTGGTGACCGACGGCTTGACCGTGATTACTCTCACGCTCGTGGTCAATTTCCTGACCCGCAAGATCCCCGCGTTTCAAGCCGTCATTCTGGGCACGGTGATCACGTCCGCGTCGTGGCTGATCCTCGCCTTTCGACCGACGGTTTGGGGCGCAGTGCTTTCGCTATTTGTGCTCGCGCTCGGTGAGATCATCCAGGCGCCGCGTTATTACGAATACATTTCGCGGCTAGCCCCTCCCGGGCAGCAAGGCACCTACATGGGCTTCGCGTTCCTGCCCATCGGAATTGGCTCGCTGATCGGTGGCTGGTTTGGCGGCACGCTGGTTCACCACTTCGGAGAAGTCACTCATCAGCCGGCGCGCATCTGGTGGAGCGTTACAGCGGTCGGCATGGCCACCGCAGCCGTGCTCTGGATCTACGACAAAACGGTGGGCGCAAGCAAGGCAGCGGGTGCCCCATCTTAACGTCGTGCTTTTCGACGTTAGGGTGGGGTAGTTGACTTTAGGGTGGGGACGATCATTGCGACGAGAGGAGAACATGTCCAACGCCAAAATCACGCCCAGCTACATCGCCGATCACATCCGGCGCGTGCTGAAGGACGGCGGATCGGCGCCGCACGCGGAAGGGGTCCAACACTTTTTCAAGGAAGAAGTACAATCGCGCGGCTGGTACGCGGCCGAACTAAGAAAATTCGCGGTGCGCTTCCGGCGCAGTATCGCTCGCGAACGAGGAATGGATTTCGTCGTGCAGGTCGCCGACGAGCTCTTCTCCGGCCGGGTTCTCGAAGAGAAGGTGATTGCTGTTCTCCTGCTCGAAAAACAGACGAAGAATTTCGGCGAAAAAGAATTTCGGTTGCTTGCCTCCTGGCTCGACCGCGTCTCGAGTTGGGCAGATCATGACGCCCTGGTGCACTGTCTGCTGGCGCCGATGGTGGTCGCCGACCCTGCCCGTTGCCGCCAGGTCTTCCTCTGGGCGAAGTCGCCGAGTCGCTGGCTACGGCGCGCCGCGTGTGTAGCGCTGATCCGAGGAGCGCGCAAGCAGCGGTTCTTTGCAGAAATCGTGCGGCTTTCCAAACAATTGCTGCACGACGAAGACGACATGGTCCTGAAGGGATTGGGCTGGCTATTGCGCGAGACGGCCAAGGCCGATCCGAAGCGCACCGTGCCGTACCTGATGAAGATCCGGAAGAACGCGCCGCGGCTGGTGTTGCGCACGGCGTGTGAGACGCTGCCGGTCGCCACGCGGAAGCGAGTTTTGCGCCAATGAACAGAACCTTTACCACAGGGGCAAAAAAATCCGGCCATCGGGTGATCGGGGCATCGAAGTTCAAACCTTTGACTTTCGATGGTCAGATGACCCGATCACCCGATGACCCGATTCTCTTCTTCCTCAGTGCCCTTCCTCTTTCAGAAATTTCTCCGCCTCCAGCGCCGCCATGCAGCCGGAGCCCGCGGCCGTGATGGCTTGCCGATAGCGGCGGTCCTGCACGTCGCCGCACGCGAACACGCCCGGCACTCGCGTGGAGACGTTCTTCTGCGTAACCAGGTAGCCATCCGCATCGGTTTCGAGCTGGCCTTCGAAGATCCTGGCGTTCGGGATGTGGCCAATCCCAAGAAACATTGCGCTAGTAGGGAATTCCCAGTTCTCGCCGCTCTTCAGATTGCGCAGGCGCAGCGCGGTGACTTCCTTCTTGCCGACATCGAGAACATCGTCCACCACGGTATCGGTGAGAAACGCAATCTTGGGATTGGCGCGCGCGCGCTCGAGCATGATTTTCGAAGCGCGGAACTGCTCGCGACGATGGATGAGCGTCACCTTGCTCGCAAAGCGCGTAAGAAAGGTCGCTTCCTCCATGGCCGAGTCGCCGCCGCCGATCACCACGATTTCCTTGCCCGAAAAAAAGAAGCCATCGCAAGTCGCGCAGGAAGAAACACCGTGTCCGATCAGCGCCTGCTCGTTCGGCAGGCCGAGCCAGCGCGCCGACGCTCCGCTGGCAATGATGAACGTGCGCGTCCGAACGATCTCTTTGCCGACGCTTAACTCAAACGGACGTTTGCTCAAATCGGCTTTGACCAGGTGGCCGATGCGATAGTCGGCGCCGAAGCGCGTGGCCTGCTTCCGCATGTTCTCGATCAGTTCCGGCCCCTGGATGCCTTCGGGGAAACCGGGGAAATTTTCCACCAGCGTGGTCATCGACAATTGCCCGCCCGGTTCGTGCCCTTCGATCACAAGCGGCTTAAGGTTGGCGCGGGCGCTGTAAAGCGCGGCGGTGTGGCCCGCGCATCCGGAGCCCATGATCACAACATTGCGTATGTCCATATTGGTAAGAAACCGTGTCTAAGAAACAATGCCAAGTAGATAGATTCTAAAAAATAGACTTCGCTTCAGACGGCAAAGCGACGGGACAAATTACGGATTCTTCTTGCTGCCGGCGCCCGCCTTGGTCGTAGCCCTGGTCGTAGCTTTCGTCGAGGCTCCCACGCCCAGGCGAGCCAGTTCCTGAGGCACCAATTTGCGCGCGCCCAGAGCATCGCGATAGCGCTCCATAATCGAAGAGGCGGCCTGGAAGATCGGCTCGTACGCGCTCTGATCCGTCCCCGGATTCCCGTCCGCGCCCGGGCACCGCGCCAGCGCCACCGACGACTTTCCAAAGCGCTCCAGTTGGACGCGCGAAACCGGCGTACTGGAAGACAACATCGCAGCCGCGGAAACAACCGCGGACGCACTGTCCTCGATCGAAACCTGCATCACATCTTTGGGCTCGCGCACCCGCAGCACGAGCGTCTCCACCATATCCTTCCCATCCACGCTGAACGAGTATTGGACGTTGCTGAACAGCGTTGCCCCGGGGAACTCGCGCCGAACCCGGACCCAGTCGGCCGTCGAGACCGCGCCGGGCGGTAAGGGCTGCATACCGGGGATCGCAGTGCTCGAGTCGAGGGTGGAATGCCCGCGATCTATTTCGTAATCCTTGCTGAACGCGGGCTTGTCCGGCACCTTGGCCAGCGCCGACGATAATTCTTTCTGCTCGCCGGCCGAAGGCGCGCACACGTTGATGACGTTCACTTTTACTGGAGGCTGCTGGGCGCCGGCCGGGGGCTGTTGTTGCGCGAATGCCGCCGCGACCATAAACAGCGTCATGATCAGAATCTTGTACGGGAACACGGCGAAATTGTATCAGGGGAATGCGGAGGTTAGAGGTCAGAGGTCAAATTGCAGAGGTGAAAGCCATTCGATTGCAGAGGTCGGAGGTTTGATTGCAGAGGTAAAATCCCGCGAATCGCCGATGTCGTTTGAGCAATGGGTTCTTACCCCTGCAATCAAACCTCTGACCTCTGCTATTCTTGCCCGCCGGTTTCTTCGATGGCGCCATGCCTCCGCAGCAACTGCGGCAGATTCTGCGAAAACGCCGAGCGTGGCAGCACCATGTCACAGCCCACTTCGTGCGCTTTCTGCTTCAAGTCGCCCTGCACGTGCGACAGAAACCCGATGATCGACGTCCCCTGCTTCAGCTTGCTTTTCAGTTTCGGGATCAGCGTCAAAGGCTTGGCATTGGCGTTGTTCAAGTCGAAGATGATCAGGGAAGGCTTTTCTTCGCCGTTGCTCTTCATCCGCTCGGTGAGTTCCTTTTCGTTCTTCACAAACTCCACCTTCACGTTCATCTTGCGGCCCGTGTCCTGAATCTTGCTCAGGAAGAACAGGTCCTCGACAAACGCGAAGACGCGCGAAGCGGCATCTTCTCGAGGAGCGGGTAAAGGCTCAGGATCCACCACCGGGTAGGCCGCGGAAAAGCCGGGCCGCCGCGGTCCTCGGTTGCCGTTGCCGTTGTCGCCGCCCATATTGGCGCGGTAGCTGTGATCCATGGGAGCGGTAAAAATGCCCTGGTGCTCCTGGCGCTCGCGGCCCATCGGGCCACCCGCGCCTCGTCTCGGCGGACGCCGTCCACGGCGCCGTTTGTGTCTTCCTCCTCCGGCGGAGGAATTTCCGGGTCCTGCATTCATATTTCTTCTCTGGTTAAGCTTTGAAGTTAATCCCCGGCCTGGATCACAGGCCCGATTGTTTCGTCTTCCCTTGCGATCGGCACGTTAAACGTGTGGCGCAACCCGCGGCTCACTGCGCGTCGCTCACTGCACACCGGCTACCGGCAGACCAAACCCCACTTCGGCTGGATGCTGTTCGAGAACGATGTCCAAACTGTCGTTGTCCAAACTGTCGTTATTCAATCTAGGCGCCTGGAGTTTTGCTTGGCGCAAACGGCCAGCCTGGAAGCATGGCCCTTGGGAACATCTTGATGTTACTCATGAAACCGCCGATAGCGCAAGGGGGGAGTGCCCTAAGTTTTCCACATCAGGGTATTACCCCCGTACCCAGTTGCCAGTGGCCAGTACTCAGTTAAGTTCAAAAACAAGCGTACTGGGCACTGGTTACTGGCAACCGCCTCTCCTGAAGTTCCGCCACGGCTGCGCCGATATAACAAGTGTGAAACCCGCTCCAGCCAGAGAGAGAGCCTCCGCATCCAGCCCGCTTGCCCTGCCGGGACAGCGCTTCGTTGCCCGCCAGCCAATTCTCGACCGCGCGCAGAATGTGTTCGGGTACGAAATTCTCTTCCGCAACGGTGTCGAAGACTACTTCAACGCCGATCCGGAACTTGCCGCCCGCTCCACCGTGGATAGCTCCCTGCTTTTCGGGATCAACGTGCTTTGCGACAAGCGCCGCGCCTTCCTCAATTGCACCCGTGAGGTCCTGTTCAAAGATCTGATTACGTTGCTCCCCCCTCACCAGACCGTGGCCGAGATTCTGGAAACGGTTGAGCCCGAAGACCGCGTCATCGCTGCCTGCAAGCGGCTGAAAGCGGCTGGCTATCTCATCGCCCTCGATGACTTCGCGCCCAACGATCCGCGCCTGCCGCTCTGCGAGTTTGCCGACATCATAAAAGTCGACGTCCGGGCAACCAAGCCCGTGGAACGGGCTGGCATGATGCGCCGCTTTGCCTCCCCGAAGTGCAAGATGCTGGCGGAAAAACTCGAAACACCCCACGAGTTTCATCAGGCCCGCGACATGGGTTTCGTCTATTTCCAGGGATATTTTTTCTGCCGGCCCGAAGTCGTCATCGGCCGCGAAGTTCCAGCCAGCCGCTTGCGCTATATACGGCTGCTCGAAATCGTCTCCCACGCCGAAGTCGATATGCGTGAACTCGAGAAGATGCTCAAACAGGAAGCCTCGCTTTCTTACCGCTTGCTCCGCTATCTGAATTCCCCGCTTTTTGGGTTTTCCCTCGAAATCAAGTCGATCCGCCATGCCATGGCCGTTTTGGGAGAACGGGAAATGCGGCGCTGGGTCCGGCTCGTCGTCACCGTGGGCGCGGCCGAGCAAACCTGCAGCGAACTGGTGCTGATGGGATTGGCCCGCGCCCGCTTTTGCGAACTGCTCTCCCACCGCCTGCAATCGGACACGGATTTCTTTCTCCTGGGGCTGCTTTCCATCATGGACGCCATTCTTGAGGTCAGCATGGATGCGCTCCTGGCGCAACTGCCCGTGGACGGCGAAACCAAGGCGACGCTGCTCGGCCAAAACAGCAGCCTCCGGCCCCTGTACCGACTCATGCTGGCCCAGGAAGCCGGTGATTGGCCCCAATCGAGCGAACTCGCCAGACAATTGAAACTGCCCGATGAGGAAGTCGCCTCAAGCTGGTGGCAGGCTCTCCTGTGGGCACAAGAAGCAACCAGCGGCATCTGAGAAAAACAAGGTTAGAGGTAAGAGGTCAGATTGCAGAGGTAAAAACCTTCACGCTCGCAGCTGTTGGGCTCACCTCTGCAATCTGACCTCTGACCTCTGCAATCCCTCTACGGCGCTTCGATCAACTCCATCTTCCCGTCCCGTGTCCGGTGCAGCACCATCAACTTGCCCTCGGGATCGCGGAATACGAAAACATCTTTGTCGCGGAAGTGCGCCTCTTTGATCGCTTCTTCCAACGTCATCGGACGAAGCGCAACCGAGTCCTTGGCATGCACCAGGTGCACTTCGGTGGTCCGCGCCACCGAGGGAAATTTGTGAACGAGAACGGAAACGGTGGCATCCTCCGCCAGTCCGAGCGCCGCCTCAATGTTGTCTTGTAACGACTGGCCGTCGAACTTCTTGACCGCCCTGCGCTTCTTGCTCAGCCACTTCGTCTTATACTTGAGCGCCTGCTTATGCAGGTGGTCGAGAGCTTCATTGACCGCCGACGCCATGTCGCCGGTCTGGGCCAGCCCCACAATCGGACCGTTGGGCGGGTTGATCGTGATTTCGGCTTTGTGCTGGCGCTTTTCCACGGCCAGAATCACCTTGGTCTCGAATCGGTCGCCTAGAATTTTGCGGATCTTGTTAAGGCCGGTTTCAACTTCCCTGCGGATGGTGGGAGTAATTTCGTACTTCCTCGCGGTATATTCCACGTTCATTGAGCGCCCTCCGGAAGATAAGGTCAGAGGTAAGAGGTCAGATTGCAGAGGTGAAAAGCTTCAAGTGCGCAGCGATAGGGTTCACCTCTGAAATCTGACCTCTAACCTCTGACCTCTCTGACCTCTGCAATTATTTTTTCACTCTTCTTTGGTGCGTGCTCGGAATCTTCATATCTTCCCGATATTTCGCGACCGTTCGTCTCGTGACCTGGATGCCTTGCGATTGCAAAATGCGGGTGATCTGTTCATCGGTAAACGGCCGGCTTGGATCTTCTTCTTCGATCAGCTTCTTGACCCGGCGTTTCAAAATCAGCAGCGAAGTGCCGCCGCCCTCGGGCCCCTGCACGCTCTCCGAGAAAAAATACCGCAATTCGAACACGCCCTGCTGGGTGTGCACATACTTATTGGCGACCGCGCGGCTCACGGTGGAAGGATGCACGCCGATCTCTTCGGCCACTTCTTTAATCATCATCGGCTTCAGGAAATCGATTCCCCGCTCCAGAAAGTCCTGCTGGCGCGCCACGATAGAGTAGCAAACCTTGGTGATCGTCTGCTTGCGTTGTTCGATGTTCTTGATCAGCTGGATGGCCGACTTGTAGCGATCTTTGACGTAGTTGCGCGTGTCGCGGTCGTTGCCGTCGCGGGTCAGCAGGCGCTTGTACGCGGGATTCAAGCGCAACTGCGGCATGTCATCGTCATTCATGATGACCAGCCACTCGTCGCCATGCTTCACGAAAGCGACATCGGGCTCGATCAGCCGCGCCGGAACTTTGTTGTAGCGCAAGCCCGGCCGGGGATCCAGCGTGCGGACATACTCGAGCGCCGCCTGCACCGCTTCGACTGGACGCCCCATCGCGCGCCCAATTTCCTTGAACTGCTTCAGCGTCACCGCTTTCAAATGCCGATCGACCACGGCTATCGCGTCTCTCACCACTTGCTCGGTCAGGCCGCTGCCGTTTCTGTGCAGTTGCAACTGCTCCAGATGGTAGCGCAACTGATAAAGCAGGCATTCGCGCAGATCGCGACAGGCGATGCCCGGCGGATCGAACTGGCGCACAACTTCCAGCGCTTCGTGCAGATCGGCGACGGTGAAGCTTACGGACGCAATCGGGGCTGGCGCTGCCGCCGTTCCCGCGGCCGCTGTTTCCGTGGTGGCGCCGTGGCTCGCCGTGCTGGGCAGTGGAACCTCGGCTGCCGGGACCTCGCCTGCTATCTCCAGGTGAGCTTCTGGCTCAACATCCGGCTCAACAAAAGGCTCTGTCAACTGCGAGAGGCCGGCATCTCCTGCGGCGAAGTCCTCCGGCGCAACGACAGAAACATCTGGCAACTGGCATCCGGCAACTGGCAACTCTTCTTCTACCGCAATCCCGAGCGCCTCCGCCTCACCAACAATCTTGGCCGCCACTTCCAGATCTGCCTCGGGAGGCGCGACCGGAGCGATTCCCAGCAGTTCTTCGTCCGTCGCAATCAGGTATCCTTCTTCATTCAGATTCCCAATGATCAGCTCCGCCGCCTCGTGCACCGGCGGCCGCACAGAAATCGCGCCCAGTTGCCACAGCAGGTGGTCGCTCAAGTTCCCCGGCTTCGACAGGAAGTTCTCGAACGAAGGCTTCTCGATCTCTTCCATTTCTCCCGAGCTGCGATAGCCGGGATCCAGATAGTCCTGGAAGAACGAACCAAAATCGATCTCCTCGAAAGGATCCTTCTTCTCATCCGCGATGGTCGGACCCTCTTCCGGCGCGGCCGTCGCCTGGGCGGCCAGCCGGTCGCGTTCTTCCTCCTGGCGCCCCACATCGTCCAGCAGCGGGATGGCGTCTTCCAGCTCTTCCAGCACCGGGTTCTCGACCATCTCGGCGTTGATCATGTCCTTGAGCTCGAGCTTGTTGAGCGCGAGCACGGAAACCATTTGCACGAGACCCGGCGTCAGAATCTGCCGCTGCGACAACTTGACGTTCAGTCTGTGTTGAAGAAGTACCATTTCTCCCCAAAAAAGTTCTCAGTTCTCAGTTCTCGGTTCTCAGTTCTCAGTCAACCCACTGCTCTTAACTGCCCAGTACATCGGGTGTGGAAAAACTAGCTTCTCATGCAACTAGGTAGATCGTCGGGGCACGAAAGGTCAATGTGCCCACGCCTTGGTAACTTAAAACAGTTCCCAGTTCCCAGTTCTCAGTTCTCAGAAGAGCCGGGTTGACTGAGAACTGAGAACTGGGAACTGAGAACTCACACCAGCGAAAAGCTTTCTCCCAAATAAACCCGCCGTACCTCCGGATCGCTGCCCAACTCTTCCGGCGTACCCGAGCGGAAAATCCGGCCCTCGTTAATGATGTATGCCCGATCCGTCACCGACAACGTCTCGCGAACGTTGTGGTCCGTGACCAGGATTCCGATGCCGCTGGCCCGCAGATCGGAAATGATCTTCTGCAAATCCAAAACGGCGATCGGGTCGATTCCCGAAAACGGCTCGTCAAGCAAAATAAATGTGGGGTTGATGCAGAGCGACCGCGCGATTTCCACCCGCCGCCGCTCCCCGCCCGATAACGCATACCCGCGATTCTGCCGGATATGCTCCAGCCCAAGCTGGTCAATCAGCTTTTCCGCCTTTTCCCGGCGTTCATGCCACGAAATCGGCTGGACTTCCAGCACCGCCAGGATGTTCTCCTCGACCGTCAACCTCCGAAAAACCGAAGCTTCCTGAGGGAGATAGCTGATGCCGTACTGGCGCGCCCGTAAGTACATGGGAACACTAGTGATATCTTCGTCGTCGTACAGCACTCTGCCTGTGTCGGGAGGAACCAGACCTACAATTGCATAGAAGGAAGTGGTTTTTCCGGCGCCGTTCGGTCCCAGAAGGCCCACAACCTCGCCCTGCCGAACCTGAAGGCTTACTCCACTGACCACGCGTCGGCGACGATAGGATTTGCTAATTTCGTCGGTGGCCAGCGTATGCATTTATCGTGCCACTTGCGTCCTGGTGACCGCCGGAGACGTTTCTCTTCCTTCCACGAGCACCTTATCATCGTGCCTAAAGAAAGTCAACGAATCGCCCGTAGTTTTGCCTCGTTCGGCATCAAAAATGCTAGGAGGTCCGCCCGTCAGGACGAACTTGTCGTCGGCTGCGGTGTACACCAGGTGGTCACCGGTGGCATGTCGCGTCGGCTGCGTGATCACAACCCTGCCTTCGGCCACGATCCGCTCCACTTGCCCAGGCATTCCCGGGCCCGCCCCTCGTTGTGACTGGCTCCGCGGCAGCAGAAACACCGTCATCTGCTGTCCCGTCACCGTAGCGTCGGACGCTTTCGCGGTCACCCCCCCATCCAGGAAAATTTCCCGCTCCGCATCGGCGTAGTTCAGACGCTCCGATGTAATATGGACCGGCGTCACCTTCCCGTTCTTGTCCACTTGCACCAGCACGCTCGAAACCGGTTGCGCAAGAGCTCGTGTGGTGGCGGGGCTCTGCCCCGCTAAGACGGAGGGAAGCCCCGTCCCTACACTGTTCTCCCCCTGCGCAAAGATAGTGCGGTGGTCGCGATCAAACTGCAGAGTCGGCGCCTCCACGACGTTTGCGTCTTGCCACAGGCGGGCATCGCCGGTGTACACCGCAACCGAGGATGAACGATGCGCCGTCATCGTGCGGCTGGTTACGTGGATCGGGTCGGAGGAGGCGAGCATACCGCCGTCCGGCTGCGCCTTCAGATCGGAGTACGTGCTCTTGACGTTGCCCTCGGCAATGGCGTCGCCGGTCGTCCGGTTCATGCGAATCGTCTGCGCCGTCGTCGTCATGCCGCCGTCCACCACCCGAGGCGATCCGCTCAGCACCAGCATTTGATCGGCGGTCGTGTACTGTCCACGCTGCGCCCAGGCCTTCTCCGTGCCATCGGCGTAGGCAACGCCGCCTGTCTGCGCAACCGAGGCCACGCCGCCATCTGGCAGGAAGACGACATCAAGCATCTGGCTGGTCGATACGCGCTCGGTCTGTCCCGGCGCGCCAACTTTGCTATTGACGATCCTCGCGTCCGGTTCTCCATGCAGCGTGGCCAGGCGATTCTTCTCCGTGAATTTCGCCGTAAATTTGGCGGCCGTAACCACCGTCTTCTGATTCGAGTCCGGCTGCGTGATCGCGATCTGCGGCGGTCCGCTCGTCTCGGCCCGCTCCAGCAGACGGCCGTCCTTCACGATGAAGTCCATCACGGGGGCCGTCATCTCGATATCTTGATTTTGCGCGCCTCCCTTCGCCGGCGCCGCCGCCACCGCAACTAGATTCCCACTCCCGTTCTTCTGTGACAACCTCACGCCGTCTTCGGCATGAACCGTCTCCAGCATCTGCTGCCCCGCCCGCTCAACAAAGTGCAGCGTCACCCGTCCGGCGGCGGCGTTGGCGGGCTGCGCTCCCTGGTTCTGCGCTCCTGTAGAGACGCGGCTTGCCGCGTCTCCGGTGGCGATTTGCACGTTGCCCGTGAGAATGGCCGTGGTCAGTAGATTCCGCGCTCCGGTCAAAAACAGCTCGGCGCGGTCGGAACGCTCGTGCGTTTCCGAGCGGCCATGAAGCTCGCTCTCCACATTGCCCTCGGCAAGAACGCGGTCCACCGTGTTGTCCTCGCGCAGGAAGAACGTCGCCTGGTCGGACTGCATTTCCTGCTGCTCCCGGGTCACGTGCACGCCGGTGAGAAAGACCTGCCGGGGCTGCTTCGAAATCAGGCCGTGATCTGCATTTACCTGGACCGGCTGCGGCCGGTTAACGGTCACCACGACCTCCGACAGCAAGTTCATCGTGCCCGTCTTGGCCACATACTTTACGCCCACCGCCGAACCGGATGCCTGCGGCGTCCGAAACACCACCTCCCCGGAGGCCGAAGCGTCCCCCGTATTTTTGTTGAAGACCAGCCCGTTGGTTTCAACATGAAGCGGTTCTCTCCTTCGCTCCGGAGGCGACTGGTCGGAATGCCGCATCCCCTCGGGATTCGCTTCCAGGTCGATCAGCACCCTGCCCTTCCCGCTCACATTGCCCGATCCGGGATCGTACTCGAAGTCGTCCCCGCTAATCCGGTCGAAGCGGCTGGCATCCTTGCCGTAGACGACGATCTTGACGTTGTGCAACTCCGCCCGTCCGCCCTCCTTGAACTGAACCGCCTTGGAGGCGCTCACCGTAAACAGAGTGCGGCCTTCGACCGACTTGGAGATCGAAAAACCCTCGGCGGTCTGCTGAATGTCCAGGCCGATTTTTGCCGGAATGTTGTGGATCGCCTTGCGCAGACTCCAGCGCGCGTAGAAATACATCCCCGCAACCGTCGCAATCATCAGAATCGCGCCCAAGGCAAACCAGCGGCGCAGCCGTGAGGTTGGAGGGGCCATGCTTTTAGTCTAAAGGAAAGCGGGCGAAGAAACTGCAGAGGTCAGAGGTCAGACTGCAGAGGTAAAACCACCAATTCAGAACCCGGGCCTGAACCTCTGCAATCTGACCTCTAACCTCTGACCTAGCTCCTCCGCACCAGCGTCCCGGCCAGCAGATCGTGCAGTCCTTGTTTCCGCTCCGTGAACCCGACCATGATGTAGCCGATGCCCAGGATCATCGCGGAAAGCCACTTCGCAAAATGCCTTCCCGTCGCGCGCTCGAATGAGATGCGGTTGCCGTTGAGATCGGTAACCTTCATCCCAAAGATCATCTTGCCCAGCGTCGCCTGGTACGACGAGCTTTCCATGAAGGCCTCGTACAACCAGGAACCGAAAACCAGGAAGATGGCGGAGAGGCCGCCGCCCAAGAGACCAAGTCCAATTCCAGCGTGGGGAACCCCGCTCATCGTTCCCGCCAGGCCGAGACCACCGAAAATCATGTGAACCGGGGCTACCACGACCCGCAAAATGATGGTGTCAATAATGGCCGCGACCACCCGAATCCAGAACCCTCCGTAGCCAACTCCCACGGCCGGCGCAACCGCCGGATACGAAGCCGCCGGGGCTGCGTAGGGCGACGCTGAGTAGGGCGGCGCTATGTTGGCCGATGATGAAACCGCTGTCGGGACGACACCGGGCGTAGGGTTCGTGGGCGCTCCACAGCGACTACAAAACTGAGCGCCAGCGGCATTCTGCGCGCCGCACTTGTTGCAAAAGAAAGTTCCGTTCATGCCTCGGCACTATAAAGATGGATTGGCTTTTTGTCAAAGCTGGAGAAGCGGGCAATTCGCAATTCATCGAACACCGGGGACACGAAGTCGCCCCAAGCGAACTGCCGGTGGCTTCTTGTCAGGGAGCGGTGGCCGGGACGCAGCGGAACACCACGATCTTGTCGGAGGTGGTAGTGACGGTCTGCTTAAAGGTGGGACCAACCGCAGTAAAAGTCGTCACGTGAGTCGCGAGACTTGCGTTAGCGTTGAAATCCTCCACCGGAACCGCCAGTGCGGCCGCCGAACCCTCGCCCTCGACAGAAGAAAACTCGTACTCGTACAAGTTGTATGCCAAACCGGATGTAAGGCCGCTGACGCTAACTTGCAGGACAAAGTTTGTCATCCATGCATGCGGCGGTTTGTTGGTGCAACTCCGGCCCCACACACTCCTCCCGATCATCGCGTTTTCGTAGTCGTAACCGGCCAGCGGATCGAGCGGATTCGGGGATCCTTCAGTAACCGTCGGGCCAGCGATGGTGACCGCAACCGGAAGCGTCACCCCACCTGGATCTTCCGGACCGGCGACAGAAAACGCGTAATTATGGGGGCCAAGGATGGGAACGGTATCGTAGCCGGAGCCGCCCGTGTAAACGTGAATAGTCCGGTCACCCGGAATGACGACTGAGTAGGCTTGCGCGTTCCTGCGGTTAGCTCCAACGCGGGTGTTTGCCAATGAGCCAAACGTGTAGCCATACACGTAGGGCGTACAGCCGGTCGAGTCCGACCCTGCTCCCGGTGGAATAGCTGGGTTGGACGTGAATCTATCCCCCGACAGCGTGTAGACGCCGTGGTCGTCAAAGTACACGACGTCATCGGGATAGTAGGTTGGGTCCGTCGGAGAGTGGTTGGTGCCAATCTTGATGACAGCGGCCTCATGATCGTACTGGGGGTCCGAGCCGCCGTTTGCCAAAAGCGCAAGGGCTGCCTGATGGCCGTTGATAACTTCCTGTTTCACCCAGGACATGTACTCTTCATACCCGGCGATGCCAGACGGCTGCGCCGAGTAGTTATATGTGGTTGCGCTAAGCCTTGAATTCGAGAGACACATGGCAGCATCGGCGTACCTGTTCGGCCCGCTGACGCCCGTCCCCGGGTCCTCAATGAGCAGTTGGGCGTTGAAGTTGACCCGGCCGTGGTGAGCGGAGCAGGCGCCGTCCGCTCCCGACTGGGACAAGCCGCTGCCGCAGATGAGCCGGGCATTGAATTGTGACATCCACTGCCCGTTATTGAGTCCGGCTTGCATCATCGATACTTCGCCGCAATAGCCGTCGTTGTTCTCCCATTGATAGAACGGCTTTATCGGCTGCCGTGGGTAGATGTAAAAAGCGGTCGCGGGAGGGGTCGTACCGTCCACCAGCTTCTGTCCACAGTCTGACTCCGCCGCTCGGGCGGTAGCTACTGAAGCGAACAGTGCGGCGAGGCCGAACGCTGGGACGAGAAGCAGGACGAGAATATGCTCCCCGATCATCGACTGGCGGGGAGGCTGGCTGCGACAAACCATCGCGGAAATCACCTCTTTGACCTTCAAAAGCGGCTTACTCGTTCCCACGGCCGCGGACCGGGGAAGCCCCGCCGTTGTGGCGATTCGCAGAACCACTGCAATCACCAGAGCGTACCACGTCGCGCAGCGTCAGCTCCAGCCCGCCGAATTCGGGATGGTCGTTCATGCCCAGCGAATAAGCAACGTCCAATCGGTCCCCGGCCAGCAACTGTAACCGGTCGCACGACTCCTTTAACCCCCAGCCCATAGCTTTGAACGCAATGTTGTCGCGCCATGACGATTGTGTGGATGAAGATTGTGTGGTGGCGGGGCGGAGCCTGCCCTGAGCGAAGTCGAAGGGCCCCGCCGGAACGGGGCCGAGCCCCGTCACCACACCATCTCGTTTCGGAATCGCCGCCGCGTCGGGATGGCAGCGGGGAGTGAAGTCTTGCGCCGCCGCCGAGATCGCAACCGTGCCCCAAGCCGAGCCAACGACCGCGGGCGCCACTCGCAGCCGCACGTGCTTGTCTTTCACCGCCTGCGGAGGCCCCATCAGCCGCACCCCGCGCGCGGCGAAAACCGGCTCCCGATTCTCCATCCCAAAAGGTTCCAGTAAGAGCAGCGCCCGGTAAAGTTCCGGCGTAACTTCCCCCAGCGGCAGTTCTCGATCGAACTCCAATTGCGGTTCGAAATCTGCGGGAGTGAGCCGGGCGCGCGCGTAGCCATCCAGATGCTCGCGCAGTCTCTCCACGTTGGCGCTGGGCAGCGCAAAGCCAACCGCGTGCGCGTGTCCGCCATAGCGGGAAAACAGCTCGTGACACGATTCGATCGCCTGCAGCAGATGAAACGCCGGAATCGATCTTCCCGAGCCGTACGCTTCGTCGCCCTCACGCGAGACGACCACCGCTGGCCGCCCGTGGCGTTCCACCACGCGTGACGCCGTGATGCCAATCACGCCGCGATGCCAGCCTTCCCCATCCACCACCACGCAATACGCTTCGCCGAGCGCGGGCTCTTCCTCCAGACGGCGCTCGATGCTGTCCATGATGCGCCGCTCTTCTTCCTGGCGCTCGGCGTTCAACTGGTCCAGCCGGCCGGCCAACTGCCTGGCACGCTGCATGTCTTTCTCGTTGAAAAGCTCCACCACGTCGCGAGCCACGTCCATGCGTCCGGCGGCGTTCAGCCGAGGCGCGATGCGGAAGGCGACTTCGGTCGCGGTCAGCGCCCGCCCGTCGCCGAGCTTAGCAACTTCCAGCAGCGCCTTCAGCCCCACGTTCACCGGACGCCGCAGCCCCTGCAATCCCAGCTTCGCAAACACGCGATTCTCGCCCAGCAACGGCACGGCATCGGCGATGGTTGCGATGGCCACGACTTTCATGAACGACATCAGCAGGCGCGATTGATCTTTCGCATCCAGCCGCCGCTGCATCAATCCCTGCGCCAACTTGAAGGCCACGCCCGCCCCGCACAAATGCTTGCAGGGATAATCGCATCCCTCCTGGTTGGGATTGACTACAACCAGCGCCTGCGGAACTCCTCCCGGCCCCGGCAGGTGATGGTCGGTGACGATCAGGTCCACTCCGGTGCGCCGCGCAGTTTCGGCGGCGGAGAAGGCGCGAATGCCCGAGTCCACGCTAACAATGAGCCGCACGCCATCGGCAGCGGCGCGTTCGATCACGTCATCGCGCAGGTCGTAGCCTTCACGGATGCGGTGCGGCACATGAAAATCAGCCGCCCCGCCGCAAAGCTCGATGGCCGTCTTGAGAATCACGATCGCCGTGGTGCCGTCCACATCGTAGTCGCCGTAAATCAGAACTTTTTCTTTGCGCTCCAGCGCCGCTTCCAGCCGGTCCAGCGCGGATTTCATCCCACTCATCCGCAGCGGGTCGTGAAGGTCGCCCAGCGCCGGCGAAAGAAACCGCGCAGCCGCCACCGGCTCATCGATCCCACGGGCAACAAGCAGATCGGCAATCACAGGCAAAGCAGAAAGAGAAATCTTCAGCGTGGAATCCTGCAGCGCAGCCTCGAGCACCCTGGCTTTAGGAGAATTCAACGGACTGGAAATCCATCGCATGAGCAGCTTCCTGGAAGCAACCAGCTTAGCAGCTTGCGCCGCATTGCCAGAAGCAGGCACACCAGGGTCATTCACGAAACCGGCCCAGATTGCCGATAGAAATAATTCGGGGAGAACCTGGAATCCCTTCCATCAGGGCTGCAACCGTTTGCAGCACTCGAACGCGAAGCATCCAGGTCGAGGGAATGCTATGAATCTGGCAACCGGCACATCCAAGGCAGCCGAGCCAATGGAACTGCGGTGGGACCCGGACCGTATTCCGCCCTTCCCGGCAATCGCGCTGAAGGCGTTGCGCCTGATGTCGGGCACGGATACGTCCTTGCTTGAACTCTGCAATCTGATCCGCGCCGATCCCGCATTCTCGACTGCGATTCTCAGGATCGCCAATTCTCCCCTGGTTGCCTTTTCCAAGGACATCACCAGCGTGCTCCAGGCATCGATGCTGCTCGGTTTCCGGCGCCTGAGAAGCGTGGTGATTACGGTTGGTCTGAGGGCGTATCTCAAAGACTCGTTCACACCGCTGGTAATGTTGTGCTGGCGTCACAGCCTCGCCTGCGCGATCCTCGCCGAGCGCAGCGCCAAGTGCAGATTCCTGGACAAGGACTTCGCCTACACGGCCGGCATTCTGCATGACATCGGCAGGGTCGCTCTGGCCACGGTCATGCCGACAGCATACGCTCGCGTCGTTGAGCGCGGGGCGGATCGGCCCCTCGACCTCCTCGCGAGCGAACGTGAGTTGTGCGGAATCGATCACTGCCAGGCGGGACGTTCGCTGGCGATTTCCTGGAATCTTCCCGAAGCGTTCCTCGAGATCGCTGCCTGCCATCACGACCCGGAAGCGCACACGCCGGGCGTAGCTTCATTGATTCCGCCCAGTTGTGCGTTGGCCGATTCACTCGGATTCGCAGTAATCCCCTGCCGATCGCCTCGCAGCTATGCCGCCATCCTCGCCGAGTTTCCCGAGCCTTCGCGAAACCGCTTCCCCACCGCCGCCGAAGATCTCGCCTCCGAAATCGCAAACGAAATCAAAGTGATTGAGTCGGCGTAAACCAAGGTCGGAGGTTAGAAGTTAGATTGCAGAGGTTAGAACCTCACCGCATCCGCGTCCTGGGTTTAACCTCCGCAATCTGACCTCTGACCTCTGCAATAGGTTTACCTGTGATAGCCAAGCCTCGACCTTGCGCACCACGTTGTCGGATAGGGTTGCTATTGTCAGGCCGTAACAGGGTTTTTGAGCGTAATGGCTGAAGGGCGAACAAACGGCGCACAGTTGTGTAAACGCCTCTGGCTGCTGAAAAACTCTTTTCGGGGAATTTCAACAACGAAATTCGTTCGTGAGTTATTGAATGGTCGTCTGCCGTAGACGCTGAAATTCACTGAAATTACTGCTTTGGTTCCTTTTTCAACAGCCACGCCTGATTACAACAACGAGGAGGACACGCTTCGTTAAAGACCAAACCCCTTCATCGGGGTTTAGCTCCGGAGCATAGGCGGGAAAGTGTTCCAGATACAGCCGGGATGTCATGCCAGCAGTTGTTGCAAGGGCCCCGCTGGTGGGTGGAAGAATTATCCGGCAAGACGATGACCCAGCCGCGCGGACGGCCAATAGATGAACATGGGACGTCCAATCACGTTCTGTCGCGGGATGAAGCCCCAATAGCGGCTGTCATAGCTCACGTCGCGGTTGTCACCCATGGCGAAGTAGCTGTTCGGAGGAACCACAACGTCATCGCCCTCTAAATTAGATTGGAATTCCTGCTGCCACCTCTCGTTTCGCACGCCGTACATTTCCGACGGCGGCACGGTCGGAAAATTGTCCCGGTAGGGGTTGTAGTCTCCCACCTTGTGCTGGGCATACGGTTCATCCAATTTCTGGCCGTTGCGGTAGACGATGCCGTCCCGCAGGTGGATGCGGTCGCCGGGAACGCCTATGATGCGCTTCACACCGAAGAGACGGGGAGTTTCGGGCGAGAGATATACTACAATATCACCCTGTTGTGGTGGCCTGTTTTTGTAGTATGAGTCGACGAAAATCCGGTCGCCCTGCATGATAGACGGCTGCATTGATACTGATGGCACAGAAAAAGCTCGAACTCCTTTGGCCAGCATGATGCCGCCACTCAGCGCATCGCCAAGGAAAAGGGCGGCCAAAATTGGTACAAGAACCAAGTGCCGGGGTTTACTGGCCGCGCCTGTCAGAAATGCATCCAGACTTGCAATGAGCGCGAGGCCAATGGCACTAATCTTGAGGACCACTAAGCCAACTAACGTGTCGTACAATGTCGCTGTCCACGTCAGGAATAGCAAGAAAGCAAGTACCGCGAGGTAGAGAATTGCCTTCTTCATTTCCTTCTTAAGAATTTGCCCCGAGCCGGGGACGATTGCCGAAAGCAAACCGGCCACGACGCGCTTCCCACTTCCCATTTCCATAGGCAGAAATGGTATCGCAAAATGATGGTTGGCGAAACATCCCCGACTACACTCAAAATCAGATACCGGTCTGTGTCCGATATATGGAGCCTTGCCAACCCTGTCCGCAAGGTCGAGTTCGAACTATTACAGCTTAGATTGCAGAGGTTAGAACCTCACCGCATCCGCGTCCTGGGTTTAACCTCCGCAATCTGACCTCTGACCTCTGCAATAGGTTTACCTGTGATAGCCAAGACTCGACCTTGCGCACCACGTTGTCGGATGCGGTCGCTACTGTCAGGCCGTAACAGGGTTTTTGAGCGTAATGGCTGAAGGGCGAACAAACGGCGCACAGTTGTGTAAATGCCTGCTTACGACAACGACAACAAGTACAATCGTTCTGTCGTCGAGGTGCATCCATGACAAAGCGTCTTGTCGCCATCAGCTTGGTCCTGTTCCTTACTTCACTTTCCTTCGGCGGGAAAAAAAAGCCGGAACCAGATCCCATAATGCCCGACGTGACGGCCCGCGGACGAGCACTCTATGAGTATGACCAGGCTGCATGGCACGCCAGCGACGCTGTGCAAGCGACACATCCACCCAAAGGGTCGCTCGGACGCTACGTCGCACGCAAGTCAGACACGGGGTGGACGGTTGCGTTTGGTCACCTCAACGAACGAGGCGACGAATTTCTAGTCGGATACGAGGCTACTCAAGGCGAGACTCTTCAGGACTTCACAGTCAAGAGACTCGACCCGCCGGAAGGAAACACTTCTTTCTATCTCTCGGCCGCCAAGGCTATCGAAACTGCCCTGCACGACTTTCAGGGTCAAAATAGACCATACAACGTCGCCGTTCTCCCTGCGCTATCAAATCAACTCTACGTCTACGTATATCCCGCCCAGACGAAAGCCGAGATCTACCCACTCGGAGGCGATGTCCGCTATCTGATAACGCCAGACGGTGGCTCCATCGTGGAGAAGCGCCAACTGCACAAGACTATTCTCGAGATTCCTCCCGATTCGATACCGAAAGGAACGACACCTGCGGGAGGAGTTCACACGCACGTTTTGAGCGATGTGCCTGAAGACACAGATGTTTTTCATGTCTTAACTAGGCAACCGTCACAACCCGAATTTATTGCCACAAGGAAAAAGATGTACGAGATCAGCGTGGATGGAACCATCCGTGAAAGCAAAAGGTAAGTCTCCCGTCCTTGTCGCGTGTGAGCGTTTCACTCGTCCCAGTTCCCAGTTGGCGAAAAATCCCCATTACACTCAAAATCCCCCGATCGGACACCGGTCTGCGTCCGATACGTAGAGCCTTGCCAACCCTGTCCGCAAGGTCGAGGTCGAACTATTACAGGTTAGATTGCAGAGGTTAGAGCCTCACGGCGTCCTGGGTCTAACCTCTGCAATCTGACCTCTGACCTCTGCAATAGGTTTAGCTATCGGCATCCGGCTTGTTATACTAACTCTGAAATTCCGGTTGGAGGGGTCCTTTGCAAGTCCACGTTCTGCAGTTTTTGGCGATCTTGCTGATGTGTATAGCGGTAGTTCCCTGCCGGGCTCAGGATAAAGTGACGATCCTCTATGACGCGTTCGGGGAATCGAACGAGCTGACGAAGGATTGGGGATACTCCGCTTTGGTGGAGCACAACGGAAAGCGAATTTTGTTCGATACAGGGAACGATGCCGCGATTTTTGAACACAACGTGAAGGCGCTGGGCGTAGACCTGACGAAATTGGATTCTGTGGTGATCTCGCACCGGCACGCAGACCACTCGACCGGGTTGAGATATGTGCTGAGGGTGAATCCGAACGTAACGGTGTATGTGCCTGCGGATGGGTCGAATGGATTTGGGGGAGCGGCGTTTCCGAAGACGTACTTGCGGGCCGATGAGAGCTTGCCGGCGAAGATGCGGTATTTCGGGGGAACGGAGCCGGGACATTTCACATCGGGCAAGCTGTATGACACGGGGAATTTTGTGTTGGTGAATCAATTGACGGAAGTATTGCCGGGAATTTTCCTGGTGCGGACAGTTTCGCAAAAGAAAGGGACGCTGGAGCTGCCGGAACTGACGCTGGCGATCAAAAGACCGAATGGATTGCTGCTGGTGGACGGGTGCTCGCACGCGGGGATCGAAGCGATTTTGGAAGCGGCAAGCGCGGTCGATCCGAGGACGGAGATTGTGTTTGGGGGATTGCACCTGGTGACGACGCCGGTGGAAGAGATTGATGCACTGGTGGAAAACTTAAAGACGAAGTGGAAGGTGCAGAGGATTGCGCCGGGACATTGCACAGGTGAGCCGGCGTTTGCGCGACTGAAGAAGGCGTATGGGGAGAACTATTTGTATGCGGGGTTGGGGACGAAGATCGAGCAGTGAGAACGGCGCACATCCAGGAATGGGGCTGGCTGGCGCCATTACACGAACTATTCCAGGTTAGATTGCAGAGGTTAGAACCTCACCGCATCGCGTCCTGGGTTTAACCTCTGCAATCTGACCTCTGACCTCTGCAATAGGTTTACCGCTCCTCGTCCTGGTCCGGCTCATCGATCATGAATCCGCCGGCATCGTCCGCCAGTTCGCGCAACTGCTGATAACGCTCATACCATTCCGTGCCTGCTTCGTAGACGAAGACGCATCCCTGGTATGCCCATCCCAGTTGCACGAACCCGGTCTTGCCGATGTAGTTCTTCAGCCAGCGGCTTTCTTCCATATCTTCTTCGCTTCTGTATTCGCTGTCCGCGAGCTGCTGCGACAAGCGCTCCAATTCTTCGCGCTCGAGCGCCCACGAATGCATGGTCAGGAAGGGCGCGCCCGTCGACTTGGCCAGCTCCACGAAATCCTTCCAGCCATCCGGGTTCTTTCCCGAATCCCACAGCACGCTGGGAATCTCTTCGCACTCGACATAGCCGAAAAAGCGGCGCATGCCCAGACCTTCAATGAAGGCCGTCATATCGTCTTTCATGCCCGTCAGGTCGTCTGGTTGTGGAGTCATTGGAGTCCCATTATTGTACGGCTTACGCCAGTCGGCCGCCACTGCCTGACCGAGCCGGTCGTTGGTCGCTAGTCGTTGGTCGCTGGCGAACCCCTTCTGCGAAATGTAGCTTTCGGCCTGTCGATGCGCGTTGAGGCGTCTGGCGAACGACTAACGACCAGCGACCAACGACTGGCTCGCTTGTGTTAAACTTTCTGTTCACAAAAAAGCGCTTTGATCATGCTCTTTTCCAAAGAATATGTGGGCTATCTGGCCCGCGAAGTTTCCAAAAAACTGGTGGCGAGCGGTCTCATTGAGACCAAGGCGATGCCCGCTCTTACCGCCAAGGTACACGCCGCTCTGCTCGAAGAGCTGGCGCTCGAGGACCGCATTAACGACGAGGTGCGCGTCATCCTCGAGGCTTATTCCGAAGAAATGCAGAAGACCGGCGCCAATTACCAGGAAATGTTCCGTAAAGTAAAGACCGAGCTGGTAAAGAAATATAAGGCTGTGCTTTGAGGACGCCCCTGCCGTGCGATTGAGCCGCGACAAAGTCAACCAACTCGCCCACGCCGTCACCGACGCCGTGGCCGAAATGGATGAGGTCGACTTCATCGAGGACCGCAACACCATCCGCCTCGAAGTCCGCAAAATTCTCGAAGAGCTCCTCATGCAGGAAGCCCGCATCGATCAGGCCGCCCGCCAGAAAATCGAAAGCCAGCGCCGCACCATCATCGAGGGCTCCGAGGAATGGTCGATCCTCTACCGCAAGTATTACAACGAGGAAGTGAAGAAGCTGGGATTGTAACTGTAGAGACGCGGCTTGCCGCGTCTCCCGCCGGCCTCTTGCCGCAACCAACGGAGACGAGCCAATTCCTCCGTTCTACCCTTCACGCCCCCAATCTTCTTACGAGCGTTTCTAGACGGTCACGCAATTCTGGACTGCGATCGCCAAAGTACGCCCGCAGATTCGCGAACAATTTCTTTGACGCGCCAAGATCCAATCTGAACTTCTTAACCGAGTCCATTTTCACAACGACACAACTGAATTCTGCTTTGCTAGATTTACTTTCATTGGGGGCAGACTCAACCAAGTTGTCGACGTCTGCCAACTCCTTCTGATCGACAACGAAGACCGCAGCGCCAAGTGGGCCTAAGGATGGCAGGGCACACTTAAGCTCGGCCTTGCGTGGCTCCCGAACTGCGATAACGATTGGATAAATAGGCTTATCCGATTCACCTATGAATTCGAAGTAAACGGCTGGCGTCTTTAGCACGTCGCCGCCGCACCACGTCGAAGCAAATGCCACGGTTCCTATAAGCTGGACGATCACATAGATCACAAGAGCAAGCCTTTTCATTTCCGCTATTCTCCATCAATACGTACAACAAAAAAACCCACATCGGCCGATAGCTGACGACTGAAAGCCTCATTTTTCTAATTCAAACTCCATCATCCGCAGCACATCATCCTGATCCTCATCCTTGCCCTTGATCCCAGCCGCATCCAGTTGCCGCGCCACCGGCTGCACTTCCTGCAGAATCCGCGCTAGCGTCCGCCCCACAACTTCTTTGTCGCTGTTATCCGCACCCTGGCGCTCAATCACGCTCTGCAAAAAAGTCTTCGGCCGCGGATAGACCACGATCTTAACCTCGTCGCCGTCGGGAACTCCCGCGGCTTTCTTCGCCAGTTTCAGTGCCGTATCGTAGCCGCCGAGCTCATCCACCAAGCCCAGGTTCTTCGCATCCTGGCCCGACCAGATCCTCCCCTTGGCAATCTCCAGCACCTTCTCCTTCGGCAGCTTGCGCCCATCGGCGACCTTGCTGGTGAAATCCAAGTACACCCGGTCGAGCCATGCCTGGAATCGTCCCCATTCCGCGGGCGTGAAATCGTGCGTTCCCGTGAACATGGTGGCGTTCTCGCCCTGGTGCACCTCGTCCCACGAAAGCCCGACTTTGTCCCACAACCCGCTGGTCAGCATCTTTCCGCCCAGAACCCCGATCGACGCCGTGATGGTTCCCGGCTCGGCGACGATTTTGTCGGCCGCCATCGCCACAAAATATCCGCCCGACCCCGCCAGATTCCCCATCGAAACAATCACCGGCTTGCCCGCCTCGCGCGCCTTTTTCACTTCCCGCCAGATCGTGTCGGAGGCGACATACGAGCCTCCGGGACTATCGACACGAAATAAGATCGCCTTCACGTCCTTATCTTCCGCCGCCGCTCGAATCGCGCCCGCCACCGTATCCGAGCCCATATTCTGGCTGCCCTCGACGGGATCGTAATCGCTCTTGCCGCGCGTGACGTCACCGACCCCGAACACCAGCGCAACCGTCTTTCCGCGATCGTGCGGACGCCCGGCGCGGCTCAAATATTTATCCAGGTAGAGCAGTTCCGCTCCGTCGCCCGCCTCCTTCTTTACGCCGCCGTAAACCTCGTCGCGATACAGAACCGCGTCCACCAGTTTCGCCGCAACCGCTTCTTTGCCCAGATAAGGTCCCGCGTCCACCACCGACTGAAACTTCTCCGGCGCGATCTGCCGCGCTTGGCAGATGCCGTCCTTCATCTGGTTGAACCATGAAGTCATGATCGCGGTCATCGCTTCTTTGTGCGGCCCCGTGTACTTAGTCTCGGTGTAGAAGTTGAGCGCGTTCTTGTACTCGTAGCGGTGATCGCCATGAAAGGTTACGCCCAGCTTCGACAAGGTTCCTTTCACGAATGGCGACTCCATGATGATGCCCGTCAGTCCGACGTCGCCCGACGGTTGCAGATAGATATGATCAAACGCCGTCGCCAGGTAATAAGCGCCGTTGCCCGGGCCGAACTCGCCAAAAGTTTCCGAGTACGCGACCGCAAACTTCTTGTGCGCGCGAAATCTCTGGACCGCATCGCGAATTTCCTGGGTCTGCGCCATCCCCATCGGAGCCGCGCCGATCCGGGCAATCATGCCCACGACGCGATCGTCACTCGCTCCCCGATCGATAGCGTCCACCACGTCGCGCAGTGTCTCTCGCTCGGTCAACATTAACCGCGACGTAGGCGTGTCCGGCGCGTCCTCCAGGAACGTCTGCTCGAAATTAGCTTCGAGAATCGTCTTGGAGGGAACTCTGCCCTTCCAGCCGATCACAGCCACCAGCACGATGACCATTCCGATCAGCCACAGAGCCCCTAAGATGGCAAGAAACCGCACGATCAACTTCGACATGGTTTGCTCCTTTTCGTAAGAAAGAGCAGTCTACCTCAAGTACAGGCCGTAGCAGGATGCGGGAAAAAACTCAAACTTCCCCACGAACGGGAAGGGCACGAGTTCACTCGTGCCGTTAAGCCGTCGAAAATGGGTCCGCGCTTTAGCGCCCGAGGTGTGCTTCCTGCTGGCTGCCCCATCCTTGCGCGGCCCCTTGCGCAACGGTGAGACTTAGTCTTGAAGGGGCATGGCTTCCGCCGTGCCGCTGACCGGCCAATAAAATTGAGGGCTTCAGCCCCTGAGGGCCGGGCAGCATGCGCAGAGAACCATTTATGAGACCTGCCGAATCAGCCTATTTCGGCGACTCGGGAATCGCGACGTGTTGCGGAAGCACGGGCGGCTTCGTCCGCGGCGGCGCTGGAACCGGGGGTTGCTGCCAAAGCGTGGGCGGTTCCAATTTCGGCGGTTCGGGAAGTGCAGCTCGCTCCGGAGACTTGGGCAATTTCAGCCGCGGCGCATGGGACGGACGCGTCGCAATGAACTGGCGGATTGCTTCCGCAGTTTCGCGATCTGCCTGGACGTCCTCCAGGCGCAGACTCTCCAGACCTTTCCGCTTGGCCACGATGCGATAGTCGAAAGCCACGCTCGATTTTCCGGCGTGCAACTCGCGCACTTCAAAGCCCGTCGCGGTCTTCTGCCCAACGTATAGGCCCTCGCAATCGCCGTTGGGGGTGACGAAGACGTGGTAGCCCACCTCGGGGCTGACGGTCTGGGCGAAAGTGGCGTCGAGCGTGATGGTAGCAACGCCATCCTTCAGTTCGCCAGAGCCGAAATCTTCAAACCAGTTCTCCGGACTCTCCACGGCGTAAAGTGAGACGACGTGATCGTTCGGCAGCGCCACCACCGCAGACTTGGTCCCCTCGGCGCCGAGATTTCCTAAGGCGTACACGGCCATATCATTCCCTTCCCCGATCACGCCGGAGTAGCTGCCGGAGCCATACACGCCGTAGTCGCCTCCGATGCCCATCACGCCGTACGCGCCGCCGTTGCCGTACACGCCTTCTCCGTCACTGCTCGCCGACGTCCCATACACTCCGTAGTTCTCGGCGCTGGCGTCAGTGGCTCCGCCGTACACGCCGATGGAAGTACTGCTGGTGCCGTAAACGCCGTAGCTGCTTCCGCTCGCCAGAACACCGGTACCTCCGCTGCCGGTGCCGGACGCATACACCCCAGTGGAGCCGGTGCCATTAGCAGCGCCCTTGACGCCGATACCGGTAGTGGCGAGGCCAACGACTCCCGCTCCCGTTGTTGCGGTGCCGACCACCCCGACGCCGCCGCCCGAAACGCTTTGGCCTAAGATGCCACCTCCGGTATCTGAATTGCTTGAGCCGGCCAAGCCATAGCTGTATGTGCTGCTGTTGTTAATGGTTCCGACCATTGCATACGTCCCCGTCCCGGAGACACTTAGTGTCGTACCCGAGCCCGACCCCGTAATGGTCATATTGTTGTTAATCGTTTGCGTTCCTGTAAAGGTGTTGTTCGCCGCCAATAGCGGAACCTTGGTCGTGTCGAGGTTGAGGGTGACGTTACCGCTCGTCCCGCCGCCCGTCAGGTCCGTGCCGGCCGTCACGCCGGTGATCGTTCCCGTGCCCACAGCCGCGCACACCCAGGCCGTACCGCTCCATTGCAAAACCTGATTAGCCGCACAAGCGTCGGTGAGGCTGAGATTCAGTGTGCCGCTCGTGCCTCCACCGGTGAGTCCGCTCCCGCTCGCTGTGTTCACACCTGTGATCGTGCCGCCTCCGACAAACACAAGGTCCAGTTCCGCCGGATGGCTCGTCGTCGTGTTCTCCTTGCTGTCGAAGCTGGCGTTGAACGTACTGTTCGCCACCAGCGCAATGCCGTCATTGGGCTCGGTTCCGTTCAGCCACGCCTGCACCGCCGAGGTGACGTTAATGAGGATGTACTGGTTCTTATCGGCGGTAACCAGCGGGACGCTGGCGGCGATCGTGGTTCCCAGCGCCGGGGCGTTGTCGTAGGTGATGGTTCCCTCGGACCATGTGCCGTTGACGTAGTCCACATTGAAGCTCCCCGCCTTGGTCACGGCATTGACATAGAGCTTTAGGGTGGCCTGGGTGATGTCCGAGCCGGTATAGCCGGAGGGGATCGACGACAGATTGAACTGAATGTAAGTGGTCTGCGAGCTTTCGACATCGAGCAGCGTTTTGACGCCGTAGTTCGTGGTGGGTGCAGCGCTGTTGGTATACGAGTCGCCGCTGGGAGTGATCTGGGCGTAAGTAACCGTTGCCACGAACAGCAGGAGCATCAGCATTGCCGCGCGGCGGGACAAACGGACGAAAGAAATAGCGCGCATATATGTCTCCTTCTTAGTTAGATCCGCATCGGGGAAGCCAAGCGCCGGACGGTGGCCTTGAGCTTGCGGGCCGAGAGTTCGGCCGAACAGAATAGCTGGGAGAGCAAGACTGCTCGGCGGGACTATAGACAACAATCCGTAGAAAAGTCAGTGACGAAGTTCACATCCCGATGTGACAGAACCGGCGAGCAGCGCGGCATTTCCTCGCCGAAGCCGGGTGCCCCACCCTTCCGCGTTTCTTGCGGAGGGTGGGATTACAGCCGAAGCCCCGAGCGAACCGGGGCCGGGTGCACCCTAACGTCGTGCTTTTCGACGTTAGGGTGGGGTTTCGCCGACGCGTACAACTGGGCGGGACGCCCGGCCGCTGAATCATGAGTGTGTAATAATTACAGTGTAAGAATTACCCGCTTGTGGCTGTTTAACCACACCCAACCCCTGAGCATTATCAATAACTTAAGACCCCTCGCGCGCGGCAGGAATTTATTACATGGTTCATCCAGCCGCCAATGTATGTATACACATGTACATACACTAAAGCGAACAAAGTACAAAAATGTTCCACGTGGAACATTGTACGTACACCTGACACCCGCTAGGACTTGGACTGACTCGGGTGGGCGGGGCCTGTAATGGCGCCTTCCGACGCCGACCTCACCAGCGCCGCGTACTTTGCGAAGACGCCGGTCTTGTAGCGTGGCGGCGGAGCTTTCCATTCCGCCAGCCGCCGCGCGATCTCGGCGTCGGAAATCTCCAGTTCCAGCCTTCGGATCTTGGTGTCGATGGTGACGCGGTCGCCTTCGCGAATCGCGGCAATCGGCCCGCCCAGCGCCGCTTCTGGAGCGACGTGGCCGACCATCAGGCCGCGGGTCGCGCCGCTGAAGCGTCCGTCCGTGATCAGCGCCACGCTCTCGCCCAACCCTTCGCCCACAATCGCCGCAGTCACGCTCAGCATTTCGCGCATGCCGGGTCCGCCTTTGGGGCCTTCATAGCGGATCACCACCACATCGCCAGCCTTGATCTGCTTGCCGGTCACCGCCTGCATCGCCGCTTCTTCGGAATCGAACACGCGCGCCGGCCCGGTCTGCGACGCCCGTTCGTGGCCGGTCATCTTCACCACCCCGCCCTCGGGAGCGAGGTTCCCTTTCACGATCACCAGTCCACCCGTGGCCTTCAGCGGCTTACTCAAGGGAGCGATCACCGTCTGTCCGGCAGTTTCTTTCGCTGCGTTGGCCTCTTCGGCAAATTTCTTTCCGGTCACGGTCATCGCCGACCCATCCGCATACTTGCCGTCGAGCAGCCGCTTGGCGATCACCGGAATGCCGCCCGCTGCGTCCACATCCGCCGCCACATATCTTCCCGCAGGCTTCAGATCCGCCAGCAGCGGCGTGCGCTCGCTGACCCGCTGAAAATCGTCGATGTCGAGCGGCAAACCCATTTCGCGCGCAATCGCGAGCAGATGGAGTACGGCGTTGGTCGAGCCGCCCGTTGTGGCGACGCCCGCGATCGCGTTCTCGAACGCCGGTTGCGTCAGAATATCGCTGGGACGAATGCCGCGCCGCAGAAGATTCATCACCACTTCGCCGCAGCGGAAGGCGACTTCGTCTTTGCGCGGATCCATCGCCGGAATTCCGTTAAAGCCCATCGGCGATAGGCCAATCAGCTCCATCACCGTGCTCATGGTGTTGGCCGTGTACTGCCCGCCGCACGCGCCCGCGCCAGGACACGCCACGTTCTCCAGCGCCAGCAAATCCGCGTCGCTCATCTTGCCCGCCGCATTCGCGCCCACGGCCTCGAACACATCCTGAATGGTTACGTCTTTGCCGCGATACTTTCCGGCGGCAATCGTTCCGCCGTAAAGCACCAGACCGGGCAGGTTCATCCGCGCCAGCGCCATGGCCGCCGCGGGGATCGTCTTGTCGCAACCGACGATGCAAACCGCGGCGTCAAAGAGTTGTCCGCGGCAGACCAGTTCGATGGAGTCGGCAATCACCTCGCGGCTCACCAGCGACGCCTTCATGCCTTCCGTGCCCATGGTCTCGCCGTCGGATATGGCGATGGTGTTGAACTCCATGGGCGTGCCGCCGGCGGCGCGAATCCCTTCCTTCACCTTGGCCGAAAGCCGCCGCAGGTGGAAGTTGCAGGGCATGGTCTCGATCCAGGTGTTGGCGACGGCAATCAGCGGCTTCGCCAGGTCTTCGTCGGTGAAGCCAATGGATTTGTACATGGCGCGCGCCCCAGCCCGGTCGCGCCCGTCAGTGATATTGCGACTGCGATGTTTGAGGTCCATGAAAGCAGTTCTCAGTTCCCGGTTCTCAGTTCTCAGAAAACCAAATTGTTACCATTTTACGACCTAGCCAAAGACTACAATTCGAGATTGTGAAAAGTGTTGGTTTTGATGCTGTTGCCGATCGTGACGCGCGAGTGTTGATCTTGGGCACATTGCCCAGCACAGAATCCTTGAAGCGCAGCCAATACTATGCTAACAAGGCGAATGGTTTCTGGTGGCTCATGGGGGAGTTAGTCGGCGCTTCACCTGAAATGGAGTATAAAGAACGCCTGAGCGTGCTGAAAAAGAATGGCATTGCCCTGTGGGACGTTTGTCATTCGGCAGAGCGTTCAGGAAGCCTCGATTCGAAAATCCTCTCATCGACGATAGAACCAAATGACCTCAGTTCATTTCTCGCTCATCATTTGCGTGTCAGGTTGATCTGCTTCAATGGCCACGCCGCTGAGAAGTTTTTTCGCCGTTTCAGCCGGTCTGCAAATGTCTCGCAAATTCGTCGCGTGGTGCTTCCGTCAACTAGTCCCGCCCACACGATGGCCCGGAGCCAGAAGCTGTGCCTTTGGCACAAGAGCCTTGGCGAATTCATCCACTTGAAGCCAAGTCGTCGGTGACGTACCTGAGAACTGAGAACTTGCCCTTACGCGCCTTTCCTCTTCTCCGTGGGCAGCCATGACATCATGGCCCGCAACTGCTCACCTACTTCTTCAATCGGGTGCTGCTTCGCGCGTTCACGCAGCTTGGCAAAGTTCTTGCCGCCCTTCTTGTTCTCTTCAATCCATTCCTTGGCAAAACTGCCATCCTGGATTCTCTTCAGCACCTTCTTCATCGCCTTGCGCGTCTCGTCTCCCACGACCATTTCGCCGCGGGTCAGATCGCCATATTCCGCCGTGTTTGAAATCGAATAGCGCATGCGGCTCAACCCGCCTTCGTAGATCAGGTCGACGATCAGCTTCATCTCGTGCACGCACTCGAAGTAGGCGATCTCGGGAGCGTAACCGGCCCCGACCAGCGTCTCGAACCCTTTCTGCATCAGCGAAGTCAACCCGCCGCAAAGCACGGCCTGCTCGCCGAACAGGTCGCTCTCGGTTTCTTCTTTGAACGTCGTCTGCAACACGCCGGCGCGCGTCGAACCGATGCCGTGCGCATAGCAGAGCGCGAATTCATGCGCCCGCCCGCTCGCATCCTGGTGGATGGCCAGCAACGAGGGCACGCCGCCGCCCTGCGCATACACGCGCCGCAGCAAATGGCCCGGGCTCTTGGGCGCGATCATGACCACGTCCACATCTTTCGGAGGCTTGATGGTCTTGAAGTGAATCGCGAATCCGTGCGAGAAGCCGAGAATCTTTCCTTTGCGCAGATGCGGCTTGATGGCCGATTGGTAGAAGCCGGCCTGGGTCTCGTCCGGCGTAAGGATCTGTATCCAGTCGGCGCGCTTGGCGGCTTCCGCCGGAGCGACCACGGTCATACCATCCGCCCGCGCCTGCTGGGCCGAGCCACGCTCGGGATCGAGCCCAATAATCACGTCGTATCCGCTGTCACGCAGGTTCTGCGCCTGTGCGTGTCCCTGCGACCCGTAGCCGAAAACGGCGATGGTCTTGCCCTTCAGGGCTGACGGATTGGCATCGTTTTGATAAAAGACTGTGGCCACTGGAAAACTCCTTATCGATGTTGGCTGGAATGCGGAATCATCGCTTCAAAGCAAAGAACCGACCAATCGGTCGGTTTAACAGATGCTACCGACCCAGCCCTCCCGGTGTCAACCTCGGATTCCCTGGTGTCAAACCACATTCAGCCAGAACACTTCGTCCAGTTGCCGCGCCGTTCCGCGGGCCGCTACCACTCCCTGCTCATGCCACTTCCCGCCCATTGCCCCGCCGCGAAGTTTGTGTTAATTTCGCCGCTCATGAAAGCGCTCCTTTCAAGACTCGGGTTTGGCTCAACCGCGGAGGAATTTCCCGAGATCGTCCAGGGGGAAAACCCCGCGCTTCAGGGCGCTGACCTGGCGGTCGCCTATTTCTCCTCGCGCGCTGGTGGCGATTTCCACGATTTTTGGCGGGTCGGCCCGACCCGTTTCCTTTTCGGATTGCTCGACGTGGCCGGCAAACGCGAAGCCAACGCCGCCGTGTTGCAAGCCGCGCAGGCTTGCTTCCGCTCGTCGGGCGAGCAACTCTTCGCCGCCACCGAACTGAACGAATCGGACGCCATGATCGAACTGTCGCGCCGTCTGAATCTTGAGATCATGCGCGCGGCCGGAGGCGTGCGCAGTTGCCCGGCCTTCGCCGGCTGCTACAACGAAGAACTGGGCACGGTTTGCTACGTGAATGCCGGCCACACACCTGGCCTGCTGCGCGATGACGCAAGCGTCGTCGAATTGCCCGCGACCGGCCTGCCGCTCGGCCTATTCTCGCTGGCTCCGACCGACGCCCGCATCGTCGGCCTGGGACCAAATGCTTCGCTGGCGGTAGTCTCCCGCGGAGTGGTGGAGGCTGAGTCGAAGCACGCAGAATTTGGTCTGGAAGGAGTCAAGAGCGTTATGCAGGCGGGACCGGCTTCGGCCAAAGATCTTTCCCGGAACATCGTGCAACGGGTGCAGGACTTCATGCACATGGCTCCGAAGCACAACGACGTGACCGCGCTGACGCTCACGCGAGTAAATTAGCCAACTAAGCCGCCGGAATTGGTAGGATTATCGGAGCGAGAAACAGCAATTGCGGTGGCGTAATGATTAAGCGGACGCGCATCATATACATCGAATCGAAAGCCGAGGGTCTAAACGGTCCTGCTCGGATAGGCCGCGTTACGTTCAACAGAACCGGGCGCACACTCTACTACAAAGGCCAATCGTTTCATCGTATTCAGGGGTTCAAAGCCAACTACCGCGAGACTGGAACTTGGGACGAATACTGGATTTCAGGTCCGCGTCGTGATGGACTAGATCGACTCTACGGGAAGAGCGCCCTCGTCGTGGAAATAGATGAGGATGTTCGGGAGGAGTATTGGACGGAAATCCGCAAGAAACCTGAACTCACCTTGCGGCGTACAACTTAAAATTCGGAACAGCCCACTACCCAACCGCCCGCGCAATTGGCCTCCATGCCGCTCGCAGCGTAAAATAGAAAAACAATTCTTACCCGGGAGTTACCCGGGTTGCAAGAGAGCCCTTAATGAAGATGACCAGACTTCCCCTGCTGTTGGCGGTTGGATACGCGGTGTTGCTCCCCTGTCTTTCTCCGGCCGATACCGTGGTCGAAGAGATCATCGCCCGGGTGAACAATGAAATCGTCACGCGCTCGGAATTCATCCGCAGCCGCGATCAGCTCAAGCAGGAAATTCAGCAGCAGGATCCGGCCAACGCCGACCGGGCGTTTGCGGAAAGACAGAAAGACGTTCTGCGCGATCTGATTGACCAGCAACTCCTGCTGCAAAAAGGCAAGGACCTCGGCATCACCGGCGACACTGAGCTCATCAAGCGCCTCGACGAAATGCGCAAGCAGATGAACCTCGAAACCATGGAGGATCTGGAGAAGGCAGCGGAGGCGCAGGGAGCTTCGTATGAGGACTTCAAGCAGAACCTGCGCAACCAGATCGTCACGCAGAAAGTGATTGGGCAGGAAGTAGGCCAGAAGCTGGCCCTGAGCAAGAACGACGAGAAGAAGTTCTATGACGAGCACCGCGCGGAGATGGAGCAGCCCGAGCAAGTTCGCCTGAGTGAGATTCTGATCGCGCCCAAAACGCCCGCCAAACCGGCTCCGAGCGCCGACGCGAAGCCCGAGCCGCCATCGGAGGCTGATACGGAGGCAGCGCTGGCCGCCGCCCAGGCCAAAGCGCAGGACCTGCTCGAGCAGATTCACAAGGGTGCAAAGTTTGAAGACCTGGCGAAAAAGTACTCCGATGGACCGTCGGCGAAAGACGGCGGCGACCTCAGTTATTTCAAGCGCGGCACTCTCGCGCCGGAACTGGAAGAAAAGGTCTTTGCGCTGAAGGAGGGTGAAGTCACGGATGTGATTCGCACCAAGCAGGGTTACGTGATCCTGCAGGCGACCGAGCATGAGAAGGCGGGCATTCCCACCCTGAAGGAAGCGGAGCCGCGCATCCAGGACGCGTTGTACATGCAGAAACTGCAGCCGGCGCTGCGCGCTTACCTGACCGCGCTGCGCGAAGACGCCTTCATCGACATCAAGAACGGCTACGTCGACTCGGGCGCGAGCGCAAAACAAACCAAGCCCGTCGAGACCACGGCCAAAGAGGTCAAAGCGAAGAAACTGAAAAAGAAGAAGAAGCTCGGCGTGTTTTAGGTTAATCTTCCGGGGCGTAAGTGAGATTCGTATCAGGGCATGCCTTCAGGCATGCCGCAAGTACAGCAGCGATAATGCGCCTTCAGGCGCTGCATGCGGAAAGCCGGTTTCGCGGAGGCTCATGAAAGAGTTTTTTATCTCCGAGTGTTCCCAGCAGGAAAACAAGATCGTCACCTCCAGCTTCGTGGTGGCGTCGAAGCAGGTGAAGGCAAAAAAAAATGGCGAGCCTTACCTGGCATTGACCCTCGCCGATCGAACCGGCCAGATCGAAGCCAAGATGTGGGACAACGTCGAGGAATTCATCGACGCCTTCGAGCAGGACGACTTTCTCAAGATCAAGGGGCTCATCAACAAGTATAAGAATCGTTTTCAGCTCACCATTCACAAGCTGCGGCGCATGGAAGAAGGCGAGATCGATTTCACCGACTACCTGCCCAAGACCACTCAGGATATCGGCGAACTCTGGCGAACGCTGACGGAGTTTGTGGCCACGTTCCAGAACCAACACCTGAAATCGCTCGTGGAACTCTTTATGGCCGACGCGGAAATTGCCGAGCGTTACCGCAACGCCCCCGCGGCCAAAACCCTTCATCACGCCTACATCGGAGGACTGCTCGATCACGTCGTGTCGCTGTTCCGCTCCTGCGATCTGATCTGCCGGAACTATCCAGACGTCAACCGCGACCTGCTGTTGACGGGAGCGTTTTTGCATGACATCGGCAAGCTTCAGGAACTGACATACAACCGCGCGTTTTCCTACACCACGCGCGGCCAACTGCTCGGGCACATGATCATCGAGCTGGAAATGCTGCAAGCCAAGCTCGCAAAGCTGCCCGGCTTTCCCGAGGAACTGAAAACTCTGATCGAACATATGATCATCAGCCATCACGGACAGTACGACTTCGGATCGCCCAAGCTGCCGATGTTTCCCGAAGCGCTCATGCTGCACTATCTCGACGATTTGGATTCTAAGATGGAAGCGATGCGTGCCCACTTCAAGCGCGAGGCCGAACTCGAAGGACCGTGGACCAGCTATAACGCGTCGCTCGGGCGTCCGTTGTTCGATTCCAGAAAATTCATGCAAGGAGAGAAAGCGCCGGCTGCGAAAAGCAGCGCGGAAGACTCCGCCGCGCAGCCAGCCGCGCCCGCAGTACCCGAGCGACCAGTTTCCGCAGCGCCAGCGCTTGACCTGTTCAGCGAACAGAAAGCATGAAGATAAGAGCGTAGAGTCTGCGCCTGAACGTCGAATCGTCCGGTTGCGTTGCCTATGGATTTCTCGCGTTTCACCACCATCAGCTTTGACTGCTACGGCACTCTGATTGATTGGGAGGCGGGGATTCTGCCTGTCTTGCGGGCCGTACTCGCAAACCATGGGCACAGTCTGCCCGACGCTGCCATTCTCGAACTCTATGGGGAATTTGAGGCGGAGGCGGAAAGCGGCCCGTACCAAAGCTACCGCGATGTGCTGCAATCGGTGGTGCGGGCGTTTGCAGATCGCCTCCATTTCCAGGCTACTTCCGCCGAAATCCGCTCGCTGCACGAATCAGTCCACGAGTGGCCGCCTTTCCCGGATACGGGGCCTGCGCTGCGCGAGCTTCAGAAGCGCTACAAGCTCGTCGTGCTTTCAAACATTGACGACGATTTATTTGCGGAGACGCGGAAGCATCTGGACGTGCAATTCTATGGCGTGTTCACGGCGGGACAGGCGAGAAGTTACAAGCCCTCCATCAATAATTTTCAGATGGCCTTACGCACGCTTGCGATCTCTCCTGATCGACTGCTGCACGCCGCGCAGAGCGTTTATCACGACGTGGTGCCGGCGCGGTCGCTGGGCATCTCGACGGTGTGGGCAAACCGGAAGTCAGCCCGTCCAGGGATTGGCGAGGTTCGAGCCTCTGCGGGACGGCCGGACTGCGAGGTTCCCGATCTTGCCAGTCTTGCCGCAGCAGCTATGATGCGTGCGCAAGACTGACGCTTTGCCAGCCGGCTTCTTCCCTACATCGAGATCGGCATCGGAAGAATCTTTTTCTGTATGGCGACCGTGACCAGTTGGGCCTTGTTGTGAATGTCGAGTTTGCGCATCAAGTTGAACTTGTGCGCTTCCACCGTCTTGACGCTGACTCCCAGAATCGCCGCCGCTTTCTTCACGGTGTTGCCCTCGGCGAGCAACTTCATCACTTCGCGTTCGCGCAGAGTCAGGGCACTTCTCCGCAGCGGCACCCGCGCCGCCTGGTTCCGCAGGCTCGCGCCGTCTTTCAATTTGCTCTCGACCTGCGGGCTCAATGACCGTTCGCCACGATGCGCTTCGCGCAGCGCCTGCAACAAAAGCGGCGCGGGGGTATCTTTCAGCAGGCAGCTGCTGGCGCCCGAGCTCAGGGCTTGCTGCACATACTCCCGGTCCTCATGCATGGTCAGATAGACAATGCGTGTCCCGGTGCAGTGTTCTTCGATGAGGCGTCCGGCTTCGAATGACGACATGCCGGGCATGCCGATATCGAGCAGCACCAGGTCGGGGCGGTGCGCGAGGACCAACTTGAGCGCCTCGGCGGCATCGCGCGCTTCGCCCACCACGGCAAAGTCCGGAGCGTCTTCCAGCAGGCGGCGCACGCCGTAGCGCAGCATCTCGTGATCGTCGGCGATCACGCAACGAATGGGGTCGGCAACGTCCGGATGAAACGGACCCGCCTTCGTGGTCAACATGGAAAAATCCTCGCGTACTCTGACGAAGCGGCGCGATGAACTTGGAACCCCGGTTCGTCCGGCGACTGCCGGCACAAACTGACTTTGATTGTACCTGCACAGGCCACACCTTCGGCGCAAGAAACAGATTGGGCGGAAAATCAACGGGAAACGCACTTTCCTTCATTTACAATGCCTTTTCCACATGTTGCGCTACTTTACCTCCGGCGAATCCCACGGCGAGGCCCTGGTTGCGTTCCTTTCCGGGCTGCCTGCCGGGCTGGCGGTGGATCAGGCATTTGTGGACCGCGAACTGTGGCGGCGCCAACAGGGCTTTGGACGCGGCGGTCGCATGAAGATCGAAACCGACCGGGCGCACTTTCTCTCGGGCGTGCATCACGGTAAGACGATCGGCTCTCCCATTGCGGTGAAGCTCGAAAACCGCGACTGGCAGAATTGGAAAGAGTCGCTGCCGGTGGAAGCGGGTGATCCGGCGAAGCACAAGCGGGTGGCGTCGCCGCGTCCGGGCCACGCCGATCTTGCCGGAGCTTTGAAGTACGATTTCACGGAAGCGCGCTATGTTCTGGAGCGCTCCTCGGCCCGTGAATCGGCGGCGCGGGTTGCGATTGGCGCGGTCGCCAAGCTGCTGCTACGCGAGTTGGGCGTGGAAGTTCTGAGTCATGTGATTGCGGTTGGCTCGGTTTCGATTGCGGACCGGGAGATCGCGTGGGAGCAAATCGAGCCACTGTCGCGCAAGAACGAGGTGCTGCTCTCCTGCGCCGACGCCGATGCCGAGCAGCGCATGAAAGAAGAAGTCGATAAAGTTCTGCGCACGGGCGATTCGGTGGGCGGAGTTTTCGAGGTCGTGGCGCACAATGTTCCGCCCGGTCTCGGCAGTTACGCGCAATGGGATGAGCGGCTGGATGCGTTGCTGGCCGCGGCGGTCATGTCCGTGCAGGCGGTGAAAGCGGTAGAAATTGGAAGCGGGATCCAGGCAGCGCATTCGCCGGGGTCGACCGTGCACGACGAAATTGGTTATCGGAGCGACGCTGGATTTGCGGGCTTCACGCGCACGCGCAACAATGCTGGAGGCTTGGAAGGCGGCGTCTCCAACGGGCAGGAGATTCGGGTTCGCGGTTATCTGAAGCCGATTTCCACGCTGCGGCGTCCATTGCAGTCGGTGGATTTTGCCACGCGCGAGCCGGTGAAGGCGGCGTATGAGCGCTCGGATGTATGCGTGGTGCCCGCCGCCGGCGTTGCCGCCGAGGCCATGGTCGCGCTCACGCTGGCGCGCTCGGCGCTCGAGAAATTCGGCGGCGACTCGATGAAAGAAACGAGACGAAATTTTCAAGGCTATCTGGAGCAACTGAAGAACTATTAACCTGGAACTAGTAATCCGAAAATGATTTACCCCATTGTGAAATTTGGCGATCCCGTCCTGGAAACACCCGCGGCCGAAGTGACCAGCTTCGACGACGAGATCAAGAAGCTCATCGAAGACATGTTCGAGTCGATGTACGCGGCTCGCGGCGTCGGATTGGCGGCCCCGCAGATCGGCATTTCGAAACGAATCGCGGTCGTGGATGTGACCTTCAAGGAAGACCCCGGCGCCAAGTTGGTGCTGATCAATCCGGTTATCGTCAGCAAAGAAGGCCGCCAGCGGAGCACTGAAGGCTGCCTGAGCATTCCCGAATTTCGCGAGGACGTAACGCGCGCTAAAACCGTGACGGTACGCGCGCAGGATTTGAGCGGGAAGTTTTTCGAGCACACGGGAGAGGAACTGCTGGCGCGGGCCCTGCAGCATGAGACCGATCACTTGAACGGCAAGCTGTACATCTCACACATCAGCGCGCTGAAGCGCGACCTCATCAAACGCAAGATCAAGAAAATGGTGAAGGCGGGGGAGTGGTAGGCGGATTTAGTAATTTTGCAATTTGGTAATTTGGTAATTGGAATTACTTCCAGATGCCATCGCCTCTTAATCTCGTTTTTTGCGGCACGCCTCGATTCGCTGTTCCGACGCTGGAAAAAGTGCTCACGGCCGGTCATTCCGTGTCGCTGGTGGTGACGCAACCCGATCGGCCTCGCGGACGGGGGATGGAGGTGTCCGTTTCTCCCGTGAAAGATGCGGCAATCCGCTTGGGCATTGCCGTGGTGCAACCCGGCGCCATCAAGAACAATGCCGAATTCCGCGACCAGCTTGCAGCGATCGGTCCGGACGCGATCGTCGTCGTCGGCTATGGCCGCATCATTCCGCAATGGATGATCGATCTTCCCCGGCTCGGAAATTTGAACCTGCATGCGTCTCTGCTGCCAAAGTATCGCGGCGCAGCCCCAATCCAGTGGGCGATCGCCAACGGTGAATCCGTCACCGGAGTTACGACGATGCGCATTGACGCAGGGCTCGACACCGGCGACATACTCATGCAGCGCGAAATCTCCATCGATCTGAAAGACACAGCCGAGACGCTGGGCCCAAGGCTGGCGTCCATCGGCGCGGATCTGATGGTCGAGACCCTGCGCGGACTCGATAATGGGCAAGTTCGCCCGACTCCGCAGGATCATTCGCAAGCCACGCTCGCGCCGATTCTTAAGAAAGAAGACGGCCGCATGGACTTCGCTCGCAGCGCTAACGATCTGTTCAATCGTCTGCGCGGATTTCAGCCGTGGCCGGGGGCGTTCACCACCTTTAGGGATAAGACGCTGCAAGTGCACCGCGCTCAACCCGTGAAACATGCGGTTACGTTGATGCCCGGAGAAGTCGCAGTCGAGGGAACGCGCCTGTTCGCCGGTTGCGGTAAGAATGAAGCCAAAGACGCCGGCACGAGTCTGGAGCTGATCGAAATTCAACTCGAGGGCAAGCGCCGCATGACCGCGCAGGAATTCATCAACGGCTACCGGCCCAAGGTCGGCGAGCATCTGGGGCAATAGCCTGCGATGGCCGTTTCTCCCGCTCGCGCCGTGGCTTTCGAAATTCTTCTGCGGGTCGAACGCGAAGAATCCTACGCCGCCGAACTGCTCCATTCCGCCCGTCTCGCGGAGCTTTCCCCGCGCGATCATGGGCTCGCAACCGAGCTTGTGATGGGAGTTCTCCGCTGGCAGTCTCTGCTCGATCAGCGATTAGCCGCCGCATCTTCGCAGAAGCTTGATCGGCTGGACGGCGAGGTGCTGGCCGCGTTGCGCCTCGGCATGTATCAGTTGCAGTTTCTCTCCAGAGTTCCGGCGCGCGCGGCCATCTTCGAAAGTGTGGAACTCGTCAAAGCGGCGCGAAAGCGCTCGGCGGCCCCGTTCGTGAACGCGGTTCTTCGCAAGATTGCCAAGGCCGGCGCGCAAGACATTTTCGCGGAAATCGGCAAATCGCCCGATTCGACCACACTGGCGCAGAACGCGGCTCATCCCCCGTGGCTGGTGGCACGCTGGACCGAGCGCTTTGGACTTGAAGCCACGCGGCAGATCTGCGTCCATGATCAAATGGTACCGTGCACGGCGATTCACATTCACGATGATCAATCTAACGCCGAGCAATTTCACGACGATCAGTCTCACGACAACCAGTCCGATGCCGAACTTGCCGAGGCGGGCGTGCAGCTCTCGCCGGGTCGGCTGCTATCGGCGGCGCGGCGTGTTCTTGCGGGCGACGTAACCGGGACGCGCGCCTACGAGGAAGGCCGCATCTCGATTCAGGATGAAGCTTCGCAACTGGTCGCGTTACTGGTGGGTCGTGGAGAAACGGGCGTTGATTCTGCGATCCTCGACTGTTGTGCCGCTCCCGGCAGCAAGACTGCCCTGCTCGCCCGGCGCAACCCGCGCGCCAAAGTGTTTGCGACGGAATTGCATCCTCACCGCGCGCACTTGCTGCAAAGCCTTACTCGCTTGCCGAACGTGTACGTAGTCGCTGCGGACGCGCGCCATTTGCCTTTCTCCGTAGCCTTCGACCGCATCCTCGCCGACGTTCCTTGTTCCGGCACCGGCACTCTGGCTCGCAACCCAGAGATCAAGTGGCGGCTCAAGCCAGAAGACCTGCGCGATCTTCAGTCGCGGCAGGTGGCGATCCTGAAGTCCGCGCTTGGCCAGCTTGCGATTCGCGGACGGCTCGTTTATTCCACGTGTTCATTGGAGCGCGAGGAAGATGAAGCGGCGATAGAAGCTGCCCTCGAGGGCGCGGCGGAATTCAAAGTTGTCGATTTCAAGGGAGAGCTGGAGCATCTATGGCAGTCTGGCGACATGTGTTGGGAGGATGTCGCGTCGCTTCTCGCCGGCCCCTATCTGAGAACAATTCCGGGCGTGCATCCTTGCGACGGCTTCTTCGCCGCGATGATCGAACGGAGATAATCGAAATAAAGACGAGCGGAGCGCGCCGCTAGCGCACTTCGAAATTCACCGCGCTGCCCGCCACGATTTTCTGTCCCGGCGCCGGAATCTGGCTCACGATCATGCTCGCCGCGCTGGGCTGGGAGACCGCAGACGGCGCAACTGGCGCGGCTTGCGGCTCGCCGGGCGGCGGCGGCGCCGACACCGGCGGAAGCACGCTGACCTTTCCGACGTTGATGCCGGCATCCTGCAGCGCCAGCATCGCGCTGCCGAGCGGTTGTCCGGTGAGGTTCGGCATCACATAGGTTGGCGGCGCGGCGCCGTCGCTGACCAAAAGACCGATTTTTGGCGCAGCCACGCCGCTGGCATTCGCCGGCGGGCTTTGCGAGATCACCTGGTCCAGCGGCACGTCCGGCAAACTGACGTGCGCGACCGAACCCAGGCTGAGCCCGCGGCGACGTATGTTCAACTCCGCGACCCGCTCGCTCCCTCCCGTCACGTCAGGAATCGCCACCCGCTGCGGCCCCAGACTTTGCGCCACGCGGATCGACCAGCCTCGCCGTACCTTCGTTCCCGGCGGCGGCATCTGGGTCATGATTTTTCCTTCGGGAATGTCGGGGCTGTAGAACTGCCGCTCGACCACCACTTGCAGGCCCGAAGCCGCGCCCGCTCTCTCGGCTTCGAACGGACTCATGCCCACCAGCTTCGGGATGGCCACCTCGCGCCCGTGGATGGCCATCCGCATGGCCGTGAGCGCCGAGATCAGCGCCACCGTCATCAGGACCAGAGCCAAAAGCAACATGCGGAAAAACTGTCGCATTGCTGCCGATTATAGCGTCTCCGCGAGACGGCAAACTCTATAGCGTGGCGCCATCATGTTCCGGCGGCGCGCCGCCCTGCTCTTCCCACTCATTGCTGCACGCATGGCAGAGCCATCCCTTCTTGTACACCGGGATGGGAACGCCAGCGTACGCCGTCCAGTAAGAGATCCCTTTATTCAGTTCATCGCAGGTAACATCGAGCGACTGGCAACGGGGACACTTCGGCTGCTCGAAATTCCCGACGCCTTCAACATCCAGCGTTTCAGGGATAGGCTGGTTTAGGATTTCGCCGGCCGCTTCGGCATCTTCGGCGCAAACCTTCAGCTTGATTCCGCCGAGAATATTGGAGATGAACCAATTCAGGCGAACCATGTTGTCGTCGACGAGGTATGCCTGAATCCCCGCTGACTCCAGACTTCCCTTCGCCAGCAGTGCTTCGGGAAGATCGAGAAATTGGCGCAGCGTAACGGTTTCGTTGAGTTCGACGACGTCTTCGCCGTGGGGCGGGGCGATCTCGATTTTGAGGCCGCGCTTCGCAGTCTCCGCCCGGAATGCTTCTTGTGCAGCATCGCTCAATTCATCGCCGCTGGCAGCGATTTGACCAAGTTCCTCGTCGCTCATTGCGGAGTACACGCCGGCCATGCGCGCGAGCTCTTGTTCAGGCGTCGGAATCGTCATAGCCGGAAATGATACACCAGAGAATGAGCGCCCTACTGGCTTTGATCCGGGCTCGACTGCGGGCTCGACAACGATAGTGACGCTTGTGTCTTCTGTTGTGCCACCCACCCGTGAATGCGCGTGCTCAGCACATCCATCGGAAGCGCGCCGCCAGAAAGCACCTCGTCGTGGAAGGCGCGCAGGTCGAACTTGTCGCCCAGTTGATCTTTCGAGTACTGGCGGAGCTTCAGAATTTCGAGCTGTCCGATTTTGTAGCCGAGCGCCTGCGCCGGCCACGCCATGTATCGGTCCGTCTCGCTCTGTACCGAGACTTCGTCGATGGCGGAGTGCTCGTGGAAATAGTCGACCACCTGTTGCCGCGTCCAACGCTCGTAGTGGAAGCCGGTGTCGACGACCAGGCGAATCGCCCGCAGCATGTCATCCTGCAAGTGGCCGTAGTAGCTGTATGGATCCTGGTAGAATCCGGCCTCCTTGCCCAGTCTTTCCGAATAGAGCGCCCATCCTTCGACATAGGCTGTGTAGTCTTCGTGCTGGCGGAAGAGTGGCAGTTCGGGCAATTCCTGCGCAATCGAAATCTGCATGTGATGTCCGGGCACGCCCTCGTGATACGCGGTCGTCTCGATATCCAACAAGGTGCGCTTGGCGAAGTCGCCCGTGTTTACCATGATGTGGCCCGGCCGCGAACCGTCGGGAGTGCCGTCCATGTAGCTAGCGTCTGCCGCTTCTTTCTCGCGGAATTCTTCGACCGGCATCACCTCGAGCTTGGCCTTGGGCAACCGTCCAAACATTTGCGGCAGCCGCGTGTACATCTGATCTTCGTACTTGCGGTACAAGTCGAGAAGTTCCTCTCGCGAATGTGCGTGCAGTTTTGGATTCGCATCCACGGCTGCTTTGAAGCTTTTCATGTCTTTGTAGCCGAGTTGGTTCACCACCGCGAGCATGCGTCCCTCGATCTCTTTCACCTGTTCCAGCCCGAGCCGATGGATCTCTTCCGGTGACAAATTCGTCGTCGTGCTCTCCTTTACGCGGAATGCATACCAGGCTGCGCCATCCGGCAGAGCCCAGGCTCCAGGCTCCGCTCTCCCTTTCGGCGCATATTCGTCCCGGACGAACGCCGTGAACTTGACGTAGGCCGGAATCACGGAATCCCGGACGGCAGCCAAGCCCGCCTCGCGCAGCCGCTTGCGATCCACTTCGGAGATTGCATCGGGGAACTTATCGAAAGGATGAGTGAACGGGCTTTGATCTGGGGGCGTCGTGGCGATTCCGTTCGCTTGCGCAACCACCTTCTCCAGAAGAATCTTTGGCGGCATCCGCCCCTCGCCCATGCCCTTGCGCATCTGCGCGATGGTCTGGTCGAACAAAACCGAAAGTAGCTTCAGCCGCGTAATGTAGTCTTCGTAGTCCTTCACACTCTCAAACGAAAGAACGCTGACCAACTGTGGCGCGTCAATGTGAATTCCGCTGGACTGATTCACCGGCATCTCCCACGGTTTGAAGCGCGCGCCTTCCAGACCCATTTTCAGGTCTCGAACCATGAGCTGTTTGTTCAGCGCTTCCTGCTCGGGAAAGCCGGTTGTGTCGATCGCCTCGAAACGGTCGAGGAAGCGGCGGGTTTGTGCCAGATTGTCGTCGATGGCTTGCTGGGAAAGGTCGTCGAGTTTGTCGTTGTAGCGCTTGTCGCCCAGGATGGAAGCGTAGATCGGGCTGGTGCGCATCGTGTATTCCCACTGCTCGTGCAGCAGGTCGTTCAGCGCTTTGCGCCGCGCTTCGAGATCGGCAGGTGGATTCGCCGCGGCCGCAACGGCCGGAATCAGCAGGGCAACCGCAAGCACGCAGATTAGGAATCGCATCGGAGCTCCAGAAGAAGATTTTGTTGGCGTTGAAGCAGCCACTCGACAGACAAGTCTGCGCTGTTAGACGAATACGCAAACGGATGGTAATCCGTTCCCTGAAAACAATTTGCCCAAAACGTGGGAGGATTCGAAGATCGGGGGCTATTTCAAGTTCGGGCCCAAGCTCTTGCCCTGCGTCCTCTGCGACCTCTGCGGTTAATGGGGCGACCGCGCGCCGGAAACTACCTCAGCTAACCTGCCACACCGTATCCAGCACGGTGCCATCGACCCACTTCACCACCGCGCACGGACGATCGCCCAACCTCGGCCTCGCCGGCTTGCCGCAAATTCTCTCGACGTCCGCTTTGATGTCCTGAATCGGACGAACCGGCAGCTTCGATCCCTTCACCGCATCGAGCAGGTCCGTGCGCCGCGGATTGATCGCAATTCCGCGCTCGGTCACGACCACGTCAATCATCTCGCCCGGCCCCGTCATCGTCGTAACTTCGTCCACGATCACCGGAATGCGATCGCGGAACGAAGGCACCGCGAGAATCGTGCACCCAGCAAACAGGCAGTTCTGCCATCCGCCAATGCCGTGCAGCAAGCGCCCGTCGGAGTGCGTCACCACGTTGGCGTTGAAGTTCACGTCAACTTCCGTCGCGCCCAATACCACCGCATCGACCAGCGAAGCGAAGTTTCCCTTGCCGTGATAGTTGTACGAAGTGAACGGCGAAGTGGCCACGTGCCGCGGATCGTTCGCTATCGACTTCACGCCATCGAGATCGAATGTCTGCCCATCCAGGATGTAATCCGTCAGCCCTTCCTGCAGCAACTCGACCAGGAATTTCGTCGATCCGCCGCGAACGAAGCGCGCCTTCACTCCATCCTGCTTCATCATTTGTTTCAGATACTCGACGAATGCCAGCGCGATTCCGCCCGCTCCCGCCTGGAACGAGAATCCATTCTTCATGATTCCCGCTGCCCGCAGAAACCGCGCCACCAGCTCCGCGATCCGCAGCCGGTCCGGCGAACGCGTAATCTGCGTCGTGCCGGAAACAATTTTCTCCGGATCGCCAATCGATTCCACTTCCACCACAAAGTCCACGTTGTTGCCCTGAATCTGCCAGGGCACGCAAGGAAATGGCACAAGATTATCGGTGACCACGACGACGCGGTCGGCGTAGATCGAATCCGCCAGAGCAAAACCCAGCAAACCGCAGGCCGACTTGCCATGCGAGCCATCCGCATTGCCGAAAAAATCGGCGGTCGGCGCCGCAATCACCGCGACGTCAATGTGAACTTCTCCATCCTGAATCGCCTGGTAGCGGCCGCCATGCGAACGCAGCACCCCCATGCCGCGCATCTTCCCTTGCGTGCAGTAGTCGCCCAGTGGCCCGTTCATCGAGCCTTCGATGTGATGGATCACGCCTCTTTCCATCAGTCCGATCGCACTCTTCTGGGAAGGGAACGACGCGCTCGGGAACCACATCAGATCTTTGACGCCGATCCTCGCCGCCGCCTCCAGCGCCATCAGCGCCACTTTGTCGCCGTCGCGCAGATGATGATGATTCGAGATCACCATCCCGTCGCGCAGTCCGCACTTGCGCAGCGCCGTCTCCAGATCGGCCACGCGCTTATCGCCACTATCTGGATAATCTTTATTCGAGCGGATTGCCGGCGCCGCCTTCCGCCCGCGCGGCTGATATCTTCCCGCGCCCAGAAACGGAATCTGCGGCTTGCCGTTCACCATCGTCGGCACCGCCCGCCCGGCGGCGTTATGCGCCAGTTCTACTCTTTCTTTCGCGTTCGCACTCACGCTCACGAAATCACTCCCATCGCCTTCGCCCGCTCCACCAGCTTTAGCGCCCGCTGCACCACCGGCGGATCGATCATCTTCGAACCCAGACTCACCACCGCCAATCCCTTGCTCTGCGCTTCTTCAAAAGCGGCAACCACGTTCCGCGCCTTTTCGATCTCGACCGCGCTCGGTTGAAACGCCTCGTGGATCACGCGAATCTGTCCCGGATGAATGCAACCCATGCCTTCAAATCCCGCAGCCCGTGAGGCTTCTCCCCATCGTCGCAGGCCTTCCATGTCGGCGACATCGCTGAAGACCGAGTCAATCGCCTGCACTCCCGCCGCGTGCGCCGCATTCACCACGCGCGACCGCGCATATTGCGACTCGCGCCCTTCCCTGGTCTTCACCACGCCCAGATCGGCCGTGTAATCCTCAAGCCCAATCGTCAGCGCCGCAACGTTTTCGCTCGCCGTCGCGATGGCAAATGCGTTCTCGATCCCCAAAGCCGACTCCAGGATCGGCATAATCCAGATCGGCCGGATAATTCCGTTGCGCTCCTTGATCTCGGCGGTCATGCGATCCACTTCCCGCACCTGTTCAGGCTCCTCGGCTTTCGGAATCAGAATCAGATCCGGACTCTCGCCGACTACTTCCGCCAGATCTTCGAGTCCCAGCGGCAACTGGTTGATACGCACCATGCGTTCGCACGATCCGAAATCGACCGTCCGCAAAGTATTTCGCACCAGGATGCGAGCGGCATCTTTCTCTCCGCGATGCACCGAATCCTCCAAATCGAGAATCACCGCATCCGGCGCATGCAACGAGGCGTTGATGTAGTACTTCGGTTCAGAGCCCGGCAGATAGAGACGCGAGCGGCGCAACCGGTCTTTTTGCGACGACGGCGGCAGCGGATGCTGCTCCGGCAGCGAGCGTTTGCCGAGTGCGATCCCTGCGCGCCGTGCCGCGGCCTCGATCCGAGCCGCAATAACAAAAGGCAGCGCGCCTTCATCATGAATCGCAACCCGCGCGTGCTTCACCCCGAGTTCGCTCAGAACCTCTCGCGTCTGTTCTAGGATCGCCGAGCCGTAATAGGGCGCAACCCGCGACTCCAGTGAAATCTCAATCCCGCCGCTGTCACGCGCCTCAAAAACGACGTGCGCGTCCGATCGAATTTCTTCACCCCAATGGCCTGCCTCCGCAAAACGCGGGGACGTAATCTCGACAGCGCTGCTCATAATTTCCTCAACCGGATTTCTTCAACCAATGACGCAAAAGATCCGGGCCTGACTGCCCCTGTGATCCTCTATGCTCTCTGGTTATCTCACTTTCTCCAAAATCGCGTCCGTCATCTGCACTGTCGAAGCCGCACCCTGACTGATCGCTTTCGGACCACCCGTAAGACGCATCATATCGTATGTCCGCACCTTCCCTTCGCGCACTACTTCCGCAATCGCTTTGCGGATGCGATTCGCCTTCGCGTCTTCACCAACATGATCGAGCAACATCGCCGCCGAAAGAATCATCGCAATCGGATTCACGATCGGCGGATTCAGCTCGGCATACTTCGGCGCGGACCCGTGTGTCGGCTCGAACACCGCGACGTCATCCCCAATGTTGCCCGACGCCGCGAATCCCAACCCACCCACCAGTCCCGCAAACGCGTCGGAGAGAATGTCGCCGAACAGATTCGAGGACACGATTACGTTGTACTCCTCTGGATTCTTGTTTAGCCACATCAGTTGCGCGTCAATGTTCGTCGACCAGAGCGCGATGCCCGGATAATTCTTTGCAACCTCTTTTGCCACTTCTTCCATCATGCCCGAAGTCTCGCGCACCACATTCGGTTTCTCGCAAATCGTGACGCCCTTGAACCCGCGTTTCTTCGCATATTCGAAAGCCGCGGTCACGATACGCTGCGCCGCCTTGCGAGTGATGATGCGGCAACTCACCGCCAACTCCGGGCCGGGCACGTTGGCAAAAGCCTTGAACCTGGGATGGCTGTTCAATGCGGCGCGCACGATCTCTGGAGGATTTGTCCACTCCACGCCTGCGTACATACCCTCCGTGTTTTGCCGGAACACGGTGGTGTCGATGCGCGGCTCGTCGAAGCCGCCATCCGTTTTCTTCCGAATGTAATTCAGCGGATTGCCCGTGAACCCGACGCACGGCCTCATGCAGATATCCAGATTGAATTTCTGCCGCATGGTCACAATCGGTGAGTAATAAACGTAACCCTTCCCCTGTAGCTCGGGTTTAAGCTCCGCCTGCGCTGCTTTGTTCGGCTTCGAAGTGATCGCGCCAAACAATCCCAACTTATGCTTGGTGAGTAACTCGATAGTCCGCTCCGGCAAAGCGTTGCCCTGCGCGCGCCAGCAGTCCCATCCGATATCGGCATGAATATACTCAGCGTCAAACCCGACTGCTTTCAGAACCCGCAACGATTCCGGCAGAACCTGGTTGCCAATGCCGTCTCCCGGCATGGTAATAACTGTGTATTTCGCCATGATTGCTCCTTAGAGTATCTACCGCCAAGACGCCGAGGGTGCCGGACAACTCAAATACTTTCTACAAACTCTGTCATCCTGAGCAAAGCGAAGGACCCCTACATTTCTCGGCGTCCTCCGCGATCTCCGCGGTTAAGTCTTTACGCCAAGCCCAGCCGCTTCGCCACCAGATTCTCCACTCCGCCGGCAATCACCAGCGACTGCGGCACGCTGCCCAGCGCCGGGAAAGTAAACTTCTCTCCGTTCCATGAAATCGTGCTCGAAGTGAAATCAATGTCAACCTCATCTCCCGGAATTATCGTCTTCTGCTTCGCCGCGATCTCCTTCGCAAACTGCTCGCGCACGCGCGCCACAAATTCCGGCACTTCGATACACAAAAAGCCATTGTTGAACGCATTCCGCAGATAGGTCTGCGAAAAGCTGGCCGCGATCACCAGCGGAATGCCTTTCGCCTTCAGGCACGTGACCGCCTGTTCGCGGCTCGACCCCGTGCCGAAATTGAACTGGCCGACGATGACGTCGCCCGCCTTCGTGCGCGCGGCAAACTGTGGGTCGTAATTCTCCATCACCACCTTCGCCATCATTTCCGGAGTCATGTCGTCGCGATAGGTGTAGTCCTTGCCGTAAATCGCATCGGTGTTGACGTTATCCTGCGGCATGAACACCAGCCGCCCCTTCACGCGCTGCGGAAAGCCCGCCAGGATTTCAACCCTCTCCGCCCCGCCCGACGCGGTCGCCAATTCGGTGTAGACGCGCTGGGGCGCCTGGTTCGCGAACTCATGCGGCCCGCGAATATATCCGGCAACCGCCGAAGATGCCACTACCTCCGGACTCGCCAAATAGCACTTCGCATCGCGTGATCCCATGCGGCCCTTGAAGTTTCGATTCGTCGCCGAGATTCCGACCTCGCCCGCCTCAAGCAATCCCACGCCCAGCCCGATGCACGGCCCGCAGCCCGACGGCAACGCCTGCGCGCCCGCGTCCGTCAACGTCTGCCAGATGCCGCGCTTCTCAGCTTCTTCCTGCACCCACTGACTGGCTGCGCTCAAGTAGAACTTCACGCCCAGCGCAATTTTCTGACCTTTGAGCACCTTCGCCGCCGCGGCCAAATCTTCCAGCCGCGAATTCACGCAAGAAATCAAGTACGCCTTCTGGATCGCAACTTTGGCCTTCTCAATTTCAGCGAGCGACTGCATCGTCTGCACCGTGTCGGGCCCCGAAACATGCGGAGTCACCTGCGCAAGATCGAGCGTAATTCGCGCCGCATAAACCGCATCCGCATCCGGCGCTACAGGATTTGTCGCCCAGCCCTCGATGTCTTTTTCTGAAAACCGCTCGATACCCATCGCTTTGAGCCGCTGGTAAACGCCGCGCAAATACTGGATCGTAACCGCGTCCACCGGAAACCAGCCCACCAGCGGGCCCCACTCCGTCGTCATATTCGAAATCGAAAGCCGCGCATCCATCGAGAGCGACGCCACTCCCGGCCCCGTAAACTCGACCGCCGCATTCAGGCATTCGTCGTGGTTATAAAGGCCGCACAAAGTGATAATGACGTCCTTGCCCGTGACGCCCTCCGGCAACTTGCCTTCGAGCACGACCTGAATCGACCGCGGAATCTGCCACCAGAATTCTCCCGTGGCCCACACCGCCGCCGCATCCGTGCGAACAATCGGCGTTCCAATCGCGCCCAGCGCGCCATACATGTTGGAATGCGAATCCGATGCGACCACGAACGAACCGGGAACCACATACCCGCGCTCCACCATGATCTGGTGCCCAATGCCCGATCCCGCCGGATAGAAATCCACGCCCTGCTCTTTCGCGAACGCTTCAATCGCGCGGTACTTCTTCAGGTTCGCTTCATCCCGATTCTGGATGTCATGGTCGAGCGCGAACGTAAGCTGCCGCGGATCTTTCACCTTCTTCGCGCCAATGCCCTTGAACTTGCTCATCACCGCCGAGGTGTTGTCGTGGGTCATGCAGCGGTGCGGACGAATCGTCAGGAAATCCCCCGTCCGAAGCGGCCGCGCCGGTCCGTCGGTCATGTGTTTCTGCGCGATCTTTTCAACGATGGTCTGACCCATGATGAACTCCCGATCACTCACCTCTTCCGCTTCAACTCGAATCCCAAATACATCATTTGCCCAACATGGTGGTGCAGATGCGTCGCGCACGCCAGGACCGTGCCAAATCGATCTTGAGCGTCCGCGCCCACTGCCGAGTATTCCTTTGACCAGTCTTCCGCCGACTGGCTGTTGATCGCACCGAGTACCATCTCAATCGCCTCATCGAATTTCTGCAACACTTCTGCTTTGGATGGCCGCGTGGCGTCGGAAAACTCCAGCGGGCGGTCCCGCACATAGCCCGTTCCCGCAATCTGCGCCCCGATGTAGTAATTCAAGTTACCCGTGAGATGCAGCACGAGATGGCCAAAGCTATTTCCGAAGGCGAAGGGCTTGGCCCAAAACTTTCCGTCGCTCAGCGGCGCCGCCAGCTCGCGAACGTCGCCCGCCAGTTCCATGTAACGCGCCGTCAGGCTCGATGCGATCGTTTCTTTCAGATCAGCCATCCTTCACTCCTCAACGTCGATTCTTACTCTCGGCTTTCGCCTTGGGCTTCGCAGCCTTCGCTTTGCCCCGTGCCGCTTCTTTCTTCACATCCGCTTTCATCAGCGCCATCAGTTTCGAGACCGACGCGCACTTCTCCAAATTCCAAATCGCGTCAATCAGCTTGCTCTGCGCCTTCGCGGAAAGCACGCCTTCCGCCAGCGCGCGGAACTTCTCTTCAATCTCCGCATCGCTCAACGGATTTCGTGGATCGCCCTTCGGATAGTCAAGCTGCTCCGAGAATTTCCGCCCGTCGGTGGTGGTGATGTTCACAATCACCCGCTGTAGCGCGGGAAACACCTTCTCGATCTCTGGATCTGCAACGACTTCCACTTTTTTCAGCTGCGCCCGAATCGTCGGATCCATGATCTTCTTCATCTCGAATTGCGCCGGCGTCACTTGCCGGTCCACCACTGCCGCTGCAATCACGAAGGGCAGCGAATGGTCCGCCGTCTCCTTGGTGCGCGGATCGTACTTGCTCGGGTCGGAAAGAATGTCAGCCGCGCGCGCCAGCGAACGGATCTGAATCTTCTCCACTTGCTCCGGACGCAGATCGTTGCCCTTAACCAGGTCAAGCGTCGCCGAAATCGGAGCGTGCGTCAGCGCTTCGGTCGGGAAAAACTTCATCCCGCATTGCGTGATGCGCCACGACTCGCCGAGTCCATCGGTCAGCAAATTCTGTTTCCACTCCGGACCGAAGCAGTGCACCAATCCTTCCTTGCCGTCGATTACGTGCTCGGGGCCGCTGTAGCCCCGCTCGGCCAGCAGCGCCGCCAGAACGCCGCTCTGCGTCGCCAGCGGATCGACGGTGTTCTTCATCATCGTCAGCTTTCCCGCGGTCACCGCGCCCATCGTGCAATGCCGCGAAGCTGAAATGCCGATCGCATGTTGAATCTGTTCCCAACTCAAATGCAACGCGCGTCCCGCGACAATCGGCGACACAAACGCGGTCAGCGTAGCATGATGCCATCCGCGCTCGCGGATGCCCGGAAACGCCGCCTCGCAAAATCGCATCTCGAATTCGTGGCCCAGCACAAATCCAACAATCAATTCCTTGCCATCGCCTTTGGCGCGCTCGCAACACGCCATCGCCGCCGGAAAAATATCGGAAGGATGCGATGGATCCTGCTTCCAATAAATGTCGTTGTAATCCATGCAGCGAATCATCAGCGTATTCGCCAGCGACGCCGAAACGGCGTCCATCTTTTCGCCCGTGCCAATCACGGTCGCCGGCCCGCGCCCGGCAATCTCCTTCAGCACTTCGAGCGCGATGATCACGTCATGCTGCCGATATCCGCCCAGCGCGCAGCCCACCGAATCGAGCAGAAAGCGCTTGGCCTGGTACACCGCGTCCTCGGAGAGTTGCGCGTATTGAAGCCCCGCAGCCCAGCGGGACATGGTCGCAGTGATGGTTTCTTTGCTGGTAGTTTGTGGTGTCGACAAGGACATCTCCTCGATGAATTCAGTCTTCAGCCGTCAGCAAATAATCCTGAGACCTGAGACCTAACACCTGAGACCTTACCTCACGTTCTTCGGGTTCTTAAACGGCAGAAACGCCATGAAATCGGCGTGATGCACAATGAACGCTTCCGTCGTGCGCTTCACCAGATCGCCTTCGGCGGCGTGCGCGGCGATGATGTGGCACACTGCGTCCGGCACGCCGCACTCCATCGCCAGCGCGACCCCGGTAAACGGATGTCGCAACGCTTCTCCACGCTCGCTCTGCCGGCTCTTCCCGTCCGGACCGATTTCATACTCCAGCAACTTGCCGACGTCCGCCAGGATCGCGCCTGCAATTACCACGTCCGCGTCGATCGGCAGCGCTCGCCCCATGAAGTCCGTCATCGCTTTCGCACTGTCGCGCGCAATGTGCACCACGCAGCGCTTGTGCTCCATGAAGGTGATCGGGCAATTCGGAACGAGCAGAGTAAAAGGAATCCGATTCAGGTCATCGGCCTTCAGGGGACTGCGCTCGAGAGCCTTGATCCAAGTTTGCGTCACCTGCTCCCGCAGCTTGGCATCGCTGATCCACTGAATTTCCGGCCACAGTCGTTCGACGGCCTCCCGCATGGCAGGACCTCCCTTACAAGACTCACTAGATTATCGGAGCCGATGCGGATGCGTCGAGGGGACGTGGCTTGCGGCCAAGCGCACGGAAGTTCAATTCGAAAAAATCAACCGTAGAGACGCGGCTTGCCGCGTCTCCGCTCGCGCCACCATTTCCTCGACTCGCCGCGAGAGACGCGGCAAGGCGCGTCTCTACACAGGAAGCCGCGTCACGTTCAGCGAGACGATTCCTTCTCGATCGGCAGCAGCTCAATGCTGCAACCCGCAGCCCCGCAACTCACCACTCCCCGGCGAACGATCTTCACCGACGACACATCCGGAAATCTCACGGGGAAATCGTTCTCCCGGAGTTGCTCCGCCGCCGAACGCAGGCTTTCGTCGCCATCAACAAACTCGGCCCGCTCCGGACGAGGCGAGCTGTCGAACACGAGGTTGAACCGCGCCGAAACTGGCTTGCTTGTGATTGCGCCGAGTTTCACCGTGCGCGCTTGCACTAGCTCCGCCGGAGCCTGTGCGAGTTCTTTCTCGGCCGTAGCGGGATCGCCAGCCAGCTTCGCCAAGCGCGCCCGCGAACCCTGCACGTCGCTTCCGCCCGCCGCCGCGGCCAGCGCATACATGTGACGCGCCTTCTCCGGCTGCCCCTGCTTTTCGAGCACCTGCCCCAGCCGGTTCGCGACCGTCCCCGACTGGCTCAAGAGCCATGCCGACGTGAGGAACTGCATCGCTGCCAGATTTTCACCGCGCTGAAATTTTGCCCATCCCATCCGCGCCCACGCCAGCGCCACCAGTCGCATCGACGAAAACGCCGACGGCCCCAACCGGTCCAACTCACCCGAATCGAACTGTCCTCCAATGTCGTACAGCACCTGCTGCGCATCGTTCTCGGTTTGCGTTGGATCAATGTCGTTTCTTAATGCCGACGCGAAGATATCCTGGCCCGAATCCGCGCCCGCGCTCCCCGTCAATCCCTTCATCAACTCTTGCGCTTGCGATTTCTCTCCCAACCGCCCATACACCTGCGCCAGCGCCATCTTCGTTTCCGGATCATCCGGAGGAAGCGCGGCAGCCGCTTCCAGTTCCGTGCGGGCGTCGGCATCGCGTCCCAACTGCGCCAGCAACAAGCCGAGATTCTTGAGCGTCGCTTTCTCGTATGGAGTCGCCTCCAACTGCCTGCGATAAGCCCCGATCGCCTCGTCGGTCTTCCCCGTTTGCTGCAGCTCCATCGCGAGCTCGCCATTCGCGTGCTTGTGATTCGGATCGAGCTCGTTCTGCTTGCGGAACGCCGCGATCGCCTCCGCATGATTATTGGCTCCGGCGTATGCCAGTCCCAGGTTATACCACGCATCCTTCATCCCTGGATTCGCCAGGCTCGCATCCGCGTCCACCGCTCGCTTCAGCAGGTCAATCGCGGTTCGATAATCCTTGCTCTTCAGCGCTTTCACTCCCGCTTTATGCAGCTCCGCGGGAGTTCCTTCCATCTTCGAAGCCGTCTGCGCCCCTTGTCCAAGTGGCGTCAGGATCGTGCACGACAACAACTGGTCCTGATCGCTTTGCGTTGCATTGCGAAACGATTCGTAGTCCGCGCGCCGCGCCGCCGCCAGCTCGTTCACCTTCACGACAAGTTTGCGCTCGCCTTCCAAGATCCCCTTGTTCTGCGAATACGTCGATGAATAATCGCCATAATCGCGCGCCATTTTCACCGCGGTCGGCGTGTGCACCGTGTAGTTGGAGGGAAACTGCAAGCGGACCCGGTAGTCCATTTCACCCGCGGGGCCGATGTCCATCGGCTCGGTGCTCTTTTCCGACGCTCGAATCGCAGGCATGCCCAGCGGCGGGATCGGACGAAAATTCACGCTCGCCGACGGCACTATAAAATACCGGTCCTGGTGCAGGCGATACTTCAGATGAAAAGGCTTGCTCGTGTCCTCGATGGGATCGAGTTGAACGTCATCGACGTCACCCGGCAAGCCCCAACTCGCGGAGAGAACTTTCGCGAAGTCCTTCCACTGCGCCTGCGAAAATCGACGAAAGCTTGCGCGCATCGGCCAATCGCGATCTCCCTGGGCCGTGACCTCGAGCGTCGCATCGAGCGCGCCGAACTCGCTGAACTTGCCGTCGAGCGTGAAGTGCATGAAGGTCTTGATCGGCGAATCCGCCGGCGTCCGCTGCAATCCTCCCTCGCTATCCTCCGACGCCACCACTGCCTGTTTGTTTCGCAACTGATAAAGAATCAGACCAAAAGGTGTCACTTCAGGAGTCGTATCCAGCCAGGTCAGCCCGGTTCCCGTCCCCAGTCGAGCCGCCGTGATCACGTGATCGAACTGCGCCGGCGAGGGAACATCCACATCCAATTTGCGCGAGCTGTTGATTAGCACCGGATAACTCTGAATTCCCTCCGCCCGCAGCAACGCGGAAAACAACGTGTGTTTGTCCTTGCAGTCGCCGTAGCCATTCTGCAGAACGTCGGAGGCCGAGTGCGGCTGATAACGCCCAACTCCGAGGGAGATGCTCACGTAACGCACATTCCGCGCCACGAAATCGTAGAGCCGTCGCGCCTTCTCGGTGGGCGTGTCCGCTCCCTTGGCAAGCTCCTCGGCTTTTTTTCGCACGCTGTCGTCCACCGTCATGCGCTCGCCCTGCAGTTTGGCGTACCATTCGGCGACCTGCTTCCAGCCGGTGAAAGTCGTCAGCTGCACATCCGGGCCGGTCTCCTCCTCCGCCTCGTCCTTATCTTTATCTTTGTCGCGTTCCGGTTGGATGTCCTTCACCACCCAGGTGTAAACGCGCCGGTCTCCAGTCTCCTGAATTTCCGGCTTTCGCGCCGGCGTCTTGAGCTTCACTTCGCGCGACTTCGGGACGTCAATCTCCAGTCGGTCTTCGTTGACCACCACCCCCTTCGGAAATGTGGCTTCGTACCAGAAGTTTCCCGCGGCCAGCGGCGTGAGAACCCGCGTCACCGTTCGGTATTCCAGCGTGTCCCCGGGCTGCAGCGCCGCCACCGAAATATGCCGCTGCCGGTAGTCGCTGTACATCGGAGCTTCTTTCAGCACATCGGGAGCGAAATCCTGCGCCGTCGATTCCGGCGTCACCACAACCTGCCCATCCGGCTTGCGCACGCGGACGTATTCGACCTCCAACTTCTCGGTCGCCGATGAGTATCCGAAAACCAGTTGGCCGAATTCTTCCACGCCCGCCTGGCTTTGAATTTGAACCACGGCCTCGGTCTCACTGACTTCGGTTCCGTCGTTTTCAAAGCGGACACGATTCAAGATTCGCTCAAAGACCGCGGCCTCTTCAGCGTTATTCGTTTTCGGCTTGGAAGAAGATGAAGGTGCGGCCTGCGCCAGAACGTCCGCGGCCGTCACGCAGACGATCAAGTAGACGAGCGAGAGGCGGAAAAGCAGGTACGACCCACGATAAGACATATTGCAGTTTTTACGCCGTGCCCAGCATAAAATCAAACGAACTGGGATGAATTTCAACGAAGTTATTTGCCTCCTTCGATCCCGATTTGCTTCTGCGGTTCGGTCGCCGCACAGGAAGTCACGCAGGGCCCGTAACGGTTCTTGCGTGTCCCCGCCTGGCAGCCGGGTACTCAAGTCACTTGTCATCTATGTGCTATCCTGATGATCTTGAAGCAGTTGCACCGGGTCATGGCCGTGGTGTGTCCTCCGAAAGACCTGGGCATTGGGTATGGAGCTTTTTCTTAATCTGTGTTGGCTCTCTCTGTTGCTGCCCGCCTGGCTGCTGTGGCGGCAACGGACTTCTGCGTCCGGTTCAGGTCATTTGGCGGCGCGCCCGCTCGTCTTCGCTTGCGCTCTCGGCTGCGTTCTCGTGTTGCTGTTTCCCATGATCTCGGCTACCGACGACCTGCACCCCATGCGGTCCGAGATGGAAGAATCGAAACGCGCCTTCCGGCATCCCGATCATTGCGCCTGCACAATTCATGCGCTGACTCATTCCGCGCAACCCGTTCTGTCCAGTTCCGCTTCGCTCACGCCCGCATTCGAGCAGCTCGGCACGGTGTTCCCGTTTATGCTGCAAACGCTCGGAACTTTCTCCGCCCCTGCGCCCACCGGCCGCGCTCCTCCTTCCGAGCATCCAATTTTGCTGTAGATCCGAAGTCAGTTTTGTTTTATTAGTCCGGGAAATCCCGAGGATTTTCGCAGTCACGCGCATTGGGCGATCCGCCTTTCCCCGATGCGCACGGAGCGCGCGATGTTCAAGTTTCACAATTTCAGTCTGGCCGCATGGCTGTGGCTGATGACTGCAGCGGCCGTCAGCGCCTCGGCGCAGCAGACCCTCACCTGGGAGCAGGTCCGTCTGCGTTTTGAGCGGAACAATCCCACCCTGCTGGCAGGCAAGCTGAGTATTGACGAATCCAAGGCCCAGGAGATCACCGCCTTTCTACGCCCCAACCCAAGCCTGTCACTGGGAGTCGATCAGATCAATCCGTTCAGCGGTGGCCCGCCTCACAGCACGTTCGGGTCCCTGTTGACGACGGCATCCACCAGCTATCTGTATGAGCGCCAGCACAAGCGGGAGTTGCGACTGGAGAGCGCGAAAGAGGAGACGGCCATCGCCGCTTCCACCCAGGATGACCTGGAAAGAAATCTTCTGTTCAGCTTGCGCGGCGCATTCGTCGAAACCCTGCAGGCAAAAGCGGTTCTAAACGTAGCCAAGGAAAACCTGGCCTATTACGACCATGTGCTCGACATCAGCCGGGACCGCTTCAAGGCAGGCGATATTGCGCAAATCGATCTGGACCGTCTGGAGCTACAGCGGGTGCAATTCGAGTCGGACTTACAAACCGCCGAGGTCAACCTCCGAACCGCAAAGATACAGTTACTAATGCTTCTGAACGACCGCACTCCCGTCGAACAATTCGACGTAACCGGGCCATTCGACTTCAGCGACCAGATCGCACCGCTCGACGACTTCCGCAAGATTGCGGTGGACACGCGGCCCGATCTGCGGGCAGCGGTGCAGGCAGTTGAAAAGGCCAAGACTGACCACAAACTCGCGGTCGCCAATGGCTCGACCGATCCGACCTTCGGTTTTGACGTGGGCCGCAATCCTCCCATCGACCAATATATTGGCTTCAATGTGAGCATTCCGCTGCGGATCTTCGACAGGAATCAGGGCGAGAAGCTCCGCACGCAATTAGACATCGATCGGAACCAGAAACTGCTCGATGCCGCCCAGGCGCAGGTATTCAGCGATGTCGATTCCGCCTACGCGACGCTCAACAGCAATTTGATCTTGCTGCGGCCCTACAAAGCGAAATATCTGCAACAGGCGGTGCGAGTCCGCGAAACGGTTACTTTTGCATACCAGCATGGAGGCGCGTCTTTGTTGGACTTTCTGAGCGCGGAGAACGACTACCGCAGCATTCAACTCAATTACGTGAACTTAGTCGGCTCTTATTTGACGTCCGCGAGTCAGTTGAATCTCGCGGTGGGGAGGGAGGTAATCCAATGACAAGTGTAAGAGAACATGCTCGCCTTAGTATGTCGGTGTGGTTGGTGTTTTTGATGGGAGCCCTCTTTTGTGTTGCGCTAACTCTTGCGCTGGCCGGTTGCGGCGAAAATAAAGCCGACCCGAAGGCCGAGGCCCCGCCTCCAGCAACCGTCGAGCCTGACCTGGATGCCAACAACTTCAAAGTGGATCACCCCGAGCAGTTCCCATTGGTGACGGCGGTTGAGCATAAGGCTGCACCCGCACTGAATGTCACCGGCGTGGTGCAGCCCGATGTCGCGCGTGCCGTGCCCGTGATCTCGTTAGCCGCAGGACGAGTTATAGAAATCAAGGCCAGACTGGGCGACACCGTGAAAAAGGGCCAGTTATTGCTGAGAGTTCAGAGTAACGATGTCTCCGGCGCTTACCAGACGTATCGCAAAGCAGTGAACGACGAGATACTAGCGCGTCAGCAGCTCGAACGAGCGCAGGTTCTTTACGACAAGGGCGCCATCGCGAAAAGCGCTCTCGAACAAGCCGAAGACGTTGCACTAAACGCCAAGGCCGGTCTGGATGCCTCCACCGAACAGTTGCGGCTTCTCGGCATCGACAAAGACCACCCATCGGGCATTGTCGACATTACCGCTCCCATCTCGGGCGTGATCACCGACCAACAAGTTACCAACGCGTCGGGCGTTCAAGGATTGGGCTCCCCGAATCCGTTCACCATCTCCGATCTTTCTTATGTCTGGATCGTCTGTGACGTTTACGAAAACGATCTCGACGCCGTGCGCATCGGTGAGTACGCGGATATCCACCTGAACGCCTATCCCAACCAGGTCTTGAAAGGCCGGATCGATAACATCCTGCCGGTTCTCGATCCCAATCTCCGCACTGCGAAGGTTCGGCTCGAAGTCCCGAACCCCGGAATGATGCGGGTGGGAATGTTCGTTACCGCGACGTTCTATGGTAAACAGCCCGAAACGCGGGCCGCGGTTCCCGCCACCGCCATTCTGCACTTGCACGATCGCGAGTGGGTTTACACGCCGGTGAGCACAGGGCATTTCAAACGCCTGGAAGTGGTCACGGGAAAGATGCTTCCCGGCAATCTACAGGAAGTTGTTTCAGGTATCAAACCCGGAGATCAAGTGATTTTGAATGCTCTGGTACTGCAAAACACGTTGGAGCAATAAATGGGAGCAATAAATGATTCGTCGAGTCGTTGATTTTGCTCTTAACAACCGCCTGCTCGTGTTGGGCTTCGCACTGCTGCTTTTCGCCGGGGGCATCGTCGCGTTCCACGACCTTCCCATTGAGGCTTATCCCGACGTCGCCGACAACTACGTTGAGATCATTACGCAATGGCCGGGAATTTCGGCCGAACAAATCGAACAACAGGTCACCATTCCGCTCGAAATCGTCATGAACGGCATCCCGCACGTCGTGCATCTGCGTTCGTTCTCACTCTTCGGGCTCTCCGACCTGAAGCTGATTTTCGACGACCAATCGGACAACGACTGGAATCGCGAGCGCGTACTGGAGCGGCTGAGCCAAGTCACCCTGCCGCCCGGTGTACTGCCACAAATGGGCACGGATTGGAGCCCAGTCGGCCAGATTTATTTCTTCACCCTGCACAGCACCAATCCCGCCTATGACCCGATGGAGCTGAAGTCCATTGAAGACTGGGTCGTCGAAAAAAGCTTCAAATCCGTACCCAACATTGTCGACGTTGCCAGCTTCGGCGGCCCCACCCGCGAATACCAGGTTCGCGTTGACCCCAACAAACTCGTCGCCTACGGCCTGAGTCTGGCCCAGGTCGAGCAGCAACTCACCAACAACAACGTGAACGCCGGCGGAAGCTTCATACAAGAAGGTCTGCAGCAGATCAACGTGCGTTCCGTCGGACTGGTCGACCGTGCCCAGGACATCGAACGCACGGTCATCATGACCAGGAATGGCACGCCGCTCCGCGTGAAGGATATTGCGGTCGTTTCGCAAGGTCCGAAGATTCGGCTCGGCCAGTTTGCCAGGGCCATTCATCGCGAGGACGGAAAGATCGTCGATAACGACGACGTCGTGTCAGGCATCGTGCTCTTGCGGAAAGGCGCAACGGCCGAGAAGGCGCTGAATGGCGTTCACAAGAAAGTGGAAGAGCTCAACCAGCACATTTTGCCTCCGGGAGTTAAGGTCGTCCCTTTCATCGATCGCAGCGATCTGGTTGGCTTCACCAGTCACACCGTGCTTCACAACCTCACAGAAGGAATGATCCTGGTATCGGTCGTTCTGCTTCTATTTCTGGGTAATGTTCGAGGCGCCATCATCGTCGCCGCAACCATTCCGTTTGCTCTCCTGTTTGCGGCCATTTGTCTGGACTTGAGTCGCATTCCCGCCAACCTTCTGTCCATTGGCGCATTGGACTTCGGCGTGATCGTGGAAGGCGCCATCGTGTTGATCGAAAACATTGTGCGCCATTTAAGCCATGCCAATGGGACCCAGACCTCTACCGAACGGATCAGTTTTGCCTCGCATGAAGTACAGCGCCCGGTGTTCTATGCCATCGTCATCACCATTACGGCCTTCTTGCCGATCTTTACGCTGCAACGTGTCGAAGGCAGGCTCTTCCACCCCATGGCTTGGACCGTAGCCTTCGCGCTGCTGGGGGCGTTGCTCTTCTCGATCCTTGTCGCACCCGTGCTGGCCAGTTTCGCCTTCCAGAAGGGAGCGCGCGAATGGCGTAACCCGGTCATGACCTTCGTGACTGAGCGATATGGCGTTGCCCTGCGCTGGGCGATTCGACGGCGCGTGATTACAGTCGGCGTGTGCGTGCTTCTGGTGGCCCTGGGGAACTACCTGGCTTTCAGCGGCATCATCGGTTCCGAATTTCTGCCCCACCTGGATGAAGGCGCTCTCTGGGTGCGTGGCACGCTGGCGCCCAGCACCGGCCCGGACGAGGGCATCCGCATCGCGAACCAGGCCCGAATCGTGCTTTGCTCCTTTCCCGAGGTGCCGCAATGCACCAGCCAGGTGGGGCGCCCGGACGACGGAACGGATAACACCGGCTTCTTTAACACCGAGTATTTCGTGGACCTGAAACCGAAAGAACAGTGGCGGCCTGTCTTTCACGAAAATAAGGACGAATTGATCGCCGCCATGAGTCGCGAACTCGACAAAATCCCCGGCGTCGTCTGGGGTTTTTCCCAGCCTATCGAAGACAACATGGAAGAGGCTGTGAGCGGAGTGAAAGGCGCGCTGGCCACGAAGATCTACGGCGACGATTTGAAAGTTCTCGAAGCGAAGAGCGACGAGATCGTCGGCATCATGCGAAAAATCAATGGCATTGAGGATCTTGGAGTTTTTCGCGTGCTCGGCCAGCCCAATCTGAACGTGACGGTGGACCGCGATGCGGCCGCCCGTTACCAGATCAACGTGGCGGACGTGCAGGATGCGGTTCAGACCGCGGTTGGCGGCAACGCGCTCACCCAGGTCCTCAAGGGCGAGGCGCGATACGACCTCGTGATGCGCTATCTCCCGCAATACCGGGATACGAAGGAAGCGATCGAGAGCATTCGCCTGCTATCGCCCTCCGGGGAACGGGTATCGCTCGCACAGCTCTGCAAGATCAGCGTGACGGATGGCGCTTCGGAAATCTATCGCGAGGGCAATCGCCGTTATGTTGCCATCAAATATAGCGTCCGCGGCCGCGACCTCGGCAGCACGGTGAAAGAGGCGATCGAAAAGGTGAACGCACAGGTCAAATTGCCCACCGGATACAGCATCGATTGGGAGGGAGAATACGAGAGCCAGAAGCGCGCCAACCAGCGGCTGATGATCGTACTGCCCATCACGATCCTGCTGATTTTCGTCATCCTTTACACCATGTTCAAATCCTTCAAATGGGCAATGTTGATTATGGCGACCGTTGCCGTCGCACCCATTGGCGGCCTGCTTGCTCTCTGGTTCACCGGCACGAATTTCAGCGTTTCCTCGGGCGTGGGTTTCCTGGCGCTGTTTGGCGTGTCCGTGCAAGCCGGAGTCATCATGCTGGAATACATCAATCAGCTTCGGGCGCGGCGCTACTCTATAGAGGACGCCGCAGTTGAGGGGGCCGTGCTCCGGCTGCGGCCCATCATGATGACCATGCTGGTGGCAACTCTAGGACTGCTGCCGGCTGCTCTCTCGCACGCCATTGGTTCCGATTCTCAGCGCCCCTTCGCGATCGTTATCGTCGGAGGCCTTATCGCAGCCCTCATCATGAGCGTCTTCCTGCTGCCCACGTTGTATGTGTGGATCGCGGGCGAGCGTGATGTCCTTCCCGCGGGCGAAGAAGGATTCGAGGTTGGCGAGCACGTGGATTAGGAGTGATCGGGTAAGGTCAGAGGTCGGATTGCAGAGGTGAACCCGCAAGAGTCAACCCGACAGCTTTTACCTCTGCAATCTGACCTCTCACCTCTGACCTTCACTGGCCGTTTCTTGCTTTTTGGCGATTCTTCCGCTAGATTTCATCTTTCCCCTGATCTGAGGAGTAGCGGTTATGAAGCAGAGCTATATTGGGCTCGCCTTGGGCGCGCTGGTGGCAGTGGGAGCGGTCTTGAGCCTGCCAAGTTGCGGGCACGACCAGAAGCTGGTGAGCCTTGAGATTCAGCCTGCTACCTTTACTTTTCTGGAACCGTATCCGACGGGGACGGAACAGTACACCGCGACCGGTACGTATATCCATCCCCCGGCGACGATGGACGTCACCAGTCAGGCAACTTGGAAGATTGATGACGGAGTGGTTACGATGACGACCCCCGGCTTGTTCACTCCGGCGAACGGCTCCTGCGGCGGCGGGACCATCTCGGCAAGCGTTCCGGAGGGCACTGGCGGCGCGTCGAACATTTTGACCGCCTACGCAACGGTCACGGTGGACGATCCTAGCAACATCCTCTGTCCGGGCGGCGGCAAGCTGGCAACATTGAGCGTCGGCATAGTCGGGACCGGCTTAGTGACGAGTCTTCCGAGCGGGATCAGTTGCCCGAGCACATGTATTGCTACCTATGATGTGGGGAGCTCGGTCTTGCTCACCGCGAGCGACGGGAATTTTGTTAGCTGGCAAAACTGCCCGCAATCATCGGGCAGTTCTTGCGCGGCTACCATACCTTCGGGTGGTACTGCTGTGATTGCAACCTTCCAATGAAGGTGCGGACAACTCTGCCTCTATTCGTCTGTCAGCAACTTGCCCAGCGTAGGCTTGTGCCGCTCCGGTTTGGTCTTCTTGGCGGCGACGAGTTGGGAGGGTTTGGGACTGCCGACGCGCTCGCGAGCCATTTCGCGCACGATCTTGGCGGCGGAGAAGATTTTTTTCTTTCGCTTGCGCGGCATGATCGTAATTCCTCGCATCTTCGCACATTCGCTGCGCAAAAGTGCAATAATCTTAGGCTGGCGTCGGTTGGCGTGAAGTTCCAGCCCTTCGCAAAGACGCGAAGGGCGGGGGCACGCGCCGCCTTAGCCTAAAGCCGAGAGCCCAATCTATGGATGAGCGCGATTTTTTTGACGAAAAGTCCGATAAGAAGCTGGCAAATTTGAGTTGTCCGCATTGCCATCAGTCGGCGGAGTATGAGATCCAGTGGCTGGTGCGCACCAAAAAGAAAAATCTGCCGCCGCGGGCCGACGATCGCGACCGCGCGAAGTTCGCCAAGGCTCAGTCTTACATGCTGCGGCGAGACGACGTGATGATGTGCAAGAACATGCGCTGCCGCAAGCGCTTTGAGATTACGAGCGTGCAGAGCGTCGCGTTTCTGGAGTAGGGCGTCGTTCGCTATTCGCTATTCGTCGTTCGCCGTTCGTCCTTCGCTAATGGTTCGGCGCTCGGAACTTAATCTACGGTTGTATCTGCATTCGCGAACGACGAATAGCGAACAGCGAACGACGAGAACGAGGGTCGATCCGTGAAGATTTTGGTTTGCATGAAGCAGGTGCCGCAGAAAGACGCTCCGCTGAAGCTGAATGAGGCGGGGACGTGGATCCGCGAAGACGTTTCCTACGAAGTGAATGAGCCGGACGCGTTCGCGCTCGAAGAGGCGTTGCGGCAGAGGGAAAAGCACACTGGCGAGGTGGTCGTTATCACTGCTGGCCCGGCGCGGGCGATGCAGGTGCTGCGCGAGGCGCTGGCAAAAGGCGCGGACCGCGCCATCCACCTCGAGGGCGATGCTTTTGTCGCGCTCGATGCCTGCAACACCGCGCGGGCGATCGCGGCGGCCATCAAGGATGAGAAGTTCGACCTGATCTTTACCGGCTTGCAATCGGACGACTGCGGATATGCGCAGACGGGCGTCATTCTGGCCGAGATCCTCGGATTGCCGCACGCGACCATCATCATGCAGATTGAGAAAACCGCTGGCGGGATCCGCGTGAAGCGGGAACTGGAAGCCGGGTTCTTTCAGTTTGTCGACATGCCTTTGCCGGCGGTGCTGACCATCCAGTCGGGGATCAACAAGCTGCGCTATGCCACGCTGATCGGGATCAAGCAGGCAAAGATGAAACCGCTGCGCAAGGTGGCGCTGGCCGAGGTGCAGTCGGCCATGGGCGCGAATTTGCAGAAGATCGAGAAGCTGTACGTACGCCAGAAGACGAAGAATACCGAGTTTCTCGAAGGGCCTCCGGCAGAAGTGGCCAAGAAGCTGGTGGACAAGCTGAAGAATGAACTGCGGGTAATTTGAAAAAGCAAGTTCTCAGTTCCCAGTTCTCAGTTCTCAGTTCTCAGTGAAGAACTGGGGGGTTTTCTGAGAACTGGGAACTGAGAACTCATCATTATGGCTGACACTATCCTTGTCGTCGTCGAACAGCGCGAAGGAAAGCTAAACCGCGTCTCGTGGGAGACGATTACGGCTGGGCAGGCGATCACTGCTCAGACTGGATGGACGCTGGAGGCTGCGGTGCTGGGCTCGGACGTAGCTGCGATCGCAGGCGAGGTCGCCGAGAAGAACGTCGCGAAAGTGTATGACATCGAATCGGCCAGGCTCGAACCCTACACTCCAGACGCGTTTGCCTATGCGTTGAAAGCTTTCTTGGAGAAGCATCCGGCGAAGCTGGTGTTGATGCCGCATACCTACCAGGTGCGCGATTTTGTTCCGAAGCTGGCAACGGCTTTCGAAACCACGGCCATCAGCGACGCGATCGGGGCCAGGGTTGAAGGCGGGAAGCTGCTGTTCACGCGCCAGATGTTTCAGGGAAAATTTGTGGCCGACGTGAGTTTCGCGGGCTCGGGACCTTGCTTTGTCACATTTCAAAACGGCTCGTTCCGCGCCGATAAAGTCGTAGCGGGAGCAGCCGCGGCCCCGGTTGAAACGGTCAATGTCGATGTTCCGGACGGCGTGGTGCGCAACAAGCCGCAGGAAGTTTTCCAGGAAGCCAAGCAGGCGGTCGATTTGACGCAGGCTGAGATTATTGTGTCGGTGGGGCGCGGCATCAAGGAGCAGAAAAATATCGAACTGGCCAAGCAGCTGGCGGATGCGCTGGGCGGTGAACTCGCGGCGTCGCGTCCCATCTGCGATAACGGATGGCTGCCCATGGACCGCCAGGTCGGATCGTCGGGACAGACGGTCGCTCCGAAGCTGTATCTGGCGCTCGGAATCTCGGGGGCGATCCAGCACATTGTCGGCATGAAGGGTGCCCGCAGCATCGTGGCGATTAACAAAGATTCCGAGGCCCCGATCTTTGAGATTACGGATTATGCCGTGGTAGGAAATTTGTTCGACATAGTGCCGCCGCTGATCGAGGAAATCAAGAAGGCGAAAGCCTAAGGAGTCAAGGGATATTTACACTCGGGCCGGTTTTACTTTCTTCTTCTTTATCGTGGCATCTCGTATAAAAGATGCGCCCCACGGTGTCGATCGGCGGGATAGTGTACTCCTGCTTCTTTACTACTCCCTCTTTCTTTTTCTCCTCATAAAATTCGCGTAAACGCTGAAAGTCAGGACTGTCCAGTCCCTTTTGTCCCGACTGAGCTAAGACTTCTTTCATTTTCTCTTCGATTGTCATAGTCAGCTCCCTCTAAAACCACTTCCTTGTGTGCACGAAAGTTGGACTACCAATCTTCGCAATCCATTCTGTTATCAAATCGTTATACGAACGAATAATCGGCTGAAGTTTAGCATCACTTGAGTAGTCTTCGATCTTAATCTTGAGGAGGGTTCTCAGGGTTCCTATGCCGATCATCCTACCGTGTGAATGCCAGTATCGATTGTCGCCAAGCAACTTGGCAACCTCGTCAGCACGGTCCGTTTTCTCCTGGGGTGTAACGGGCTGACCGATCTTGCTTGGGTTTGTTTGATGCGTAGTCCAGTCCTTCCATTTGTATTCAGCAAGCCATTTTTTCAAAAGCGTAACAGTCAGGTTTCTGGCCTGTTCATACTGGCTGAGCATCGCCAAGTCTTGATTCTGCAGGATCAAAAATTCAGCATTGGATAGTGTCCCAGCGGTGGCCTTGGCAAACATTTCGTCCACTTTGTCTAGGTAGCCACGGGCAGGAACCCACTGTTTCCCATTCCAAACTTGCGGGTCAATTGGCCCCAAGGATGAGGAATAGTCCATGTAAATTCGGTCTCCGGACATACAGAAAATGGTGCCAGCCGACATCGCAAAATCGGGGACTACAAAACTAACATCCGTGTAATGGTAACGGATGATATCCACCAGCTTCTCAACCGCCTCTGCCGAACCACCCGGAGTATTCAGAATTATGACGAGCTTTTTTTGCTCAGGCTTGGATGGATCTGAAGGTTTCTTTAAATCTTCGACCAGATCCCGAAACGGTCTGATGATAGGGGTGTGAATCTCCCCATAGAAAAAAATTACGTCGGCGGCAAACACTTCTTCAAGCTTGCCGAGCTTCTCATTCATCAATTCCTTGAGCGAATTATCAAATGAGTTCACTATTTTCCACGACTCCATCGAGATTGTGCCGCAAAGCTAGCGATCTCTCTGCGTTTCTCGGGCGTTAGGGCCGCCGCCCGTGCCTTCCCTCCCTTGAGTCCCCCCATTCGTCCGAGTACAACGGCGGCTGGGTTTTTGCCATTCAAATCCAGACCTTCTGTGGCGCGTACCATTTCCACGGCAATTTGGGTCACAACTCTCTTGCTTGACCGCTTGTGCATGGTTCGAGTATTTCATGTTTGTGTATAAAGTCAACTGGCAAATTCTTGGTGGGGCATCCTCAGAAAATCCTTAGCTTTAGCGCAATTCATGCTTAACCGCGTTTGCAATTTCGACACCATCCGCTGATTAGCAAATATTCAAAAAACGCCAGGTGCCGGGTGCCCCACTCTAACGTCGCGCCTTTTGCGACGTTAGGGTGGGGATTTTGACTTCCGTCCTTCATTGCGGATCATCGCGAGTATCCGTCCGGGCGGTTTATGCCCTTAGGCCATTCCCTAAGCATCGTAGCCGGGACCGCCAGACGCCCCGCACTCTTTCCACAGCTTTTCCCAATTCCGGATCCCGGACGTCACCTTGATCGGCAACGGGAATCCGAGTTGATGCGCCAGCGTACACACCTGGCCGCGATGGTCGGGCTTCGTGAGAAAGCATGTAGCACAGCATTTCCAGGCCAACCGGCCAAGGCCGCTTCAACGTCAGCGGGGGTTTGCGCGGAGAAGGGTGTACGCGCCACACGATAGCTGGTGTTTTTCCTGGCAGCTCCTACTCACGACGGCCGTTCGCCGGCGGTTGGTTCCGGTAGATACTTTTGCAACGATTCCTGCGCATTATCATTGCCGTCGCTATCATTGCCGTCGTTTTCCGCAGTGAGATCGTCGTATTCGCGTCCCTGGACTCGGGACCAGGCCGAGGCTCCGATGGGGCGCTGGGCCACCGATTGGCGATCGATGACTACTTGGGTTGGGAGTGCGGGTTCGAGCGAGGTGCGTTTCAGGTTCATCGAAGCTGTCTGCAACGCATAGAGCAACAGGGCGGCGGTCTTGTGGTCTATTTCCTGCGTCACCAACTGCTCCATCACCTTGGCCAGCGAAACCTGTATGGAATTTGCATCTTCGAGCGTTGGCAGTGGTTTGGACCACTCGCTTTTGTCTTCCAGGGCATCCAGTTCCGGCCAGTGGTAGCAGATGTGGTAATAACAATACTTAGTTTCGCGAAGCGACGGCGATCCGCATTGGGTTCCGTTCACTTTAATGTGCTGACACCGCGAAATATGGTTGGGATATAAGGACATCTGTTTCTCCGTGTGTGGAAATATGAAAGAAATGGAAACGCGGGGGCGGTGTTTACTACTCGGTACCCCCACCCCCCTCCCCCCTGGTCTAATGAAATCATGGGTTTGGCCCGGATTTTCTGCTTTGGTCTTTGAATCTAAAGGACTTATATCAAAGTATTCCGAAATAAGGACTTACGGGCGGTCAACCTTCAACTCGCCAAATTTCGCCACCCCGAACGAAGCCGGAGGCCCTGAGGTGCGCGGCGAAATGCAGAGGTCCTTCGCTGCGCTCAGGATGATAATTCGAGGTCCTTCGCTGCGCTCGGGATGACAATTCGAGGAGCTGTCCGACAAACTGCCAGGAGAAACTAAAAAAGGGTGCGAGAAGAACTCCGCACCCTTTTCTTACCTATCTATATCTATTATATCAATTCCGACCGCCCGCCAGGACAAGTTATCCGATTTTATTTTCCCTGCCAATTCATGGCCTTATAGGGAAAATCGGCAAAGCGGGGGCTTGACAAGATTTCAGGATTAAGAGCCGGCGGCAAAGCCGCCAAGGTGTGCCACCGTCAGGCGCAGGTACTTGTGGGGGTTTACCGGGACATCGTTGATGCGGACTTCGTAGTGGAGGTGCGGGCCGGTGGAGCGTCCACTCAAGCCGACGTAGCCGATGGTGTCGCCGCGGTGAATGTATTGTCCGGCGGTGACGGCGAAGTTGGAAAGGTGGCCGTAGCGCGTCGAAATGCCGTGTCCGTGGTCGACCATGACAGCGCGTCCGTAGCCGCCCAGAAAGTCGGCGAAGGTAACGATGCCGTCGGCAGGGGCGATCACGGACGAGCCGACATTGGCGGAGATATCGACGCCGGAGTGGAAAGCGCCTTCTCCGTTAAACGGATCGATGCGCTCGCCAAAGGAGCCGGTGACCCGCCCTTCGACCGGCCAGAGGTTCGGAGCCGAGTTGGCGCGGATCCAGTCGGCCGTGGTCGAGTTCTTGGTGAGGCCAAGCGAGATGCCGACGCTGGCTGCGCCGCTCAGCGCGGTGTGCCTCAACGCGTAAAGCTGGTCGAGCGAAGAATTCACCTGCGCTGCCTGAATCTGCTCGGTCGAGGCGGCCACCATCGCCGGATCGGACTTGAGTCCGTAAAGCGCGGAAACCTCGCTGGCCAGCGAGCCGAGAGAAGCTACCTGAATGTCGCGTTCCTTGGCGACCTGCTCCAGATGCGAATAGCTGTCCTTGAGCTGGGAATGCTCGGTACGGAGCTGATTATAGTGGGCGACTTTTTGCAGCATCCGGGCATACGAACTGGCGATTCCGGTGAGGCACAGCGCTCCGATCGCCAACCCGGCCGCAAGAACATAGAGATATTGGACGGGAATGGAAATCTTGCGAAGCTGTCCCGCTTCGTCGCGAGCTACGAAAAATATGTAGAAACGTTTGCGCAAGATCCTATGTCCGCTTACCGAATTTTCACTTCGGAATCCTGCCGGAGCGGAACTGTCATGCTCGGGCTCGGAGTCCTGATTCCACCAGCCGCATCGGGAGCAGGCTGGCTCTCTCCTAGAACAACGGAACCAGGCAAGCCAATATCCAATCTCGCTGCAACCGATTCAGGTCGCAGTACTTGGTTTGGCAATACAACTGTGAACGGCGAGTTAAACGGTAACAAACCTGGTTCCCCCTGTCAACCTCACTACGACCCTTTGGGTGGTTACCAAGGCCGGGTAATTGGCGCTGCCCATCCGGACAGATTACCGCCGGAGGAGGGCAGGCGGCCGCAACCCCATGCCCGCGCGGGCCGCCCTGGAGGATGGGAGCCGAGGTATAGTGATCGGCATGCCACTTAGCGAAAAGAACCTGATTAAGCAGATCCGCCGCCTTGCCCGCGGAGGGAAGTCGGTGGTAACCGGCATCGGGGATGACTGCGCGGTGCTGCGCGTTCCTCCAGGACACGAGTTGCTGGTGACCACCGACTTCACCATCGAAAAGGTGCATTTCCGGCGCGATTGGCACCGTCCCGAACTGGTGGGGCGGCGCTGCCTGACGCGCGGACTGAGCGACATCGCGGCCATGGGAGGCGAGCCGCGGGCGGCATTCTTGTCGCTGGCCCTCCCGAGCGACGTTCCGCAGAAGTGGGTGGACCGCTTCCTGAAGGGACTGCTGGATCTGGCGGAAGAATCCAAGGTTCCGCTGGCAGGCGGGGACACGGCAGAGTCGGCAAGCGGGGGCGGGATTCTGGCGGACATCGTGGTGGTGGGCTCGGTGCCGAAGGGAAAGGCGGTGCTGCGCTCGGGGGCAAAGGCGGGCGATCGGATTTATGTGACCGGGGAGCTCGGCGGGTCGGCGGCGGCGCTGGCGCGCCTCGGGGAATCGAAGCCCGTGGGCGCGGAGTATTTCCGGCATTTTCATCCGCAAGCGCGGCTCGCCGTGGGCCAGCGGCTGCGCCAGCGGGGATTGGCCTCGGCCATGATCGATCTGAGTGACGGGCTTTCCACCGACCTCGAACACATCTGCAAAGAGAGCCACGTGGGCGCGGAGATCGAGGCCGCGGCGATTCCGCGATCGCAGGTGGGGCAGTCGAAGAAAGAGCTGGGGAAAAAGCCCGTCGCGCTCGAGTTCGCCCTGCATGGCGGCGACGATTATGAACTGCTGTTTACATCCGCGGCGGCGGTCCCCTCGGAGGTGGCTGGAGTCAGAGTGACGCGGATCGGGCGGATCACGCGATCCGCGGGGATGCGGCTGATCGCGCCGGATGGGAAAGCGCAGCCGCTCAAAGCCGGAGGCTGGGAGCACTTCAGGGGGGATTTGTAATTTGTGATTGGTGATTTGTAATTTGTAATTTCAGGGTTTCGTATTTCAGGGCATCGCTTCAGCGGTGCCGAAAGTCTTCGAAATCAGATGCCCCTTCAGGGGCTGGTCATCGGTCCGATTTCCTCCGCAACCACACCACGGCGTGACTTTCGTTACCTGCCCGTGGTGACGGCGAAGGGCTAGAGTGAACCCATGAGAAAAGCATTTTTACTCCTGGCGTTCAGTGTCGCGCTGCTGCTTCCAGCTTTCGGGCAGGGACCGGCGGCGGCTCGCAAGATCGACAACGAGTTCGTGCAACAACAGTTTGGCGACCAGTTCACGCTCCTGCCCGATATTGCGCCCGCGTTCGGCGATCTGGACGGCGACGGCGTGGAAGACGTGGCGATTGCGGCGCGCTGCAGGAATCCAATGCTCGATCAAGGGGAGCACAAGTACGCGGTGATCGATCCGTTCGACGAATTTTTTGGCTATGGCGACCCCAGGGTGACGACCACGTTCAGCACGGGCGATCCGGCGCAGCGGGGCCTGGTGGTGCTGATCATTCATGGCGCGGGGCCGGACGCCTGGCGCTCGGCCACTCCCAAGGCGAAGTACGTGATTGTCAATTTGCCGTTTCGGGCAATCTCCATCCGAAAAATGCAGCTCAGGAAGACTACCGTCGAAGCCATCTACGTGGAAGAAGCGGGCAACTTTGGCACTAGCTCCGCCGTCTTCTTCGAAGGCAAGAAGTTACTCTACCGCTACGTTCCCATGGGCGGAGACATGCAGTAGGCGCTTTCAGTTCTCAGTTCTCAGTTCTCAGTTCTCAGTTCTCAGTTCCCAGTTGCCAGTTCCCAGTTCTCAGTTACAGCTTTCCGCTGAGAACTGGGTAGTGACTCTGTCTCTGCTTACTCCCAAGGTATTAACCCGTGTTTACTATACCCCCCTCCCCCTGGTCTTTTGGAATCATGGGTTAGGAGGAAAATCCCGCAAAATCTTTGGTTTTAAAGGACTTATACGTAAGATATTCCGGAATAAGGACTTACGAGATCCGTTCGCTTCGCTCAGGATTTCAGCAGCGGGCTCACGCTTCGCTCACGCCCGCTAAACGCCTCAACTTAAGTTGTCAAAGAGCGCTGAAAATGGGCTTGGGGCAGCTTCGAGGGCCGCCTGGGAGACGGGCACACCCCTAACTGCTCCAATCAGACCTTCATTATCGCGCACGGCGGGTTGGATGTCTGTGATGGCGCACACAGATGATTTGTGATGAAAAATCAGGGTCAGATTGCGGGAGTGGGGCGCTCGCGGCGGGTTGTGTTGGAGTTGAAGGCGTAGGGGACTTTTCCGCGCGGAGGTTTCGGAATCCGGGTACAGCCCTCTGGCTCTTCTTCTGTTGCATGTGCACGTGAGATAATGCTTGATGTGTCGGTCCTCTTCCCGTAATCTCATTACGAGTATGCGCCTAGCCTACGAATCCGCCCTGGGTCAGCTCTATGAGGCCGACTGCCTCGAATTTTTGAAGAGTATTGCGTCGTCGTCAGTCCATACCTTTTTCGCCGACCCGCCGTTCAACCTAGGCAAAAGATACGGTAAGAAAGGGTCTGACACCCTCGACGACAAGGTGTACCTGGAATGGAGTTTTTCGTGGCTTGATGAGGCAGTACGAGTCCTCGCGCCCGGAGGAGCACTTTTCGTTTACAACTTGCCGAAATGGCTGATGTCTTACGGAGCGCATCTCAATGCGAATCCAGCACTGTGCTTCAAGCACTGGATAGCAGTAGACAAAGCACACAGCTTGCCGATACCGAAGCGATTGTCCCCGAGTCACTACGGGCTGCTCTATTACATAAAGGGAAAAACGCCGAGAGTCTTCGACAGGGATGCGGTGCGAATCCCGATCTCCGTGTGTCGACATTGCGGCAGGGACATCAAGGACTATGGGGGGCACAAGAAATACATCAATCCCAAGGGTCTTAATCTCAGTGACGTTTGGGACGATATACCGCCGGTTCGGCACCGTAAGTACAAATACAGAGCGCCGAACGAACTTGCCCCTCTCATCCTGGAGCGAATCATCCTGCTGAGTACTCAGCCCGGGGATTTGGTGTGCGACCCCTTCATAGGCGGTGGCACAACGGCCTATGTTGCGGAACGACTCGGCCGACGTTGGATCGGGAGCGACCTGAACACAGTCTCCGGCGCGGTAAAAAGGCTGACAGATCTTGAGAATGGTGTTCATCCGACTTGGAACAGCACGATCAAGACGCGGCCTCCCTTACCAGAGAAGGACACCAGCGACCTACCGCTTTTTCGCTGACCTGAGCCTCGTTGGCTTTCGCTTGGGAGCGGCTTTCCTCGGGCTGTTGCCGTCAGTTCCCGTTGGCACGAATTCACGCTGGTCGAAACTTTTCTGCAGTTCGTCATGCTCCACTTCGATAACCGCTAGCAATCCGCGTTCGACCAAGGTTCCAAATCGGTTCCAGAAATAGAAATAGGGCTGAAGCTCGCGTATGTTGCCTATCCGGTCAGTGAGATGGGGATACAGCCTGAGCGACGGAACTACAAGTACACCCGCGTCGATGAGACCTCCCATTAGGGCCAAACACAGCTTGTTAAGCGATCTGTGCGATGAGGAAATATTCCCTGTTTCCCACTCGACCGCAGTGGCGAATCCCCCGTCCGTCTGGAACCAGAAGTCGAGGTCACCGACGCTCTCATTGAGGGCCTCGTTCTTTGCTTTCTCCAGTTCAGTTTCGATCGGGGCTGGATATTTCGAAAACACAACGGCATCATTCCCGCGGAGCTTCTGGAAAAATGGCGCAAGACTCAAAGGCGCTTCGCAGGTACACCGCTGCTCGACCATCCGGTGCCGGAACTGATCGCGAAGAGGCCGCACGCCGTTCCTCAGTGTGACGGCCCTCTTCTTGACCTTAACAAGCTTGCCCTTGAAGTTTGTGTACTCTTGTCCGACTTGGATAGTCACGATTCTCGGAATCGTGAACTCTTTCACCCCTTCGCAATCCGGCCATCTCATCGACTGCAGCGCGCGGGCTATGGCGTCGTGCGCCTGCACCCACCCGTGCCGGTGGGCAGTCGCTGCAGAGTCAAATAACACGTAGGTGTTGTTTCGCTTCACTCACTGTCCTTGTCAAAAGTGAAAAGTCTGTCGACAGGAACGTTGAGAGCGTCCGCGAGGCTTTGCATTGTTTCGAAAGAGGGGGAATTTCGACCACGCTCGATCAAACTGAGAAAGTCCACAGAGATGCCGACTCGCTCTGACAACGCTTCTTGCGAAAGTTTCTTGGAAAGCCGAAGGCTTCGGACCCGCTCGCCAAAAAGAATCCGAAGATGTTTTCGCTTCTTTCGACTCATCACGCTTGGAATTGTTACCGGAATATGATTACGAGTACACCGAGCGAGATTACGGGTGATGTTCTTGGCTTGATTCGGATCTAAACAACGGGGTGCTCCGGCCTTCGGCCGAAGGTCTGGGTAGGTACCGTTCTCATGACGGGCCGGGCATGGCTGAGTACGGATGGAAGTCATTTCAGGTTGGCGAGTGGCGCGAATCGCCATTCGACCCGGCTTTTCCTCCGAATACTGCGGCGAAATGGGCATTGGGCTCCGTGGTGTGGTGAAATAGGAGTCGGGACTGGTCTCATAAATGGTTTTCCGAGCAGGCTGTCCGGCCCTCGGGGGCTAAAGCCCGCATTGTTGTTGGCCAGTAGTGGCACGGCTGAAGCCGTGCCCTTCCCAGGGCCGGCGCGGGCGAAAATTTTTGGGCAGTCTGAGATGGGGCAAGCCCCGTCTCTACACGGATTTTTCGGCACGATTTCTGAGGCCGGTTGAGGTAAACGATGACAACCAGGTCGGTGGCATGGCGCCGCAGGCTTAAGGCGGCGGAACGGGGCGCTCATGGATTGTGGCAAATCCTTAAGGGCGTCGTGTCTACGGATCATCCTCTGCTGGCGCATCTGATCCCGATCCGGCGCTGCAATCTGGCTTGCACTTACTGCAACGAGTTCGATAATTTTTCTAAGCCGGTGCCTACCGACGAGATGTTGCGGCGGGTGGATCTGCTGGGCAATCTTGGCACATCGGTCGTCACGATCAGCGGCGGCGAACCGATGCTGCATCCGCAACTGGATGACATTATTCACCACATGCGGAAGCGCCGGATCGTTTCGGGGCTGATCACAAACGGGTATCTTTTGACCGCGGACCGCATCCAGCGGCTGAACCGTTCGGGGTTGGAGTGGCTGCAGATTTCGATTGACAACGTGAATCCGGACGAAGTTTCCAAGAAAAGCCTGAAGGTGCTCGACCGGAAACTGCAACTGCTGGCCGAGCACGCGGATTTTCACGTGAATATCAATTCGGTGGTGGGCGGCGGAGTGAGCCATCCGCAGGACGCGCTCACCATCGGCAAACGCGCGCTGGAGCTGGGGTTCAGCTCGACGGTGGGAATCATTCACGACAACTCCGGCCAGGTGCAGCCCTTGAACGACGAAGAACGGCGCGTGTACCACGAGATGAAGGGATTAGAAAAGCGCAGCTTCACGCGGGTGAATGCATTTCAGGACAACATCGCGCTGGGGCGCCCGAATCAGTGGCGCTGCCGCGCCGGAGCGCGCTACCTCTATATCTGCGAGGACGGGCTGGTGCATTACTGCTCGCAGCAGCGCGGGTATCCGGCCATTCCGCTGGAGAAATACACGCTTGCCGATATGCGCCGCGAGTTCCAGACGGAGAAGCCGTGCGCGCCGCATTGCACGGTATCGTGCGTGCACCAGGTGTCGGTTTTCGATGCCTGGCGCGCACCGCAACGGCTGGCGCGGGCGTCCGAGCCGGCGAGCGGATTGGTGCAGATTGAGTAGATAGCACTTAGCACTTAGCACTTGGCAATTAGTCTAACTCCCTCAAGAACCTGCTGCTGAGCAACGGCAAACCCAAAGAGACTACACGCCGTTCGGAACTCTGCCCTGGCTGAATGCTAAGTGCTAAATGCTAAGTGCTGAGTGCTAGACGCTGCCCTTAGAAGGTTGTGGCTACGGTGAAGCGGAACGTCTTTCTTGGTTCCAGGAGAGTGTAGTTGGAGCCCAGGGTCGAGCGCGTGAGGCAGTAGGTGTAGTCACCGGCGCCTTGAGGGAGGTTGCAGTTCCCTACCCCAGGACCAGGGAACATGCCGCGAGTGACCTCCAGGGGCGGGTTGGCGCTGCCGTCTAGGCGCAGGGCGTTGTAGGCATAGTAAATGCGGAAGGGCGCATTGACGACGGGAAGCATCATCTGCAATTCGAGCCCGGTGGACATACGCACAACCCAGTTGGTGCCGGGGACCGGTTTGAGGTCTTTTGGGATGCCGGTAATGGTTTGCCCGCCGGAACAGGCGTAAGCCGCATTCAGTGTGGGACAGCCAAACAGAGTGCTGATCAGGTTTTCGTACTGAGTCGGGTTGGTCTGCAATTGTGAAGTGCGCAAAATCGGATTGGTACCGGTGTCGACAAAGGGCGCGATGGCGACGGGCCCGGCGATGGTGATGCGGTATTCCAGGTTGCCGTGCAGACTGAGGTCGCCGCCGGGAGTTACGAGTTGATAGTACGGAACCGGGATACTCCAGCAGTTACTGATGCAGGATGCCCCCGAGGTCACCGGCGGAAATCTCGGATTGGCGGGAACGAACGTTCCATCGGGGTTTCTGAGGGCCACGGTCTGAGCGCTGGGCAGGTAGGCGATGGGAGAGACCATGCGGATATCGAAACCGCGCAGATCGTTTTCGCCGCCGAGGTAGGCTCGTTCAAATGGAGGCGCAACAATCCCGCCATAGCCCGAGATAAACGACGCTTGCACGTTGTAACCGAGGGCGTTGCGGCGCTTTTGCATGGGGAAAAACTGTTTGTACTGCACGATGGGCCGAATGGTGTGAACCGTGCCGCCGATACCGGAGAACTCCCCGCCGAGGAACAGGCTCCTGCCGCTGTGGGGCGCATAGGCCGCATCGAGCGAGTTCACGGTGAAGCTGGGAGTGATCTTGCTGGTGATGATGCCGTTGAGCGCGTTGGGGCCGGTGATGCCGCGGAAGTTGAGATTCTCGAACAACAACTTGGAAGCGTTGCTGACCGCGACCAGCGAAGAGCGGTCGAAGGAGTAGCTGATGCCAATCCGCCTGGAGGCGCGGCGTTTCCCGCGCAGCGGATAGGCCACGCTCAGCATGGTGCCGGTACTGGACTGCGAGTAGTTCTGCAGGTTCTGCAGGTAGACCGAGGGCAGGTTCAGATTCTGTCCGGTGGCAATGGCATACTGCCGAGCCTGGTCATAGCTGGTCTTCCGGGCGTAGACGTTGAAGCCGGCCTGGATGGGACGGTCAAATAAGTAAGGCTCGGTGAATCCGAATACCAGGTCGCGCTGGCGGCTGCCCAGGCTGGCCTGCACGGAGAGCGTCTCGCCCAATCCAAGAAAGTTGTTGGTGCTGTAATTGATGCCAACGAAGGCGCCGGCGAGACCGCTGACGCCGCCTTGCAGTCCAATGCTGTTCTTACCTTTCTCATGCACCTTCAACGTGAGATCGACGGTGCCGGCCTTTTCGTCGAGGTGGCGCTCGGTGGTATTGGGGTCGTCGGGCTTGAGCTGCTCGAAGTAGCCGAGCTGGTTCAGGCGCAGCAGGCTGAACTCCCAGTAACGCGAGTTATAGATCTGGCCTTCTTCCAGCGCAACTTCGCGGCGGATGACTTTGTCGCGGGTGGTGGTGTTGCCCTGGAACTCGATGCGGCGCACGTAGAACTGCTTGCCTTCGTCCACATCAATTTCCAGATTCACGATCTTCTTCTCGTCGTCGAAATGGGTGTCGGGGACGGAAGTGAAGTTAATGTAGCCGGCTTCGCCGTAGGCTTTGCGCAGGTTCTCCAGACCCTTGGCGACTTTTTCGCGGCTGAAAATGTCGCCGTCCTTCATGGGGAAAAGGCTGCGCAGGGCTTTGGAGTTCGGGATGGCTTTGTTGTTCTTGAAGGTGATGGTGCCGAGGCGGTAACGATCGCCTTCCTCGATGGGCATGGTGATATCGACGGATTTCCCCAGCCCTGGCTGGAGCCACGGGACGTGGAGGCCGGTGTGTCCGGTGTCGTGGATCTCGGTTTTGGGGTCTTCGACCAGCACCTTGAAGTAGCCGCGGTTCTGGAACTCGGCGCGGACGCGTTCGGTATCCTCTTCGAGTTTGGTGGCGTCGTAGGTCTTGGCGAAGAGATTCTCCAGAAAGATGGAGTGCGGGATGCCGATGGGCTTGAGGTTCTTCATGGCCGCGCGCAGGGTGCGGTCATTGATGTGTTTGTTGCCCTTGAAACGAATGCGTCCAACCTTAACCTTGGGCCCCTCCTTGACGACGAAAGTAACGCCCACGGCGGCGGGCGGGATGGGGCGGACTTCGGTGCGGATCGTGGCGAATTGATGCCCATGCTCGGAGAGCAGTTCCTTCAGGACAACTTCAGCCTTTTTGACCTTTGTGGGATCGTACTGGCTCTCAACCGAGAGTCCGACTTTGCGCTCCTTGAACCGGTCGAGCACGTCGCTGGTGGTAACCGCATTCAGGCCGGTGTAGTTGATCTCGCGGATAGTGGGCCGCTCTTTGACGTAGATGTGAAGGATCCAACCCCTGGGGCTCGGTTCGCGCTCAAAGCGGATGTCCTCAAAGTATCCCGTGTTCCAGAGGGAGTTGAAGTCGCGTTCGATGGCGGCGCTGTCGTAGACGTCGCCGGCCTTGCTGAAGATGCGGGCCTTGACGGTGTCGACGGGGATGCGGCGGTTGCCGTGGACTTTGATGTCGACGATGAGGTCCTGCTGGCTTAGAACGGGGGCAGCCAGCAGCAGAAGCGCCAGCAAACAGAGGAGGCGATTCCAGACAGAACTGCGTTTCCAAGCTCTTTTGGTAGAAGAAGTTGGAGACCAGGACGGCTCTCTCTGCGGGCCCATGTCGTGGCCGGGTCGCGGGGTCCACACAGGGATGGGATGATGGCGGCGATGAATCGCAACTACCTCGAAAAACTAGAGTTACGAAAACGGTAATTATACGGTAGAGAGTGCGAACCGTCCAAGGCGGGGGCGAATTTTCTTCTCCCAGTCACGCCCGAAAAAGTTCCACCTCAACAGAGACGGGATCGAACGCCGCCGCGTTGCCCATGTCAGCAAGTTTTTCTGAGGTCAGCGCGTTGATATTGCCGCCGGGGCTGAGCGGCGCGAGCAGGCGGCGCGTTTCGGCTCCAGATCATAGGGGCAATCGGTTCAACTTTCGCCGCCAGTCAGGCCGCTTGCTTGCGGGCGCTGAATGTCAAAATGGAGCCAGAGACTTCGGGCTGGAAGTCCTCAAAGCCTGAAGCGGTCAAGTACTGTTCCATCTCAGAAAGCTCGAATGCATGAAGGCCACGCCTGCGGCTCCATTCCCGCCCGCGGCGAAACTTCAGGACACCACCGCTGCCTGCGGCGAAAGTGAAGACGGAAAGAATTGCCGCTGGCTTCATGACGCGGGCCATCTCGCGCAGCGCAATCACGGTATCCGCAAAAAGATGAAGAGAGCCACAACAGAGGGCGGCGTCGAATTGGCCATCTTCGAATGGAAGCGCCTCGACTCTTGCGCGGGCGAAATGCACGTTGGGAATGCCTTCCTTGGCAGCGTAAGCCGCGCCTTGCCGAAGCATTCCCATGGATACGTCGATTCCGTACACCTCTTTCGACGGTGAGGCAATCCGCCGGCCGTAGGTGCCGGGGCCACAGGCGATATCCAGCACGCGGCCTTTCGCCGATTGGACTTTCCGAGTCACCTTGCCGATCAACTGCGCAAGAGATGGGCTGCGAAATCCACCGTAGAGATTTAGCACGATCGGATACCACAACCTCGTCTCGTAAATCGGCGCCATCCGATCGATGAAACGCATTCTTCTCAGTACCGGATCTGAACTTCGGGATAGTTCTTCGAGAATGAAGTCGGGAATGCCCTCGCTGATTGGATAGGCTTTAGAACAGGCGGGACAGCGGAGCACACCCTCTTCCTGGAGCAAGAGGCGCTTGCATACCGGGCAGGCATAGATTCCGAGTTCGCGAGCTACGGATGGGTCAGCGGTCATGTTCACGCTCATAAGCGCCGTGGATGGCGCATGCAGGCGAAGCAAGAAGCCAGAACTACTTGAACTCCAAGACTTCTTTTTCTTTGGCCTTGCTCATCTCTTCCATCTTTTTGATTTCGTCGTCGGTGAGCTTCTGGATTTCGTCGAGCGCGCGTTTCTCGTCGTCCTCGGTAATTTTCTTGTCTTTCAGCGTCTTCTTGATGGCGTCGTTGCCTTCACGGCGGATGTTGCGCACCGCCGTGCGGTGCTCTTCGAGAATCCGGTGCAGGTGCTTGACCATCTCCTTGCGGCGCTCTTCGGTGAGCGCGGGCACGGGGACACGGATCAGTTTGCCGTCGTTCATCGGGTTGAGGCCGAGGTCGGCGCTGCGGATGGCTTTTTCGATCGCCCCAAGCTGAGAGGGATCGAAGGGCTGCACCGTGATCATTTGCGGCTCAGGCGCGTGAATCTGGGCGACCTGGTTGAGCGGCATCTGGGAGCCGTAGTAGTCGACGGAAACGGTGTCGAGCATGTGAACGTTCGCGCGTCCGGTGCGCGTGGCGGCCATTTCGCGGCGGAAGTCTTCCACCGCTTTATCCATGCGCGTCTTCAGGGTTGCGTAAACTTCTTTCAGGGCAGGATGAGCCATAGCTCTCAGCTCCCAAACATAGCGATATGGAACCGTGCATTATAAACCGGAAAGGCAGGTTTCAAGGTTTCAGAGTTTCAAGGTTTCAAAAACTCAAGCCAGGTCGCCGCCAACTATGAAACTCTGAAACCTTGAAACTTTGAAACCTGGCCTTTCTACGCGCTGACCAGCGAGCCGATTTTCTCTCCGAGCACGACTCTACGGATATTGCCGCGCTGGTTCAGGTTGAAAACGATGATGGGCAGATTGTTGTCCTTGCACAACGAGATGGCGGTCGAGTCCATCACCTTGAGGCCCAGCTTCAGAACGTCCATGTAGGTGAGTTGCGAAAACTTCTTGGCGTCCTTTACCGTCATCGGATCGGCGTCGTAGATGCCGTCCACTTTGGTGGCTTTGAGGATAGCATCGGCTTTGATCTCCATGGCGCGCAGCGAGGCGGCCGTGTCGGTCGAGAAATACGGGTTGCCGGTGCCGCCGGCGAAGATGACGACGCGTCCTTTTTCGAGATGCCGGATGGCGCGGCGCCGGATGAAGGGCTCGGCCACCTGGTTCATCTCAATGGCCGTCTGCACGCGGGTAAAGACATTCTGCTTTTCGAGAGCGTCCTGCAGCGCCAGCGCATTGATGACGGTGGCCAACATGCCCATGTGATCGGCGGAGACGCGGTCCATGTCCTTGGCCTGGTCGGCAACCCCGCGAAAGAAGTTGCCGCCGCCCACGACGATGGCCATCTGGATGTCGAGAGTGTGCACATCGGCCAGTTCAGCCGCAACTTCATGAATGCGTTTTGTATCGACGCCGAAACCTTGATCGGCGGCCAAGGCTTCGCCGGAGATTTTCAGCAGGATGCGCTTGAAGATCGGAGTCGGCATGAAAATTGAGTGTAGCACTGCCCGTGGTCTCTCAACTAACTGCCTGGCCGTACTACCTCCAAGCCACTGGGCAAGGGGCTAGATTAAGCCTAGACTAAGGTTAGATTTCAATGAACACTCACAGAGATGAGATTTGGCCATGGACAAACCAGCACTTATTTCTCTCACCTTCGACGACGGGTTTCGGTGCCAGTTTGATCAGGCCCTTCCGATTCTCGATCACCATGGTATCCCAGCTACGTTCTTTTTGATCGCCAATCGGCAGCCGATTCACGAGATCGAGAACCACAAAAACGAATGGTGGAAAATCGATTGGCGCGATGAGGACATCTTGATGCTGAGAAAAGCGATTCAAGGAGGACATGAGGTTGGTAGCCATAGCGTCACTCATGACGGGCGTAAAATGCCGACGCAACCGGAATTTGAAGCTCGCGAGTCCAAGAAACTAATCGAAGGTTGGCTGGGAAGAGAGATTTCATCATTTTGCTACCCATTTTATAGATCCCACGTTTACCTTGCTGACGCCGTGAAGAATGCGGGGTATGCGCAGGCCCGAGCGGGGGCGGGTGCTAGTTATTATGCTTCTCATGATACTTTGGATTGGCTCAAATTAGATTGTCGTCAGGCTGCGGAGAACCACAACGTTAAGGAGTGGATTCGACCCGGCTGTTGGCACATTCTGACGTTTCATGGAATCGGAGACAGACGGAGCGGCTGGGAACCCATCTCGGTGGATCGATTTACTGCAATGGTATCGGAGTTGGCGGGCTATCGAGATTCAAACGCCGTGGATATCGCCACCTTCGAGCAAGGCGCGCAGCGTTTCAGGAGGCACAACGACCGCCCATGAAACAAGCCCCAGCATCCGCTGAGATGCTGGGGCTAGAATCGATTTTACCTTCTAAATTCTGCCTTTACTCCGCCTTCGGTTCCGCGTCCGGCTTGGGGCTGACGAAGGCGACGGTCGCGGTTGCATCGCCTACTTTGAAGCGGGCGAAGCGGCGCACGGCGATGTTCTCGCCGAGCTTGCCCACCTTGGCGGCGATTAGCTGCGAGATGCTGATGGTCTGGTCTTTGATGAAGGGCTGCTCCAGCAGGCAGACCTCTTCGTAGAACTTTTCCATCTTGCCAGCCACGATTTTTTCGACCACGGGAGCGGGCTTGCCGGTGGCAGCGGCCTGGGCGCGATAAATGTCTTTCTCGCGCTCGAAGGCTTCCGGCGTGACGTCTTCTTTACGGACGAACTTCGGGTCGCTCGCCGCAATGTGCATGGCGATGTCGTGGACCAGCTCTTTGAAGTCATCGGTGCGCGCCACGAAATCGCTTTCGCAGTTGACCTCGACCAGCACGCCAATCTTTCCGCCGGCGTGGATGTAGTAGCCCACTGAACCTTCGCTGGTGACGCGCGCCGCTTTCTTCGCGGCTACGGACACTCCTTTTTTGCGCAACACGACAATGGCCTGTTCCATGTCGCCCTTGGCTTCGGTCAGGGCCTGTTTGCAATCCATCATCGGCGCTCCGGTTTTTTCGCGGAGCTCTTTTACTTGTGCAGCGGATATGTTTGCCATAGTAGTACTCATTAAGAATTCTTCCTTCGATTGAAACTTGCGGTTATAAAACTCGACCCGCGCACAGTCGAGCTGCGCGGGTCAGAACTGGTGCTGGCGAATTCTAAGCCCGGCCCTAAAGGGGCACAAAATTCCGAAGGGTTTGCGGTATCGCTAAAGCGATACCCTGATACGAAACTCGCGGATACAAACCCAGTTTGGTTCACAACTCAATCAGCTAGAACCGGCGCGTCTCGGCCTGCAACTCGTCGACGTCTTCCGTGGCGGCTGAGGGACGCTTGCGCGTGCCCTTGCCCAGCACGTCTTCCATGCGGATCTCTTCGCCTTCGACGGCCGTGCCTTCGAGTCCCGCAGCGGGAGCGGCAGTTGCGTCATCGGCTGAGACCTCGGCAAATTCGCTTTCAGTGATCGGGGCTGCAACCGCCGGCGCAGCCTCTGCCTCCGCCTGAATGTCGGCCATCTGCTTGTCGTCCCTGGCATGGACGCCCTCGGCAATCGACTCCGAAATCTTCGAGGCGAACAGCCGGATCGCGCGCAGCGCGTCGTCGTTGCCCGGAATCACGTAATCCACTTCGCTCGGGTCGCAGTTGGTGTCGACCACGGCGACCACCGGGATGCCCAGCTTGCGCGATTCGCGCACCGCGATCTGCTCTTTATTCGAATCGATGACGAAGATCGCATCCGGCAAGCGCGTCATGTTCTTGATGCCGGCGAGATTCGCCTGCAGGTGCTTGCGCTCGCGCTCGAGCTTGATCACTTCTTTCTTCGGAAGCAGGTCGTAACGGCCATCAGTGGCCATTTCGTCGAGTTCCTTGAGCCGCTTCACGGATTTCTGCACCGTGACCCAGTTGGTCAGCAGGCCGCCCAGCCAGCGCTGGTTCACGTAGAACATCGAGCAGCGCTGCGCCTCTTCGGCAATCGCGTCCTGCGCCTGGCGCTTGGTGCCCACGAAGAGGATGATCCGGCCGTCAGCAGCCAGTTCCTGCACGAATTTCGACGCTTCCTTGAACATCTTCAGCGTCTTCTGCAGATCGATGATGTAGATACCATTGCGCTCACCAAAGATGTATTCCTTCATCTTCGGGTTCCACCGCTTCGTTTGATGCCCGAAGTGAACGCCTGCTTCGAGCAACTCCTTCATCGTGATGTTTGCCAATTAACCTCCTCAGTTGGTCTGCATCCGGGATGGAGCCGTTGCCAGCGGCCAGTTGCCAGTTGCCAGTGAAACCCACTGGAAACTGGCGGCTGGCAACCGGCAACTGCATTTCCGGATTGCCATTCCCGTCCACCCCATCTCGGGGGGGCGGGGGGATGAATTTGAACACAAAAACAAAGTTTCAAGGTTTCAAGGTTTCAGAGTTTCAAGGTATCCAGCGGCGTCGCCGGTTTTGAAACCTTGAAACTTTGAAACCTTGAAACCTGCGCCTTACCGCTTGCTGAACTGGAAGCGCTTTCGCGCGCCCTTCTGGCCGTACTTCTTGCGCTCCTTGGCGCGCGGATCGCGAGTCACCATGCCTTCGGCTTTGAGCTTCTTGCGCAGTTCCGCATTGAATTCCATGAGCGCGCGCGTGATGCCCAGGCGCACCGCATCGGCTTGTCCAGCGACTCCGCCGCCGCACACGTTGGCCAGCACGTTGAAGTTGGCCGTGGTCTCGGTCGAGACCAGCGGCGACTTCGCGCTGATGCGCTGCGAGGGCGTCACAAAGTATTCATCGAACGCCTTGCCGTTGACCTTGAACTCGCCGCTGCCAGGACGAAGAAAAACGCGCGCGATCGCCGCCTTGCGCCGTCCGGTTCCGTAGTATTGCACCAGTTCTGCCATCGTTAGCATTTAGCACTTAGCATCTGGCAATTAGCCAAAACACCGCGTGCTTCAACCTTTCCAAAATTTTGCGGCGCCGGTTTCCTAAGACCTGAGACCTGGCACCTGAGACCTTGCTCTACGCAAACACCTTCGCTTCCGGCTTCTGCGCCTGGTGCGGGTGCTTGTCGCCCCGGTAAACCTTCAACTTCGTAAACATCTGCTTGCCCAGTTTGTTTTTGGGAAGCATGCGCGACACGGCGTCTTCAATCACCAGTTCCGGCTTGCGGACCATGCGCTTATTCAAGTCTTCCGAGCGCAGTCCGCCGGGATACCCGGTGTAGTGCTGATAGAGCTTCTGATCCGTCTTCAGGCCGGTGATCTTGATCTTGTCGGCATTGATGACGATCACGTGGTCGCCAGTGTCGATAAACGGCGTGTACTTCGGATTTTCTTTGCCGATCAGAATGCGGGCTACGCGCGAGGCCAGGCGTCCGAGCGGCAGCCCGGTCGCATCCACCACAAACCACTTACGCGCAATATCTCCCTCTTTGGGGAAATAGGTTGACATCGGAAATCTCCCAGAAAACTAAAGAACGCTATAACCACGAAGACCGCTGAGTGCCCTAAGCAATATCCATCCACGCAGAACGCGCGCTAGGTGTTCCAGGCGGGCAGCCGCAGGACTTCCAAAGGCTTCTAGAATAGCCCAGCCGCGAGGCGCTTGTCAACGAAGAGGTTGAGAAACAAGGAGATCGGGCCATCGGGTCATCGGGTGATCGGGCGATCGGGCGATCTGAAACCTTAAATTCATGAGCTTTTGATTTTCGATCGCCCGATCACCCGATCACCCGATTACCCGATGACCTCACTTTCCGCCGACCGATTGCAAGCACCGCCCGTAGAGCTCCAGCAGATGGGCGGCGTATTCCTCGGGTTTGTCGGCCGCACCGCTGCCCTGGAAGCCGACTCCGGTCCCAGAGGTCTTGCCGTAGCCGGTGGTCAGGGCGATGAATTTCATGAGGTCAAGCGCGATGTCTTCGTCGCGGCGGGAGCCCAGAGGAAGCACGGGCGTTTCCATGATAAAAACTCCTCGTAAAGGGTGAAATCCGCCGGTTTTCCCGGCCCTGCCGCGATCATAGCAGAACGAGCGCGGGGCGAGGGAGATCCGGAACGCTGGACAGGTTCCTCTGGTAAAGCGGCGACTGAAATCGCGGAACGAAAAGCCCCGACCAAACGAAGTTGAGCGGGGCCATGGCATTTGGTTCTTACTGCTGCAATCTGACTTCTGCCTTCTGCTTTCCTACGGTGTCACCTCGAACACCGTGCCCACTTCGTACGCGCCGCCATAATCGGTCGTGCCATAGAGGTTGCCCTCCTTGTCGAAGATCAAGCCCGCCATGGGACCGTTGCCGTCCCCGGACTGACTTCCGAAGCTGTAGAGCACCTTCTCCGTGCCAGCCTTCTTGCCGGTCGTGGCGATCTCGAACACCGTCCCGTCCCCGTACGCGCCGCCGTCCTCGGTCGTGCCATAAAGGTTGCCCTTCTTGTCGAAGATCAAGCCCGCCCAGGGACCGATCCCGTCCCCGGACTGACTTCCGAAGCTGTAGAGCACTTTCTCCGTGCCAGCCGCAGTCAACTCGAACACCGTGCCGCAGCCAATGCTGCCGCATGCGGTGCCATTCGATCCACCACTGGTGGTCGTGCCATAGAGGTTGCCCTTCTTGTCGAAGATCAAGCCCGCCCAGGGACTGACCCCGTCCCCGGACTGACTTCCGAAGCTGTAGAGTACCTTCTCTGTGCCAGCCGAGGTGATCTCGAACACCGTGCCGCAGCCCCTGCCGAGGTTGCAAGAAAGGTCGCCGCCAAAGTAGGTCGTGCCATAGAGGTTGCCCTCCTTGTCGAAGACTAGGCCCGCAGCGGGGCTGTAGCCGTCCGGGGACTGATTTCCGAAGCTGTAGAGCACCTCCTCCTTACCGGCCGCGGTGATCTCGAACACCGTCCCCTCGTTGTGCTCGCCGCCAGCGTAGGTCGTGCCATAAAGGTCGCCCTCCTTGTCGAAGACCAAGCCTCCAACGGGACTGTAGCCGTCAGTCCCGTTGGGGTTGAAGCTGTAGAGCACCTTCTCCGTGCCTGCCTTCTTGCCGGTTGTGGCGATCTCGAACACCGTGCCGTAGTCGTACGCGCCGCCCCCATCGGTCGTGCCATAGAGGTTGCCCTTCTTGCCGAAGACCAAGGTTGGCCAGGGACTGTAGCCGTCCCCGGACTGGCTTCCGAAGCTGTGGAGCACCTTCTCCGTGCCCGCCGAAGTGATCTCGAATACCGTGCCGTAGCCGTACACGCCGCCATAGTAGGTCGTGCCATAAAGGTTGCCCTTCGTGTCGAAGACCAAGCCCGCCTTCGGATAGGCGCCGTCCCCGGAGTAACTTAGGAAGCTGTAGAGCACCTTCTCAGTTTGGGCCGGCGCTGGGCGAGCGCCAACGAGCAGCAGCGCGGAAAGCACAGCCAGGGTCAAAGCGCCGCGGGCAATTGCGGCTGCCAGTTTCGTCGAGCCGAATCTCGGCCCGGTATTGGAAATGTTCCAACGGCCTTTCGTTCTGCTGTATGTCCTTGATGAATGCATGGTGCTCTCCTGAATGATTTGTTCTTTCCTGTGATTCTCGGCCCGGTTGGTCTTGCGCTGCTGGTCCTGGGAATAGCTGCCGCGCGACGCGGGCGACCACGGGCTATGGCACGCGCCGTCGCGCTCACTTATTCTGTCTGAAAGGGGGAGTGGCCAGACGGAACAAGTCGGCCAAACTTGAGCGACAGGAACTATCTTGCTCCCCACGGCGGAAATGTCAAGAGTTATTATCATGGCGCGCCCGCGGATCTGCGCATAAACGCAAGACGAGCAAGGCTAAGACGCGCTGCCCACTGCTCACTGACCACTGATCTACCCCACCTCCACCAGCCCGTAACTCAGCGCCCAGCGTGAGCGCATCTCCCTGAGCGCCCGGTCGATCTCTTCTTTTGATATTTCGGGATTCGGGCCGGAGATCACAAACGCTGCTTCGCGTTTGGCGGCTTCCAGCAGTTGACGGTCGCGGATTATGTTGGCTACGCGGAAACTTGGGATGCCCGCCTGCTTCGTGCCGAAAAATTCGCCGGGGCCGCGCAATTCTAGATCGAGTTCCGCGATCTGGAAACCGTCGTTCGAGCGCACCATGGCGTCGAGACGGCGCTCGCCTTCTTCGGAAACCTTGCCGCCGCGCATGAGCACGCAGTAGGATTTTGCGGCGCCGCGGCCGATGCGTCCGCGCAACTGGTGGAGCTGCGCCAAGCCGAAGCGGTCGGCGTGCTCAATCACCATGATGGTCGCGTTGGGAACGTCGACGCCGACTTCGATCACCGTGGTGGCGACCAGAATTTCGATCTTGCCCTGTTGAAATTCGCGCATGACATGTTCTTTTTCATCGGCGTCAAGACGGCCATGCAGAAGGCCGACGTGAAGGTTGGGAAAAATCTTTTCGCGCAACTGCCGGTGCATCTGCTCGGCGGCTTTCAGTTCGCGCTCTTCGTTTTCCTCGATCACCGGATAGACGACGTAGGCCTGATGTCCGGCGGCGATCTGCTTGCGGACGAAGTCCCAGACTTCGGGCGCGCGCTCGTCGGGCAGAGAGCGGGTGACAACCGGCGTGCGTCCCGGGGGAAGTTCATCGAGCACCGAGAGGTCGAGGTCGCCGTAGAGAGTGAGGGCGAGCGTGCGCGGGATGGGCGTCGCCGTCATCACCAGCACATCCGGCTCGAGGTCGGCTGCGGCCGAGCTACGCTCGGAGGCGGGCGAGGGCGCCCGCCCCACACGGGCTTCGTCCGTTTTCTTCATCAGCTTCAGGCGTTGCATTACTCCGAAGCGGTGCTGCTCGTCCACTACCACCAGGCCTAACTTTTCGAATTCGACTCGGTCTTGAATCAGCGCGTGCGTGCCGATAACGAGTTGCGCGTTGCCCTGCGCGATGTGGCGGCGTACGTCGCGTTTGCGATCTTGTTCGAGCGAGCCGGTCAGGAGCACGATGTGGTATCCGGCGCGTTCGAGAATCTGGCGGGCGGAAAAATAATGTTGCTGCGCCAGAATTTCAGTCGGCGCCATCAACGCGACCTGGTAGCCGTTTTCAATGGCGACGATCGCGGCTTGGAACGCGACGATCGTCTTGCCCGATCCCACGTCGCCTTGCAGCAGACGCCGCATGGGGTGAGGCGTCTGCATGTCGGTGGCGATTTCTTTCAGCACCCGCTTCTGCGCGGCGGTCGGATGAAACGGCAGGATCTTCTTAATCGCCTCGCGAACGCCATCGTTAAGGCGAAAGGCGATTCCGGTTTGCGCCTTCTGCTCGCGCCGTTTGAGTTCGAGACCAAGCTCGATGAAAAAAAGTTCATCGAAAATCATTCTCATGTGCGCGGGCGTGCGCGACGATTGCAGATCGGCAAAGCTTTCGCCGGCATCGGGCCAGTGCACTTTGAACAACGCTTCGCGCGGAGACACCAGGCTCAGATGCGCGCGCACCGCCGCGGGGATTGGATCGGGAAGATCGGGATTGAGATTTTCGAGCGCCCCTCGGATCACGCGCCGGAACCAGCGCGGCGTGAGTTTGCCCTGGCCGGTCGATTCGTAGATCGGAACAACGCGTCCGATCTCAAGCGAGGCGGCCGCCTTCTTTTCGGCCTCGCCGGCGCCGCCTTCTTCGTTGATGTCGCCGAGAATCTCGAATTGCGGCTGGACGATCTGTAGTTCGCCGTCGCGGTCCTCCTCGACCTTGCCGTAGAGCGCCAGCATTTGTCCGGGCTGGAAGCGGCCTTGTAGATAGGTGGCGTTAAACCAGATACACTTCAGCCGGGCGCGGCCCTGGCCGACCGTAAGCTGGAAGATGGGCATGCGGCGCGTGCGAAACAGTCCCGAGTTGCGGACCTCGGCGATCACCGTCGCCATCTCTCCCGCGCGCAGTTCGGCGACCGAACGCGGGTTCAGCCGGTCTTCGTAGCGGAAGGGCAGGTAGCGCAGCAGGTCGTCGACGGTGGCAATACCCTTGGCGCGAAGCACGTCGGCCAGGCGCGGGCCGATGCCTTTCACATACTGCACTGGAGTGGACGGTTCCAGCATCGTAAGCGATGTTAGCAGCCGGGGTCCCCATCGCGCCCGGTTTTCGCGCCCGGTTTTCGCGCGATGTTGTCGCACGATGGGCTGGAGGAGCGGAGGCCGGCCTGGGCAAGAGCTCGATTATGAAGAATATGATGGTGAAGAACGACGATGAAGAATTTTCTCGACGCGCTCGTGGCCGTGCTCGCAGGCAACGCGATCTATTACCTGCTCATGCCACATCTGCCCAGGGTAGTGCGGCATGGTCTTTTCAAGGAAGACTGGGGCCTGCTGGTGGATTTCGCGATCTGCACGGTAATCTTTGCGGCGGTGAAGTATGGGCGGCGGCGCGAAAGATGATTGGCAGAGACGCGGCTTGCCGCATCTGAGGCCAAGCCGCCCTCGAGCAAATCCAGGATAGCTGTGACCACAGGTGCCTGCCGAGCTGCGCTCGGCTTGGACGGGCGAGGGCGCCCGTCCCCACACGAACGGCCCCACACGAACGGCCCGCAGCAACACTGGATCCGCGCTAGTCCCCGGCGGCTGTCTTTTGCGGGCTGGTTTTCGCGATGGCTGCGGCCACGATCTGGGCGACGTCGAGCAACTCCGGCGGGGTGTCGGTGATCGCCGCCAATCCGTCGCGCAGCATCGAGTTGCAGAACGGGCAGGCTGCGGCGACCACGCTTGCGCCCGTGGCCACCAGTTCCTCGGCGCGCTCCAGATTGACGCGCTTGCCCGACTCTTCTCCCAGAAACATCAAACCACCACCACCGCCGCAGCAGAAGCCGCGCTCGCGCGCCCGCGGCGGATCGACAACCTGGCCGAAACGCGCCATCACGTCCCGGGGTTGGTCATAGACGCCGCGATATCGTCCCAGGTAGCAGGCGTCGTGAAACACCATGCTCTTCCCGCCGGCGGTGTCGAGCGGCAACTTGTCGCGGTAGCGGGCCAGCAATTCCGTGTGGTGCTCGATCGGGATGACGCCGCCGTGCTCCTTCCAATCCACGCCCATGGTGCGCACGCAGTGCGGGCAAATCGAAACCATCTTCTTCACGCCGGCCTCGCGTATCTGTTCCAGGTTTCCCTGCGCCAGTTCGCCGAACAGATAATCGTTGCCCAGGCGCCGCACGGGATCGCCGTTGCACTTCTCCTGGCGCAGGACGCCGAAGCTGATGCCCAGGTAACCGAGCGCCTCGACCAGCGCCAGCAGAATCTTCCGTCCGTTCGGGTCATACGATCCCAGGCACCCCATCCACAGGCAGTATTCCTGGGTTCCGTCGAAGTACGGCAGGCCGTTCTTCGCGATGAATTTTTCGCGTTCCGACGCCGGAAACCCCAGCGCATTGCCGTGGCGCTCGAGCGTGTTGAACAGCTCGCCGCCATGACTGTTGTCCCACTTGCCGGTATTCACCGCGCCGCGCCGCAGACCCACGATCAACGGCAGGTGCTGGATGCCCACCGGGCACTGGAACTCGCAGGCCCCGCACGTGGTGCACTGGAAAGCGGCCTCCATGGAAAGGTCCTTGCCCAGCAGCGGTTCGCCGCTCCGCGGCCCGAACTCTTTCAGATAATGCCGGGCCCCCAAAACGATCTCTTTCGGATTCAGAATCTTTCCCGTGTTGTTGGCCGGACAGTGTTCGGTGCACCGGCCACACTCGACGCAGGTGTAGGCCTGCAGACTGGCGATCCGGGTCAGATCCTTGCCGGTGTCGAGACCGAAATCTTCGTCGCCCACGAGCGGCGGGATGCGGCTGAATCCGTCGCGCTTCAGAAACACCGTCACCGGGCTGAGCAAGAGGTGCAGGTGCTTGGTGCCGGGAATCAGCGCCAGGAAAAGCAGGATCATCAGCGTGTGCGCCCACCACAGCGTCCAGCCGGCCACGGTGCCCTCCGGCACCCAGAACTGGGCCAGGTAGGTGATCATCAACGCGAAAATCAGGAACGCGATCAGGCCAGATTCCGGAGACAGCGGCTCAAGCCATTTCGGCCGGAGGACGAACCGGCGGAAGGCCAGCCCCGCGATCGAGATGGCCACGGCCACGGCGAACACGCCGGCAAACACGAAATAAAAACGCGAGAAGCCGCCATGCGACAGGAAGCCCAGGCCGAATCCTTCGGCGAAGTGGTTGACTGTCACCAGGGCGAAAACGCAGAAGCCCCAGAACACAAAGGCATGCGCCAGGCCGGGCAGCGGCCGCTGGGCAATGACCAGTCCCTGCGCGGCCACCTCCCAGAGCACTCTGCGGATGCGCGGGGCAATGGGCCGCAGTTGGAAGTCGGCGTCCGGCTTCGATGCCAGGATGGTACCGAGGGCTGCGCCGAACTTCCGCCAAAACAGAAACACCGAAACGCAGATGGCAATGATCAGGACAATTTGTCCCGGCCAGTTCATACGCAGATGCCTCCAAATGACCCAACAGTCTAACGTAGCCGCAGTCCCGACGCACTAGCGCATCAGTCTGAATCCCGCGAACTGCGGGCACTGCAAAACTTTGCGACATTCAGGACCCCTGCCAGATCATTACCTGGTCCCACCCGATGGCGGCGTCCGAGTTACAACAGGATGTAAAGATGGCACTTAGTAATTCGCCGGTCGCACTTAGCTTTAGTTCGTTGGGGAGTCCACCGGGAGTCCACCGCAGTGACGAAAGCCGCGCCCTTAAATACCATGCTAGAGGTCAAAAGCTAAAGGCTGGTTTCCCCTTCCCAACCGGGTATATACTGCTCCCGTACTTTTGCCGTACTCCGGCTATGACCGGGCACGGGGCACATTTTTTTCATACGCTCCGTGAATAGAACGCTGGCGCAGGGATTATTCATATCATTGTGCCCTGGACGACCGGCGGGGGGCGGGAGTCGCTCGAGCGGTGCCTTCCCCAAGAGAGGTCTTACTCGTGAACGTCCTATTCATCCGCCTTTTGTTTGTCCTCATTGTCGCCCTCGTCTGCTCTCTCATTCATCCGTTTAACCTGCGCCCCGGCCTCGATGCCGTCGTCGGTCTGTTGATCGGCACCGCCATTGTCGTGTTCGAGTGGAGATTGCGCGCCATGAGCCTGAAGCGCCTGATTGGGGCCGCCATCGGCAGCGTGCTGGGCATCTTTGGCGCCTATCTTTTCGCGCTCGTCATTCGCAACAGCATCCCTCCGGGCCCGGTGCAGAGTTTCCTGCAGATCATGGTCATGATGATCATGGCTTACGTGGGATTGGTGGTCGGCGCCAACAAAGGCGATCTGCTCAATCTGGCGGCGCTCGGCGGGGTCTTCGGCGGCGAAAAATCGGGCAAGAAGAGTTACAAGATCCTCGACACCAGCGTCATTATCGACGGCCGCATCGCCGACATCGCCGAGACCGGTTTCCTCGACGGCCTGATTGTGATCCCGCAGTTCGTACTCCGCGAATTGCAACTGGTGGCCGATTCCGCCGACTCGCTGAAACGCAATCGCGGGCGCCGCGGCCTCGACATCCTGCAGCGCCTCCAGAAAACCGCTTCGGTCCAGATCCAGATCGTGGAAGACGACTTTCCCAGCGTCCGCGAAGTCGACATGAAGCTCATCGAACTGGCCAAACTGTATGAAGGCAAGATCATCACCAACGATTTCAATCTCAACAAAGTGGCGCAGTTGCAGGGCGTGGCCGTGCTCAACATCAACGAACTGGCCAACTCGCTCAAGCCCATCGTTCTGCCCGGCGAAGTGATGCGGGTATTCATCCTGAAGGAAGGAAAAGAGTACAACCAGGGCGTCGCCTATCTCGATGACGGCACCATGGTGGTCATCGATAACGCGCGCAAGATGATCGGCAAGACCATCGATATCGCGGTGACCTCGGTGCTGCAAACCACCGCGGGCAAGATGATCTTTGGCAAGTGGGATGAGCGCACGACGGGCCGCCACGACGCCAAAGGATTGCCGTCAGCGTCGCTGGCGGCGCCGCCAGTGGCCGTGCCGGCGACGACAGGAAGCAGTGGACCCTCCGATCCGGCAAAAAAGCCAACGCCGGCGGTGGCCGACCAGAGCGCCGACTAGGCTTATATCGGGGCATTGCTTTTGGCTGTAGAGACGGGGCTTGCCCCGTCTCACTCCGCGGCAGGAGACGTGGCAAGCCGCGTTTCTGCGGCAAAAGACCCGGGTCCTGTACTATACTGATCGCCCCTTATGAAGGTGTTTGTCATCGTTCCGGCGGCCGGACTGGGCACGCGCATGGCCCCGGCCTCGGCCGCGAAGTCGAAGCGAAGAGCGCCCACCAAACAGTTCAAAGAACTGGGAGGCGTTCCCATTCTCGTCCACACGCTGCGTAAGTTCGCTGCCAACCCTGCCGTCCACGAAATCATCGTCGCTCTGCGCAAAGATGAAATTGCCGGCTTCCGCGCCCAAGTCGAAAAGCAGTACCCGGAAATCCTGAGCAAGCGCCTGCAGATGGTGGAAGGCGGCGAGCATCGGCAGGACTCGGTGACAAACGCTCTGGCCCGCACCGCGGCCGATCCCGAAGACATCGTCCTGGTGCACGATGCCGTTCGTCCGTTCGTTACGCCCGAAATCGTTGACCATGTGATCGAGGCCGCGCACAAACATGGAGCCGCCATCGCGGGCTGGCCCGCCATGGACACGGTGAAACAGGTGGAGCGCACAGCGGACGGCGCGCTCATCAAAACCACCATCCCACGCGCCAGCATCGTGATGGCGCAAACCCCGCAGGGCTTTCGCTACGGCATCCTGAAGAAAGCCTTCGATGAAGCCGCCGCCGACGGCTTCCTCGGCACCGACGAGGCTTCACTGATCGAGCGCGCCGGCCTGCCGGTCGTGGTTGTGATGGGCTCGCCGCGCAATATAAAAATCACCACGCCCGCCGACATGGAACTGGCGGAGTTCTATCTGAAACAGGAAGGAATTTTGTAATTGTGTAATCGGGTAATTTTGTAATTTGTAACCGGCCCAGTGGTCTGATTTTTAAATTACAAAATTACCCGATTACCAAATTACAAAATCCCCGCGGAAACACACCTTGAAACCTGAAACGCTGAAACCACAAATGCGCATCGGCTACGGCTGGGATTCGCACGAATTCAAGCCCGGCATTCCGCTCAAGATCGGAGGCGTGACTCTGCCGCACGACCAAGGTCTCGGCGGCCATTCCGACGGCGACGTCCTGCTTCACGCGATCACCGACGCGTTGCTCGGCTCGATCGCCGGCCCCGACATTGGATCGCTGTTTCCGCCTTCCGACCCGCAGTGGAAAAACGCCGACTCCGCCGTGTTTCTGCGCGAGGCGTTCGAGCGAGTTAAGAGTGCGGGTTACGAACTCGTGAACCTGGATTCCACGCTGATCCTGTCCGCTCCAAAAATCGCCCCACATGCGGACGCGATTCGCAAACGCGTCGCCGAGCTGTGCGGAATTCCCGCGGACTGTGTCGGCATCAAAGCAAAAACCCCGGAAGGCATGGCCACCGAAAACGCCGCGATTGCGCATGTGGTGGTTTTGCTGAACTGCCGCTAGCTTCCAGCCGACTCCAACTCTCTCGCTAACTCCGCGTGCTTGGCGCGCGCCGCCTCAATAAACGCGCGGAAGATCGCGCGCGCGGACTCGGCCAGTTCCCGGCCGTCGTTCACACTCCGCTCCGGATGCCACTGCACCGCCAGCACAAAATGTCCGGGAGCGGTCCCTTCCAGAGCTTCGACGATTCCGTCTTCGGCGGAGCGCGCCACCACTCGCAACCCATTGCCCACTCTGTCCGCGGACTGATGATGCGAAGAATTCACGGGGAGCGCCTTGGCCGCGCCCACAATTTCCGCCAGCCGCGATTCGGGCTCGATCTTTACGGTGTGCGCCTTCGCTACCGTCCGTCCCGGGCTGTGATTGATTGCCGACTCGATGTGCTGCACCAGCGATCCCGACCGGTGCACATTCAACGACTGCAGTCCATAGCAAATGCCGAGCACAGGCTTGTGCATTCTGTATGCATCCCGCAGCAGCAACTCGTCCACCATGTCTCGTTTGGCGTCGGCGGACGCGGTTTTCTCGTGGCGATCCGCGCCGTACTTCTGCGGATCGACGTCCGCCCGGCTGCCGGGCAGCAGAACGGCATCGCAGCGCGCAATTTGTTTCGTCACTTGCGCCGGCGTCTGATCCAGTTCGATGCGCACCGGCTCTCCACCGGCGCCGCGCACGGCTTCTTCATACTGCGGCAGCGAGCGCTCGGTGAACTCGCGGTCGTCCTTGCGATCCCCGGAATGCGGCACCGGGATGGCAATACGCGGCGCGGTTGTTTTGTCCTCACTCATTCTCAACTCACGCGCTCGATCCCAGCCAGCGTCTTGCGCTGCCGGTAGTTCCGAATTTCCATGGCCAGCGACAGCACGAGCACGATCGCACCGGCGGTAATCGCGCACGGAAACGCAATGTACCGGTAGGCGAACGCCAGATTGGGCGCGACGTGCTTCACCTGCGAGTACACCACGGTCCCCATAATGCTCAGCAGCAGCGCGACCGCGAACGACAGCAGGGTAAACAGAAACGTCATCGCGAATACGCGCGCCGGAATTCCGATCCAGCGCGGCCCGCCCGAATTCGTTTTCGCCATGCTTCTAAGCTACACCATCGGTGCAGAGCCTCGCGACCGGCCGGGGAATCCGAGCCATGAGGCGGTCGTCGAACGGGCACGTCCCGAAGTGCCAGGGCCGACGACACCGGAACCGCTCAAGAGTGGCCGGATCGCGCCGATCTTCACTTTTGGGCAACGATCCGGGCCGGGCAGGGAACGCAATCGTAGAAAGTGGATTTCCGGGATGTACCGCGTCTGGTTGACGACGTGCGATCAGAACTTCAAAAAAGGGGAGCTAAGGAGAATAACGATGGTTCCACCGAAGACGGACCCGAAATGGACAAAGCTGATTAGCAACTTGGACAAATTCCGGGTCACCCAACTGGTGACCAGAATGTTCTTCGTCCAGCTGAAATTGATAACGACCTGGGGAGAGTCGGCGGAGAACAAGCAGAAAGCGCTCAATCTCGCCTACGACTTCTTTACCAAGAACGAGACGTACGTAAAGGATGATATCAAGCTGATCTTCGGCTAAGGAGAAATGCCCGCTATGAAATCATTGATGACAATGGATGAGGCTTCGCGCCTGATCAAGAGTGGCAACAGGATGTTCGTTGCCGGCGACGAAAGCCTGCTGACCGGTCTTCCTCGCGGGGAGTGGGTTGGGGGAACGACTCCGTATTTTATGAGTGAAGATGGGGGGCTGTGCACCCATGACAAAGTGCAGGTGGTTGTGCTGCCGGATTTTGTTACAGGGTCGACTGTGAAGCTCTACGATGTCGCCGAACTGCCGCAAATCCCCGGCGACTACAAGGAGAATGGCTTCGGCTACATTGTGGTTCCGGCGTTCTCCGAAGCGCACCAGAAGTTCGCCAAGGAATGTCTCACCTGGCCGGGTACGTTCGACCGTCCGCTGGTGGGCTGGATAGCGGGCATCGACCTGAAGGATCTCGGCAAGGTGACACCCAAGGTGGTGTGTGGGGTGACCGGCGAAGTTTCGGCCTCGAAAGCGGTGGTGATGCACGTCGAGCTGCCAGAGGACCGCTATGCCGAGGCGAACATCATCAACCTGTTCCGCCAGGGCAGCGGAGACACGATCACGTTTCCTACCGCCGGATTTGAAGTTAGCGAGTGCCTCGTCAATGGCCAGAAGCGCTGCTTCGCGGAGTATGTGGAGACTAAAAAGATCGACATACGACAACCGCTGGTGGCGGATTACATGGGCTCCATGGTGAATGTGAGTTTCCAACAGGTGGATGCGAAAGCCGGCAAGGTCGCTTTGTATGCGCCTGTGTTTCCCGGCATCGATTACAAACTCGCGGACCCGATGGGGGATTACGAAGCCGAATTCCGCAAAGAACTGGGGCAGAACGACATTACGCCTCTATTCACCTGCAACTGCATCCTGAATTACTTGTACGCGAACCTGGAAGGCAAGAAGACCGGGCCCTTGGTGGGGCCGATAACGTTTGGCGAAATTGCTTACATGCTGCTGAACCAGACGTTGGTGTATCTCACATTCAAACAGAAGTAGATGGCGGAGCAGCTGGGCGCAACTTCGCAGAAGTTCGCCCGGCGGCCGAATCAAGCAGTCATTTCACCGTTTCTCATTTCAATCTGGAGGTGTATTTTGACCATAAATTCACGAGTGCTTAAAGCGCCCCGGCGCGAGCTAAGCCGGTTTAGTTTTATGCTGCTGGTTCTCGGCATGCTGTTTGCAGCCGGCGCGGCCACTCCCTCCCATGCCCAGGCTCTCGGCTGGGAAGGAGAAACCGGAGTGTTTGTCACGCCCCTGGCCTATACTGCGTCGGCAGAGGGCCAGAAGCTGCATCCGGTCGTGGCTTATCACTATTTGAATGCGGGCCCGGTCATTGGGGATTTCCATGAGATTTCGGTCGAGGTGGGCGTCGGCAAGCGCTTGGAATTCGGCTACACGCACGAGTTCCACACTTTCGGCGACAATGCGGATCTCAGTCCGCTCTGGCAGAACGGGTTCGATATTTTCAACGGCAAGGTCATCCTGGTCCCGGAAAACTACGGCAAGCAGAAGTGGGTGCCGGCAATCTCCGCCGGATTTCTGGCGCGGCCCAACGTCCGCAATGTGGGCAATTTCACGCAGCAGTACGGTGCGACCCCCCAAAGCATGGGAGGGATGGCAAACGGCGATATTTATGTCGTGGCATCGAAAGTCGTTCCCCTCAAGCCCATTCCCATCGTTCTGAACGCGGGCGTTCGTGGCACCAACGCGGAGCTGTGGGGCATGGGTGGCAACGCTCCCAACTGGCAGGCGCGCGCGTTTGGCGCAGTGGCGCTTGTATTCAAGGGACCGGGGAGGAGCACCATCATTCTCGGCTCGGAAGCGGCCCAGCAGCCCCATCATCCAATAAATTTTCCCACTCTCAACATCCCGACAACGCTCACGTATTGCGTGCGCTTTGTTCCCAGCGCGAAGTACAAACTGAACTTCGACGCCGGTGTAGCACAGATTGCGGGGCAAGTGCTGCCGACCGTCAATCTGCAGGCACGGCATCAGATTGGGTTTCAGATGTCTTACGGATTTTGATGAACAGGCGACCGCGATCTGTGCGCGATTTCAGCGCCCCATAACCGGGATTACACGGGGTCAAAGACAACGCAACACGACAGGCTGCGGCCGCCGCCCGCCGCGACCGTGCGCTACAATACCGTCATGTCGCAAACCGCTTCCGCGATCACCCGCAGCCCGGCGGAGATCGTGCAAAACAGCCCGGTTTCACAGGCGCCGAACGGCATCTGTTATGCCCGCTCGGGCGAGATCACCGTTGCCGACAACGATCTCGACCGCATGATTGCCGTGGTGCCCGTGCCGGTGGCCGCCGCGCTCACGCGCAAGGCGTACTACTTCGTGCCGCTCACCGTGACCCAGGGCGATGAGACGGTGATTGCCGACCGCTACGACGTTGCGCTCAGCGACAACGCGGTTTGCCACCGCAACCTGAATCTCGGCGACTCGCAGTGCGTCTTCATCTCGACCCGCTTGATGGACGACAAGTTTTCGGTGGCGTTCGAGTTCTACATCAACGTCGGGCACGCGCTGGTGGAACGCGCCGGCGTGTCGCAGAATTTCGCGGATTTGGCGTGGCAGCAAGTGGAGTCCGGGGTGCGCGGCGAAACTTCGCTCGACGCCTGGGAGGCGCGCAAGTTCGCCACCGCGCACGGTCCAGACGCGGAGAGATTCAAGAACGACTATCTTACCGCCAGCTTCGCGGATGCGATTTCGATCTACCTGCTCGCGCTCTACCTCGACGTCGATTACTACGATCTGCGCGAGCGCGACTATCCGCTGCTGGCGCCGGCTCCGATGGCCGAACGGCTGCGCAAAATCGCCGAGATCTTTCCCCCCAATCCCGGATTCGAATTCAATATCTACTACCGGCGGCGCGCGTAATGGCAATATCTGCTGGCGAAAGAGCGAAATCCGATTTGGCGGGCTGCGGGGTTCCGAGTGTAAATGCCCGTTCTCGACAATTACTGTGAATTCGTTTCAGTCAGCCGAGGCCAGGTAATCTGAATCACGATGGCCGTAACCAGAGTCAGCAGAAAGCAGGCCATTTGAGGATGAGCGGGCCAGATGATTCGCCCGAGGCCGAACCACCATGACCCCAACCCAACCGCAGTTCCAATCAAAGAAGCGATCAAAGAGACTTTTAGAGTTTTCATGGCCCGTCCTCGATGGTTTGGATACGACGCCCGGATTGGCAAAGGCCAGGATGCACCACGATACTGAAGGATACAAACGCCCTGCATCCCAGCCAGGCCTGCGTAGCCGGTTACACGCTCAGCTCTTTTTCGAAGCAGATTTCATCGCTGGTTCGCCGAACGCGACACACTGTGCGATCACTGCAATAACCCAGATGTACCACGGAATGGCATCATGATAATGAAACTGCAGGATGACACATACGACGAGAAGCAGACCTCCAAACATGATTCCCTCCTCACCGATCTTGTTTAGGTGCGAACCCGAAGCTTAACACAGCGACAAGAGCAAGTCAGGGAGTTGGGATGCCCGGTGTCATACCACATTAGAAATGTCCCCGTCTTCTCCACAATAGAAATGTCCCCTAGTATTGGTTTCACGCTGCCCCGGAAAAGTAGGCGTGTGCCTTTGCGGAAAAGCCTTTTCTCCAGGGATGAT